>Ga0335074_10013476_pt1 | contig 11493 bp, 9 predicted proteins | sample Lox_Sample_23_FD_206715 | JGI IMG/M metagenome (GOLD analysis project Ga0335074, IMG submission 206715) | Soil microbial communities from Loxahatchee National Wildlife Refuge, Florida, United States - Lox_Sample_2.3 | ecosystem: Environmental > Terrestrial > Soil > Wetlands | place: USA: Florida...
GCGTCATAGGCGGCCAGCAGGTCGGCGCGGGTGACATCGTCGCCGAGGTGCACGCCGCCGATGAAGCTGACCCGGTCGTGCTCGAGCACGTTGCGCAGGTACTCGGCGATCGACTTGATCGACTTGTGGTCGGGTGCGACGCCGTAGCGGACCAGCCCGTACGGGGTCGGCAGCCGGTCGAGCACGTCCACCCTGATGGCACGCGGCGGATCGAGTGCCGCGGCCTGCTTGATCAGCGCCTCGGCGGTGTACAGCCCGGCCGGGCCCGAGCCAACCACCGCCACCTGAAGAGTCTGCATGTCTGTAGATTCTGCCCGCTCGGAGCTAGTGCGGTGGCCCGGCCGCCACGGCAGGGGTGCTCCGGGACCGATATCGGCTGAAATGAGGGGGTATTCGGGGCCGGCGGCCGCTCGTCCCGCTCAGCCGCGGGCAGTGACCCCTCCTGACCGCGACCCGGCCTGATAGCCCCGCCGGATGCCTGCCAGAGTGCACCGTGTGACAACCTTCTTCGCCGACGTCCGCGGCACGGTCGCACCCCGAGCGGGCGCGAGGCACGGCCCGCTGCCTCCGGTCCTGCTCACCATGACGGTGGTCACCGGGCTGGTGGACGCCTTCAGCTACCTGTCCCTCGGCCATGTCTTCGTCGCCAACATGACCGGCAACGTCGTGTTCCTCGCCTTCGCGCTGGCCGGCGCGCCGGGGTTCTCCATCGCCGCGTCGCTGACGGCCCTCATCGCGTTCGGCGCCGGGGCGTTCCTCGGCGGCTGGCTTGGCGCGCGGCACAGCGAGCACCGGGGCCGGCTGCATAGCTCCGCTGCGGCGATCCAGTCTGTCTTCCTGGCTGCCTCAGTTGTGCTGGCCGCGGCGGGCGGCGGCCCGGTCAGCAGCGGTATCCGCTACTCCCTCATCGTCGTGCTCGGGTTCTCGATGGGACTCCAGAACGCGGCGGTTCGCAAGATCGCGGTGCCCGACCTGACCACGACGGTGCTGACGCTGACCATCACCGGGATCGCGGCGGACAGCAAAGCGGCAGGCGGGGGCGGCTCGCAGGCCGGCCGTCGGCTCCTGGCCATCGCCGCGATGCTGGTCGGAGCGCTCATCGGGGCCGCCCTCGTGCTGCACACGCGGATCTGGTACCCGCTGCTGATCGCCTTCGTTCTTGTCCTGGGCGGCGCCATCACGACCTACCGGCTGGGCAGATCGGAGCCCGCCTGGGTACGCGGGCCCGTTCCGCAGCCGCCGCATCAGGCCGCACCGCCGCCGGGACCACCGCCAGGCTCACCGCCCGCGCCGGCGTAAGGACCGCCTACGCGTCATCCACGCTCTCGTGCCGCCAGTTGCCGCTGAACTCCTCGTCGTGCAGCCTGCGCAGCTGGTGGGCATAGTGGTCGAGCCGGTCGGCCGCGCGCTCCATCTCGTGGTAGTCCTTGCCATGCTCGCGAGCGGCCGTCTTCTCCTCGGCGCGCTTGCGGACGATCGCCAGCTCTTCCCGGCTCAGTTCCGCAACCTTGCTCAACGTCTCCTCAAGCGTCATGCCATCCCCTCGCCCGTGCGGTCTGGTTCTCGCCGATGCCGTCAGCGTTTCCTGCCCTGGCCGTCGGTTAACGTACCGGCATGCAGGAAGAGCAGCAAGCGCCGACGAGCGATCTAAGCAATCTGACCGGCCGGATCGCGCTCGTGACGGGTGGCAGCGGCGGCATCGGGCGCGCGATCGCGCTGGCGCTGTCCGGAGCTGGCGCGAGCGTGGTCATTGGCTACGGCGCCAGCGACGCGGAAGCCCAGCAACTAGTCGGCCAGATCACCGCGGCCGGGGGCCGCGCGGCCGCCTTCAGCGCCGATCTGGCGTACGCCGCCGAGGTCGCCAGGCTGGCTGAAGACACCGAGCACTCGGTCGGGCCGGTGGACATCCTCGTCAGCAACGCGGGAGCGGGCCGGCGCGCGCCGCTGGAGGGCATCAGCGTCGAGGAGTTCGACCAGACGGTTGCGGTCAACCTGCGCGCTCCGTTCCTGCTCGCGCAGCGACTTGTGCCGCCGATGGCAGAGCGCGGCTTCGGCCGGGTGCTGTTCATGTCCTCGGTGGCCGCGTTCACCGGCGGCAGGATCGGACCGCACTACGCAGCGTCCAAAGCCGGCCTGCACGGGCTGACGCACTCGCTGGCCGCGCGGTTCGCGGGGTCGGGCATCACGGTGAACGCGCTGGCTCCAGCGCTGATCACGGAGACCGGGATGTTGCCAGGCGAGCCTGCTGAGCTGCGCAAGCATGTGCCCGCAGGGCGCCTCGGCCGGCCGGCCGAGGTCGCCGACCTGGCACTGGCCGTGCTGCGCAACCCATATCTCACCAGCCAGGTGATCTCGCTCGACGGCGGCATATACCCGCGCTGACCGAGCCGGCCAGCCCTCGGCGAGTTTGGGCAAGCTTTCGTCAAGGTTGCGCATGGCTGGCCATCTTCCGCCGCGCCGCTGGGGATGACCTCAGCCAGTCCGGGCCGCGCGACCCTGCGTAGGACCAGGCGATGCAGCATGCCCGGAACCATCGGAGGTGCCCGGTGACCTCGGTCACGATCGTGCTCGGCTACTTGTACCCCGACCTGATGTCGACCCACGGCGACCGCGGCAATGTCGAGACGGTCCGGCGCCGATGTGGCTGGCGGGACATCGAGGTAGCTATCACTGAACTCCGGCCGGATGACCGGATGCCAGCCGACGTCGACCTCATCATGATTGGCGGCGGCGGCGAGTCGCGGCAGCGGACCGTCGCCGCAGACCTCTACAAGGTGAAAGGCCCGGCCATCCGCGACGCCGTCGCGGCCGGCGCCGCCGCACTGGCGGTCGGCGCGGGCTTCGAGTTGTTCGGCCGGTTCTGCCAGCCGGAACACGGGGCGGAATACCCGGGCATCGAGATCTTCGATTCCTGGACCATTCGGCAGAGCGCCGGTCCGTGCCCGGACTACACCGCGACCTCTGCGGCCAGCGCCGACCGCCATGCTGGCGAGTTGATCGTGCGCTGGGGCGGAAGCCTTCTCATCGGCGTCGAGAACCACAGCGGCGGCACCTACCTGGGCCAGGCGGCCGTCCCGCTCGGGCGCGTGCTGGCCGGGCATGGCAATAACGGCGACGGCACCGAAGGCGTCATCGCAGGCAGCGCCATCGGCACCAATCTGCGCGGGCCGTGTCTGCCGAAGAACCCGGCGCTCGCGGACTACCTCATCGGCGCCGCGGTAGCCCGCCGGCATCCCGGAGCGGAACTGGCCCCGCTGCCCGACGAACTCGAGCAGGCAGCCCGTGACGTGGCAGTGCAGCAGGCCCGGCAAGCCGCAAGCCGCCGGCAGCTCACTCGCCTGCTGCCGCGCCCGCGCGGCCCGCATGCCCAGCCCGCGCTCTCCCGGCTGCGGCACGTGCAGCAGCCGCCCAGCCAGCGCCGGCCTCCTTCCCGCCGCCCGTCCGCGACCGGGCGGCGATGACGGCAACGGCCTGTGACAACAAAGCCCCGTGCTGACAAACCCCGTGCTGACAAAACCCCGTGCTGACAAAACCCGTGCTGACAAAACCCCGTGCTGACAAAACCCGTGCTGACAAAACCCCGTGCTGACAAACACTGCCCGTCAGGTCAGGCAAGGTTCGACTTCGGCTGATATGCGGGATAAGTGCCGGCAGGCAAGCACGTTCTTTGCCGACCCTTAGCGGGCAGGCCGCATTGCCTTTGGGTGCGTAAGGGTACGCGCTGGACCGCAGAGGTCCTGGCGTCGTCCGCGGAGAATGCACCGCGGGGTCCGGGGGTCGTCCCGCCGGGAGTGCACTGCGGGGGTCCGGGGGTCGTCCCGCCGGGAGTGCACTGCGGGGGTCCGGGGGTCGTCCCGCCGGGAGTGCACAGCCGGACCGAAGCCAGAAAACCGAGCCGGAGCCCGTGCGCTGCGGCCTACCGGACGGGGAAAGCCGCGTGAGACCTGCCCGCCGACGGCGCTCGGCGGCCTCGGCACTGACAGTCATAGCCGGGATCGTCGTGCTGTCGCTGGCCGCTGGCGTACTCACGGCTTTCCTCGGGCTACCGGTCATCGGCATGGCTGGCGTAGCCGTCCGGGATGCCGCCGAGACGTTCAACGACCTGCAGGTGCCTGCTCTGGCCAAGCTGCCCAGCCGGTCCGAGATTCTTAACGCCAGCGGCGGGCTTATTGCCTACTACTACCCGAACCACATCTACCGCGATCCGGTCTCATACCAGGAGATCGCCCCGCCGATGCGCGAAGCGATCGTGGCCATCGAGGACTCCAGGTTCTATCAGCACGGCGCCATCGACTTTCACGGGACGATCCGGGCCGTCGCCACCGACCTTTCTGGCGGCGCGGTCCAGGGTGGCTCGACGCTGGCGCAGCAGTACGTCAAGAATGCGCTCTTGCTCACCGCGGCCGATGCCGCTGAGCAGCGCGCAGCTATCGCGGACGACGCCGCGCGCAAGATCCGCGAACTGCGGATCGCCGCGAACGTCGAGCATGAACTGACCCCGGATCAGCTCCTCGCCGCCTATCTCAACGCGGCGTATTTCGAGAACCAGGCGTACGGCGTCCAGGTCGCCGCGCAGCAGTACTTCGGGCGGACCGCGCAGACGCTGACGCTCACGCAGTCGGCACTGCTCGCCGGGCTGGTGCAGAATCCGAGCCAGTACGATCCGCTGACCGATCCGGCTGGCGCCGTCACGCGACGCAACGTCGTGCTCGGACGCATGGCCCAGCTGGGCTACATCAGCCAGCCCACTGCGACGTCGGCCGAGCACGCCCCGCTCGGTCTGCACTACTCGCCGCAAAAGCTGCGCCAGGGCTGCCAGAGTGCGGGGAAAGCGGCCTGGTTCTGCGACTACGTGATCGCGGAGCTGCGGACTAACCCGGCCTACGGCTCCGCGTGGCAGCAGCTCAATACCGTCGGCGGGCTGCGGATCTACACCACGATGAACCCGGTCGACCAGGACGCCGCGCAGAACGCGGTCAGCTACATGGTCCCGGCGCCACCGTCGGGCTACAACCCGGGCGGCAACGCGGCTGCCGAAGTGCTCGTCCAGCCCGGCACCGGGCGCGTCGAGGCCATCGCGGTCGACCGCCCGTACGGAACCGGGCGCGGCCAGGACAGCATCGACTACGCCGTCGATACCGCGCAGAACGGCGGCGTCGGCGTGCAGACCGGGTCGTCGTCCAAGCTGTTCACCCTCATCACCGCGCTCAAGCGCGGCATACCGTTCGGCTCGACCATGTCCGTCACGTCGCCGACCGTGGTGAGTCCGTACAGCAACTGCCGCGGGCAGCCGACCGGGCCGTTCCCGGTCTCCAACGCCGAGGGCGCGGGGCACGGGACCTACTCGCTGTACACCGCCACCACCCAGTCGATCAACGTGTTCTTCGCGAGACTGGAGCAGCGCGTCGGCCTGTGCTCGGTCGTTCGCACGGCTGCCAGCATGGGCGACCACCGGGCCAGCGGCGGCTCGCTGCTTGCCTCCGTGGGCAAGCCGGGCAGCCCTGACTATCAGCTTCCCGCCGACGACCTGCCGTCGTTCACGCTCGGCTCGGTCAACGTCTCGCCCATGACGATGGCCGCCGCGTACGCTTCCGTGCCGGCTCGCGGCGTGTACTGCCGTCCGATCGCGATCGGGGCGATCCGCTCCTACACTGGCGCGCGGCTGCCGGTGGCATCAGCCGGCTGCCACCGGGCGTTCCCCGCCGGGGTGGCCGCCGCCGCGGACTACATCCTGCGCGGCGTGCTGACGAGCGGCACTGCCCAGGGCGACGGCGTGACCAAAGATGGCGTCTATGTGCCGCAGGCAGGAAAGACGGGAACCGCCAACAACTTCGACTTCGCCGCGTTCGGCGGCTTCACGCCGAAGCTGGCCGGCTATGTCTCGATGTTCAACCCGGCGGGCCCGATCACCCATCCGATGATCGGGTCGGACTCCTGCTACCGCGATTCCGGCGGCGGCGCGGACTGCCCGGGTTCGGTGTTCGGTGCCAATGCCGGGCAGATCTGGCAGCTGACCTTCGAGAATGCAGACCTTGGCGGACCGGACTTCGGCCACTTCCCGACCGTGCCGCACTGGAGCGCCTTCTTCAGCGAGGGCAGCGGGCAGCTCAAGCCGCACCCGCAGGGTCGGCACGGGCCGCAGAACCGGCGCGGCCGCGGCCGTTAGGGCCGCCAGCAGCCCCGCCCTCGGCTTCCGGGCGGCAGGCGTACCGGTTAGGCGGGCTGGTCCTCGCTGGGCTGGGCGGCACTGGTCCGGGCAGCACTGCTCCGGGCAGCACTGGTCCGGGCAGCACTGCTCTCGGCGGCACTGCTCTGGGCGGCGCTGGCCGGCTGCTGCGCCCGCCGGGCCACCAGCTCGGTGATCTGACGCGCCAGGTGCTGCGCCGTCAGGCCCTGGGCGTCCAGTACCTGCCCGCGCTCGCCGTGCTCGAGGAAGCTCTGCTCCAGGCCGAACGTGCGGACCGGGGTGTCCACGTCGCTGTCCCGCAGCATCCGCGCGACGGCGTCGCCGAAGCCGCCCACCCGGCCGTTGTCCTCGACCGTCGCGACCAGCCCGTACTCCCTCGCCGCAGCGGGCAGTGCAGGATCGAGCGGCTTGACCCAGCGCGGGTCCACCACGGTCACCTCAATGCCATGGTCGGCCAGCCGCTCTGCGACCTCGGCGCAGACGCCGGCCATCGGGCCGGCACCCAGCAGCAGGAGGTCCCGCCGGGCCGGATCGGCCGGCAGCCGGAGCACGTCCATCTGGCCGATCTTGCCGACCGCGGGCACGTCGGGCGGGGCGAGCCGGCCGGGGTAGCGAAGCGCACTCGGTCCGTCGGCGATGGCGACGGCCTCGCGCAGCAGCTCCGCCAGCCTCGCGCCGTCGCGTGGCACCGCGATCCGCAGGCCTGGCACGAGCTGCAGGATCGAGCCGTCCCACATGCCGTGGTGGCTGGCGCCATCCGGTCCGGTCACCCCCGCCCGGTCGAGCACGAACGTCACCGGCAGCCGGTGCAGTGCAACATCCATGAGCACCTGGTCGAAGGCGCGGTTGAGGAAGGTCGCGTAGATCGCGGCCACCGGGTGCATGCCACCCATGGCGAGGCCGGCCGCGCTCGTGACGGCGTGCTGCTCGGCGATGCCGACATCGAACACCCGGTCCGGGAAGGCAGCCGCGAACTTCGCCAGCCCGGTGGGGTGCAGCATCGCCGCCGTGATCGCCACGACGTCCGGCCGCTCCGCGCCGATGGCGGTCAGCTCCTCGCCGAAGACCTGCGTCAGCTGGCGCGGGGCCGCGGACTTAGCAGCTGCGCTGGGCTTCGCGGCAGCAGGCCGGGCTGCCGGGGAAACCTGGTGCAGGCAGTCCTCTTCGTTCTCTTCCGCCAGCGGGTAGCCGAAGCCTTTGCGCGTGATTACGTGCACCAGCACCGGGCCGCCGAAGTCACGCGCGCGGCGGAGCGCGTGCTCAACCATGTGCTCGTCGTGCCCGTCGACCGGGCCGAGGTACTTCAGGCCGAGATCCTCGAACAGCACCTGGGGCTGCAGAACGTCCTTCAGGCCCTTCTTGATCCCGTGCAGCGTGTCGTAAAGCGGCACGCCGAGCAGCGGCGTGTGCGACAGCGAGGTCTTGATGTAGTCGAGTACCTGCTCGTAGCGCTGCGTCACCCGGACTGTCGCCAGATGATCGGCAAGCCCGCCGATCGTGGGCTGGTAGGACCGGCCGTTGTCGTTGACCACGACGACCACGCTGCGGTCCTTGGCGCCAGCGATGTTGTTGAGCGCCTCCCAGGCCATGCCGCCGGTGAGCGCCCCGTCGCCGATGACCGCGATCACACGGCGATGCGTCTCGCCTCGGAGCTGGTAAGCCTTGGCCAGGCCATCCGCATAGGACAGGCTGGTCGAGGCGTGCGAGTTCTCGACGAGGTCGTGCTCGGACTCGCTGCGGTTCGGGTAGCCGGTCAGGCCGCCCCGCTGCCGGAGCGTGCTGAAGTCCTGCTGCCGGCCGGTCAGGAGCTTGTGCACGTAGGACTGGTGGCCGGTGTCAAACACGATCCGGTCGACAGGCGAGTCGAAGACCCGGTGCAGGGCAATGGTGAGCTCGACCACGCCCAGGTTTGGCCCGAGGTGGCCGCCGTTCGTGGTGACGGTGCGGATCAGGTTGTCGCGGATCTCCGCAGCTAGCTGGGGCAACTCGTCTGCAGCGAGGTTCTTGAGGTCGCGCGGTCCCTGGATGCGCTCCAGCAAGCTCACAGATCTGCTCCTCGTGCTATCGGAGGAGCCGACGCCGGGAACGCGTGTATTGCCCGCTTCGCCGGCACCCAGGCTCCTGTTATGAATCCGAGCTGCTTGCCCGGCCGCTCCGGCGACCGTCCGCCCGGCTACCTCGCGCTACTATCGCACCTCGTCGCGCCCTCTTCGGGCGCAACTTCTCGCACAACTGTGCCAGGTCCTGCCGGACGTACTAACGGACAATACAACCAGATCCTACGCGGCCAGGCTCGGTCCCGCGGTGTCGGCCCAGGCTGGCAGCCCGGACCCGAGACCAGGCCCGCTCCAGCCATGCCCCGGATCACGCGGAGCATTCCGCCTTGCCCTGACAGGCCCCTAGAGTAGACCGCATGACAGGTGAGGTTTCCCCGGTCGGCGGCCCGGGCGAGCTGAGCATCCGGCCCGAGCCGACGGCCCCCGCCGTGCCCGGAGCACAGGCTGAGCCGAGCGAGCAGGCCGGGCTCAGGGCCTCGCACGAGGACCGGGACCGGGTGGTCGAGCTGCTCCGCGTCGCCGCCGGCGACGGCCGGCTGACTGCGGAAGAGCTGGACCAGCGGCTCGAGGCCGCGCTGACCGCCCGCACCTACAGCGAGCTGGCGGTCCTCACCACCGACCTGCCGGTGGCGGCCAGCCAGCCTGGCACCGCCAGCCGGGCAGCCATGACGCCTCCGGACGTTAAGGACCTGGTCCGGATCGCCGTGACCAGCGGCTCCGCCAAGCGGGACGGGCACTGGGTGGTGCCGCGCCGGATTGAACTCAGGGTCAACAGCGGCGCCGTTAACCTCGACCTCACGAAGGCCGAGATCGCGGTGCCTGAGCTGCACATCGACGCCGAGGTAAAGAGCGGCCACCTTAAGGTGCTCACCCGGCCCGGAATCGTCGTGGACACCGATGACGTGGAGGTCCGCAGCGGCGCGATCAGGGTCAGGACGCACCGCGGGCCGGCGGTCCCAGTGATCTTGCGCGTCCATATCTCCGGCCACGTCGGCAGCGGCAGCCTGAGCGTCCGCCCGCCGCGGCGCACGTTCTGGCAGTGGCTCCTCCGCCGTCCGGCCCAGTACTAGGCGCGCCGCCGGCCCTCCGGGCCCGGGCACGCCAGCCGGCAGTCAGCCCGGCTGGCAGGCGGCGATCAAACCGCCTCCGGTGAGAGTCCGGCCGGCACCGTCAGTGCGCGGCCGCCCAGCCAGCCGGTGACCAGCTGAACCACGGCCACACCGAGCAGGACCAGGCCCGGTACCGTCCAGCCGCCGGTCGCATCGTGCAGGAAGCCGACTGCGAGCGGCCCTGCGCTGGCGATCAGATAGCCCATTCCCTGGGCGAACGCCGACAGCGATGCCGCTGTCACGGGATCGGGTGCCCTGGCCATCGTGTAGAAGATGCCAAGTCCTAGCGACGCGCCCTGGCCAAGCCCGAGCAGCACCACGAATCCGGGTGCCAGCCCGCCGGGGCCGAAGATCGCTCCGGCCAGCCCGGCCGCGATGGCGGCTGTTGCCATCACCGCCAGTCGACGCTGGTCCGCCGCCCGCTGCGCGAGCACCGGGATCAGCAGAGCCGTGATGCCGTTGCCCAGGTTCATCAGGGCCAGCAGATCGCCTGCGTGAACCGCGCTGACACCGCGGTCCCGGAACATCGTGGGGAACCAGGACAGCGTGGCGTAATAGGACAGGCTCTGCAGGCCCATGAAGAGCGTCACCTGCCATGCGAGCCGGCTGCGCCCCATGGCGAGTGCTCCCGCCTGCCGGAGCCGGCCCGAGTCCGGCCGCGTCCGGTAGCGCAACTGGGGCAGCCACAGTGCCGCTGCCAGCAGCGCGGGCCCCGCCCACAGCCCGAGGGTGATCCGCACGCTGGCGCTGCCTGCTGCCGTGCCGCGGCCCGCCGCGTTGAACACCGGCACCGCGATCAGCGAGGCGACGATCGCGCCGAGCGCCAGCATCAGCAGGTAGAGCCCGATCACCAACCCGGCCCGGTGCGGCATCCGGCGCTTGACCAGGCTCGGCAGGAGTACGTTCAGCAGCGCGATGGCACCGCCGGCCACGATCGTGCCCGGGAACAGGAGCAGCGCAGGGCTGACGCTGCGGAGCAGCAGGCCCGCCGCCAGCAGCACCAGCCCGGCTCCGAGCACCCGCTCTTCGCCGAACCGGCGGCTCAGCGGAGCGCCCGCACCGGAGAAGACGCCGAAGCACAGCACCGGGATGGCCGCTAGCAGGGACAGGCTGGCGGCCGAGACATGCAGCGCCGACTGCAGTTCGGGGAAGATCGGCGGCAGGCTGGTGATCGCCGCTCGCAGATTCAGCGCGAGCAGCAGGACGCCCGAGATCAGCAGGACCGCGCCCCGTCTGGACGACCCCAGCCCGGCCAGCCGCGTTCCTACCCTGCTCTTCACCGAAGATCCTCACTAACGCGTGCTGTCGCCAACGGGGGCGAATCGGCAGTGTATGCGGTGCCCCGCAGCCAGACAGAGAGGCCGCGCTTCCGGTCGCGCGCGGCGACAGTGCGGCTGCTTGTCGGCGGAACCTGATACCAAGGACGTCATGACCGCTGTCGAGATTCCGCAGAGCGCCCTTCGCGCCGCGGCAGAGGACTGCCTGCGTGCGCTGGCCGGCCCGCAGGCCAGGCTGCGGGAGGACCAGTGGACCGCGATCAGGGCACTGGTCGAAGACCGCGCTCGTGCACTCGTCGTACAGCGCACCGGCTGGGGCAAGTCGGCCGTCTACTTCATCGCGACCGCGCTGCTGCGCGCCCGTGGCGCCGGGCCGTCGGTGATCGTCTCCCCGCTGCTGGCTCTGATGCGCAACCAGCTCGCGGCCGCGGATAGGGCTGGCATCAGGGCACGCACCGTGAACTCGGCCAATATCGAGGAGTGGGACGCGGTCTACGCCGAGGTCGCGGCGGGCGAGGTCGACGTGCTGCTGGTCAGCCCCGAGCGCCTCAACAACCCGAGCTTCCGCGACCAGGTCCTGCCCAGCCTGGTCGCCACGGCCGGGCTGCTGGTCGTGGACGAAGCACACTGCATCTCCGACTGGGGTCACGACTTCCGGCCTGACTACCGGCGGCTGGCGACCCTGCTTGCCGGGCTGCCGCCTGGCGTCCCGGTGCTGGCTACCACCGCGACGGCCAACGCGCGGGTCGCCCGAGATGTCGCCGAGCAGCTCGGAACCGGGGGCTCGGGCGAGACACTGGTGCTGCGCGGGCCGCTGGACCGGGACAGCCTCCGCCTCTCTGTCGTGCGGCTGCCCACTCCGC
>Ga0335074_10013477_pt1 | contig 11492 bp, 11 predicted proteins | sample Lox_Sample_23_FD_206715 | JGI IMG/M metagenome (GOLD analysis project Ga0335074, IMG submission 206715) | Soil microbial communities from Loxahatchee National Wildlife Refuge, Florida, United States - Lox_Sample_2.3 | ecosystem: Environmental > Terrestrial > Soil > Wetlands | place: USA...
TCGCTGGCCGCGACGGCGTCTCCACGGACGAGCTGGACGGGCTGACCGTTGCCTGCGACGGCGGCTGGTGGTTCAACCTGCGTCCGTCGAACACCGAGCCGCTGCTCAGGCTCAACGTCGAGGCGCCCGACGAGGCGACCCTGACCGATGTCCGCGACCAGGTGCTGCGTATCGTGCGCGGTGAAGCCGGTTAGGTGACCCTAGGCCGGCCGGCCTCGACACCATAGGAGATGTATGAAGATCGATGACTGGCTGCTGGAGATCCTGGTCTGCCCGAAGTGCCGCTCCACCGTGCGTGTCGATGAGGAGGCCAGCGAGCTGGTCTGCACCGGAGCAGACTGCGGCCTGGCCTACCCGGTCCGCGACGACATCCCGGTCATGCTGGTGGACGAGGCACGCGACCCGGCTGCCAGCTAGCCGCCGGTGGGGCCCGCAGCCGGGCCAGGAGAGCCCGGGGAACCGCAGGATTCCGGGCCCAGCCCGGGTGCCGGGCACGGCTCCGGCGGCAGGAGGGCCGTACTCGCGGCGTTCGCGGCCAACCTCGGCATCGCCGCCACGAAGTTCGCCGCGTTCCTGATCACCGGGTCGGCCTCGATGCTGGCCGAGTCCGTCCACTCGGTCGCCGACACCGGTAACCAGGCGCTGCTGCTCGTCGGCCGGAGCCGGGCGCGCCGCGGGCAGACCGAGGAGCATCAGTTCGGCTTCGGCTCGGAACGCTACTTCTACGGGTTCATCGTGGCGGTGGTGCTGTTCACCGTGGGCGCGGTGTTCTCCGTCTACGAAGGCGTGGAGCGGATATCCCACCCCGAGCGGCTCACATCGCCGGCCGTGGCCCTCGCGGTGCTCGCCATCGCCGCCGTCCTCGAGGGGTTCTCGTTTCGTACCGCGATCATCGAGTCGCATCAGGCCGGCGGCCCGCGAGCCGCCTACCGCCTGGCCCGCTTCATCCGGCACGCCAAGGCTCCCGAGGTGCCCGCCGTTCTGCTCGAGGACTCCGCCGCGCTGATCGGGCTGGCGTTCGCGCTCTGCGGGGTGCTGCTGACCTGGATCACCCACGACGGGCGGTGGGACGGGGCGGGCTCGCTGGGCATCGGCGTCCTGCTCGGCTTCGTGGCGGCGGTCCTGGCCATCGAGATGAAGAGCCTGCTGATCGGGGAGTCGGCCAGTGCCGAGGTGGAGAGCGCGATTGTGACGGCTCTCGAGGACGGCCCCGAGGTGGAGCGGGTCATCCACTTGCGTACGCTGCACCTGGGCCCGGAGACCCTGCTGGTCGCCGCGAAGATCGCGGTCGGCCGGGAGCAGAGCGCGGCGGCGGTCGTGGCGGGCATCGACACGGCGGAACGCCGGGTCCGGGCGGCGGTGCCGATCGCCGAGCTGATCTACCTGGAACCTGACCTGTACCAGGATTCGCGCGCGGATTTCGGCGACCCGGCGGTGCGGGCCGCCCGCCGGTCTTCGCTGCGCCCGGCCAGCCGGCCCGGCGCGCGCGCCGTCCGCCGCAACCCCCCGGCCGGGTGACCGCCGCCCAGGCAGCTCGGGTCAGGGGCGGCGGGGCGCCGGGTGCGGGTGCCTGGACATGCTGAGGAGGCGCAGGGCCCGCTCCTGTTCGAAGTCGAGCGCGCGGGCGGCAGGCGCCGGGACGCGGCCGATCCGCCTGCCGAGCTCGGCGACCTCGGTTCGTACCGCCGGCTCCGCGAGCACGCGCAGGCCGAAGGCGAGCGCCGCCGGGGTGATGTCATACCGGTGCTCGATGGCCAGCGCGAGCGCGGCCGCATCCAGGTCGTCCGCGCTGAACTGCCGGTGTGGCGCGGCGGAGGCCGCGCGCGGCCGCAGGCCAGGAAGCAGGCCGAGAGAGTCCCGGTACCGGAGCATTCGCGGGGAGGTGCCCAGTCTCCGCGCGGCCTCCGTGATGCGCATGGCCGTTAAGCTTACAAATTTTTGTCAGAAATGGCACCTCTGGCGTGCGATCACCGGCGCCCGTCCCGTAGCGTCGGGGTGTCATCCCAAGGAGCACCCCAGGCTGGAGGAGTAGCCAATGCCCACGGAAGCGGTTCCGTTCAAGGTCGCCGACCTGTCGCTGGCCGAGTTCGGCCGGAAGGAGATCCGGCTCGCTGAGCACGAGATGCCGGGCCTGATGGCGGTGCGCGAGGAATTCGCCCGCTCCCAGCCCCTGCGCGGCGCCAGGATCACCGGGTCGCTGCATATGACCATCCAGACCGCCGTGCTGATCGAGACCCTGGTGGCGCTGGGCGCCCAGGTCCGCTGGGCGAGCTGCAACATCTTCTCCACTCAGGATCACGCGGCCGCGGCGATCGCCGTGGGCCCGGACGGCACGCCGGAGGAGCCGAAGGGAATCCCGGTGTTCGCCTGGAAGGGCGAGACCCTGCCGGAGTACTGGTGGTGCACGGAGCAGGCCCTCACCTGGCCGGGCCAGCCCGGGCCGAACATGCTGCTGGACGACGGCGGGGACGCCACGCTGCTGGTGCACCGGGGCGCCGAGTTCGAGGCGGCGGGCTCGGTGCCGGAGCCGGCCGACGACGATGCCGAGGAATGGCAGGTCGTGCTGTCCGTGCTGCGCGCCTCGCTGGCCGCCAGCCCGGGCAAGTGGACCGCCGCCGCCGCCGAGATCCAGGGTGTGACCGAGGAGACCACGACCGGGGTGCACCGGCTGTATGAGATGGCCGCGGCGGGCACGCTCAGGTTCCCGGCGATCAACGTCAACGACTCGGTGACCAAGTCGAAGTTCGACAACAAGTACGGCTGCAGGCACTCGCTGGTCGACGGGATCAACCGGGCGACCGACGTGCTGATCGGCGGCAAGGTCGCGGTGGTGTGCGGCTACGGCGACGTGGGCAAGGGCTGCACCGAGTCGCTGCGCGGCCAGGGCGCGCGGGTGATCGTCACCGAGATCGACCCGATCTGCGCACTGCAGGCGGCCATGGACGGATTCCAGGTGGCGCGGCTGGAGGATGTCGTGGCGACCGCCGACATCTTCATCTCCGCCACCGGCAACTACCACATCATCACCGCCGAGCACATGAGCCAGATGAAGCACCAGGCGATCGTCGGCAACATCGGGCACTTCGACAACGAGATCGACATGGCGGGCCTGGCCCGCCTGCCCGGCGTGCGCAGGAACAACATCAAGCCGCAGGTGGACGAGTGGACCTTCCCCGACGGCCACGCCGTGATCATCTTGTCCGAGGGCCGGCTGCTGAACCTGGGCAACGCCACTGGGCACCCGAGCTTCGTGATGTCGAACAGCTTCACCAACCAGGTCATCGCCCAGATCGAGCTGTTCACCCGGGGGGACAACTACCCGCTCGGGGTCCACGTGCTGCCGAAGCACCTGGACGAGAAGGTGGCCCGGCTGCACCTCGACGCTCTCGGCGTACGGCTCAGCACCCTGACCAAGGAGCAGGCCAACTACATCGGCGTGCCGGTCGATGGTCCCTACAAGCCGGACCACTACCGCTACTGACCACGGCTGGGAGAGCGAGCCGGAGATGCAGGAACTGGAGAGGGCCGGGAGCGGGAACAGAGCATGAGCGCGGGGCGGCGCCACGCCGTGGTCCGGGGCGGCGCGCCCGGCGTTCCGGTTGAGTCCCAGGTCGCCGATCCGGGCCAGGCCGCCGTCGGCCAGGCCCGGATCGGCTGGACGGAGCAGGCCATGCCGGTGCTCGGCCTGATCCGGGCCGCCTTTGAGCGGGAGCAGCCGTTCGAAGGGCTCGCGGTGGCCGCCTGCCTGCACGTCACGGCGGAGACCGCGGTCCTGGTCAAGGCGCTCACGGCGGGCGGTGCGCGACTGCACCTGGCCGCGTCTAACCCGCTGTCCACCCAGGACGACATCGCGGCCGCCCTGGCCGCCTCCCCGGGGGTCACCGTCCATGCCCGGGCGGGGGTGGACCGGCGTACGTACTACGAGCACATCCACCGGGCCCTGGATGCCGAGCCCGGCCTGGTCATCGACGACGGCTGCGACCTGGTGAACACGCTGCACGCCGAGCGTCCCGAACTGCTGGCGGGCGTGCGCGGCGGCTGCGAGCTGACCTCGACCGGAGTGGCCAGGTTGCGGAGGATGGCGGCCGACGGCACGCTCGCGTTCCCGGTGCTGGCGGCCGACGCCTCAAGGACCAGGCGCAGGTTTGACAACTTCTTCGGCACCGGGCAGTCGGTGATCGACGGGATCCTCCGCGCGACCAACACGCTGCTGGCCGGCAAGGTCGTCGTGGTGGCCGGCTACGGCCTGTGCGGCAGCGGCATCGCCGAGCGGGCCCGCGGGCTCGGCGCCCAGGTCATCGTGACCGAGGTCGACCCGGTCCGCGCGCTCGACGCGCTGATGCAGGGATTCCGGGTGCTGCCGATGGCCGAGGCGGCGCCGCTCGGCCAGGTTTTCATCACGGCCACCGGCTCGCGGGACGTGATCGGCCCCGGGCACATGGCGGCCATGCGCGACGGCGCGATCCTGGCCAACGCCGGCCACTTCGATGTCGAGGTCGACGTGCGGGCCCTGGCCGAACTGGCCGTCGCGGTCCACCCAGGTGTCCGCCCGCATGCCGACGAGTACCTGCTGGACGATGGCAGGCGGCTGATCCTGCTGGCCGAGGGCCGGGTGGTCAACCTGGTCGCCGCGGAAGGCAACCCGGCTGCGGTGATGGATCTGTCGTTCGCCGTGCAGGCGCTGGCCCTGGCCTGGCTGGCCGGAAACGAGCAGGACCGCAGCGACCGGGACGGCCGCGGCGGAGGGGACGGCCGGGCCGCAAGAGCCGCCCTGGGCGGGCATACACAGATCCTGGCACCCGGCGTGCATGAGATACCCGCCGCGATCGACACCCAGGTCGCGACGCTCGCGCTCGCGTCGCGAGATACCGAGATCGACGGGCTCACGCCGGCTCAGAAGGAATACCTGGACTCCTGGCGCCAGGGTTCCTAGGCGGCGGCTGCCGGGCACAGATTCGACGGCGGTGCGCGCAGCGTCATTCCCCGTCATTCCCCCGGCTGCTTGGCCGCATCGAGCAGGGCGAGCAGCATGCGCCGCAGCGACACCTGCTCGTCGTGGGCCAGCGGCCGCAGCAGGTCCGTCTCGATCTCGGCCGCGACGGACGCGAGGTTGCCTGCGACCGCTCGTCCTCTGGCGGTGAGCTGCAGCATCCGGCGGCGGCGGTCCGAGGGATCAATCTCCCGGCTGACCAGCCCCTGCTCGGCCAGGGCGTCGATGATCGGCACCGCGTTGCGCGGGTCGACGCCGATCAGCTCGGCCAGGCGATGCTGTCCGAGGCGGCCGGCCTCGCCCAGGGCCATCAGCGCTCCGTACTGGCCCGGGCTGAGGTTGAGCTGGGCCAGCATCGCGCTCCATCGATGCCGGGCGAGGGCCCCGGCCTTGTACAGCAGGTACCAGTTGCCGCGCTGGAAGGGCAGGCCCTGGGGCAGCGCGTCGTTCGGGCCCGGGCCGGGCTCACGGTACACGGCAGGAGCCTAGCGTCTGGAAATTAGACATGAGCCATGATAAACATGAGCCATGTCTAACTTCGACGCGACCACCGGGGACACGCCGCAGCCGGGCCTGCCGGGCACTCCCGGCCGGCCACGGCGCAGCCGCGATGGCGCTGTCCTCGCCCTCGCCTGCGTCGCCCAGTTCATGGTGGTGCTCGACGTCTCGATCGTCACCGTGGCGCTGCCCTCGATCGGCCGCGACCTGCACTACAGCCCGGGCGGCCTGCAGTGGGTCGTGAACGCTTACGTGCTCACGTTCGCCGGCTTCCTGCTGCTGGGCGGGCGCGCCGCCGACCTGTTCGGGCGGCGCCGGGTGTACCTGTTTGGCCTAGGGCTGTTCACCGTGGCCAGCCTGGCCGGCGGTATCGCCACCGATTCTGCCTGGCTGACCGCCGCCCGCGCGGTCCAGGGCGTCGCGGGCGCGTTCCTCTCGCCGGCCACGCTCACGATCATCATCACGACCTTCTCCGGCGACCGCCGGGCCCGGGCGCTCGGCCTGTGGAGCGCTGTCGCCGGGGCGGGCGGCGCGGCCGGCTCCATCCTCGGCGGCGTGCTCACCTCGGAGCTGTCGTGGCGCTGGGTCCTGTTCGTCAACATCCCGATCGGCGTGGCTGCCACCGTGGCCGCCCTGGTCTGGCTGACCGAGTCCAGGGGCCGGGACCGGGGTGACACCGCGGCCCGGCTGGACGTCGGCGGCGCGATCGCGGTCACGGCCGGGCTGGGGGCGCTGATCTACGCCATCGTCGGCACGCAGAGCCACGCCTGGGGCAGCGCCACGACGCTGTCACTGCTCGGCGCGGCGGCGGTGCTGCTGGCGGCCTTCGCCGTCATCGAGGTGCGCGTGGCCCGTGCTCCGCTGATGCCGTTCGGCTTGCTGCGGTCCCGCTCGGTGGCCGGTGCGAACGTCGTGATGTTCCTGGTCGGGGCCGCCTTCTTCTCGATGTGGTACTTCCTGTCGCTTTACCTGCAGAACGTGCTCGGCTACAGCGCCCTGAAGACCGGCCTGGCCTTCCTGCCCATGGGCATCACGATCATCGTCGGAGCCCAGGCCAGCTCCCGCATTCTGCCGCGCGCCGGGGTCCGGCCGCTACTGCAGGCCGGCACGCTGCTCGCGGCGGGCGGTTTCGCCTGGCTGTCGGCAATCGCCCCGGGCGCCTCCTACTGGGCTCACGTGTTCGGACCCGGATGCCTCATCTCCCTGGCGCTGGGGCTGCTGTTCACCCCGCTGGCCGCGGCGGCGACCGCAGGCGTCCCGTTCACCCAGGCCGGGCTGGCCTCAGGCGTGCTCAACACCTCGCGGCAGATCGGTGGTTCGCTCGGCCTGGCCGTGCTGGCCACCATCGCCACCGACCGGTCCCACGCCCTGCTCGCCTCCGGCGGGCGCTCGGTGTCGCCGGCCGGTGCCCTGAACGGCGGGTACGCACGCGCCTTCGACTGGGCCGCCGGCCTGATTCTGGCGGCGTTCGTGGCGTCGTTCGTGGTGCCGGCCATCCGGGCCCGGACCTCCCCGGCGCGGCCCGGTCCGGACGCCGGCCCGCCCAGCGCAGACGCCGGCCCGCTCGAGGCCGGCGCCGAACGCTGAGCCGCGGCTGGGCTCAGCCCGCGATGTCCGCGTGCGCCGGGACCTGGGTGGCCGCCGCGGTGGCCGGAGCCGGCTCCGTCCGCCGCCGTGGTAGCAGCATCGTCACCGCCGCGGCCGCCGCCAGCAGGACCGCGTTCACCGACATGGCCACCACCATCCCGGAGACGAAGCTTCCCCGCCCGGGCACTGCCCCGATCGCGCCGTAGAAGATGGCGCCGACGATGGCGATGCCACTGGCCGCGCCGAACTGCTGGGTGGTGGTGAGGATCCCGGCGGCCGCGCCCGCCCGCTCCGGCCGGACGTGCGCGAGCACCACACCGATCAGCGACGGCAGCGCCATGCCCTGGCCGATGCCGATCACGGCCGTGGCGGGCGCCGCATCCCAGCCGGTCAGGTGCCCGCCGAAGTGCAGCCCGGTGAGGGCCAGCCCGGCCGCGCCGGCCGCGGCGATGGCCGCTCCCGTAGTGACCGAGCGGGGCCCGAGCCGCGCCGCGAACCGTGGGCTGAGAATCGACATGATCGTGAACGTGGCGGCCATCGGCAGCGCCTCGATGCCCGCGTGCAGCGGCGACTGGCCGAGCCCGGTCTGCAGCAGCAGCGTCAGCACGAACATGAAGCTGGCGAAGAAGAAGACCAGGCCGAAGTTCACGGCCAGGCCGGCCGAGAACGCCCGCTCGCGGAACAGCGGCAGGTCGAGCAGGGGCTCGCCGCCGCGCCTGGCCAGCCGGCGCTCAAAGGCCACGGTCAGGGCCAGCACCGGAAGGGCCGCCGAGAGCGCGGCCCAGGTCCACGCCGGCCAGCCCTCGTCGCGGCCGAGCGTCAGCGGCACCAGCGCCAAGGCGATGCTGGCCGACACTCCCGCGGCGCCGGTCAGGTCCAGCCGGGGCCGGCGCTCCGCCCACGCGTGCGGCACCACGGCGGAGCCCGCGATCAGGGCCAGGATGCCGACCGGCACGTTCACCAGGAAGATGGCCCGCCAGCCGAGGCCGAAGATGTTGGCCTGGATGAGCCCGCCGCCCAGGATCTGCCCGGACACGAAGCCGAGCCCCATGGTCACCCCGAACCAGGCTATGGCGCGGGTGCGCTCGCGGACCGGGAAAGAGGCGGTGATCAGCGCCAGCACCTGCGGGACCATCACCGCGCCGGTCAGCCCCTGCAGCAGCCGGAAGCCGACCAGTTCGCCCGAGGACCGGGCGAACCCGCACAGCAGCGAGGCAGCGGCGAACGTGATCACGCCGGTCATGAACATCCGCCGGTAGCCGAGCAGGTCGCCCAGCCGTCCGCCGGTGACCATGCCGCTCGCGTACATGAACGCGTAGCCGCCGACGATCAGCTGCAGCGCCGTGTCGCTCACGTGCAGGTCGCGCTGCAGCGACGGGGCGGCCACGTTGACCGCCCAGATGTCGAAGCCGGCCATGAACATCGCCATCAGCACGACTGGCAGCATCAGCCAGCGGCGCGGGTACCCGTCGGCGGCACTCGCGGCCGCAGCCGCGCGCGCGTGACGCGGCGCATGCTGGGATGATGATGCTGACCGGGACCGGTCATTGAACACCGAGCCTCCCCGAGGTTCGATAGTCATCGAAGTTCGATAGCCATCGAACAGTACAACAGCTATCGAACTAATCGCAACCGCGAGCTATGCTCGGCAGCGTGATGGACGATGTGATCGAGCCCGCGGCGGAGGACTTCCAGTTGCCGCGGGTGCTGGCCGCCCTGGCCGACCCGCACCGGCTGGCCACGGTGCGGTTCGTCGCGCGCAACGGCGAGTCATGGTGCACCCAGGTCATGCAGGAGGCCGACCTCGCCATGAGCAAGTCGACCTTCTCCCACCACCTGCGCATCCTGCGCGAGGCCGGAATCGTCACCAAGCGCATCCAGGGTGCACGAGGCTACACCTGCCTGCGCAAAGCCGACCTGGACAGCCGCTTTCCCGGCCTGATCGATTCCGTCCTTAACGCCGACACCCAGCCCGTGGCCTGACCGCCGCAGCCGTCTAGACGGGGGGAACGAAACCCCCCGAGTCGGGCGGCTCCGGGCGGGCGGGTGCCGGTGGGGCGGGCGCGTCATGGTGAGCGGGCGCCGGCTGGCTTGGTGGGCCCGGCCAGGCGGGCACGGCTTGGTTTGGTGGGCCCGGCCAGGCGGGCACGCTCTGGCCCGCTGGGCCCGGCCAGCCGGGCACGGTCTGGCCGGATGCGCCCTGGCCAGCGGGCATGGGTGAAGCGGGGTCGGCGGGCCAGCCCGGATGCTGCCCGGCGGCGCCGGCCTGCATGGCTGCCAGCCGGGCCGTTTCCCGCTGGCGCCGGACGGCGAGCACGGCGGCCAGGAAGGCCGCCGGGGGAGTGCCGGGCGGCGGGGGCGGGGTGACGTGGGCGGCCACGGCCGCCGCGATCCGCTGGCCCAACTCGTCCCGGGCCGCGGGCGAGAGCTCGTAGAAGCGGCGCAGGTAGCTGCCGGCCTGCTCCGCCGTGTTGTCGTCCAGCCCGGACAGCTCGAGCGTTTGCGCCCAGCCGGCCAGTGGCGGCGGTATGACCGTGAGCAGCGGCGGCAGTCCCTGCCTGCGCGGCAGCCGTTCCTGGATCACGAACGTCCCGGCGAACAGGTCGCCGATCCGCTTGCCCTTGGCCGAGAGCAGCGAGCAGATCAGCGCCGGCGCGCCGGTCAAGCCCCAGATCTCGATGATCGACGCGAGCGCCCGCACCAGCGCCTGCCGGAACCGCTCGGGCCCGCCGTCGTCGCCAACCACCCGCAGTCCGAGCGCCATCTTCCCCAGCGACCTGCCCCTGCTCAGCGTCTCGAAGGCGGCCGGGTAGCCCACGATCGTCAGCACCAGTGCGGTCACCGCGACCGCGGCCAGTGAGGCCGGGTTCAGGTGGGTGCCGGTCGCGCCGATGATCGCGAAAAGCGCGATAAGCAGGACAATCTGGACGGTCATGTCGATGATGATGGCCAGCATGCGGCTGGGAAAACGTGCGCACGGGACGTCGAGGACGACGGCCTCGCCGGTGACGACCTCGGTCATCGCGTCTCTCCCGCTCGCTTCCGGGGCACCACCCCCACCGACCGCGCGTGCCTCGTCGTTTCCATTTCCCGCCAGCTCGCTGCCTAGCCATCCAGGTCAGGACAGTCGTTTTCGGGCCAGTCCCACTGACGCTTTCAAGGCCAAGGTTATCCAGTTTCCGGCGATAATCTCCTGTCGTGGACGTGGACGCCTTCGTCGCTGCGCACCAGGCGGAATGGGACCGGCTCGACCGGCTCGTCGCCCGCCGTCGCAGGCTGTCCGGCGAGGAGGTGGACGAGCTGATCACCGCCTACCAGCGGACCGCCACGCACCTGTCCGCGGTGCGCACCGCCGGGTACGACCCCGCACTGGTCGCGCGGCTGTCGACCAAGGTGGCCAGGGCCCGTTCCGCGGTGACCGGCGCGCACTCCCCGGCGTGGGCATCGGTCGGCCGGTTCGCTGTCGTGTCGTTTCCCGCCATGGCCTACCGGGCGCGCTGGTGGTGGCTGGCCACCGCCACGGGATCGCTGCTGGTCGCGCTGGTCATGGGCTGGTGGATCGCGAGGTCGCCCGGAGTGCAGGCCAGCCTCCTGCCGCCGGACCAGACCAGGCAACTCGTGAACTCGGAATTCCGCAACTATTACTCGCAATACGCGGCCACTTCGTTCGCGGCAAAGGTCTGGACCAATAACGCCCTGGTCGCGGCCGAGTCGCTGATTTTCGGGATCCTGCTCGGCGTGCCCACCCTGCTGGTGCTGTTCGAAAACGCGGCCAATATCGGGGCGGTCGGCGGGCTGATGTTCGCGCACGGCCGGGGGGTGGAGTTCTTCGCCCTGATCCTGCCGCACGGCATGCTCGAGCTGTCCGCGGTGTTCCTCGCCGCCGCGGCTGGCCTGCGGCTCGGCTGGCGGATCATCGATCCCGGCCCGCTGCCCCGGTCCCAGGCCCTGGCCGCGGCGGGCCGGGAGACGATCACGCTCGCGCTCGGCCTGATCGTGGTGCTGCTGGTGTCGGGGGTGATCGAGGCGTTCGTCACCCCGTCGCCGCTGCCCACCTGGGCCCGGATCGGCATCGGGGCCTGCGCCGAGGCCGCCTTCCTCAGCTATGTGATCGTGCTGGGCCGTCGCGCGGCCGCTGCCGGTCTGTCCCCCGACATCGAAGCCGCGCCCGACGTGGTCCCAGTCGCCGGCTAGCGCGCCAGCGACCGACGCAGGGCCGCCGCTGTGCCGCACTCGTGATCACGCGACAACTCAGTCATGAGCCTGCTTTCCATGATCTCGGTAGGTGAGGACCAAATGGTAAGCATTCCGAAGTAATGCGAGTTTGCGGCGTGTCGCGTGCCAGGATTGCGGTATGGCGAATGCGGAGCTGGTTGGGCTGATGGGGCCGCAGCTGGAGCTGGTGTTGCCGGTGCTG
>Ga0335074_10013478_pt1 | contig 11492 bp, 9 predicted proteins | sample Lox_Sample_23_FD_206715 | JGI IMG/M metagenome (GOLD analysis project Ga0335074, IMG submission 206715) | Soil microbial communities from Loxahatchee National Wildlife Refuge, Florida, United States - Lox_Sample_2.3 | ecosystem: Environmental > Terrestrial > Soil > Wetlands | place: USA: Florida...
CGGCTCCCGGTGGGCCGAGTCCAGTGCGGAACGACAAGACCACCTGCTTTTGTCCAGGGTTGGCCGCTTTCATCTCCCGGTCCCTGACGTGGGCGGTGTCGGTGACCGTGACCCGGGCGTGCAGCCCGAGCTCGGCGTGCTGGCCTGCGTTGAGCGCGGCCAGATCGCCGGTCACAGTGCAGCCGGTGATGAAGTCGGGTGGGCCCACGATGCCGGTGATCAGGGACCCGGACAGCCGGGGCCTGTCCAGGACCTGTCGGATTGCGTCGATGACGGTGGCCGGCCGGAATGGCGGCCGCAGGCCGTCCCGGTGGGTGTTGCCGTTGATCATCCCGATCGGAACCGGCGCGATCTGGCCGCGCTCAGCCGCCAGCGCGAGCTGACCAGCCGGGGATAGTCGCGCTTCGCTGTAGCGGGGGCTGGCGGGCGGGTCGTTGCCGCGACTGCCGAAGTTGCCGATCCCGTCGACCAGCGGGACCGGCAGCTTCCACGACTGGGTCAGGTCGATGAGCACCTGCCAGGCATATTTGCGGTCCAGTCCCATCTCGTCCTCGAGCGCGGCCAGGACCTTCTCACACTGGACCGCCCGCCCGTGCGGCCGGGCGCGCCGGGCGTCCAGCACTTCCAGGATGGCCAGCTCAACCACGCCGACGCCACTGCGCTGCCCCATCGTCACCCATTCCTGAACCGGGCCCGCAGCGCCCGCGCGTCTGCTGCGCTCGCCACTAGCACCTCAACATCGGCCACCGGCACATACCCCGCGCCCGCCCGCAACTGCTCCCAGTCGCGACGGCCGCGTTCGAGCATGCAGTCCACCCGGCCGTAGGAGGAGAAGACCGTCGCGACCGAGATCTCTCGCAGCCGGTGCACCGCCGGGACGGCCTCGGACCGGACCGCCAGGCCGCACAGCGCCTCGTGCAGCCGGCGCAGGTTCGCCTCGCCCGGTTCGATCACCACGTCAACATCACCCACGCTGACCGGCTCGCCGCGCAGCCACAGCGCGGCGCTGCCGACCAGCACGCCCGACACCTGTTCCGCTGCCAGAATCGCCGCCGCCAGCACAACCACCGGAAATCCAGAACCAGCTACGGCCGCCTCTCCGATATCCGGTGCTCCCGCGTTCACGCAAGGCACTCTAGCCGCGTGGCCGAGCATCTCCGCCTTGACGCCGAGCCAGCCGGGCCCCGGTCGTCACCGGGTCGTGTTTAGTCCCTCACCAGTACTTGCGGCTGCGGCCCGTGCCAGCGGCCGGCTCGTTACTTCCTGGCTTTTGCGTCGACGATGGTGGTCACCAGGCCAGTGCCGATGTCGTAGACGTGTCCGGAGACGCGGACGTTCTGCGGGATTTCCTCGGCCCACAGCACTCTGCTGACGTCGGTCTGCACGGTTCTGGCAGGGTCCAGGACGGGGGTGTCGGCCAAGGTCCGCTCGTCGGCGCCGATGCGCAGAGCGAATTGGTGGCGCAGTTCATCGTCGGCGAGCAGGGTCGAGCCGCAGTCGGTGTGGTGGATGATCGCCACCTCGAAGTACGGGCCTTCCGGAGCCTTGGCGTCGACCAAGTACCCGATGTAGGCAATATCCCGGATGATCGCCGGGGTAATCCGGCCGCCAATGTTGCGCTGCACGACGGCTTCGCCCAGCCTGACCCCGAGGACCTCGGCCGGGTCGGCCCGGGGGTCGATGCAGGTGACGATGTACAGGTTCAGGTTCGGGATGAACGGGAGCCGGGGCATGCCCTGACGCGCGCCGGGATCGTCGGCGAAGGCCCGATTACGGTCCAGCAGCGGTGCGATGTTCGACAACGCTTAGCCTTCCTTGGTCGAGGTCGCTAGCGTCTGGAGGGCCGGCGGCCTGCGGACGGATCATGCACCTGGGCCGCGCTCATCGCGCCACCCGCTGCACTCGGTCCATGCTCAAGCGCGAGCCTGGTCTAACCACAGTCGTCGTCTTTCCTTGATGTCTGCCTCGGACTGTGGGGTAGCATCCTGCCGTGCCTATCGCCATCCGCCTCGCTCCAGGGTGCCGGCCGCGCGGCTGCCGAGCGCCCGCGCGGCGTGTGCTCGGACGCAAGGTGCGGTACGTGCTCGGGGCCGAGGCTGGTCAGGTAGACGGGATGCGGTGGTTCAGCGCCCCCCGTGCCATGCCAGTTATCTGAGCGAGATCGCTTTCCTCGGCTCCGCCGTTCCTGCCCCACATCGGGGACGACGAGGCTAACTCACGCTTCCTCACCATCCACCTAGGCCGGGCGCGTCCCGCCTCAGGAGCGTATGCGATGCACAGTAAATTCTTCTTCCCGGCATTGCCGGGCCAATCCGCCGGCAACGACGGTTATTTCGGTGCGTTCGGCGGCAAGTTCATCCCGGAGGCGCTGGTCGCCGCCGTAGATGAGGTCGCCACCGAGTACGAGAGGGCGAAAGCAGATCCGGCGTTCGCCGCGGAGCTCGAGCAGCTGCTCGCCCACTACGCGGGCCGTCCGAGCGCGCTTACCGAAGTTGCCAGATTCGCCGAGCACGCCGGCGGCGCGAAGGTGTTCCTCAAGCGGGAGGACCTCAACCACACGGGCTCACACAAGATCAACAACGTCCTCGGACAGGCCCTGCTGACCAAGCGGATGGGCAAGCCGCGCGTTATCGCCGAGACCGGAGCCGGCCAGCACGGGGTGGCTACCGCGACCGCATGCGCGTTGTTCGGCCTGGAATGCACCATCTACATGGGCGAAACCGACATCCGCCGCCAGGCGGTCAACGTGGCGCGGATGACGATGCTCGGTGCCACAGTGGTACCTGTTATCTCCGGCTCCGGCACGCTCAAAGACGCCATCAACGAGACGTTCCGGGACTGGGTCGCCAACGTCGAGACCACGCACTACATCTTTGGCACGGTCGGCGGGCCCCATCCCTTCCCTGCCATGATCCGCGATTTCCAGCGCGTCATCGGCGTGGAAGCCCGCCGTCAGATTCTCGAGCGAACCGGCCGCCTGCCCCATGCCGCGATCGCGTGCGTTGGAGGGGGGTCTAACGCCATCGGCCTGTTCCATGCGTTCCTCCCGGACACAGGTGTACGTCTCATCGGCTGCGAGGCTGGCGGGCTTGGCGTGGAGACCGGAAAGCACGCGGCAACACTGTCGGCGGGTCAGCCAGGCATCCTGCATGGCTCGCGCTCCTACGTGCTGCAAGATGATGAGGGCCAGATCACCGAGCCCTGGTCGATCTCGGCCGGGCTCGACTACCCCGGCGTCGGACCGGAGCATGCCTACCTTCACGACATCGGCCGCGGCGAGTATCGTCCGGTCACGGACGCCGCCGCGATGCGGGCCTTCCGGCTGCTTGCGTCGTGTGAGGGCATCATCCCGGCGATAGAGAGCGCCCACGCGCTCGCTGGAGCTATCGAAGTTGGCACGGAGCTCGGACCGGACGGACTGATCCTGGTGAGCCTGTCCGGCCGGGGCGACAAGGACATCGACACCGCCACGCGGTACTTCGAAGAGGACCCTCACACGGCCCGGACAAGGGGCGTCTCGAAGTGAGCGGAAACCTGCAACTGCTGGCCGACACCCTGGCTCGGGCGAAGCAGGAGAACCGGGCCGCGCTCATCACGGGCACGACAGCCGGCTTTCCGACCGTCAGCGAGGGCATCGCCGCAATCCAGGCGATGCTGAACGGCGGCGCCGACATCGTCGAGGTCGGCTTGCCCCACAGCGACCCGCTACTCGACGGTCCGGTAATCCAAGCCGCTGATGACATCGCGCTGCGTCGCGGCGTCCGGATCGCTGATGTTATCCGCACGGTGCGAGAGACCTACCGGGCCACCGGCAAGCCAGTCCTGGTCATGTCTTACTGGAACCCGATCGACAAGTACGGTGTCGAGCGCTTCAGCAGCGAGCTGGCCGATGCAGGCGGCGCCGGATGTATCTTGCCTGACCTGCCCGTGCAGGAATCCGCGCTGTGGCGCGAAAGCGCAGCCAGACATAGCCTCGCCACCATCTTCATGGCTGCGCCGAGTACTACCGACGAGCGACTCCGGGAGCTCACCGCCGCAGGATCAGGGTTCATCTATGCCTCATCCGTGATGGGAGTCACCGGAATTCGGGAGAGCGTCAATACGGCCGCCCGCTCGCTGGTGCAACGCATCAGGGCGACCACGGAGCTCCCCGTCTGCGTCGGAATAGGGATCTCCAACGCCGCTCAGGCTGCCCATGTCGCTGGCTTCGCTGACGGCGTGATCGTCGCGTCCGTGCTGGTCAAGGCTATCCTCGGCGCACCCGACGCTGCCGCACGAGCTTCGGCCGTGGCGGGGCTTACCGCCGGCCTCAGCATTGCAACCCGTCGGCTCGCGATTGAAGCATCATGACAATTTCAGTGCTGGCTTGTACATATCCAGCCACAGCGCCAGGTCAAGAGCGCGTTCGAGGCCGTGGCGAGATGCCTGAGTGACCTCGGCCTTGGCCGTGACCGCCTGGGCCAGCCAGTCCCGGTTCACCAGGTCGAACACTGGGTGACCGGGGCTGGCCAGGTACTCGCGCGCGTTGTTCTGCAGCTGCACCGTGTACTCCCGGTCCTGGGTGGATGGGTACGGGGACTTGACGCGGTCCACCACGGACTTCGGCAGCACGTCGCGGGCCGCGCCCCGCAGCAGCGACTTCTCCCGGCCGTCGTAGGTCTTAAGTGACCACGGAGCGTTGTAGACGTACTCCACGAGGCGGTGGTCGCAATACGGAACCCGGACCTCCAGGCCGACGGCCATCGACATCCGGTCCTTACGGTCGAGCAGGATCCGCACGAAGTGCGTCAGGTGCAGGTAACACACCTTGCGCATCCGCCACTCGAAATCCGATTCCCCGGCTAGCCGGCCGATTCTGGCTACCGACGTGTCGTAGGCGTCCTGGATGTACCGCGGCAACTCCAGCGCCTCGACGAGACCGGGGGCCAGGATGGTGTTGTCGTCGCCGAACTGGCTGGCGAACCGCACCAGCCACGGGAAGGTGTTGGCACGCTGGGCTTCAGGGTCGAAGAACTGCTGGTAGCCGCCGAAGACCTCGTCGGCGGACTCCCCGGACAAAGCCACGGTCGAGTGCTCCCGGATGGACTTGAACAGGAGGTACAGCGAGGAGTCCATGTCACCCAGGCCCATCGGCATGTCCCGTGCCCGGATGACCTTCGACCGCACCTCCGGGTCAGCGAGATTGTCGGAGCTGAGCACGATGTCCTGGTGTTCGGTGCCGGCTGTTTCCGCGACGTCGTGGGCGTAAGGGGTGTCCGGGGTGCTGCGCAGCTCGTCGGCCACGAAGTTCTCGGTGCGGCCGGCAAAGTCGACGGCGAAGCTGCGGACAGTCTGGCCCGTCTCGGCCAGCTGCCTCGCCGCAACAGCAGTCATCGCCGACGAATCGAGACCACCGGACAGCAAGGTGCACCTCGGCACGTCAGAGACCAGCTGGTGGCGCACGATGTCCTCCAGCAGCTCCCGGACGTGGGCGACAGAGTTAGCCTGGCCGTCGGGGTGCGGGCGCGTCTGCAGCACCCAGTAACGGGTGGTCCGCAGCCCGCTGCTGCTGACAGTGACGACCGTCCCCGGCTCGACCTCGTGCATGCCTTTCCACATCGCATGGCCCGGGGTCTTGATGAATGCGAACAATTCCCGGATGCCGTCCAGCGTGACTGTGTGCTCGGCCGCCGGGCAGGCCAGGATGGCCTTGGGCTCGGAGCCGAACAGCACCCCGTCCGGAGTCTCGTAGTAGTAGAACGGCTTGATCCCCATGCGGTCGCGGACCATCACGAGCTTGTTCTCGCGGGCGTCCCAGATGGCAAACGCGTACATGCCGTTGAGCCGTTCGGCGAACGCATCGCCCCATTCAAGGTAGGCGCGCAGGACGACCTCGGTGTCTGAGTCCGTGGTGAACCGGTGGCTGCGGCGGATTAGCTCGGCGCGCAGCTCAGTGAAGTTGTAGGCCTCACCGGAATAGACCATCGCCACCGCGCCGCCGGGGGTGTCCACACTCATCGGCTGGCGGCCGCCGGCCAGGTCAATGATCGCGAGCCTGCGATGGCCAAGCGCGGCGTGCTCGGCGAACCAGGTCCCGCTGTCGTCCGGACCCCGGCAGGACATCGTCTCGGTCATCGCCCCCACGGTCGCCTGCTCGCCGCGCAGATCGTGCCCGAACGAGACCCATCCGGTGATACCGCACATGAGGCACTCACCCCCCGTGTTGGAACCAACGCGCGCGCGTTCCGCGCCTCGTCGGTTACGTGCTACATGTACTAGTCACCACTATAAATCCTCCGCTACCAAAAGTTACTCACCAGTATCTGAACGTGACGACGACCACGTCAGCGGCATGGACCGGGCGGCCCGAGCATCGTCCGACGGGACCTAACGACCTAGTCGACGCACGGTATGCCGTCCTTGGCGTGGACAGCGCCGCCCTGCGGGCCAGTGCTCGGCATGACCACCGATGGAGACGACGACGGCGGCGACAATTCGGTCGCGTTGCTCATCGCCGGCATTACCGCGCTGGCACCGAGCAGGATCTCGACATGCATGGCAGCGACCGACGTGCTCGCTGCCGCAGTGACACCAAACAAGGCGGCGATTTTCTTGGCGCTCGCTGACGAACCCGCACCGTAGCGGACCGCAGTGGTGGCGCGGGAACTTGTGTTGCTCACCTCGCCAGCCCGGTAACCGGCCTTGACGAGGGCGGCAGCCACGCGCGCAGCCAGGCCCTGGGTGTTCCCGCCGTTCAGCACGTCCACCGTTGTCCGCCCAGTCTCGGCTGCTCCGCTGGCCTTGGCAGCAACTCGCGCCCTGGGCACCGGGTAGAACGCGGCGTGCACGATGGCCTTGATGTAAGGCGGGTCGACGAGATTGACGGACTGATTATCCAGCGTGGCGTATCCCTTGATGGGCAGCGTACGGAAGACGAGGTTGCCGCTGGTGAGGTCCCGCATCTGGCCAGCGAAGTCCATCAGGTTCCAGCCCGCGTCGGTGATGACGTACTGCTTGGCAACCGACAACAGCGCTTCCATCTTGGTCAGGTCGTCGAGCACTCCGTCGGCGTGCAACTGGTGCATCACCGAGTCCAGGAAAGCCTGCTGCCGGTGCGTTCGGTCCAGGTCGCCGTTAGGCAAGCCATGGCGCTGGCGAACGAACGCCAGCGCTTGCCTGGGATCTAGCCACTGGTAGCCGGCCCGGAAATGGGCGCCTGAGTAAGAGTCATTGACTGGATGGTTGAGGCACACCTCGACATGACCGAGGACTTTTGCGAGCTCGTAGAACCCGTCGAGGTTCACCTCGGCGAAGTGATCGATATGTACCCCGGTGAGCTTCTCGACCGAGTCCACCGCAGCCGTCCGGCCGGCCTCGTTGCCCAGGAACGCCAGCCGGTCTTGGCTCATGTTCGGGTACTTCGCTCGGAGCTTCTCTTCCTCGTAGAACATGCTCAGCCCGTATGCCTGGTCGATCTTCCCGGTCTGCTGCGGGCCGACCGTGCCGGCGAAGTTAACCCAGTCGTCGCGGGGGATAGAGAAGCCGATGGCCTTCTTACCGCCTGCCGGGATGTGGATCAGGATGAGCGTGTTGGTGTCATTTCCGCCAGTGCCGTTCTCGATGGCTCTCCTGCTGCCGGCGTGCAGAGCCTTGAGGATCCTGTTCGGCAGGATCTCTCCGGCCCAGTTGGTGCGGCTCTCCAGGCCCATCAGCAAGATGTTCTGCGGCCCTGTCGAAGGGCCGCTCGGGATCGCGTGCGACGAACCGATGTCGGCAACGTCCCGGATGAGAAAGTAAGAGAAGCCACTGACAACCAAAACCAGAGCTGCAGCAACGCAAGACACGGAATACCCGACTGAGCCGGCGAGCCGCCCCGATCCCCCGCGCGTCTCCATCGCCTCCCCCGGCTGAGTTAATGGCTACGCCGAAAACTATATGCACAGGATCCCTCGTCGGACCGGTTAGCATCTGGGAGCAGATGAGCGAGCCTCAGTGGAACGACGCGGGCACTCGCCCGCTGCCGCGCGACGCGCAAGGCACGTATGCGAGCCAACGCACGCGTAACGTCCGCGCGCCGGCTGACAACGGGCTGCCGCCATCGGCCGTGCCAACTCCGCGATGGGGCGGCCTGCCCTTCGGACGCGGAATCGTCCTCGTGGGCGCCGCCACCGCGCTCGGTACGGTGACCACTGTCGTCACCGGCCGCGACCCCGGCTTCGTGCTAGGTTTCTTCCTCGTCATCGGGGCAATCGCGGCCGCGTTCGCAGTCCGGCCCGGCGCTGTCTACCGGATCATGCCCGCCCCGGCGCTCGCCTACTTGGCTGGTGCTGTCATCGCCGGGCTGATCCACGACGGAGCTGCCTCGCGTACCGCGCTCGCTCTTAGCGCGGCCCAGTGGGTTGCCAGCGGATTCCTGGCCATGATGGCTGCCACTGCCCTGGTCATCCTGATCGGCGCGGTGCGCTGGGGCCGGCACTGGTATCGCTGGGGTACGGCTGGCCCCCGCGTCCCGATGAGCCGGCGCAGCACGGACAGCCTGCGCGGCCCAGGCGGTCCGCGCAGCACCGGCGGTACGCGCAGCACGGTCGGTCCGAGAAGCGCGCCGGGCCTGCGCGGTACGGGCGGCCTGCGCAGCACAGCCAATCCGCGCAGCACAGCCAATCTGCGCAGCACCGGCAATCCGCGCAGTGCGGTCAATCCGCGCGGTGCGGTCAATCCGCGCGGTGCAAGCGGCGGGCACAGCCCAGCCGGCCCGCGCACCCCGGCCAGTGGCGGCGACAGGCGCCGGAGCACCCCGCCCGGCCCCGGGCGCTGACCGCACCGCCGGGCACCTCTCTTGCTGGCGACGCGGGCTTGTGCAGTGGGAGTAGAGGCCGCGGCTCACAACCGATCCCCGCAATGAACCAGCATTGTGTTGCCGCCTCACTGCCCACCGCCGCGACAGGATGATTCCTATGTCAGCCGCCCTCTTCCGTGAGCTGTTCGACGATGCGTCGCTGTTCCCGCCCGCGGCGCTGCCCATGGCCGACGCCGTCACTGGCCACCTGCGCCATCAGGCTGCCTGGTACCGCGCTACGTCCGGGCCTTTCGTGTGCGCCGACATCCGGATCCCCGAGCTGAGCAGCGCAATGACGGCTGCGGGCGTTGCCGAACTCGATCTGGCGCTCGTCCTGCCCGGCGGCGCCGCAGGTCTCGACTCCGCCGTGGACACCGTGTTCGCCGATCCGCGGCTGCGGCTGCGCGCTATCGAACTTCCGATCGCGACCTCAGGCGACACCCCGGCCGCGGTGTCAGCCGTTGCAGCCGCGCTGGACAGGACGCCGCTCGCCGGGGCGGCCGCGTTCATCGAGGTTCCCGCCCGGCAGCTGACAGCCGAGGTCGCCCGCGCCATCGCTGACCATCGGTACCTGGCCAAGGTCCGGACGGGCGGAACCACGGCCGAGGCCTTCCCGGACGAGACGACGCTGGCAAGCTGCCTGGCGACGCTGGCGGCGGAGCGGCTGCCCTTCAAATGCACGGCCGGCCTGCACCACGCGGTCCGGCACTCAGCTACCGAGACGGGCTTCGAGCACCACGGCTTCCTCAACGTGCTGCTCGCCGTGGCCGCGGCGCTCAACAACGACCAAATCGAGGGGGTAACGGCGGAACTAGCCGACTCGGCCGCCGGCCGGGTCGCGGCCAAGGTCAGCGAACTGGACGCCGACACGGTCTTTGCCGTGCGCGAGCTGTTCACGTCGTTCGGCACATGCAGCACTGACGAGCCGATCGCAGACCTGGTTACGCTTGGCCTGATCAGCGCGGACCATCCCGGTTGACCGGCCGGGTCGCGGGGTTCAGACGGTCCAGCAAAGGAGCGGCATGGCACATGCGGCAGCTTGGCTCGGTGTCCCGCCCGATCACCTGTTCGGGCTGGCGGCGCTCCCCTACGGCTCCTATACGGCCGCTCATCACGCCGAGGAGTACCGGGTCGGCGTCGCTATCGGCGACTGCGTGCTGGACCTTACTACGGCGACGGAAAGGCTGCTGGCCGGCCGGGCGCCGCTGTTCGCGTCGGGCAGCCTTGATGACTTCATGGCGGCCGGTGAGCGCTGCTGGGCCCAGATTCGCGCCGAACTCATCCACTGGCTGTCATACGACCAGTTCCGCCCTGCCCTCGAGGATTTGCTGATCCCGGCGACAGCGGTGAGCCTGCGGCTGCCGTTCACGGTCGCCGACTATGTCGACTTCTATGCTTCCGCCTATCACGCCAGCAACATCGGCCAGATACTGCGGCCAGGCACTGAGCCGCTGACCCCGAACTGGAAGCACCTGCCCATCGGGTACCACGGACGGGCCGGGACAGTCGTGGTATCGGGCACTGAGATCCGCCGCCCGTGCGGGCAGTCCCGTCCGCCCGGCGCCCGGCACCCGTCGTTCGGTCCGTGTACCCGGCTCGACTTCGAAGCCGAACTCGGTTTCGTCGTCGGGGCGCACAGTCATCTTGGCGATCCGGTGCCGGTCGACCGGTTCGCCGAGCATGTTTTCGGCGTCTGCCTGGTCAATGACTGGTCTGCCAGGGACATCCAGGGCTGGGAGTATGTGCCGCTCGGGCCGTTCCTCGGCAAGTCCTTCGCCACCACGGTCTCGCCCTGGGTACTGCCTCTTGCCGCGCTGGATCAGGCCCGCCTCCGGCCGCCGTCGCGCGATGCCAAGCTTCTCGGGTATCTGACGGAGACGACCGACTGGGGCCTGGACATCACCTTCGAGGTCCGGCTGAACGGGCATGTCATTGCCAGGCCGCCGTACGGCAGCATGTTCTGGAGCCCGGCGCAGATGCTTGCCCACATGACCGTGAACGGCGCGTGCACCCGCACTGGCGACCTGTTCGCGTCCGGCACCGTCAGCGGCCCTGAGCCCGCCGAACGAGGCTCGCTCATCGAGCTGGCATGGAACGGAAGCAACCCCGTTCCCCTGCCTGATGGGTCGGCACGTTCGTGGCTGCAGGACGGAGACGAGGTCACGATCACCGCCGTGGCGCCAGGCGCGGACGGTACCCGGATCGGGCTCGGGTCAGCGAGCGGCTGCATCCTGCCTGCCGTGCCGGAGTCGGCCGAGGGCCACCACTAAGTTGACCACGACTACGTTGACACGGCGCGGTGGTCCGGCCGGCCGAGCGTAAAGCTCACCTGGCCAGCATGGACGGGAACTGACACTACGATGCGCGAATCGCCCGAAGGCGGGAGAATGCAGCTATGCCGGGGCCAACGCAGCCGTGGGAGCAGCCCGAGGACCCACGGGAGAGCACCGTGGATCTCCCGCGCGTTGACCTAGCCGGGCTGGCCGACTACTTCCGCGGTGCTGCGCCCCCACCAAGGGCGACTGCCCCGGCCCAGCCGCCGATTGCCCCGGCCCAGGTCCCGGCTGGAACTGCGGAAGCCGTTGCCGGCCTGGCGGATCCCGCGTCCGGCCTCGCGGAGCCGCAGGCGCAAGCGGGTGCTGGATCCCAAGCCGATGCTGGGTCACTAGCCGGACCG
>Ga0335074_10013479_pt1 | contig 11491 bp, 12 predicted proteins | sample Lox_Sample_23_FD_206715 | JGI IMG/M metagenome (GOLD analysis project Ga0335074, IMG submission 206715) | Soil microbial communities from Loxahatchee National Wildlife Refuge, Florida, United States - Lox_Sample_2.3 | ecosystem: Environmental > Terrestrial > Soil > Wetlands | place: USA...
GAGCAGCGCCTCGCGCGAGGCAGAGCAGACGCCGCGCTCGGTGATGAGCCCGGTGACGAGCCGCGCCGGGGTCACATCGAAGGCCGGGTTGGCAGCCGGGCTGCCTTCGGGGGTGAGGCGCACCTCGACCCGCTCGCCCGCGTCGGTCCAGCCGGCGATATGCGTGACCTCGCGCTGGCTGCGTTCCTCGATCGGGATTGCGTCGCCGTCATCGAGCGACCAGTCGATCGTCGGTGAGGGCAGCGCGACATAAAACGGCACGCCGTTGTCGTGCGCCGCCAGCGCCTTCAAATAGGTGCCGATCTTGTTGGCAACATCGCCGTTCGCGGTTGTGCGGTCGGTGCCCGTGATGCAGAGATCGACCATGCCCCGCCGCATCAGATGTCCGCCGGCATTGTCGGCGATGACGGTGTGGGGGACGCCGTGCTGTAGGAGTTCCCAGGCCGTCAAGCTGGCGCCCTGGTTGCGCGGCCTTGTCTCGTCGACCCAGACATGCAGCGGGATGCCCGCGTCATGCGCGTGGTAAACCGGCGCCAGCGCGGTGCCCCAATCGACCGTCGCCAACCACCCGGCGTTGCAATGCGTCAAGATTTCGACGCGGCCCTCTCGGCCTTTTTGCCGCCAGGCTGCCTCGACCAGCGCCGACCCGTGCTCGCCGATCGCGCGGTTGATCGCGACATCCTCGTTGGCGATTTTGCCGGCGCGCTCGAGGGCGGCCGCGTGCCGCTGTGCAGCCGGCAGCGGCATGAGGGTGCGCCGCATGTCGTCGATCGCCCAGCGCAGATTGACAGCGGTCGGCCTTGTTGCCGCCAGCATCTCGCCGGCCCGGTCGAGCACCGCGTCCGACGCGTCGCCGGCGATGGCGAGCGCGACCCCATAGGCCGCCGCCGCGCCGATCAGCGGCGCGCCGCGCACCGCCATGTCGCGGATTGCCCGCGCCGCGTCGTCGAGCGTCGCGAGCCGGGCGATCACCAGCTCGTGCGGCAACAGGCGCTGGTCGATGATCTCGACCGTGCGCCCATCTGTCCCGAGCCAGATCGTGCGCATCGGCCGGCCGTCGACGTTCATGGCGTTAGCCTTTCAGCACCCGGCCGGCGACTGCGTCGAGCCGGGCGACGAGCGCCGGGTCGCGCGCGGCGGGCGCGGTGATCAGTGCATGGTCGAGCGCGTGGCGGCAGCCATGCCCGCACGGCCCGTCATGCGCCCCCAAGAGCGGCACGACGCTCTTGACCAGCGCCTTCGCCTTCTCGGCGTTGGCGAACAGCACCGCGAGGATGGCATCGACCGTCACCGCGTCGTGGCCGGGATGCCAGCAATCGTAGTCGGTGACCATGGCGACCGTGGCGTAGCAAATTTCCGCCTCGCGGGCGAGCTTGGCCTCGGGCATGTTGGTCATGCCGATCACGTCGCAGCCCCAGCTGCGGTAAAGCTCGCTTTCGGCGAGTGTCGAAAATTGCGGGCCTTCCATGACGATGTAGGTGCCGCCGCGCTTGATCGCGATGTCGGCGTCGTTCCCGGCCGCAGCGAGCGCGTCGCCGATCCGGCCGCAGACCGGGTGCGCCATCGACACATGCGCGACGCACCCGGCGCCGAAAAAGCTCTTCTCGCGCGCGAAGGTGCGGTCGAAGAACTGGTCGACCAGCACGAAATCGCCGGGCGCCAGATCCTCGCGCAGGCTGCCGACCGCCGACAATGAGATGATGTCGGTCACGCCGCACCGCTTCAACGCATCGACATTGGCGCGAAAATTGATGCTCGACGGCGGCAGCTTGTGGCCGCGCCCGTGCCGCGGCAGGAACACCACCTGTTGCCCGCCGAGTCGGCCGAAGCAGAATTCATCGGAGGGATCGCCAAACGGGCTCGCGACCCGCCGCCACGCGATTTCGGTGAGCCCGTCGATCTCGTAAAGCCCGCTGCCGCCGATAATGCCGATGACCGTGTCCGTCATCGGGCGATCCTAGCAGATCGCAGGGTATCTAGTCGTCTTCGCCTGCCTGGGTTGCGGCTTGGCCGTGCCCGCCGCCGCCATGGCCGTGCAAATCCGCCCAGACCCGCCGCTTCGCGGCATAGAACACGCCCGCGGCGATCACCAGGAACAAAATCACCTTGGCGCCCATGCGATGCCGCTCGTCGAGGTTCGGCTCCGACGCCCAGGCGAGAAAGGTGGTCACGTCGTGCGCCATCTGCGGGATCGTCGACTTGGTGCCGTCGGCGTACTGCACCTGACCATCCGCGGTCAGCGGCGGCGGCATCGCGATCTGATGGCCCGGGAAATATTCGTTGTAGTGCATGTTCGGCTGCATCTTGAAGTCGGCCGGGGGGTCCTTGAACCCGTTGAGGATTGCATAGACGTAGTCGGGGCCGCCGTCGCGCTCCTTGACGATGAGCGAGAGGTCGGGGGGCAGCGCGCCGTTTTCTGCCGCCCGCGCCGCCTGGTCATTGGCGAAGGGTCCGGGGATCGGGTCGGACGGCTTTGCCGGCCGCTGATACATATCGCCCTGATCGTTCGGCCCATCCTGGACCTGGTATTGGGCGGCGATGCCCTTGACCTGGTCTTCGCTGTAGCCGATCTCGGTCAGGTCGCGGAAGTAGAGGTGCTTGACCGGATGGCAGGCCGAGCAGACCTCCTTGTAAACCTGGAAGCCGCGCTGGAGCGCCGCCTGGTCATAGGTGCCGAAGACGCCCTCGAACGACCATTGCTGGTGCGGCGGCTTTGGCGTTTCGGCTTCCTGGGCGCGGGCGATATCGACGGCGCCCAGGACCAGCGCCGCCGTAACGACGGCGAAAGCGAACCTCTTCATGTCAGTTTCCCCCGCCCGCAGCGGCCGGGCCGAGCACCGCGGCACCGATGCTGGTCGGCAGCGGTCGCGGCCGCTCAAGCTTACCGACCAGCGGGAACATGATCAGGAAATGAAAGAAATAATAGGCCGTCGCGCATTGGCCGATGACCACGATCATGCCCTGCGGCGGGTGCGCGCCGACATAGCCGAGCGTTAGCACGTCGATCACCAGGAGCCAGAAGAACCAGCGATAGACCGGCCGGAACATGGCGCTGCGCACACGCGAGGTGTCGAGCCACGGCAGGAAGAACAGCACGATGATCGACGAGAACATCAGCATGACCCCGATCAGCTTGCTCGGGATGCCGAGCACGTTGAAGGTCATCGACCGCAGGATCGCGTAGAACGGCAGGAAATACCATTCGGGCACGATATCGGGCGGCGTTTGCAACGGGTTCGCCGGGATGTAGTTCTGCGGATCGCCGAGGAAGTTCGGAAGATAGAACACAAAGATCGAGAAGAAGATCAGGAAGACCATCAACCCGAACATGTCCTTGACCGTGTAGTAGGGGTGGAATGGGATCGAATCCTGCGGCCCTTTGCTATCGATGCCGAGCGGGTTGTTAGAGCCGTGCGTGTGCAGTGCGATCAGGTGCAGGCCGACCACCGCGACGATCACGAACGGCAGCAGATAGTGGAGCGAGAAGAAGCGGTTGAGCGTCGGGTTGCCGACCGTGAAGCCGCCCCACAACAAGGTCACGATCTTCGAGCCGAAGACCGGGATCGCCGAGAACAGATTGGTGATGACCGTCGCGCCCCAGAAGCTCATCTGGCCCCATGGCAGCACGTAGCCCATGAACGCCGTCGCCATCATCAGCAGCAGGATCACCACGCCGAGCATCCATAAGAGCTCGCGCGGATATTTGTACGAGCCGTAGTACAGCCCGCGGAAAAGATGAATGTAGACGATCATGAAGAACATCGACGCGCCGTTCATATGGATGTAGCGGATGAGCCATCCATAATTGACGTCGCGCATGATGCGCTCGACCGAATCGAAAGCCATCGTCGCGTTCGGCGTGTAGTACATCGCCAGCACGATGCCGCTGACGATCATGATCACCAAGATGATCCCGGCCAGAGAGCCGAAATTCCACCAATAATTCAGGTTGCGCGGTGTCGGGTACTCGTAGAGCTCGTGCTCGACCATCGCGACGAATGGCAGCCGATGGTCGATCCAGCGGATGATCCGGCTGGTGCGGCCGGTTCCGGTTACGGGCATGTCGTGTCCTAGCCGATCGTGATCTTGGTGTCGGAGGTGAATTTATACGGCGGCACCACCAGGTTCGCCGGCGCCGGTCCCTGGCGGATGCGCGCCGAGGTGTCGTACATCGAGCCGTGGCACGGACAGAACCAGCCGCCGTAAAGCCCGCGGTCGTCGCCCTGCTTCTGGCCAAGCGGGATGCAGCCGAGATGGGTGCAGACGCCGACGACAACGAGCCAATCGGGCTTCTGCACCCGGTCGGAATCCTTTTGCGGGTCGCGCAACGTCGAGATGTCGACTTCCGCGGCGGCCTTGATTTCGGCGGCCGGCCGATGGTCGATGAAAACCGGCTTTCCCTGCCAGGCGACGGTGAGGCGCTGACCCAGCTGGACGGGCCCGAGGTCGACATCGGTTGTCGACAGCGCGAGCGTGTCCTTGGCCGGGTTCAGCGTATCGATGAACGGCCAGATCGCGGTCGCGACGCCGACCGCTCCGAGCGCCGACGCGGCCAGGGTCAGAAAATCGCGCCGCGTTTCGCCGTCATGGCCGTGAACCTGCGATTGCGCCACATCGGACATGCGAAACCTCTTGAGGCAGCCGCCACCCCCCGGCAGCCGGAGAAACCGCAAGCTACAGTGTTGAAGAACCCGAACTATGCGACAGACTGCCGCATAAATCGGCAAGGAAGGCAATACTATACGCGATCTTGCGGCACCGCTCGCGCGTTCTTTTTGCAACCCTCGGGAAACCGCATATTGCGCCTCGCCCTCTACGAGCCCGACATCCCTCAGAATACCGGAGCGTTACTGCGCCTGGCGGCGTGTTTCGGGGTTGGCGTCGATCTGATCGAGCCGCTGGGCTTTCTCTACGACGACCGCCGCCTGAAGCGCGCGGCGCTCGATTATGCCGCACTTGTAGACGTCGAGCGGTATCCCTCCTGGGCGGCTTTCCTGGCAGAGCGCGCGCCGAAATCGCGGCTGGTTCTGATGACGACGACAGGCAGCGTGGCGCTGGATCGGTTCGCGTTCGCGCCCTGGGATACGATTCTCTTGGGGCGCGAAAGCGCAGGTGTGCCGCCGGCAGTGCATGCGGCGGCCGGCGCGCGGGTGGTCATTCGCTTGCGCCGGGCGGTACGATCGCTCAACGTGGCGCAGGCCGGGGCGATCGCGCTTTATGAGGCGCTGCGCCAGACGGCCGGGCTGCCTTCGGAATGACTCATCGGCATGATCGCGACGATGGCAGAGACGAACGATCGCCGCGATGCCGCCGCGCAGTGGTTCGTGGCGCTGCGCGACCGTATCTGCGGCGAATTCGAGGCGATCGAAGCCGAGGCCGGCTCGACCGCGCGTTTCGTGCGGAACGATTGGGAACGGCCAGACGGAGGCGGCGGCACCACGGCGATCATGAAGGGTCGCGTCTTCGAAAAGGTCGGGGTCAATGTCTCGGTCGTCCACGGCGAGTTTGCGCCTGAATTCCGTGGCGAAATCCCCGGCACGGCGGAAGACCCGCGCTTCTGGGCGGCCGGCGTCTCGCTGGTGTCGCACCCCTGCTCGCCATTGGTGCCGGCGGCGCACATGAACACGCGGCACATCGTGACCGGCAAGGCGTGGTTTGGCGGCGGCGCCGATTTGACGCCGATCTACCCCGACGAGCCGGCTGCCGGCGATTTTCATGCTGCGCTGAAAGCCGCCTGCGACGGCTATGCGCCCGACGCCTACGCCCAGTACAAGAAATGGTGCGATGACTATTTCTTTCTGCCGCACCGGGGCGAGCCGCGCGGCGCTGGCGGCATCTTCTTTGACTATCTCGAGGGCGGCGACATCGATCGCGATTTCGCTTTCGTGCGCGCGGTCGGCGAGGCGTTTCTCGCGGCCTACGCGCTGATCGTGCGAGCGCGGATGGGGCAATCGTGGACGGACGAGCAGCGCCGCCACCAACTCGTCCGCCGCGGCCGTTACGCCGAGTTCAACCTGCTCTACGACCGCGGCACCCGGTTTGGGCTGAAGACCGGCGGCAATGTCGAGGCGATCCTGATGTCCCTGCCGCCGGAGGCGGCCTGGCCCTAAATCCTTCTTCGTCATCCCCGGAGGTTAGGCGAGCCCGGGCTCTGCCTGGCCGCGAGCCTTATTATCCGGGACCCAGGAACGGACTTTGCCAAGTTCTATTTGGCCCGTGTCCGTGGTTCCGGGTTCGGCCCTGCGGTTCGCCGCAGAATAACGATAGAATTTTTGTTTCCTGGCGGCGGCAACTGCCGGTGGTCGCGGAACGCGGCCCGTCGCGCGGCGTTGGGCGGGCATGGCCAGGGTCAACATCCACGATCGCGCCTCGCTGGAGCAAGCCTATCCGGCAAAAGCTTTCGCCGGCGACGCGGCGCAGAACGAGCGAGCGTCGCATGAGCTACGCCATGGTGTACGCATTGGCTCAGCGCCGGACGCCGCGGGCTGGTTCGACCTTGAGCGCGCGACGCGGCACATCGGCGAGCCGGATACCCCGTATTTTCTCGCACCGGCGCGCCGCGCTGAGGAACTCGTCGAGCGCGGTCATCATCACGCGGCGCGGCAGGACTCGAGGCCGCATCCGGCGGCCGGCTATGCAGGATTTCTCGACGATATCGTCGCCGCCGTGAAGCGTTTCGGCTTCCGCGCCGAGGAATCGCCCGGCCGCGACGAACCGCGATTGAAGGGACTGCGCGGCGGCTAACTAGACCTGCTGGATAGCCGACAACAGCCAGTGGCCGCCCTTGCGGCGCACGAAGGTCCAGACCTCCTCGGATTCGGTGGGGATGCGCGGGTCGCCCGTCACCAGCGCGCCGGGGCTCGACGGCGCGGCGCCGGTCCGCAGCGTGTAGTCGAGCGCTGTCCAGCGCATATGGGCGGTGGCGTAGTCGAGGTCGTTTTCTTCCCAGCTCTCGGTCAGGTCGGCCTTGATCAGTGTGACGTTGGAGACATGGTTCTCGACGCCCTGGCTCGCGTTTCGGGTCAGCTCCTGCGAGAAATAGCTCAGCATTTCGGGCGTCATCAGCTGACGCATCTGCGCGAGATCACCCCGACCCCAAGCTTCCTGGATCGCCGCATGCAGCGACTGAAAGGCGTTGAGGTCGGCGTCGCTGACATAGATGTCGCGGCCGCGATAGCGCTGCTGCGCCGGCGTCGCCGCCGCGCCCAGGGAGCGCGGCATGCCCATCCCTCCGGTCGTCACCCCGAGCCCACCCGACATCAGGCGAAAGAGGAAGCCTATCACCAGCCCGATGATCAACAGGCTGAACAGTCCGCCCAGCATGTGGCCGAAGAACCCGCCGCCAAACAGCATCGAGCCGAGGAACCCTCCAAAGATGCCCGTGAGGAAGGGGTGGCGCGAAAAGAAGCTGCCGCCATAGGCGGAGCCGTAGCCGGCCGACGGCGTCTCCATCGTGCGGCTGAGCGGCGAGGCGCCGTTATTCTCGAAGCTGCGCAGGCCGCGGCTGCCAAAGCTCGATCCGCTGCCGCCGAAGCTCGAACCGGCGCGCGCGTCGGCAAGGCTCGGCGTCAGGACCAGCGTCAGGCTGAACAGCAGCGCCGCGAGAACGCGCCAACGCGTGTTGCGCCGAGAAACTTGCTTGGTCATAGGCGTGTCCACCCGGAGCCGCTGATGCGCCGCTCATATGGGGTGTCGGGAGGCTTTGCAACAGCATGGAGCAAGCCGTTTCGGCTTAAAGGTTGCCGGCGCGGCGCAGGGCGGCTCGCTTGATCAGCGCAGCTGTCATCCCCAAATAAGCCATGCCGTCGAGTGCCGATATCGGGCTCGACGGCTGTCTCGCTCGGTGAGGAGAAGCCGCCATGGCAAGAATTTCGCTGTTCAATTCCCCGCTCCTATTGGGTTTCGACCATTTCGAGCGGGCGCTCGATCGGGTCAGCAAGGTGTCGAGCGACGGTTATCCGCCGTACAACATCGAACAGCTCGGCGAGAATTCTCTGCGCATCACGCTGGCCGTCGCCGGGTTTGCCATGAGCGAGTTAAAGCTCACGGTCGAAGACAACCAGCTTGTCGTGCGCGGCAAGCAGGCCGATGACGACAACCGCGTCTACCTGCACCGAGGCATCGCCGCCCGCCAGTTCCAGCGCTCGTTTGTTCTGGCCGAGGGCATCGAGGTGCGCGGCGCCTGGCTCGACAACGGCCTCTTGCACATCGACCTGACCCGCCCGCAGCCCGAGACGCGAGTCCGCGCGATCGAGATCCAGGACGCTCCCGGCAAGGCCGAACCGGTTGAGCTGCCCCGAACCACCCCGACCCTTGTGCGTTCGTCAAAGTAGTTGGCGCGAAAATGGCACGTGCTCGCTGCGCTTCATCAGGAAGAGGACTTAGCCGCCTGCCGGCCGGCTTAGCGCCGGTGGCAGGGGAGGTAGAGATGCAGACGACCGAAGAATTGCGGCACATCACCGCGACCGATCTGGCGATGCTCGGCATGCAGAACATTGCCTATGTGAAAGCCGTCGTGGTCGACGGCACCACCGGTTATGCGATCCACGCCGCCGACGGCACGCAAATGGCCCTCACCGGCGACCGCGACATCGCTTTCGCGGTGGTCCGCCAGAACGAGCTCGAGCCGGTCAGCGTGCATTAGGCTGGTTCCGGCACCAGCTCCGTCACGGTTTCCAGCTGACCAAGCGTCTCGCGCCCGAAAGCCAGCGGGATGAAGGCGCCGATCGCGACGACGACAAAGATCGTGCCGAAGAAAATCCCCGCCGACCCGGTGTGCGGCTCCATCAGGAACGGCGCCAAACCCCCGGCGAACAGCCGGCCGAACGATTCGCCGAAAATATGGCCTCGGCCGCGCAGTTCGGTCGGGAATTGCTCGGAAAGATAGACGCGCGTCGCGGTGAATGCCGACAGCACGGTAAAGCCGATGATCAACCCGCCGGTGGTCATTACCAGGCTGGCATAGTCACCGGCGCGGTCTGCCAGCAGCATCAGCGCAAGGCCCGGCAGCGAGCCGACCATCGCGTAGGCGATCGTCCAGCGCCGCCCGATGATCTCCATCAGGAAGCCGGTGAACCCCTTCCCGAAGAAGCTCGCCGCATAGACGATCGAGGTCAGGCCGAGGCTCGCGTTCACCGCGAAGCCCTGATCGTGCAAGGCCTTCGGCAGCAGCACCGAAATCAGGAAGTATGCCGTCCCGGCACAGACACCAGAGAGAATGCCGACGGTGGTCCAGCGCATCTGGCCCTTCGCGAACAGCGCCCAATACGGCGGGAGCTGCTCGCGGGCGCGAACCGAGGTATCGCCGAGCTCGGCCACCGTCAGCGCCGCCACGCGGTTGCCGCAGCGCGCGATGATGCGGTTGACGATGTCGACCGCTGCCTGCGCCTGCCCCTTGCGCAGATGCCAGCGCGGGCTTTCCGGCAATACAAGATAAATCATTACCGGCACGACAGTGATCGCCAGCCCGCCAGGCAATGCCAGAAAGCGAAAGGCGTATTCGTTGCCGGCGAGCAAGCCGCCGATGAACGGCACGACGGTAAACGAGGCGGCGAGCGCCATTTCGTAGATCGCGCCATAAGTGCGCCTGTGCTGCGCCGGCATCAATTCGGCGGCGATCGGAAACGCCGCGGATACCGCGCCGCCGGCGCCGATCCCGGTCAGCAAGCGCACGATGATCAGCTGATCGGCGGTCTGCACCAACGGCACGAGCAGCGTAAAACCCGTGGTTGCGACAACGCCGATCAGCATGATCGTCTTGCGGCTCCAGTGATCGGATACCGATGACGACAAGAAGCCGCCGACGCACAACATGAAGGTCGGGCCGACGGCGAGCCAACGGATGTCGGTGTCGGTGAGGTGCAGCGGCGCTTTGGCCAGCACCAACAGCGAGCCGGTCATGACGAGGTCGTAGCCCTCGATAAACCCGACGAGGGCGAGCACGGCGATGATCAAAATGTGATAGGGGCTAAACGGGATGCTATCGAGCTTTTGTCCGAGGACAAAGCCGGCGGTGTCGCCGGATCGTCCACGCAAACGTGCGTCCGCCATTGTGACCTCCCAATCCGGTCGAACCGGGGAGCCGTGCAACCGCACAGAACAGCGAGGCCTGCCGCGTTTTCAGCAAATCGATCTTATTGGGCTTGCTGACGACTTCCGATTGACGCCTCGCGCATTCGGGCGGCCACAATGAGGGCCACCGGACGACGTGTTGCTCCTGTTCAAGTTCGGCGTTTAGGCCGCCTTCGGGCTCCTCGGGAGTCCGTCTTTAGATGCTAGCCCATCGCGGGCAGCATGTCACGACGCGGACGCACCCGGCGCGCGGCTGCGCGCCGGATTTTCGTCGGCCGGGGATTACTCGGCGGCGAGCTGCGCCGCCGGCTTCAGCGCGCGGGCAATCAGCGCCGCGGCGTTGCCGTGCAGGATCTGCTCGCGCGCGGCGTCGCCGATCTCGGCGTCGGCGAGAGCCTTGTGGGTCCAGTCGGTGCCAAATTCGGTGCCGTCGGTGCCGCAGACGATACGCTCCGCGCCGTAGAGACGCACCGCCGCCTCGATCGAGTGCGGGCCGAACGAGTTGCAATCGACATAGACCTTCGCCTTGCGGAAGCGCGAGGACGGCAGCTCTTCGTCGGGCGTGTCGAGCAGGCAGCGATGATCCATGCGCTCGATCTCGTAGGGGATGTTACCGCCGAGATTGTGGACGACGACAGTCGCGCCGGGATAGTCGGCGAGGATGTCGGTGAGGCACAGCGTCACCATCACCGAGGAGAGGCTCGCCTGCATGTCGAGCGTGCCGTTGCGGCGCCGCGCATTGTCGGTATCGCCCGAGACCTTGGGAAAGGAATCGCCCGGGCGCGGACCGTGGTGGACAAAGAGCACCGCATGCAGCCGGTTGGCCGCTTCGAGCAGCGGCCGCGCCGCCTCGGCATCCTTGCGGGTGAGGAAGAGATTGCCCGGAATCTGCGCACCGACAACGCCGGGCAGGTCGAGCGCCCGCTCGAGTTCGGCAGCGGCCGCTTCCATGTCGGTCAGCGGCAACGCGGCAAAGGCCGCGAAACGGCCGGGATGCTTTTGGCAGATCGCCGACAACCCGTCATTGACCTTGCGGCAGAGCGGACCGGAAATATCGAGCGGCTGCGACTCGACCCAGCAGAATGAGCCCAGCAGCGACAACACGCTGGTCTCGACCCCCTGGCGATCCATGCGGGCGAGGTGAAACTCGACCTCGTCGAATGCGGCGGCAAGGGGCTGCTCGCCCATGCGCGGCGCCTTCAGCACCTCGACGCCGGCATCGTTTTTGAGAATGCGCGGCTCACGGGTGCGGGCGCGCAACGCGTCGGCAACTTCGGCGGGCCGCCAATGGGCGTGCATGTCGATCATGGGCATGGGCTTTCCTCCATCGGTTGGCGAAAGCTTACCCGCACCGCGACCCACCGCAAAGCACCTCTCGCGTCAGCACAGTCCGCCATGCGGCCAAACCTTTGGCACCGCC
>Ga0335074_10013480_pt1 | contig 11491 bp, 9 predicted proteins | sample Lox_Sample_23_FD_206715 | JGI IMG/M metagenome (GOLD analysis project Ga0335074, IMG submission 206715) | Soil microbial communities from Loxahatchee National Wildlife Refuge, Florida, United States - Lox_Sample_2.3 | ecosystem: Environmental > Terrestrial > Soil > Wetlands | place: USA: Florida...
TGATCGACGTAGCCACAAACGATCCGAGCTGGAGCGCTTGGTCGGGCGCCGCGCTCGCGCAATGCGCCGAGTACGCTCCCCTGATCGTCAATCCGATCATCTACGCGGAGTTGTCCATCGGCTTCACCACCATCGAAGCGTTGGACGCGGCCCTCCCTGCTTCGCTTTACCGGCGAGAGCCTCTACCGTGGGAAGCCGGCTTTTTGGCCGGAAAATGCTTCATGCAATACCGCCGACGTGGAGGCGCGCGCAGTTCGCCGCTACCGGATTTCTACATCGGTGCGCACGCGGCCGTCAGACGCCTGGCGCTGCTCACCCGCGATGCCGCGCGTTATCGCAGCTACTTTCCTTCAGTCGAGGTCCTCGCGCCTCGCATGGCCTGACGCTTTACTTCACTTCGTAGCCCACGAACTCCTGCAGCATCACGTTGCCTTTGTACTCCATCTCCTGATGAATTCCGATCTTCGATGTGTAATAGGCGTGCGCGGTAGAGTGCTTCAGCTCGCGGAAGAAAATCTCTTCGGGCGCTTTGGGATGCATTTCGTTCCGCGCCATGCGCGTCACTAGCGCGATGCGGTGCTCGGGTGCGGCTTCCATAAAGATGCGACCGTTTATCTCCTTCGATAAATCGTTCACCACTTTCAGGCCTTTGCGCCAATCGTCGCGCTCCTGCTGCTCGAAAGCTTCGGCAAGACGCGCATCGATATACGCAGCCACCTGCGCGCCGCGCGCGCCCGGCGAATGCGCGTCGGCGGGAATGATGATCTCGGTCAACTCATCGAGCATGGCAAATTCGGCAGGCGTGAAAAACTTGGGTGCATCCCCGGCCGCCAGCGCGGGAACGGCCAGCGCGGCGCCCGCGCCAATGCGGATCAAATCGCGGCGATTGATTTCGTACGGCATCAAACATTCCCTTTCTTCATCTCATCGGCCAGGTGATCGCAAGAGCGCCAACACAGCGCCATGATGGTCCACGTCGGGTTCTGGCACGAAGCGCTCACGTGCGTGCTGCCATCCACCACCAGCAGATTGGGCACATCATGCGACTGCTGGAATTGATTCACCACCGATTTCTTGGGATCGTTGCCCATGCGCGACGTGCCCAACTCGTGGATCGAGTAACCTTCCGTCAGCAGATGGCTGTTCGCGTTGAGCACTTCCAGGCCGGCCTCTTCGAACATCTCGCGCCCCGCATCGGCCATGTCCTGCGCCATCTTCTTTTCGTTGTCGCCGAACTTGATATGAAACCGCAGCACCGGAATGCCCCAGCGGTCCTTCACCTGGGGGTCCAGATCGACGTAATTCTCGTAGCGCGCCAGCATCTCGCCGAATCCGCCCATGCCGATGAAGGCGCCGGCATAGTCGCGCACGGTTTTTTTGTAGGTGGAGCCGAAGCCAGGCGTACCGTACGCGTTATCGGGGAACATGCCGCAACCGCTGCCGCCTTCGAATCCGTAGCCGCGCAGGAATTTCGGATTGCGATCCTGCAGATTGCGGAAGCGCGCCAAATAGAACGATCCTGGACGTCCATCGTCGAGCGTGCGCGGCTTGCCGACTAACTCTTTGTCGAGGCCGTAGACACCCGGTCCCATGATGTGTTCGCAGAAATTGTGTCCCACGTGGCCGCTGGAATTGCCGATGCCGTTGGGATGCTGCGCCGATTTCGAAAGCAGCATCAGGCGCGCGGATTCCAGCGTGGATGCGGCCAGCAGCACCGTGCGGCCTTTGACCGTATAAGTCTTGCCGGTGTCGGTGTCGATGAACGAGACGCCGCTGGCCTTGCCCGTGTTCTTATCAACGGTGACTTCGCGCACCGTGGCATTGGTGCGCAGCGTGAGGTTGCCGGTTTCAAGCGCGGGATAAATCAATCCGGTGGGCGAATCAAACGCGGCGTGGATGTCGCATCCGCCCACGCGCCGGTCGCAAGCGCCGCGCCCGTAACAACGGCTGCGATTCTTGTTGTGTTTCAATCCGTCGGTAGTCACGCCCGCGCGATAGGGCGTCAGCACGCGGCCGGATTTCGCCAGGCTCGCGCGCAGCTTTACTTCCGCGGGATTCAAACGCACGGCACGCTGGAAGAGACTGTCGGGTAGATAGGGCAAATTCTCTTTGTGGCCCGAGATGCCGAGGTACAGATCCACTTTGTCGTAGTAAGGCGAAATATCCGTATACGAAATGGGCCAATCTTCGCCGAAGCCGTCGCGCGAAGCGGCCTTGAAATCGTAATCCGAAAGCCGCAGCGCCAGCCGTCCCCAGATGTTGGTCTTGCCGCCCAGGCAGCGCGCGCGCACCCAGGCGTATTGCGTGCCGGTGTATGGATGATCCTTCTCGTCGACCACGATGTCCTTGGCGTAGTCCGACCCCGTGCCGTCCTCGACGTAAGAATAGACGTGTTTGAAAGGCAAGCCCCTGGCGTAGGGCGGATTGCGAATCGTGTATTCGGCGCCCGATAGTGCGTGGCAATCGGGCGGCATATCGCCGCGGCGGGGGTGGTCGTAGGGCCACTCCATGGATTTCAGCTCTTGATTGATATTCAGCTTCCGGCCGGCTTCCAGCAGCAGGACCTGCATGCCGTGAGAAGTCAGGACATGCGCGGCCATGCCGCCGGCCGCGCCCGAACCCACCACAATGGCGTCGTAGGTCTTGCTGAGATCGGCTTCGGATTTATCGTCGGGTAAAAACATGAGAACCTTTATGAGTGCGGTTATGATTTCATGGTAAATCTTTTCGCGCGACCGGAACTAAACCACCAGCCACCAGTCCCACTCTCTGGCTCCCCCTGCGAACCAAGTCAACATGAGACGGGCCGGGACGGGCCATCGTTTCGTGTGGCCTGTTGTCCACAAACGCCGGCAGACGACGCAAAACGATAGTCTGCCCCACGGTGAAAAGCACGGCTCTACCGCACGAAGACCAGATAAACGGTCATCGCCACTCCGGTAACGGCCAGAATCAGAGCGATGACCACGGCCATGGTCACCGGCCGGTTCACCACTCCGGCGCCCTGCTTCACCCCGCGCACGAAGCGCACGTGTTGCATCGCGGAGAACAGATTCACCAGGACACCGACCAGAATCAGCGCGGTTCCCACCCATAGCGTGAATCTCGAGGAGTGCAAACTGAGCGGATGCGTACTGAATTCCATTTCGCGCAGGAACAGGCCGAAGCGCGCCACCACGAAGCCGAAGCCCATCAGCGCCAGGCCGGTGCGAATCCACGCCAGAAAGGTGCGCTCCGCGGCCAGGTATACGCGCGGATCTTCAGCGGCATCGGGACGGGTGGACGGTGGCACGGTGGACATCTCAATCTCTCGTATCCACGCGGCTCACGGGCGCGGCGCGGAGCGGCGCATCCGCCAGGTCGATCCAGATATTTCCGCCTGTGTTGCGCACGAACACGGTACGTTCCGCGCGGAAGCTGCGCGGTCCGCGAAAGTCGCGCCAGCGGCGCACTGCCAGATCCACCAGCGGCTCCACTTTTTCCGGCGCAATCTCCTGCGCCAGCGTGACATGCGGATAATACGCGAAGACCTCCGGGAAAGCCAGCGCGTCCTGATTCAAGGCGCCATGCATCTGGTGCAACTGCTGCGCGCCCTTTTCGATCGCGATGTAGATGACATCGGTGGCATCGAATTTTTCGATGCCCCCCAGTACGATATCGAACGCATCGAAGCGAGCCACGGTGCGTTGGGACTGCGCGATGGCGGTCTCCGGCGCTTCTTCGAGCGCGCGCGGCGGAAGCACGCTTACGTGCGCGTGGGGATTGCATCCCGGCGCCATTTCAAGACGCAGATCGTCCAGAAAAGCGCCCAGCGGATCGGGGAGATAAAGGACCAATGCGTAGAGGGCCTGCGGACGTTCGCCGTCGTTTGCGGAATGCATCGTCTGACGTTGCACTGTAAATTATGGCACACCGCAGGCGGGAGATTGCGAGCGTTGCGATCCGGGCGACGCCCGCCGGCCGTTACAACCCTGTTAATCTCAGAATGAAATGCCGGATACGCCAGCGGACAATCCGCTCCTGCACCTATCCTTCCGCATCCCATTCGATCGGATTCGCGCCGAACATGTCCGGCCCGCGGCGGCTGAATTGCTGCGCGACGCCCGGGCGGGCATCGAAGCCATCGCCGCGGATGGCGGCGCGCGGAATTTCGAAAATACCATGATGGCTCTGGATGCCGGCACCCAGCCGCTCGACGAGGCCATGGCCGTCGTGCGGCATCTGGAATCAGTGGCCAACACGCCGGAACTGCGCGACGCATATAACGCCGTGCAACCGGAGGTCAGCGCCTTTTATTCCGGCATTCCGCTTAATGCGGGCTTGTGGAAAGCGATCCGGTCGTATGCCGAAACCGATGAAGCTCGCGCGCTCACGGGCACGCGCCGCAGGTTTCTTACCAAGACCATCGATAACTTCCGGCGGCATGGCGCGGATCTGGATGCGGAAGGAAAAGCGCGCCTGGAAGCCATCGATATCGAGCTGGCGACGGCCACCACGAAGTTCTCACAAAATGTTTTGGACGCGACCAACGATTTCGAACTGATCATCACCGAAGAATCTAGCCTCGCGGGATTGCCGCCTTTCGCCGTGGCGGCGGCCCGCGCCAGCGCCGAACGGAAAGGCCTGGCCGGCTGGCGATTCACCTTGCAAGCGCCCAGCTACACGCCGGTGATGACGTATCTGGACGATGCCGGCGTGCGCCAGCAGATGTATCGCGCCTATGCGGTGCGCGCCAGCGGCGGCCCACACGACAACCGGCCGCTGCTGAGCCGCATCCTGGAATTGCGCCGCGCCAAGGCCGAATTGTTGGGGTTCCGCAATTTCGCGGACCTGGTGCTGCACGACCGCATGGCGCACTCGGGCGATCGCGCACTCGCCTTCCTGGAAGATTTAAAGCGCAAAACCGCGGCCCAATTCGCGCGCGAGAATCGCGAATTGCTGGAATTCCGGTGCAAGATCGAAGGCGCGAATGCGCCGGAGCTGCGTCCGTGGGACGTCGCCTATTACGCCGAAAAACAGCGCGCGGCGCTTTACGATTTCGACGAGGAAGCTCTGCGGCCGTACTTCCCGCTCGAACGTGTGGTTGCTGGATTATTCGAGACCGTGCATCGCCTCTACGGCATTCGCGTCACCGCGGAACAGGGCGTGCCCGTCTGGGATCCGCAGACGCGCTATTACGCCGTCGATGATCGCGATGGCGCATTTATCGGCGGATTCTATGCGGACTGGTATCCGCGGGAGAATAAGCGCGGCGGCGCCTGGATGGAAGCGCTCATCACCGGCTACCCCAGCGGCGCCGGCGAATTCCGTCCCCATCTGGGGCTGATTTGCGGCAACCTGACGCCGCCGCTGGGCGAGCGTCCCGCGCTGCTGACGCATTATGAAGTAAGTACGATTTTCCACGAATTCGGCCACTTACTGCATCACTTACTAAGTCGCGTGGAGGTACGCAGCCTGGCGGGTACCAGTGTGGCTTGGGATTTCGTGGAATTGCCTTCGCAGATCATGGAGAATTGGACCTGGGAGCGCGAGCCGCTCGACCTGTTCGCGCATCATTATCAGACGGGCGCGCCGATCCCCGACGATTTATTCGAAAAGATGGTGCGCGCGCGCAATTTTCGCAGCGCCAATGCCCAGATGCGGCAGCTTGGCTTCGGCTTCGTCGACCTGGCATTGCACATCGATTACGACCCCGCGCGCGATGGCGAAGTGATCCCTTACACGCGAAATATTCTGCAGCAATACTCGCCCGCGCCTCTGCCGCCGGATCATGCGTTAGTGGCTGCGTTTTCACACTTATTCTCCAGTCCGGTGGGTTATGGCGCCGGTTACTACTCTTATAAATGGTCCGAAGTGCTGGACGCGGACGCCTTCACGCGCTTCCGCTCGCGAGGCATCTTCAGCCCGGAGGTGGGCGCGGAATTCCGCGATAAGATTCTGTCGCGCGGAGACAGCGAAGATCCCGCGGATCTGTACCGCCAGTTCATGGGGCGCGATCCGGATCCGAACGCATTGCTGGAACGGTCGGGATTGCTGGCGAGGTGATTCGCATATGGCGGCAAGTTCAAAGAACTGCCAGCCAAGATGAACCCGCCGGACCGGGCCGATAATGTGCGGCGCGTCCGCAAGCTGCTTCGGAAGATGGCTCTCGGTGCCCGCACGGCCCCGCCGCCCGCAAAGCCGCGCTGACCGCCCGCGGTACGCGCCGCCGTGCATCCGTCGAGTCCGCTCCGTTTGATACCTTATATCTTTACAGTTATGACAACTATCGTTCGAGTATCGGGCCGGGAAATCCTCGATTCGCGCGGAAATCCCACGGTGGAGGCGGATGTCTATCTCGCCAATGGCAGCATGGGCAGGGCGGCGGTGCCGTCCGGCGCATCCACGGGAGAACACGAAGCCGTGGAATTGCGCGATGGCGATAAGACGCGCTACCTGGGCAAGGGCACGCAATCGGCGGTCAGCCACGTGAATGGCGAGATCGCGCAGGCCGTGCATGGCAAAGACGCCACCCAGCAAGCGGAAATCGACGAGTTGATGATCGAGCTGGATGGCACGCCCAATAAGGGACGCTTGGGCGCCAACGCCATCCTGGCGGTTTCCATGGCTGCCGCCCGCGCCGCGGCCGCCGCGCAACATACTCCGCTCTACCGTTATTTGGGCGGAGCTGGCGCGCGACTGCTGCCCGTTCCCATGATGAACGTGCTGAACGGCGGGGCGCATGCCGATAATTCGGTCGACGTGCAGGAATTCATGATCGCGCCCTTTGGCGCACCCAAGTTTTCCGAAGCCATCCGCATGGGCGTCGAGGTATTTCACACCCTGAAGAAGGTGCTGAAGAAGCGCGGTTACTCGACCGCTGTGGGCGATGAAGGCGGCTTCGCGCCCAGTTTGAAATCGAACGTAGAAGCGCTCGAAGTGCTGCTTGAAGCGATCACGCAGGCGGGATACAAGCCCGGCGAACAGGTCGGTATCTGCATCGATCCCGCGGCGAGCGAGTTCTATCAGAATGGCAAGTACGTCTTCAAGAAATCCGATAACAGCCAGCGCACATCGGATCAGATGGTGGAATTCTGGGCCGATTGGGTGCGTCAATATCCGGCCATTATTTCGCTTGAAGACGGCATGTCGGAGGAAGATTGGGATGGCTGGGTGGCGCTGACTAATGCTTTAGGCAGCAAGATCCAGTTAGTGGCCGACGATATCTTCGTGACTAACCCGGCGATTTTCAAGCGCGGCATCGAACGCGGCATCGCTAATTCAATTTTGATCAAATTGAATCAGATTGGCACCGTCACCGAGACGCTAGACTGCATGCGCCTGGCCGCGGCGTCCGACTACACGGCGGTGGTTTCGCATCGCTCCGGCGAGACGGAAGATCCTTTCATCGCCGACTTTGTGGTGGCCACCAATGCTGGCCAGATCAAGACGGGATCGGCCAGCCGTACGGATCGCATCGCCAAGTACAACCAGTTACTGCGCATAGAAGAACAACTGGGCAGCGCGGCGCTATTCGCCGGTCGCAAGGCATTTAGCCGGTAACTGACAGGATCACCGCCATGCACAAACTCGTATTACTGCGACACGGCGAAAGCGATTGGAACAAAGAAAACCGTTTCACCGGCTGGACCGATGTAGATCTCTCCGAAAAGGGCCGCCAGGAGGCCCACGAAGCTGGAGTCACGCTGAAGGCCGAAGGGTATGCGTTCGACGTGGCGTACACTTCGGTGCTGAAACGCGCCATCCGCACGCTGTGGATGACGCTCGACGAGATGGACCTGATGTGGATTCCGGTGTACCGTTCGTGGCGTTTGAACGAGCGCCACTACGGCGCGCTGCAAGGGCTGAATAAGTCGGAGACAGCCGCTAAGTTCGGCGAGGATCAAGTGAAGATCTGGCGGCGTAGTTATGATGTTCCGCCGCCCGCACTTACTCCGGATGATCCGCGGTATCCCGGCCATGACCCGCGCTATCAGGATCTGGCCCCGCAGGACTTGCCACTGACGGAATGTCTCAAAGATACGGTGGCTCGTTTCCTGCCTTACTGGCACGACACCATCGCGCCCGCGGTGCGCGCCGGCCAGCGTGTATTGATCGCGGCGCACGGCAATAGCTTGCGTGCGCTGGTGAAGTATCTCGATAATGTTTCCGACGAGGCCATCGTGGGATTAAATATACCTACGGGAATGCCTCTGGTCTACGAGTTAGACGATAACCTAAAGCCGCTGCGAAGTTACTATCTGGGAGATCCGGAGAAAGTAAAAGCTGCCATGGAAGCGGTCGCCGCGCAAGGCAGGAAAAAATAGCTTCGTGGGAGCCTCCGGGTTATGCTCCGCGAACTCGGCCCGCGATTGAGAGGCCGCACGCCTCGAAGCGCACGATAAACTCATCACCGGTTATCAAGCTTACTTCAAGCCATATACCGCCAATTGATTGGAGAACGTCGCCACATAAACTTTGCCGTTAGTCACTACCGGTTGCACGAATTTAGCGAAGTTACCATATTGATCCGACGAATTCATGGTGCTATTCCATAACTCGGTCGCCACGTTTGAGGCATTGAATGCATGTAGCACGCCTGGCGTATTAGCCGTGGAAGCGTTCCCGGACGACATGGCCGCCCATAGAATTCCGGTTCCCGCGGTGGTGCCGTTCGAAGAAAGCGCTAGAGCCGCGCCGCCCGGCGAACCCGCAATCTGCGAATTCGTGTACACCGGCGAAGTGCTCAGTTGTCCGTTACTGAAGCTGAAAGCTTTCAGCATGTCGTTCGATCCCCAGTAATAAAGGAGCGATGGCGAAGCCGGATTGCTGCCGGTCAAATTCCAGAACGCGGGGCTATGTAACTGCGCGCAACTCGAATCCGGGCCGCCCGGCGGACAACCCGGCGTTGCTTGTACTGTCTGTGCCAACTGCAAGGCGCCCGAGGCAAGAATGCTTAACAGGTAAATCGTGCCCGTCTTGCCGGCGCCCAGTAACATCTGAGTTCCCGGAATCAGCAGGGGACCGCCCGCGCCCAGGTCGTAATCGTAGGTGTTCAGGGTGGACCAATCCGGCGCTGTATAAAGCCACTGCGCCTTATGGCTATTGTTGTAGCGCACGAAGCTCTCGCCGATGTCCCCGTTGCCGACGTCGCCGTTGCCAGTAATGAAGGTGAAGCCCTTCGCATCCGCCACGGGCCCTATGCCCGACATCCAGATGCCGCCTTCATCGCCATCCGCCGTGGTGTTGAGCGCAAACACCTGTTTCAATGTAGTGGCGTTGTAACCCAACTCCCAGCCATGAAATGGCACTACAGCTTCGTTTTTTTGGCGGGCGAATCCCATATAAACCGTGCCGTCCTGAAGCAACAGCGCGGGCCGTTGCAACGCCAGCGCGCTACTGAAACTGATGTAGCCGTTCTTCGAATCCGATCCCGTACCTTTCACCTTAGCCTTGATCGTTACCGGGCCGCCCAGCATCTCGGCGCCCGTGGTGATGTCGAGGGCGTGCAGGCTGTGAGACATCTTGCTGTTCACCTCGGTCAACGCCACCACATACATGATGTTCGTCGAAGTATCGATTACCGGCGCGGATAGGATGCCGCACACCGGCAGGTTGTTCTGGCTGACTAGCGTGGCCGCCGGCCCCAGATTAACCTGCCAAAGCGGCGCCGAAAGCGAAGGCGAATCGGCATCGAAGGCATAGACGCTGTTGTTGATCGTCACCACGTACACCACGTTGTGAACCGCGCCGCCGATGGTCACTTGCGGGATATATAGCGGCTGCGCATAAATATACTGATCTACGGCGCGCGTGAAGAGCAGGCCGAATTGGCTGGTATTGACGTTCGACGTGGTCAGGATCGTTTCGGTCTGATTGGCGCTGGTACGGCCTTGATTATACTGTCCGGTCCAGATGGAAGTTTGGCCGTGCGCCATGGGCGATAAAGCCAAAACAAGCAAACAGAATCGACTGTTAGTCAGCATTGTGCACCCTCCTGCGCGTTAGTATATCGCGGGCGAGCGCCGCGAATTCACACAGGCATGCGAAAGTAATCAAGCGTCAGGCGCAAGCCTTCTTCCAGGCCCACGCGCGGCTCCCAACCGAGCAGACGGCGCGCTTTCGAGATGTCCGGCTGGCGCTGCCGCGGATCGTCCTCCGGCAGCGGGCGGCATACTAATAGTGACTTACTTCCGGTGAGCCGCAGGATACAATCGGCGAACTCGCGGATGGTCATCTCATTCGGATTCCCTAAGTTCACCGGATAGCGCTCATCGGATAGCATCAACTTATAAATGCCGTCGACTAAGTCGCTCACATAGCAAAAGCTGCGCGTTTGAGATCCGTCACCGAAGATCGTGATCGGCTGGCCGCGTAACGCCTGATCGATAAAAGCAGGCACCACTCGTCCGTCATCCAGTTTCATGCGCGGACCATAAGTATTGAAGATCCGCGCGATATTAGTACGCAGGCCATAGGTGCGGTGGTAAGCCATGGTCAACGCTTCAGCGAAGCGTTTGCTTTCGTCATAACAGGAGCGCGGGCCGACGGGGTTGACGTTCCCCCAGTAAGTCTCCTTCTGCGGATGCTCGAATGGGTCGCCGTAACATTCCGATGTGGAAGTCAGCAAAAACCGCGCGCCTTTTTGGTGCGCCAGTTCCAGCATGTTACGCGTTCCTTCGCTGCCCACATCCAGGGTGGCGATGGCATGTTGCAGATAGTCTTTGGGGCTGGCCGGCGATGCCATGTTCAGCACCGCGTCTAGCGGGCCGTCGACCGGCAGCGGTTTCGTAATATCGTGGCGAGTGAGATGAAACCGTGTGTGGCCGGCGAGATGTTCCACGTTCTTCTCCGCGCCCGTGAGGAAATTATCTACACCGATGACTTCATGGCCCTCGCACAACAAGCGGTCGCACATGTGCGAGCCCACAAATCCGGCTGCTCCGGTTACTAAAATACGCAATCCAAATCCCCCGTCAGTCGATTATTGAAGCGGCATTTCCGAACCGCGTGCTACATTCAAAGGTTACCGCATGGTCCACCCTTCCTGGCTGGAAATGGCGATCCTGGCGATCCTGTTGTGCATCTCCGGATACCTTTTCTGGCGGCGCTTCCGCAAGCCGGTGGATGTAATCCGCCGCTCGCGTGACAATCCCGACTTCAAGCTGCAGCCTCTAGCTCCGCGCATCCGGCAATTTGTTTGGGAAGTTCTGCTGCAAGGCAAGGTAATTCGCGAACGTCCATTGCCGGGTTTGGCGCACGCATTCGTATTCTGGGGCTTTTGTGCGTTCGCGCTCATCACGCTGAATCATCTGGCGGCCGGATTTGGAGTTCCGTTTCTCAGCCGCACGGGACGTTTCGGCAGATTCTATTTCACCTTCGTGGCGGTGTTCGCCGTGGCTGTCGCCGTATCGATCGCCGGTTTGGCGATCCGGCGTTTCGTGGTGCGGCCGAAGTGGCTCGGCAAGCTCTCGCCCGAATCAGGCATCATCGCGCTGTTCATCTTCATTTT
>Ga0335074_10013481_pt1 | contig 11491 bp, 9 predicted proteins | sample Lox_Sample_23_FD_206715 | JGI IMG/M metagenome (GOLD analysis project Ga0335074, IMG submission 206715) | Soil microbial communities from Loxahatchee National Wildlife Refuge, Florida, United States - Lox_Sample_2.3 | ecosystem: Environmental > Terrestrial > Soil > Wetlands | place: USA: Florida...
GACGCAATACGCAGGCGTGGCAGCCGGATTTGTGCTCACTGTTTCTGGTGGTCCGGTTCTCTATCACGCCGGCGATACCACGGTTTTCGGCGATATGAGGCTGATCAAGGAGCTATATCACCCGGAAATCGCCATGCTCCCCATCGGGGGCTTCTACACCATGGGACCCAAAGAAGCAGCTTTGGCTACGCAGTTCCTTGAGCCAAAGGCAGTGCTGCCCATCCACTTCGGTACGTTTCCGCCACTGACCGGAACGCCCGACGAACTGGCCGCCCTGCTTCAAGGGCTCAGTTGAAGTGATCCGTATGTCTCCGGGAGAAACGATCTAGTCGCGGAAGAGAGGCTGGAGAACATTACCCAGCCTCTGCTATTTTCCAGCGGCCGCTTTGCGCACTTTTTCCCAACGACGCTTCTGCGCCTCGGCGATTCGCTTCCGGCCTTCCGGGGTAAGGTGGCGGTTCTTCTTCCTGCTGTGCTTTCTGGTTCCGTCGGCGTGAAATCCGTTGACCGCGGTACTCCCTTTGAGCAAAGCGCGAGCTCGTTGCAGCTGTGCAATCTCGCGATCGATTTGTAGCAGAATTTCTTTGACTTCCACCCCGGCCTCCTCGATCCGCACGCGCCAATCCCGCCGCATCGGCAATGCGCGTCGGCCCCGTTCCCAGAATCATGAGAATAAGTGCTGTGCAAAGACAATACCGAACCATCCGCATTTTGACAAATAAAAAGAGTAACATCCTGCAACTTTGGTCAGCTAAGTGTACCCGTGCAGAGCAGCTAACACGCCGGTCAGCAACTAATAGGGCTTATAAGTGCCGAAATCAGCCGGCACGCGGGTTTGGTCTGGGAAGGAGCCAATGAATTGGCATGGCTTTCTATTGCCCTTAAGTAACGTAGTCATGACTAAAGAACCCATGGAAGGCAAGCAGCCATAACTTCGCCGCGCAAGTTAGCCGGGTATCGGGAAACTGCGGTAAAAGCCGGGGCAGAAAGTGAAGGGAAAGTTAAACGCCGCGCGGCGCTTTACCGGCCTGTTGTTGCGGCTGGTCATGCGGGGCCGAAGGCGAGCCCATACCGGAGAGATCCTGACCTCCGATACGAAGCGTGGGTGATTCCGATGCGCGGTAGTTGCGCAAATCGCGCAGGATCTCCTGCTTTTCGCGCGCATACTGTCCCGCCAGCCGCGTCAGGGCGTAGGTAATGATGTCGCTGTGATGCAGGTCCTGCACGGACGGGTCGCGCCGCATATTGAGCCACAGACGGTGCACGAGCTGCACATCATCGGGGCCAAGGGTGGGAGCATGCGGCCCGATGTAAAACACCTTGGTTTCGCCGTTCTGGCCCACAACGTAGAAGTTGAACTGGCGTTTCGGCTCCGGCAAACCCTCCCAGGCCTGGCCAAGGTGAAACGCCTGGTCCTCCGCGGTCATTGACGTCGATTGACCCGATACTACGGAGTCCACTTCCAGCGAATTGGCGCCCTGGACGAGGGCGGCAAAGACATCGCCCGCTGGAACGACAAGGAGTGAGACCTTCTTGCCGAAGCTTTCGGCGATGGAGACGGCTTTGGTGAACAACAACTGCTCGTGTTCGCTGAAGCTCTGGTCTTCAGCGCTCAGGTATTCCGGGCCGCCGGCGCCCATCATGCGCACGCTCATGACAACGACGTCGCGGTCTTCGGTCTTGGTGCGCGCCAGGACCCACTTCAACGCCACTGGGTTGGTGGAGTCGCGCATGGTGACCATCACGCCGCCGGGACGGACAGCAACGGACTCACGGCTGATCGTGTCCTGATGTTCCAGCTGGAAGTGGTCTTTCATCTGGCGCGCGGTAAGGGCATGCTTGCGCATGTTGTCGCGTTCAGACAGGGTGAAGATCACGAAGAAGGCAGCCGCGAAGAGCAGTCCGCTGACCGTCGCAACCGACTTGGTGAACAAATTCACAGTTGCGGTGGAAAGCAGAACCAGAAACACACAAAACAATCCGACGGGAAGCTCGGTTTTACCAATGCGGATGTTCGGTGGAACCTTCCAGCCGCGCTCGCCGTGGTATTTCCAGCGAAGAACCAGCATGGCGAGGCTGTTGAAGGTGAACGACCAGATGACGCCGAAGGCGTAGGCCTCGCCGAGGGTGATTACGTTTCCACGGCTGGCGATGATCGTGAACATCTGCAGTCCGAAGACGAGGTTCACGATGCGGTGGCTGGTGCCGAACTTGGGATGCGGCTTGCGGAACCAGTCGGTGAGCACGCCGTCTTCGGCAACACGCATCAGCACGCCGGTGGATCCGATCATCGAGGTGTTGATCGCGCCGGAAAGAATCAGGAATCCGACGAACACCACGAAGATGCGGAAGGTCACGCGCCAGAACATCGGGCCGACCATGTACATGGCGAGGCCCGCAATCAGGTTGTCCTGGTAGATCTGGGTCCGCGGGCCGTCGGGGATCAGCATCGAGGCCAGCAGGGTTGCGCCGCCGGTGAAGATCAGGCTGTAGATGGCGATGACGATCGCCGCCCGCTTCAGGTTCTTCAGCTTGGGATGCTCGATCTCGCGATTGACCTGGGCGAGGCTCTCCTCGCCGCTCATGGCGAGGATGGAGTGGCCGAACGCCATGATGATGCCAAACAGCCCGAAGATGGGCAGGCCCGTGTGCCGCAGGAAGCCCTGTGCATCCTCGCTGAATCTCAGGTGCAAAGGAGTGGGCGCCGGCGGCAGGTGCACGCCGCGGATGAACACGGAATACGTTCCCCAGACCAGCAGAACCACGACCATGATGGTGGTGATCTGCATGACCCGCAGGGCCTTGTCGCTCGATTCTTCAATGCCCTTGATGTTCTGCCACCAGTAGTAGATGGTGACCGCTGCGGCGAACACCGCGGAGGTGTAGTTCATGTCGAACTGAAGCGGCTGCCCATGGACATCGATCAGGGCTGGAGGAAGCCAGTGAGAGTTGTTGGCTACCGTCATCAGTTCGTTCATCAGGCCGGTGATGTACTGGCCTGCCGAGACGCCGGATATTGGACCGGTGAGGATGTAGTCGAACATCAGGGCCGAGACGCTCAGCTTGGCGAAGGTGCCGCCCAGCGCCTCTTTCACCACGCGATACACGCCGCCGCGTGTGAACATCGAGCAGCTCTCGACATAAACTGCTCGAACCGCAAAGCTGAACAGCATGATGCCGAGGATGAACCACGGTGCGGCCGCGCCTACGGCCTGCTCGGCGATGCCGCCGGCGTAGAACGCTGAAGAACCCAAGTCATTGAGAACAATGGCGGCGGCTCGCCAGAAGGAGATAAAGGTCAGCATCACCGAGGATGCCACGATGAGCCGGACGCGGTCTGACGGTGGGGCTACGGTCGTTCGAGTGGATGCCATCACTAATGCGCCGGCAACTGGTTCTGCCGCTCACGGGTCGAAAAGGGCTGCTCTCCCGCACGCCCTTGGCTGAGTTTAGTGCTGAGGGGTGCGCCAGTCAACAACGAATCGGAAGTGTTTGTAAACACGAGGGAAAGCGGACGGACCTCAATCCTCGCCGAACAATTCCTTGAAATCTTCGACGAAGCTGATGAGGACCACCACCGCCGCACCTGCCAGACCCACGAAAAACATTACTTCCAGCAGCCGCATTGCAAGGATGGCGAGAATCATGGCATTGATTGTAATCAATCCAGAACGGCGGTCAGCACCGGAATTGCAACGGCGTGCTGAAGATCATCCAACTCTGGTGGGCAACGAGGTGGTGAGCACAGGTCTGATGGGCGCGCCCCGATTTTGCGAAGAACGAACTCCGGCTGCGCCGTCTGCGTCTTTTTTACGCTTGATGCTTTACACTCCACCCTGTATGCGCTGGCAATCCATGAAGTTGTGGGGAGCAGCCGTTTTGTCGGCTGGGCTGCTGGAGTTGCCGTTTCCGATCGCGGGGCCAATGCCGCCGTGGCGCAGCATCTTTGCCTGGTTCGGGCTGGTGCCGCTGCTGTGGGCGATTCTGAGCCCCGCAGAATTCCGTTGCAAGTACCCGCTTCGCCGCCCATTTCTCCTGGCCTATCTTGCCGGCGTGCTCTGGTACATGGGGAACTGCTACTGGGTGCGCAACACCATGATGAAGTACGGCGACATGCCTACCGGGGCGCCGACGCTACTGCTGATCGGGTTCAGCGTGGTGCTCGGGCTCTACTGGGGGCTGTTCGGGCTGGGAGTGATTCTGGTCCGGCGGGCAACGGGGAAACAGCATCTGGCGTTGGCCGCCGCGCCGTTTTTGTGGGTGGCGATTGACCTGGCGGCGGCGCGAATTACCAGCGTGCCGTGGGATCAGCTGGGGTATTCGCAGGTGGACAACGGATTCGTGAATCAGCTCGCGCCGTGGACCGGGGTTTACGGAATTACCTTCCTGCTCGTTGCGGTTAATGCCATGGCAGCGGGAAGTTTCGTAAAGAAACTCACGGTCTTGGGTCGCTTCGCAGGGGTTGCACTTGCAGTCATTGCGGTGGGCACGACATGGACTGAGAAATATTCCCCGAAGCCCGCCGCCTCAGCCACCGCCGTTCTTATTCAGCCCAATCTTGACGTCGGTGCTGACATCGATTGGAACAGCCCTGCTGACTGGCAACAGCACATTGGCTGGATGCAACATCTGGCTTCAGAGCAGTGCAAGAGCTACATCGCCGGAATTCCGCAAACGGGCGCCGGGACAGGCGACGTCGTCTGCTCACCTTATCCCACGCATCCCGATCTGGTGGTCTGGCCCGAATCGCCGGCACCGTTCTTTGACAACGACCCACGCTTTGAGACATCGATGGCCTCGATCGCCCAGGCCGAGCAGGCTCCGCTCATTATCGGTGGCATCGGTGCGGACTACTCGCAGGAGCAGGGAACCTGGCTCGATTACAACTCCGCCATGATTTTCGGGGCGGACGGAAATCGCCTTGGCCGCTACGACAAGATTCACCTGGTTCCCTTCGGCGAGTACATTCCATTCCAGCAGTACCTGACCTTCGCGCGCAAACTCACGGGCAGAGTGTCGTCATTTACCCGCGGCACCGATCGCAAGGTCTTTCACCTCAACGGCCATCGCTACGGCGTGTTCATCTGCTACGAAGCCGTGTTTGCCGATGAGGTCCGGCACTTTGCTCAACATGGCGCGGAGGTGCTGGTGAACATCAGCGACGACGGGTGGTACGGCGACACCAGCGCTCCGTGGCAGCACCTGAACATGGCGCGGATGCGCGCGATCGAGAATCGCCGCTGGCTGCTGAGGGACACCAACAACGGCGTGACGGCCGCAATCGATCCCTACGGGCGGGTGCGCCAGAGCATTCCGCGGCACCAGGTTGACGCGCTGCCCGCGCAGTACGGGTTCCGTGACGACATCACGTTCTATACCGCCCACGGCGACGTGTTTGCATGGGTGTGTGCGCTGATCTCAGCCGGCGTGATCGTCTGGGCGGTGAACAAGCATAGTGCACCTCAAAAACAGAGCCAGCGGAGTTAGCGGAGCTATTCTGTGCCCTCATTGGCGACCGGAGCAATCGTCGTACACGTGACGTCCCAGTTGGACTGCGTGAGTTTCGTGCTTTCCCGGGTCCCAGAATCGGGACCCGGGGCACCGATTCTCTAACTTCGCTATACTGACTCAAAGGCAGTCACAGGTCGCTTGCGCGATCAGCGACTCGCCAACTACCAGCAAAGTCAGGTCATAAGAGCAAAGTGGCATTAAGCGATCTCGAATACGCCTACGCTCCGGTGCGCGATCAAGTCCGCGACCTGCGGGAGTATCTTTGACTCCGCCCGCCTGCGCAAAGAATTAACCGACATCGAAACCAGGCTTGCCGATCCGGCCATGTGGTCGAACCCGGCTGCGTCGCAACCATTGATGCGCGACCGCAAGCGCCTGGAAGGCCTGATCGCTGCAGACGACGAACTCGTGCGCCGGACAGGAGATGTTGAGGCCTACTTCGAACTTGGCCGCGAAGGCGAGAATGTCGACGCCGATCTCGATCGTGAGATCAAGGCGCTTTCAACCTTTACCGAAGAACTGGAAGCTCGGACCATGCTTTCCGGGGAAACGGACCAGCTGAACGCCATCGTCACCGTGCATCCCGGCGCGGGCGGGACGGAAAGCCAGGACTGGGCGGAGATGCTTGTCCGGATGTATCTGCGCTGGGCTGAGCAGCAGGGCTTCAAGACAGCGATGAACGATGAACAGGCCGGTGAAGGAGCAGGGATCAAATCCGCGACCTTCACCATCACGGGCGAGAATGCCTTTGGCATGCTTGCCGGCGAAAGCGGTGTGCACCGTCTGGTGCGGATTTCGCCGTTTGATGCGGCCAAGCGACGGCATACCTCGTTTGCGTCGGTTTTTGTGTCGCCGGAGATCGACGACTCTATTCAGGTCGATCTGAAGCTGGAAGACCTGCGCATCGACACCTACCGTTCTGGCGGCAAGGGCGGCCAGCACGTGAACACCACCGATTCGGCGGTACGCATGACGCACCTTCCCACCGGCATCGTGGTGCAGTGCCAGAACGAGCGCTCGCAGATTCAGAATCGCGAGAAGGCGATGAAGATGTTGCGCTCGCGGCTCTACGAGTACGAACTCGAAAAGAAGCGCGCGGAGACCAAGAAGCTTGAGGATTCCAAGCTCGACATCAACTTCGGCTCGCAGATCAGGTCGTATGTGCTGCAGCCCTATCGGATGGCGAAGGATCACCGCACCAAGGTCGAGGTCGGCGATGTGGACAAGGTGCTCGATGGATATCTGGAGCCATTTTTGCGCGGATATTTATTGGCGAAGCGGCGTGGCACGGCGAATGGCGCGAGTGGCGCAGACGACATGGACGTGTGAACCTGGAGGAACAGGGATTAGGGAACAGGGAACACGGGCTGAAGGAACGAATCAGGGAACGCGAGAACTGAGAACTGTAAATTGACGGCTATGCCGAATGACCCCGCTCTCATCAACGAAATGCTTCATAACGCGCAGGCCATCGCGGTTGTGGGCATCAGCGACAAAACGTGGCGGGCCAGTCATAATATCGGCCGTTACCTGGTGACGCAGGGCTATCACGTTTTTCCGGTGAATCCGATGCTGCAGGAGGTCCTCAACCTGAAGTGTTATCCGGATCTCGATGCGGCGCAGGAGGCCGCCAGGCGGAATTATCCCAAGGGGATCGATCTGGTGGACGTTTTTCGGGCCTCAGACAACGTGCCGCCTATTGTCGAAGACGTGATCCGCCTTGGCATCCCGTATCTCTGGCTGCAGGAAGACGTGATCAACGACAAGGCGATTGCCCGCGCGCGTTCCGCCGGGGTGAAATGCGTGCAGAACGTATGTATCTTCCGGGAACACGCGCAAAGGTTGGGCTGATGGATCATTCGCCCGGAACTATCTCAGTTCGTCGCGACCAACCCGGCTCAGCCGGCGTCGAATAAAAGGGCTTTAGTTCGATTCAGATGCGATTTCTTCGTCCGATTGTCGCGCTTGCCGGTCTGCTTATGGCGGCTGTTCCGGTATTGGCGGCTTCGAATTCCGCCGATCTGCCTCACGTGTATGTGCAACTGGTCGCACCCGATTCCGCGATAGGAGTCGGGAATCAGCCGGCCAAAGCAGGGCTCTATTTCAAGCTCGAATCCGGCTGGCATGTCTACTGGCGCAATCCCGGCGACGCGGGCGAACCGCCGCATATCAAGTGGACATTGCCACAGGGAATCACGGCCGGCCCGTTGGAGTTCCCGATCCCCAAACGCCTTCCGCTTGGTCCGCTGATGGACTTCGGATACGAAGATGAGGTCCTGTTTCCGTTTGCGATTCGTGCGGCTCAAAACATGAGCCCCGGTCCGGTGACTCTTCGCGCACATGTGGACTGGCTGGTGTGCCGTGGCAGCTGCATTCCGGAGAAGGCGGACCTTGAAATCACGCGCGTGGTGGGTGGTTCTTCTGGCGGAGGATATCCGCAGGACGAAGCGATCTATGATCGGTTGGCCAACAGGCTTCCGCAGGCTCCGCCGGCGGGTCTGAAGATCGGCTTTGTGCCGACGGCGGCGGGTTTCCGCATGACGGTGAACACCGGCCACCGCGAGACAGAGGCAAGCTTCTTCCCGGCTGATCCTGACATTCTCTCCAATCCCGCGCCACAGACGGTGACGCCGACCGCGACCGGCCTGACCCTGGACCTGAAGAAGGACGAGAACCTCGCCGCGAATCCCAAGCAGCTTTCCGGGTTGCTGCAGCTCTCGGGCGGTCGCGCGTACGAACTGATAGTTCCGGCCGGATCGCCGAAGATTGCAAAAGCAGCGCCGGTTGAAGCATCGAGCGCAGGCAGCGAATCGACTTCACCGGTGTCAACGAGTTCTGCCAGCGCGGCTCACCAGACCGGCGCCGCCAACCCCGCCAGCACCGCGAATACCGGAGTGCTGCAGGCTGCCGGTCTCGCATTTCTCGGTGGCCTCATCCTCAACCTGATGCCGTGCGTCTTCCCGGTGCTGTTCATCAAGGGATTGTCGCTGGTTCAATCTGGCGCAGAGGAGCGCCACAAACTTCGCGTTCACGGATTTGTCTACGCTGCCGGAGTTCTGGTCTCGTTCTGGGCGCTGGTTGCGGTTCTGCTCATCCTTCGCGATGCGGGCGCGCATCTTGGCTGGGGATTCCAGTTCCAGTCGCCGGTGTTTCTCTCGCTGATGGCCGCACTGCTGTTCTTCCTCGGGCTTTCGCTGGCCGGCCAGTTTGAGATTGGGCTGACTTTGACCAGCGCCGGCGGATCACTCGCGGCGAAGCAGGGTTACACCGGAAGCTTTTTCACCGGAGTTCTGGCGGTCATTGTCGCCACGCCATGCACGGCGCCATTCATGGGAGCTGCGATCGGCTATGCGCTTTCGCAATCCGCAGTCGTCACCTTCGTTGTGTTCACGGCGCTGGCTCTCGGGCTGGCCGTTCCCTACGTGGCGCTTACGCTGCGGCCGGCATGGACGCGCATTCTTCCGCGACCGGGCGCATGGATGGAGGTTCTGAAACAGGCCGTTTCGGTGCTCATCTTTGGAACCGTGATCTGGCTGGCTTGGGTCCTCGCCAATGCCTACGGAGCGGCGGTGCTGGCGGCTTTGCTGGTCAGCTTCCTGCTTCTGGCGATTGCGGGGTGGTTCCTGGGACGGTGGCCGGCGAAGGGGTGGGCAACGGCCGTTGCTGGATTGATCATTCTTGGGGTGGTTGGCATCAGTATTGCCGCGCCGTCCAATTTGGAAGACTCGCGCTCAGTTTCAGGTCTGACCAGAGAAGATATGCAAGCACTCTCGAACCTTCCGAGGGTTGCCGGCTCTGCTTGGCAGCCGTGGTCGGCAGAGGCGGTTCAGAAATATCAATCGCAAGGCCGTCCGGTGTTTGTCGACTTCACGGCCAGCTGGAGTCTTTCGTGTCAAGTGAATGAACGCGTCGCTCTGGGCACGCCGGAAGTGCGAAAAGCTTTTGCCGATGCCAACGTCGTTTTGATGCGCGCCGACTGGACCCGTTACGACGACTCCATCACCCATGCGCTCAATAGCCTCGGCCGCAGCGGCGTACCGACGTATGTACTTTACGTTCCGGGCGAGAGCCAGCCACGGATCCTGCCTGAAGTCTTGACGCCGGGAATTGTGACCAGCGCCATCTCGCAATTGCCCCATTCCTCAACTCAAACCGCGGCGGCTGCGTCCAATCAGCAGTGAGCCCAACGGGCCCTGTCCGGGCTCACCTTCTGACATTCCCTTCAGGAGGTTTTCCATGGGTATCCGCCCTCACATTGCTATCCTTGCCGTTGCTTCGATTGCGCTGCTTCCTGTCGCGGCCCTCGCGCAGGCTCGCGTCAACGCCCCTGCTCCCGATTTCACTGCGACCGATTCGCATGGCCAGTCGCACTCGCTGGACCAGTACAAGGGCAAGTACGTCGTCCTCGAGTGGCACAACCAGGGCTGCCCGTTTACGCGCAAGCACTATGAATCCGGAAATATGCAGAACCTGCAAAGGGAGTGGACCGAAAAAGGCGTGGTCTGGTTCACGGTCATCTCGTCTGCGCCCGGCACGCAGGGCTATGTGACGCCGACACAGGAGAACGACTACCTGGCAAAGATGCACGCCGCGCCCACCGCAGCGCTGCTCGATCCCGACGGGAAACTTGGGCGTCTCTACAACGCCAGGACCACGCCCGACATGTACGTGATTGATCCTGGCGGGAAGCTGATCTATTCGGGCGCTATCGACAACCGGCCGACGCCCGATGAGGCTGACATCCAGGGCGCGGACAATTATGTCAACGATGCGTTATCCGCGGCGATGTCTGGAAGACCGGTCGCCAATCCGTACACGCGCGCTTACGGCTGCTCGGTGAAATATCGCGACTAAGCGGGCATGAAAAAGGGCACGGTTGCGAGCCGTGCCCCAAGTTTATCTATCTGTATCTCTAACGTAATTTATGCGGTCCGGCCGATCGTTTATTACCAGGTGAAGTAGTGCCGTCCCAGCGCCCGCAGGCTGGGGTGGAGCGGAAGTTCTTCGCCGCAATCAAAGACATATCGCGGCGCGCGAGGCGATTGACGAGCATAAATCCTGATTTCACGAGCCGCGGCTTGATCCATCATGCGCAGATTGGTGGTCACGGGCACCGGGCGGGACTTGGGACTGCGGCGCAAACTGCTGTCGAACTGCTGCTCGTACGTGTTTTCATTCCATTCCGGTTTCATGACGATCCTCCAATCTGCAACGGTTATTTTGCTGTTCCGGTCGGGTTAACCGGGTGAAGGAATCGCCCTTCCACTGGAGGCTTCGGCGCTGTTTTTCGCTTTGCCTCGGCGATTCCTTTCAGAACAACCGCGCTTGCCCCTATAAACAGCAAGTCGCGTGCCAAAGTTGCGAACGGCGTATCAACAACCCATGAGTTATGGAACGGAAATGAGTTAACGGAAGTTCCGCGATTTTTGCACAGGCCGGCAACGTGCCGAGTGACGACGAGTGGCGATGACGAAATGACGAAATCTCGTCGTCAGCGACGTCATTTAGTCACGCACGAAAGTCACATGCGGCTGGAATCTCGGAATTATGGATTGCCGCGCTTGCCGGCGCGAATCTTTCGAATCTCGTCGAGGCGCTGCGCCAGCTGTTTCTCGCGGCCTTCCTGCGTGGGGTGGTAGTAGCTGCGTCCGCGGAGGGAGTCGGGCAGGCAATCCATGTCGGCTACCTTGCCTTCTTCGTTGTGTGCGTAGCGATACCCTTCGGCATAACCGAGTTCCTTCATCAGCCGCGTTGGCGCATTGCGCAGATGCAGGGGCACCGGCTCCTGCCGGGTATGCTCGATCTCCGCCTGGACCGAGCTGTAAGCGGTGTAGACCGAGTTCGACTTTGGCGCGAGACACAGATACACAACGGCCTCGGCCAGCGCCAGGTCACCCTCCGGCGATCCCAGAAAATCGATCGCCTCCTTGGCCGACAGGCACAGGTTCAGCGCCTCCGGAGCAGCCAGACCGATGTCCTC
>Ga0335074_10013482_pt1 | contig 11490 bp, 10 predicted proteins | sample Lox_Sample_23_FD_206715 | JGI IMG/M metagenome (GOLD analysis project Ga0335074, IMG submission 206715) | Soil microbial communities from Loxahatchee National Wildlife Refuge, Florida, United States - Lox_Sample_2.3 | ecosystem: Environmental > Terrestrial > Soil > Wetlands | place: USA...
GAACGGGTCGCGGCGGAGATTGAACATTTTCGGCGCCCTTAGTTTTACAAACGGCTCGAACCAGCACATCAGTTGCTTTGCCCTCTGCTCCATGAGCACCATTTTCCAGTCGCCCACCCGGATTGCCAGGATGTCACCGTCATCGCTGATGTAGAAAAAGAACTTCCTGGGGCTCTCCTTCGCCTCGCCGGTCAGATACGGCAGCAGGTTGTAACCGTCGATATGCACTTTGAAGGTCTTGTCCCCGACTTTATGACCTTCGAGGAGCTTCGCCGTAATGTCCGGATCGCCCGCAGCAGCAAGGAGTGTCGGCAGCCAGTCCTGATGCGATGCGATATCGTTCAGGACCAAGCCCGCCTTGATCTTGCCTGGCCAGCGCACGAAGATGGGCACGCGCCAGCCGCCCTCCCAGTTGGTGTTCTTCTCGCTGCGATACGGGGTGATACCGCCGTCCGGCCAACTGTTGTAGTGGGGGCCGTTGTCTGTCGAGTACATGACAATGGTATCGTCGGCGATGCCGAGTTCGTCGAGCTTGGCCAACATCCTGCCGATGTTCTCGTCGTGGGCGACCATGACGTCGTTGTAGTCCCCCTGGCCGCTTTTGCCCTTGTGCTTCTCGGCACAGTGCGTCCGGAAGTGCATGGCGGTCGTATTGTACCACATGAAGAAGGGCTTTCCGTCTTTGTGGGTCTTATCGATGAAGTTCAGGGCGTGTTCGGTGACCTCCTCATCGATGGTTTCCATGCGCTTCTTCGTCAGCGGACCCGTATCCTCGATCTTTTGTCCACCCTTGCCGTCGGCCCAGCTATGCAGCACGCCTCTGGGTCCGAAATGTTTCTTGAACTCCGGGTTCTTTGGATAGTCCGGGTCCTCCGGCTCTTCTTCGGCATTCAGGTGGTACAGGTTGCCGAAGAACTCATCGAAGCCGTGCACCGTGGGAAGGAACTCGTCCTTGTCCCCAAAGTGGTTCTTGCCGAACTGGCCGGTGGCGTAACCCAGTGGCTTCAGCAGTTCCGCGATGGTCGGGTCGGCCGCCCGGAGGCCGACATCGGCTCCCGGCATCCCGACCTTGGTCAGGCCGGTGCGGATCGGGTTCTGGCCGGTGATGAACGCCGCGCGGCCGGCGGTGCAGCTCTGCTGGCCGTAGTAGTCGGTGAAGGTCACACCCTCGTTCCCGATACGATCGATGTTGGGCGTCCGATAGCCCATCTGGCCTCGGTTATTGTAGCTGATGTTCCACCAGCCGATGTCGTCACCCCAGAGAATAAGGATGTTCGGCTTACCAGCTTTAGCCATCTTGATCTCCCTTGATTGCTTGGTGATTCCAACCTTTGTTGTTCGCAGTCACTCGGCCTGCACGCCTACGCAAGGCGCAACAGCACGGCAAAGAAGGCAAACAGGCCGATGCAGGTGAGGACGACGGCGACCCCAAGAACCGGCGATTGCATTCCCTCTTTCAAGCCGGCGATCGGGGCGAACGACCCCTCTCGCAGATAGCGGGCCGTCCACCAGTACTGCCAAATCGAGATGAGCAGCGCCAGGACGCCACAAGAAATCAGCGCAAGCCCAAGATACTGCGGCGCGTTCGGAATATAGGCAGGGCGGGCGCCCGGCGTCTGTTGCAAGCGTTCGAAGAACTGGACGATCGCGAAGCCGAAGCCGATCAACGAGACCGCCGTGCGTATCCACGACATCATCGTGCGTTCGAGGCTGAGGCGGGTACGGATCCAGCCAAAATGGGTGTCTGCCGTGACTCTTACTTCGAACCTGCCCGCGCCAGGAGCAGTGGGTGTGTCTGCCATGCCCGGTGCCTTTTCGCTGAGGGTTCATATCGGCGTGCTCACGAGACTTGGTGCCGTGATGCGCCGCCAGGCCAGCGGCGTGCGATTCGCGCGACCGCTCCCCGGATCAGCAAATACGGTACAAACGCAAGCAGCAATGCAACGATGAGCGCCTCGTTCGGATGGAACGCCTTAAGCACGAGAACCTGGTAGATGGAGTCCATCGCGAGCCCAAGGAGAATGATCCTGGCGGTCGCATTCAATCCCTCTCGCAGCCGTCCGATACGTTCCTGCGGATTGCGCAGCACCGTCCATAAATACGGAGCGCGGCCTGTCCGCCCATCCCTGAGACCATCGTAGATCGCCGCGATTGCAGCCATCGATGGCTGCAGAATGAAGCGGAATTTCATCGGCCCGCCCGGCCGCTCGAGCAGGTTGCGCCAGATGCGTTGGAAGGTCGCCACTTCAACGCCGTACCACAGCACGCCGGCGACGACCAGCACTACGGCGAGCGCGATGACCAGCCTGGCGAGAAGGCCCAATTCCTGCGGATTGGCATCACTGGTCTGGCGCTGCATGGCTAGCATCTGATGACGCATCGGAAGCCCACGTGACTCATGCCCGTGTCGATCGGCTGCGCGTGGCGCGCGGCCGGACGATAACGGCGGCAGTAGTTGGGCGCGCAGAGATGCGAACCACCCTTCACGACCTTTCGCGGAATCTGCGCTGACGGGCCGGATTGGTCGTAGCTGTCGGACTTATGCCCACCTCGGGGATTCTCCGGGATGCAACAAGCCTTTGCCGCATCCGCGGTATGCCGAGCCGAGAACCAGTCCGTGGTCCATTCCCACACATTGCCAATCATATCGAACAGGCCGAAGCCGTTCGGCGGAAACGCCAATACTGGCGAGGTTCGCGGGTAACCATCGGCCGCGAGATTTTCGTTTGGAAACGCACCCTGCCAGGTATTCGCCATGTGACGGCCGCCTGGCGTCAGTTCGTCACCCCAGGCGAACTCCGCCCCGTCGAGGCCGCCGCGCGCGGCGTATTCCCACTCGGCTTCTGTCGGCAGGTCCTTGCCAGCCCAGGCGGCGTAGGCTTCGGCGTCCTTGTATGCGACATGTACCACCGGATGGTCTTCAAGGCCATGATTCGAGCGACCACGTCCGTAGGGTCGGCGCCAGTTCGCGCCGAACTCGAACCGCCACCACTGGGCCCAGTCGCGAAGGTCGACCGGACGTCGAGGCGGCGTGAAGACCAGCGAGCCCGGCTTCAACATGTGGGGCAATGCGCCTGGATAGTCCTTTGGGTCCGGTGTAATTTCGGCGACTGTGACATAGCCCGTCGCCTCGACGAACTGGCGGAACTGGCGGTTGGTAACGGGCGTGCGGTCGATCCAGAATGAGCCGACCGTCACGCGATGAACAGGCGCTTCCTCCGGATAATGCCGGTCCGATCCCATCCAAAAGGTAGCTCCGTCGATCCGAGCCATACTGGGAGGCCCATCACTCCGCGCTGCTGCGTTCAATTGCATCTCGCACCTCAATTGTGCGGGGCGCCCACCAGGCGATCATGAACAGCAGCGTCCACGGATCGATCCACGAAAAACAGCCGAAAGACCTCCCGCTCGCCAAGCACGTCTCCAAGGCAGGTGAATGCAGAATACGGGATCAGGATCAGGAACATGATGAAGCAGACGGCGATCCCCTCAAGGAATGTGGGGCCGACGACATGGGCAAGCGAGTCGGTCACCGCCCTGCTATGAATCAGGCCAACGACCAGCTCCTCGAGCGTCGTCAGAATAAGCAGCAGGGCCAGGAACATCAGGGCGTGATAGAGTGTCGGCCAGATGAGCGGCTTATCCCGATATCGTCTGCCGAGATGCAGCATGCGCCCGACGAGCATGAATTTGGCGAGGAGCACGGCCTTCACCAGGGCGATGCCCCATATTGGCGCGCTGATACCTGCGCCCCGCAAAACGGCGCTCTTGAACAAAATCACAGCCCCGAGGCAAATGTAGAGATAGGCAGACAGAGCTGCGAGCGCTTTGAATTCTTCGAAGGCCTTTTTGCTCAGTGGCGCCTTGCTCAAGGTCTGTTCGCTCATGGTGCCTCCCCCAACAACGATGCCGGCGCTTTGCGATACCGAGCCACCTGCGCCTGGAACTTCCATGGACCCGGTCCACCTATCCTATGCTTACAAGTGCCGGGCCGTGAACGCATACTCGCATGCCTCGCCGTTGATCTGACCTGCCATACGGGTTTCCAAGTCCGGCCGGTCATGGACGTGTTACTATTCGCCGTCCGCGCACCAAATGAGCCGTCGGGACCGATTGTGACCTGGAAAGTCCTGTCGGCAGGCCGCAGTGCTGAGGAGCGCGGGTCACCATCCGCCTTTGCCATCTCCCACCTCTCGGCTCAAGCCGGCTTTGCCACGACCTCGTATATCACACTGCTGCCGCTGTAGAACGGCTGATAATACGCCCCGCCGAAAGTGAAATAAGTCGTGCCCTTGATATTCTCATCAACCGCTCCGCTTGGCAGTGTCGTCACAGTCGCACCGATCGGCGGTGGGATCACCTTATAGCCATTCGGCACCGAGGAGTAAAATGCGCCGCCGCAATCGAGTGCCGGGGTGCTACCCTGATAGATGGTGGAGCAGGAGGGCGGCGGGGTGGAAACCACCGCTCCCTGCGGCGGAGGCACCACCTGATATTGTCCGCCTTGCTGTGCGTAATAGATACCACCTGCATAATAATATGGGCTTCCGGCGACTGAAATAGCGACCGCGGCAGCCGGAAGCGCCATCATGGTCGCGCCGATAGCGAGGCCCGCGCCGAACCCTGCGCCCGAGTAGTACCCGCCCCAGTCGTTGCTGTAGTTGTTGAAGTTGGTCTGGCGGTTGTGCTGCAGGTTGTTCGCCTCATTGTAGCGGTTCTGCTGCAGCGTGTTGGCTTCGTTGAAACGGTTTTGCTGGAACTGGCTGGCGTTCTGCCGAGCTTCGGGGTGGCTTTGCTGGAATTGGCTCGCGTTATGCTGATATTCGGGGTGGCTCTGCCGGAACGTATCGGCACGGTTGGTGTAAGCGCTGCTATTGTGGACGCTACCAAAGCCGCCACGGCCGAACCCGGCATCGGTGCTATGATCAAAAAATCCGCCGTCCCCGAAACGAGAGGCGCCGCCGTGGAATCCCCCGAAATGACTGAAACCGCCGAACCCACCCCCGTGGAATCCGCCGAACCCGCCACGAAACGCCATTGCGGGTTCGGCGCCGAAAGCAAGGCAAATGGCCACCGCCGTGCCCGCCAGCAACACGAAACCTGACTTCGTGCCGTCGGAATACCACTCGGTCATCGGTATCCTCCCAGGGTCACTTGGGGCTTGCACTGGCAACGACTGGCGCAAATGGGATCTTCTCCGTCCCCGATGGCAGGTACGGCGTGAACACGGACTCGGCAATGCGGGGATCAAAATTCCAATTGGTGAACACCGCACTGAATTGCGGCTGGGAAGGCTGCGTCTTATAAGTTATGACCAGTTTGCACGGGGTCAGTTGCGGACCGGTGTCAATCCAGATCTGCCAGTCGATGTCCTTTTCCACGAAAGCGAGTGAGTCGCAACGTCTCCCATTCACATCGGTCGTGCCAAGATAGATCCCGAATTGGATGTTCCCGCTCGCCGCATGGTATGGATCACGGTAGAGAAAATCAGCAAGGGGCGGCGAGAAGTCCAATTGCGCGACCACCTTTTCGAGCATCGCGTCGATGTCAGCCGGCGCACTCTCCGTGGCGTAAAACGGCGTGGCCGGATCAAACAGGGTGACCGACTTGCCATCGTACCAGAACTGCCGATCGCCCAGATCGCCACTCCATTCCACATATAGCCCGCCGGGTCGCTGCAGCGCGACGTCCTCGGCTGCCTCATATTGCAGTTTTTGGCCCGACGGCAGCACGTGGTCGAAGGTGATGTCGGCGTGGAACGTAAATTGCGCCGCCGACCCGATATAAGCACTCATCTGCTGGAGCAGCCGCGTTGCCTGCTCCGCAACTGCCGGGGGACCGGCGCCTGTCGCAGCAGGCGGAGCGTTCGCCGTGGCTGGTGCGTTCTGGGCCGCCGCCCCAGGTGCCCAGGCGATTCCGCCGATCATTGCACCGACCGCCACGACGAAGAGGATACGCATCGATCTGTGCCTCCCTAGGAAAGGACGAAAAGCCCTCAGAGCGATTCATGGAGGATCATCCGGGCCGGAGCCGATAGCCATCTATGCAGAACCGGAAAATTGCCACTCAAATTTGTCGATCGGTGGTGTGCCGCGGGGTTATCTGGGGGAAGTCGCCGAAGGCACGCCGGAACTCCGTCAGGAAGTGATCCAGGTCCGTAAACCCATAGCGCTTCGTCACCTCGGCATCGCTTTCAGTGGGATCGCCGTGCATCATCAGCGCGCGCCGCGCCCCGTCCAGGATGCACAAATGCAAGTACTGTGCTGGGTGCATGTCCAGCACCTCCCGGCAGCAGATTTCCAACACGCGCTCCGACACGCCGATCGCATCGCGGATCTCGGACACACGCGGCGATCGACCGAGGCGGGCCATCAGCGCCTCTTCGAACTGGACCATGACGCTGGCGTGGGAGCACCTGACCGCGGAATCCTCGCGCGGTTCGCCGGTCGTCAGGCAGGCCAACAACGCCCAGATCAGATCCTGATCCACCGCGCGGGCGACCTCCGAGTGGCCGATATGGTTCAGCTTCGTCTCGGCGATCCGAACCGCTTCGGCGTGTAACCGCAGCAGTTGCCGCCAATCGGCTGGAGGCGGACAGAGGATTTCGCCGGAAGATGGGGGCATGATGTCCCGGCCGGCAAGTGTCTTTCCATAGGCCCGCAATGCGGCAGGCGTCAGTGCGATCGAACCCCACATTGTGCCAGTGGCTGTGCGCTGATGCAATCGCTCTCCCAGACCCTGAAAGATGATGTCGCCCATCTGAAGCCGGGTCCCGCCACATGTCAGCGACGAGGTTCGGTGCGTCGGGAAACCAATGAACACCCATTCCGGTGGCAGGACGACATAGGCGATGCGCGGCAGTGTCTCGCGCGCGTGCATCAGGCGCAGGTCCTTGAGCTCCACCCAGGTCAGGCGAGCACGGAACTTGCCGGCTCGTGTGACCAACAGCCGAATTGCCGCGGGCAGACTCGCTTGATAGGCATCGGCATCGATAAAGAGAGCCGAGCCGCTGCCCTCCATCCGCCCCCCGCTACTGTCCGGTCACATGTCCGGTGCCGCACCACCGACGCGCTTCTCAGCGCCGAAGACTGCCCGGATGTACGCGTATTGCCTATGCAGGATCGGAAATTGCTTCTACGGCCGCCCGATCGCGAACGGCCGGGGATGATCTGGCGGCCGGCGCAGCGTCGCGGACGGTAGTTCGCCAAATAGCTTGCGATACGACACCGCGAAGCGTCCAAGTTCCCCAAAACCGTGGTCGTTGGCGATTTCGGTCACCGTCGTCGCGGTCCCATCGGCCAGCGCGAGGGCGCGCCGAGCGAGATTCATCCGCCGCAGCCACAAATAGCGGTGCGGGCTCATCCCCAGATGCTCCTGGCAATGCAAGCGGAGCGTCCGATCCGTCACGCCGATTGCCGCACAGATCTCGGTCAAATAGAGCGGTTCATCCCGGTTCGCCTCCAACAACTGCTCGAATCGCTGCATCACCGGCAGCCGCTCGTGACTGGAACGAGAGCTGCGCACCGGATCAGGGTCCGTCAGGCAGCCGATCATCGCGCGTACCAGCTCCTGCTCCATGGCTTTGGCGACCTCGGGATGCGCAAGCACGTCGGGAGCTGTCGCGGCAAGGTTATCGGCGGCTTTGTGCAGGTTCAATAACCGTGACATCAAGGCGGGCTGAGGGCTGATCACGCGCGTCACTGCCGGGGCTGTCAGCTCACGCCCGACAAGTGCTCGCCCCGCCGCGGCGAGATCTTCCGGCGTCAGCGACATCGCACCCCAGCGGAGACCCGACGAAGCGCGGATGTGGTTCTCGGCACCCGATGACTCGAAGACGACGTCACCGGGCGATATTTCGATGCCGCCGATGAAGATTGGCGTCTGGAGACCGTCCGTTAGAAAGAAAATCGGGCTTCGATCCTTATGACATGCGCCATGCGCGACAACTGGCAGCGACACCGAGCTACGCTGCATCCACAGCCGGTGCAGGTCGATCCGCGTCAGACCAGCCTCATATTCGCCGCGCGTTGTGACAAAGACCCGAACATCCGTCGCGCGGACGGCTTCCTGGTACTCGTAAGGATCCGAGAAGGTCCGGATGGTGCTGCTTGGCATCGCCAGTACCTTTTTTAACCGATATGACCGCTGCAAGACAGCCAGGACCTCGGCGGTCCGATACGGACGATACTTTACGGTTAGTCAAATGGCAAGAATGGCCGTCTGGGGCTCGGCCGTTCGCGATCGGGCGATCCTAGGAGCAATTTCCGATCCTGCATAGGCAACCCAAGCTTTATCGGCCACCATGAGGGCCGGCGGCGGGTTCCCTTTTGCTGATGCCTGGTTTGCCATCCAGGCCCGGGAAAATCAATTGACGCGGGAGGAATGCGATGCCCGAACGTGAAGCAGGCCATCGAACAGCGGCTGCCGAAGCCGGGCGACTTCATGAAGCCAGGGCCGGGCACGTCCCCTGGAGACTGTGGGGGCCATACCTGAGCGAACGCCAGTGGGGCACAGTCCGCGAGGATTATAGCGACAACGGAGATGCCTGGAACTACTTCACACATGACCAGGCCCGGTCACGCGCCTACCGCTGGGGCGAGGATGGCATTGCGGGATGGAGTGACGAGAAGCAGCGTCTTTGCTTTGCGCTCGCTCTGTGGAATGGGCGTGATCCGATCCTGAAGGAGCGTATGTTCGGCCTGACGAATAGCGAGGGCAATCACGGCGAGGACGTCAAGGAATACTATTTCTATCTCGATGGGACACCCTCCCACTCCTACATGAAGTATCTCTACAAGTACCCGCAAGCTGCCTATCCCTATGCGGACCTGGTCGAGACCAATCGCCGGCGCAGCCGCACCGAAATGGAGTATGAGCTGCTGGACACCGGCGTGTTCGACGACAGCCGCTACTTTGATGCGTTCGTGGAATACGCCAAGGCTGCTCACGATGACATTTTGATCCGCATCACCCTATGCAATCGCGGGCCGGAGTTGGCGCAACTCCATGTGCTGCCCACGCTCTGGTTCCGCAATGTATGGACGCGGCAGGAAGCTGCCAGGCCGGTCCTGCGAGCTACCGGGGGTGAACCGCGGTGCCGTGCGATTATGGCGAGCCATGCGGAACTGGGTGACCACGTGCTCTACTGCGAGGGCGATGTCCCGCTGCTGTTTACCGAGAACGAGACGAACACCCTGCGTCTGTTCGGTCGGCCGAATTCGACGCCCTATGTCAAGGATGGCATCAACGAGTATGTGGTGAACGGCAACCATCAGGCGGTCAATCCTGACCTGACGGGAACCAAAGCCGCCGCGCACTTTATTCTGAACGTTGCGGCCGGCGAGAATTCGACTGTGCGCCTGCGGCTGAGTCGAGCGAACGCCAGCGCGGCCGATCCGTTCGCCACCAGATTCGATCAGATCTTCGAGGCACGTCAGGCGGAAGCGGATGCCTTCTACGCATCGATCACGCCGCCCCGCGTCGGCGCGGACGCGGCCAATGTCATGCGACAGGCATTGGCGGGGATGTTGTGGAGCAAGCAATATTACTTCCTGGACGCTGACAAGTGGCTGGTCGAGCATGGCGCCGATCCGCTGCATTTGACCGATCGGCCAATCCGCAACAGCGCTTGGTTTCATATGATGAACGACGATGTGATTTCGATGCCGGACAAGTGGGAGTATCCGTGGTATGCGGCCTGGGACCTCGCGTTCCACGCCATGGCCCTGTCGGCTGTGGATATCGACTTCGCGAAGCAGCAGCTCGCGCTGATGTTGGACCAGACCTATCTGCATCCGACCGGACAAATCCCCGCCTACGAGTGGAATTTCGGGGATGTCAATCCGCCAGTGCACGCATGGGCGACGATCTTCCTGCACCGCAGCGAGCAGGCCCTGGGCCACCAGCCTGACATAGAGTTTCTCAAGCAAGCGTTCAACATGCTCTCGCTGAATTTCAATTGGTGGCTGAACCGAAAAGACCGTTTCGGAAAGGGCGCATTCGAGGGCGGATTCCTTGGTCTTGACAACATCGGCGTGTTCGACCGCAGCGCGCCATTGCCGACCGGTGGCCATCTGGAGCAAGCCGATGGAACGGCATGGATGGCGCTGTTCTGTCAGAACATGTTGGAGATCGGCGTCGAGATTGCAGCCCACGATCCTACGTTTGAGGTCCTTGCAGCCCGCATTATCGGACAATTTGTGCTCATTGCCCGGGCCATGAATGGCATGGGCGCGGACGGAATGTGGGATGAGGATGACGGCTTCTACTATGACATGCTGCGGCTGCCTGACGGACGCTCCACGCGCCTCAAGGTCCGTTCGGTCGTCGGCCTGCTGCCGCTGTGCGCTGTTACCGTCGTCGAACCCTGGCAGCGCGAGCGCGTTCCGAACCTCCTTAATCGCTTTGCGGCCGAGCTGCGCCGCAAGCCGGAGCTGTTTGCCACCATGCATGCGACCGGCCCTGGGCACCTGGGTGTTGCCGGGCGAGGTATCCTGGCTCTCGTGAACCAGGACCGCTTGCGCCGGATCCTCTCGCGCATGTTGGATGAAGAAGAATTCCTGAGCCCATACGGGATTCGTGCCCTTTCCCGATACCACGCCGCCCATCCCTACGTGTTCACGGTGAATGGCACGGAATATCGGGTCAACTACCTGCCCGCTGAATCGGATACCGGCATGTTTGGGGGTAACTCCAACTGGCGGGGTCCCATTTGGATGCCGATGAACGCAGTGATCATGCGCGCACTGCTGCAGTACTATGCCTACTATGGAGACAGCTTCAAGGTGGAATGCCCGACCGGATCGGGCCAATGGTTGAACCTGTTCGATGTCAGCCAGGAGATTGCGCGGCGCCTGATGCGCATCTTCCAGCGTGATGCATCTGGCCGTCGGCCGGTCTTCGGTGGCAGCGGAACTTTCCAGACCGATCCGCACTGGCGGGACTGCCTGCTGTTCTATGAGTATTTCCACGGTGACAATGGGGCAGGGATCGGCGCGAGCCACCAGACCGGGTGGACCGGGCTTATCGGCAGGCTTATCCAGCTATATGGTCAAATCGATGCAACCTCGCTGCTGCACGGCGGAATCACCCAGGCGTTTGTTGACGAAGAGGCACGTCAGCACAATATCCGCGCCTAGAAGGTGAAGTTCGCCATCAACATAGGCCCGCCCAGTGTCACGCGCTGTACGGTCGAGTTACCGCCCTGCTGAAACGACAGATAGCGGTAGGTGGCCGACACCGCCACCCAGCGAAACTGATATCCCAGGCCGCTCGCGATCTGCCAGGTGGGTTGCGAGCCACCTCCGCCAATGTCGAAGTAATATGGAATGAAAAACTGGCTATTGGGAATACGGATACGGCCGCGGATGCCGACAATGCCGTTCCAGATGTCTCGGCTGGTGGACACGCCCCCAATGCGGCCGAGGCTCGCGCCGCTACCTCGCGGGCCTGTCAGCGTCAATGCCAGGCTGTAATCGGTTCTGGCATTCA
>Ga0335074_10013483_pt1 | contig 11489 bp, 12 predicted proteins | sample Lox_Sample_23_FD_206715 | JGI IMG/M metagenome (GOLD analysis project Ga0335074, IMG submission 206715) | Soil microbial communities from Loxahatchee National Wildlife Refuge, Florida, United States - Lox_Sample_2.3 | ecosystem: Environmental > Terrestrial > Soil > Wetlands | place: USA...
TCACCGGACTCATCCAGCCCGACACCCCCGAGTGGGAGGAAGAGCAGCAGATGCAACAGCACTCCAGCGAATACTGGGCCGCCCACTTCCGCAAACAAATCGCCGAACGCCCCGACATCCAGCAAGCCCTCGATCAAGACCGGGGGAAATCTGAGCCCTGATCTACGGATGTGCAATTCCTCGTCCGAATGGCTGATCCCCGGTCCCAGGTCCTTGCCTTACCATCTCTGCTGCAACTATTCACCGACAGGAGAACACATGTCCGACAGCGAGATTCTTAACAACCAGAAGAGCATCGTCCAGAATCAGAAGGAAATTCTCGGAAATCAGGCGACGATCAAGGCGAACCAGAAGGCGCTGGAGCAGATCCTCTCGAACCAGAAAGAGATTGTGGCCAACCAGAAGGAAATCCTCTCCAACCAGAAAGAGATCCTCGCCGCAGTGAAGAAGTAAACGCCCGGAGCCCGTGTGGAACCGCACGGGCATCTGTGTAGCGTCCTCTATATGTTTGCCCGGATAAGTGCCCTATTCTCGCCTTGTCGAGTTAGTTCAATTCAAAAGGCATATCTGGAGGGAGCGCATTGTGGGCAGGTATTTTGCAAAATTAGTGTTAGTCGTTCTGGCGATTCTGCCGCTCGGTGTGAGCGGCGGCGCGTTGGCGCAGCAGCCGATCGTCAACGCACGAGGGAACTGGACGATCTATTCGAAAAACATCGACAACGGCGCGATGGTCACCAAGCGCGTCCAGATCACTCAGGACGGCAATCAGCTCTGGGGACACTTCGAAGGTCCAAACCAGTCGGGACCCATTCGCGGCTTCGTGAACGGACATCACATCGAGTTCGACACGAAGACACACACGGTCCTGCACTTCCGCGGACAAATCAACGGCAACGGTATGTCAGGGATGTACGGGATTAATGGCCGGCACGCCGAATGGTCGGCAGTACGGGAGTGACGAGGGCTTGGGGCCGGGCCTCTCGGCCTCGTGCCGGGTCGCAGGAGCCCGAGGTCCCGCAAGCGGGACCCCGGGGTGTGTCGTTTTCTGCGCGCAGTTCCCTGGCTACGAAGACGCGACTTCTTCCCGCTCGCACTCGCGCACCGGGAACGGCTCTCCGTCGAGGATGCGGTCGAAGCGGCCATCGGGATTCATGTTGCGCCATCCCTGGCTCATGGCCTGGTAGGCGAACATGCTCGGCTCGAAGCCGGTGTGGCTGAGATGGAGCAGCGTGCCGCCTGAGGCGGTGGGGGAAAGCGTCCAGCTGCAGATGGTGTCCAGCTCATGTCCCCAGGACTCGTTCTTCTTTAAACCGCTTTTCCAGGAATAGACGAAGCGGGTGAAGGGGCTCGACTCGAGCACCTCGCAATAGACGACTCCGTCCCACTCTCCCATGGGCTTGGTGCGGAAGTTGAACTTGTGCCCGACCACCGGAGCGATATCGTTGGGCATGAGCCACATGGCGAGCAGCTTTGGATCGGTGAGCAGGCGCCAGACTTCCTGAGGCGGGTGTTCGAGGGGATAGTCGACTTCGATGGATTCAGTGCCGCGGGGCATCGGGATTCTCCTTTGAGACGGATTTGTCGGGTGAGACAGATTTGTCGAGAACCGATTTGAGGTTCTCCAGCTTTTCGGGCCAGAAGCTTTGGTAGTGGCGCAGCCAGTCGATGACCGGCTTGAGCCCTTCGGGACGCGCGCGGTAGTAGGCGTGACGTCCATTGCGCCGCGAGGTCACCAGCCGCACCGATCTCAGGGCGGCGAGGTGTTGAGAGATGGCCGGCTGGGTGACTTCGAACCTGTCCACCAGCTCCGAGACGGAGTGCTCCTGCCGCGCGAGTAGCTCGAAGATAGCGAGCCGGGTGGGGTCGCCGAGAGTGCGGAAGAGAGCCGGCCGGTAGCGGGAATATATAAGCATCGGCTTATGGGTAAATGTATAAGCCGGTGCTTATGGGTTGTCAAGAGGATTTGTGGGTACAGAATCTTCGCTGCCCGCCGCATTACGCTGAGTGCGAGTTCGGGGCCTGGCTGCGGAGGGTTGCCGTGGAAGTCGGCGAATCGCCCCGCGCGGCGCCGTGATGGGTCTATGTGCTGTGCTGCATGCGTTGCTCGCTACTTGCCTTTCTCCAGTGCCTTGGCTCCGGCGAGATGCTTCTCGAGGACGGGTAGAGCCTGCTCCGCATAGGACTTCAGCGCCGGATTCTGGGCGTCGGCAGCTTCATTCTTGTAAATTTCAATCGCTTTGGTATGTCCGGCGATCATCTCGTGAATATAACGATGGTCAAAAGCCTCGCCCTTGAGTTTCTCGAACGGGTCGATCATCGTTTTGTCATTCTCGGCGTCGATCGCGTCCGGCATAGTGAGGTTGGCCTGGTGGGCGACGGAGTAGAGCTGATGGAAATCGTTGGTGTGATCGGTGACCAGCATCTGACCGTAATCCTTTACGGGCTGGGAGTCGGAAACGGATTGAGCCATCTGCCCGAGATTGGCTTCCACCATGTCGGTCTGTGCGGCAAAATCGACGAATTTCTGGTCACTCATCGCCGGTCCTTTTTCGGCCTTCTCCTGGGCAAAGGCAGGCAGTGAACAGAGAACGAGGCAGCAGACGGCTGAAAGGATGCGTTTCATCTGATTTTCCTCCGGGACAAACGTCTTTCTGCCGAAGTTAGATGCCAACTCACGAGGTGGGAGCGATCCAACACGTTTTGAATTCATAATTAATTAGCTGTCCAGTTGTATTGTTTGTTTGCCCCGGCGGAGAATCGCCATGGGACGCAATAATCCGTAGGAGGTGTGCTCGATGGAAGCCCTGTGGGATGTTCTGAAGCAAACGCAACAACGTGGAGTGGCTATCGGCCATTTCAATATCTCCGATCTTGTTCTGTTAAAAGCGGTCGCCGCCGCAGCAAAGGAGGTTGACCTTCCAGTGATCGTGGGCGCGTCGCAGGGCGAGCGCGACTTTATGGGAGTTCACGAGATAGCGGCGCTGGTAAAGACCCTGCGCGAAGAGTCGGGTATTTCGATCTATCTGAACGCGGATCATACGCACTCGCTTGCCAAGGCCGAGGAAGCGGCTAAGGCAGGGTTCGATGCGGTCGTCTTCGATCTTTCCGCGTTGCCGATTGAAGAGAACGTTCGTCAGACCAAGGAAGCAGTCGCCAGACTCAAGGCGATCAATCCTGCGATGCTTATAGAAGGAGAGATTGGCGATATCGGTACCGGATCGGAGATCCATGAGACGACGATCGATGTGTCGAAAGGGCTGACGACTCCGGACGAAGCAAAGCAGTTCGTCGCGGCGACCGGGATCGACATTCTGGCTCCGGCTGTGGGCAACATGCACGGCATGTCGGCCAGCATGGTTCGCGGAGAAGCCAGGAAACATCTCGACATAAAGAGGATCGCTGAGATCAAGAGGGCCACCGGAGTGCCACTGACTCTGCACGGCGGCTCGGGAACCGAGGACGAAGATTTTCGCAAGGCCATCGCTGCCGGCATCAATATTGTCCACATCAACACCGAGCTGCGAGTTGCCTGGAGAGAGAGCCTGGAGGCCAGTCTGGCCAAAATGCCGGGAGAAGTGGTTCCGTACAAGATTCTTCCTCCCGTGATTGAGGCGGTGAAGGAAGTAGTTGTCTCCCGGCTGAGGCTGTTCAACGGCGTGGGGGTTGCAACGGCTGCAAATTGATACCGGGCGCAGCGGCAATAATCCGAGCAAGGAGAATTTGCCGGCGAGGCCGTAGTTCAATTCACGGAGCGGCGTTGATCATATTCTGCACACGCATCATGCTTTGCTGGCCGACCTGGACGAAGCCTTGGCGGGGATTGTCGATGTCGTAAGTCAATGCGAGCGAAGCAGCGAGAGCGACCTGCAGCATTCCCCGGAGGATGTAGGAACGCGACTTCAAATCGGCGGCAAGCAAAACACAGGCCATCATTCCTAACAGAAGCATGATCACCCACGATAGGACCGGGATCCTGTTTTCGAAGGCGGCTGTTCGTTTTTCGGTGGCCTGAATGGTTTCGCTGAGCGTAGTCAGAAACTGCATAGCGGGCGAATCTCGTTGGCCTGCCGCCTCATCATCCGCCACCTGCCACATGCGGGCCTGCAAGGCAGCGCCCTGACGCAGAGCCTCTTTATAGCCCGGTCCGCCCGGTCCGCTCGGTCCGGTCTGGAAGAACTGGATTCGCAGGGGGAGATATTGACGGATGAGAAAGCGTTCTGTGCTGCGTGCCGGTTCGCTCAGGAACGATGTCCGGAGCCACAGGGCCTGGAGGTCGCTTGCTTCGGCGACCTCCAGCTGTCTGCGCTCCTCGAGGCGCGAATTGGCGATGTAAAAGGTGAAGCCAAGCATGATCCCGAACAGGCCGAGTGCCGCTCCGAGAAGCGTGGTGACGGAGAGCTCTTCGGGCTCACTGTGAGCTTTTCTCCAGGAGCGAAGCCAAAGGCCGACCAGCGCGGCGATGGTGAACAACACCAGCGTAATGATGAAGAAGACGGGAGAACTGATAGGCACGGAATAATCGATATGCCACATTCGGTAGCAGTGTAGCGCAGAGGGGCCTAATCGGGCGGGGGTGAGGCTTTGCCGGCCAGGTCGCAGGCACGCCACAGATACCACGACGCGATTGACCGCCAGGGACGCCAGCGTTCGCCGCGACGGAGCATCTCCGGGCCCTTGGCGAGCATGGTCGCGTCGAAGGGTTTCGATTTAGGTAGGCGCTTGAAGGTGAGAGCAAATCCTTTGCGGACGCCGTAGTCGGTGACGGGCAGAACATCAGGTCGGCCGAGGCGAAAAATCAATAGCATTTCGACGGTCCAGGGGCCGATGCCGCGCACCTGCGTGAGCCGCTCGATGATTTCGTCGTCGGAGAGGCGGCGGATCTGGGCGAGCGTCGGGACCGTGCCGTCGATGGACTTGGCGGCGAGATCGCGCAGAGCGAGGAGCTTGTTGGCCGAAAGTCCGCAGCCGCGGAGGCGGTCGTCGGGCGCGGCGATGATGTGTTCCGGGCTGGGATGCAGCTCACCAAAGAAGGTGAGCAGGCGCTTGAGGATGGCGGCAGCGGCTTTGCCATGCAACTGCTGGTAGATGATCGACTCGAGCAGGGCTTCGAAGGGCGAGTGCTGGCTCTTGAGGCGGAGCGTGTAGGGGCCAGCACGCTCGATGAGGCGTCCGAGGACGGGATCGGCTGCGGTGAGTTCGCGGATGGCGAGCGCGGAATCATAACGGGGTGCGAGGCGGCCGTTCATGAAAGACAGGGTACAGGGCGCAGGGAGTAGGGTGTAGCCGGATTGCGGTCAGGAAGAGTCCGCGAGAAGGCAGCCATTGGGGATCAGCCATTAGCGAGTCGGGGAAGCCGGCGGACCGAATGTCAGATTTGGCTGGCATCAGCAAAGCGTACTCATCAGCAAAGCGTACTTCTGAGCCCTTTTATCGGCTAATAGCTAATTCTCACGGAGTCTGCGGGTTTCGCTATACAAGGCCTGGATAGTCTGGCGGAGATAGCCGGCGATGGCGGCGAGTTCCTTCTCGCTGTAACCGGCGGTGATGGCGCTCATGGCGCGCCCGAGAGAGTTGAAGATGGGGCGCGTCTGCCGCTCGATTTCGGCAACGCGCAGCGGCTGGAGGATGATGCTGCGCCGGTCTTTGGGATTTGGTTGGCGGCGGACGCATCCGGCGCGCTCGAGGCGGTCGACGATGCCGGTGATGGCGCCGGTCGTGAATCCGGAGAGCTCGGCGAGACGGCTGGCGGTGAGAGGCCCGTGCTGGCCGAGGAGGGTGTAGCAGCGCCACTCGCCGGCGTTCATGCCAAGACGGGCGGCGACGGCTTCGTGAAAGAAGACCATGGCGGTGCTGAGTTCTTTTCCCAGGTTTTCGGGGCCGGGGTTTTCCGGCTGCGTGCCGCTTCGAGCGACCGTGGCCGCTCGAGTCCTTGCTGTTGTTTTCGTTCTTGTCATATTTCTCTTAAAAGTAAGATACTTATACGCGAGATAGTTTAACAGAGCGGGGTGTGGAGTTGAAACGGCGTCACGGCATTGCATCGTTCATCGCGCTTTTGGTGGTTCTACTGCTCACGGGGGTAGAGAGTGTCGCTGCGGCGGGAGGTAAAGCACAAGCGGTCGAGGTAAAGGGGCCGGGCGTGCGCCCGCAGATATTCTTTGCATGCTGCGATCAGGGCATGGCCGATATGGAGTCGTGGGTGTCGGATCCCGAGGTCATCTCGCAGCTGCAGCAACTGCACGCCGGGCTGGCGGTTGAGATCAGCGACTTCAGCGTGGAGCGGGCGCAGGCGGTGAAGAAACTAAATGAGGATGGGATTCCGCTGACGGCGTGGCTGGTGATGTCGCGAGAGCAGGGGCATTATCTGAACGGCTTCAACGCGCCCGAGGCCGAGGAGCGCTTGACGCAGTTTCAGGAATGGACACAGCAGAACGGGCTCAAGTGGGGAGCAGTGGGGTTGGATATCGAGCCGAACTTCGATCACTTGAAGGAAGTGGGAAAGCATAAGGGGAGCTTTCTCTGGCTGATGATCAGGCGATTTTTCGACTACGGCCAGGTGGAGCGAGGACGCGCGGCGTATCGAACGCTGATCGGGCGGATTCAAGCGGCGGGTTACACCGTGCAGACGTACCAGATGCCGTTTCTGGCCGAGGAGCGGGCGATGCACTCGACGCTGCTCGAACGGCTGTTCGGCATTGTGGATGTGCGCGGCAACGATGAAGTGCTTATGGCCTACAGCAGCTTCAATCATGCGGCGGGCGGAGGGATTCCCCTCTTATACGGTCCGCAAACCCAGACGCTGGCGGTAGGTACGACACTCGACGATAAGGCGGCGGGTCTGACGGCCCTCAGCTGGGATGAGTTCTCGCGCGACCTGATTGTCGCCGCGCATTTTTCGAACTTAGTGGGCGTGTACAGCCTGGAGGGATGCATCCGGCATGGCTATCTGCCGCGCATGCTTTCGCTCGACTGGGGAGACGGTGACGATTCCCGCCGAGCAAGTGGCGGCGGCGCAGAAGTTTGACGAGCATCTGCGCCACGCGATCTGGCTCTTCTCGCGACTGCCCTACATTGTTACGGTGCTGGTGCTGCTCGTCGTATGGCTGGTGTGGTGGCTGGTGCGAAGAAGGCAGTTGCGGCGCTCAGGTCAGCATATAAGCGGGTTAGCAAGTTAGCAACCAGCAGAAGATCTGCGGATTGATCTCATAACGAGTCCTTATCGAAGAAATGCGACTGAAATGGTCGTTTACTTCGGAGCGAAATTTCCGTGCGATTTTTTCTGCCGTGCTTCTCCGGCTCTTGATTCTGTTGCCCTTTCGCCTGCTATATTGAATCTTCGACGAAAAGTGAAATTCAGACAGTGCCTAATCCGGAAACCGCTGCGCGCAAAGCCGCGCGGTAACCCTCCAACCGACACCGATTATTGAGGACGTAAGGACGCATTCATGGCGCAGATTTTTGACCGCAGCTCGAACGCGCTGGCACGGGCTAGCCTGGTCTTGACGGGGTTGATTGTCATAGCCCTGGGAGTGACGCTCGATCAACTGCAACGGTCTCCATGGGTAACGCGGCAAGGGCAGAGGGCGGATCAGCCGGTGCCGTTCAGCCACAAGCATCACGTGGAGGGCCTCGGGTTGCAGTGCCAGTATTGTCACACCACGGTTGAGAAGTCGAGCTATGCGGGGATTCCGCCGACCCGGACCTGCATGAACTGCCACGCGCAGATCTGGACGAATGCCAGCCTGCTCGAACCGGTTCGGCAGAGCTGGGCGACAGGACGGTCGATTGTGTGGACTAAGGTCCACGACCTTCCTGATTTTGTCTATTTCAGCCACGAGATACACGTGAACAAGGGGCTGGGCTGCTCGAGCTGCCATGGGCGGGTGGACGAGATGCCCATCATGTATCAGCAGAACACGCTGCAGATGGAGTGGTGCCTGAACTGCCACCGCAATCCGGAGAAGAATCTGCGGCCGACCAGCGAGATATACAACATGGCGTGGAAGGGTGCGTCGGAGCTAAGTCCGGTGTGGTGCGCGGCCACGGATGTGAAGTCCGGTACGCCAACCGCGGAATCGGTGAGCTGCACGACGACGAATCCCAACCCGGGCGCGGGTAATTCGGAGCAGGCTTCGCTGCACCTGATTCCGGTGGTGAGCGCGCAGGTGACCGACGCGCCGACCGGGACGCTGGGGGCACAACCGGTGAGCTACACGAAGTTCACCAATCAGGAGGCGCTGGGCGACTTTCTAGCGCAGCACTACAGGATTCGCACGCCACGGGAGCTTTCAAGCTGCGAGGTATGCCACCGATGAAGAATCGCGAGCTTGAGACGAGCTTAGTGAGCATTCAGGAAGACATGCAAAGGGGCAACGGTAACGGAAAGCTGACGCTGGCTGAAGTGCGGGCGAAGCTGGCCGGACAGACGGGAAAGAGGTACTGGCGGTCGATCGATGAGCTGGCAGGAACTCCGGAGTTTGAGGCGGCCGTGCGGGAGGAGTTTCCCGAGCAGGCCTCGGAGTGGATCGATCCGGTGTCGCGTCGCTCGTTCCTTAAAGTGATGGGCGCGTCGATGGCGCTGGCCGGACTGGCCGGATGCACGAAGCAGCCCGATGAGCCTATCTATCCTTATGTGAAGGCTCCGGAAGACTTGGTTCTGGGCAAGCCGGTGTACTTTGCGACGGCTTTTCCGTTTCCCACCGGTGCCGTGCCGCTTCTAGTCAAGAGCGATGCCTACCGGCCGGTGAAGGTAGATGGCAATCCTGAGCACCCCTACAACCGGGGCGGGTCGGATCCGATTACGCAGGGGACGCTGCTCGATCTGTATGATCCCGACCGGTCGCAGCGGGTGACGCACCGCGGCGAACAAAGCAACTGGCCCGTGTTCCTGGGGAATTTCCGCGGGATGCTGGCGGACAAGAAGGCGTCGGGCGGCCAGGGTTTGTATGTGCTGAGTGCGACGGTGACCTCGCCGACGCTGGCCGCGCAGTGGAAGAAGGCGCAGGCGGCGTATCCGCAGGCGAAGTTTATTCAGTATGACCCGGTGAACCGCGACTCGGCCTATGCGGCGTCGAAGGCGGCGTTCGGAGATTACACCGACGCGCAGTACAAGCTGGACGTGGCCGATGTGATTGTGTCGTTGGATGCGGATTTCCTTTCCGGCGCGGCATATCCAGGCTTCCACCGGCTGGCGAAGGATTACGCGAAGCGGCGCAAGCTGGAGGGTGCGAAGTCGGGCGACTTCAGCATGAATCGGCTGTATTCGGTCGAGTGCATGACGACCACGACCGGGATGAAGGCCGATCACCGGCTGGCATTGCGGGCGAGTGACATTCCGGCCTTTGCGGCGGCCCTCGCCGCGGCGGTGGGCGCCGGCGGAGAGGCTCCGAATTCGTCCGGGGGCGGATACAACTGGTCGAGCGATGCGCAGACATTTCTGAAATTTGCGGCTGCCGATCTGAAGGCCAGCGGCGGCAAGTGCGTGGTGATTCCCGGAGAACAGCAGCCGGCGTCGGTGCATCTGGCGGCGATTGCCATCAACGACGCGCTGGGCAACACCGGCAAGACGGTGGTGTACACGGAGACGGTGAATCCAGTGCCTTCGATCCAGGGCGACGATCTGAAAGCTCTGGTCGCGGACTTGAATGCCGGCCAGGTCGACTGGCTGGTGGTTCTGGACGCCAACCCGATCTATACGGCTCCGGCGGATCTGGAGTTCGAGGACGCGTTCAACAAGGCGAAGACGACGGTTCACCTGGGATCGCATTACGACGAGACGGGGCGACTTGCCAACTGGCACGTGAACTCGGCGCACTATCTTGAATCGTGGTCGGATGCGCGTGCGTACGACGGCACAGTTTCGGTGATTCAGCCGATGATCGACCCGCTGTACAGCGGGCACTCGGCGCACGAGATTCTGCAGTCGTTTCTCGATAATCCCGATATCTCCCCCTACGACGCAGTGCGGATGACGTGGAAGGACAAGACGCCGGGGAGCGCGACGGACCCGGAGTTTGGCTGGCGCAAGGTGCTGCACGACGGCTGGATCGCGGATACGGCGTTCACGCCGAAAGGCGGGGGCGGCAAGGCTTCGATTCCGGCGTCTGCCGCGCAGCTTCCCGCCGATACGCTTGAGGTGGTCTTCCGGCCTGATCCGAATGTCTACGATGGGCGCTATGCGAATGTCGGCTGGCTGCAGGAGGTTCCGCGGCCAATAACCAACATCTCCTGGGACAACGCGGCCCTGATGAGCTTCGCCACGCTCGAAAAGCTGGGTCTGGCCGAGCAGGACGTGATCGAGATCACGTTGAACGGCAAGAAAGTGTTGGCGCCGTCGATGGCGGTTCCGGGGCATGCCGATGGCAGCATCACGCTGCACCTGGGCCAGGGCCGCAACATCGGCCGCGTGGCTGGTGGCGTGGGCTTCAATGCGTATCAGATCCGACCCTCGGGATCTCCTTTGGTTGCAACCGGGGCGACGGTGAAGAAGACCGGCGGTACCTGGGGATTCGCCGTCACCAAGAGTCATTACCAGGATCATCGTTCGGTGGCGGTGGGCGGCGATGGCAGCGGGACGCATTCGATCGAGGGCAACGAGGCGATTGACCGCGGGATCGTCCGCTGGGCGACGCTCGAGGAGTTCAAGAAGGAACCGGAGTTTGCGCATACCGGCGAAGGCAAGGATGTGCCCGATCCGACGGAGAGCATATTCCCGTCGTACCGTTACGACCACAACGCGTGGGGCATGTCGATCGACATGAACTCCTGCGTGGGTTGCAACGCCTGCATTGTGAGCTGCTATGCGGAGAACAATATTCCGGTGGTTGGCAAGCAGCAGGTGCGGATCGGGCGCCTGATGCAGTGGCTGCGCATCGACACCTACTACGAGGGCGACTTGGCTGCGCCGCGGGCGCATTTCCAGCCGATGGCATGCCAGCACTGCGAGAATGCTCCCTGCGAGCAGGTTTGCCCGGTGGGCGCTACGGTGCACACGCCGGAAGGTCTGAACATGATGATCTACAACCGCTGCGTGGGGACGAGATACTGCTCGAACAATTGTCCGTACAAAGTACGCAGATTTAATTTCCTTCTCTACTCCGATTACGAAACCGAGAGCCTGAAGCTGATGCGCAATCCGGATGTTTCGGTGCGCAGCCGCGGCGTTATGGAGAAGTGCAGCTACTGCGTGCAGCGCATCAGCGCGGCAAAGATTCAGGCGGACAAGGAGAATCGCCTGATCCGTGACGGCGACATCGTCACCGCCTGCCAGCAGGCATGCCCGACAGAGGCGATCATCTTCGGCAATATCAACGACGGCAAGAGCCGGGTAGCGAAGCTGAAGGGTTTGGAGCGCAGCTACGGGGTACTGGCCGATATCAATACGCGTCCGCGCACGACCTATGTGGCCGAGGTATTGAACATCAACGATGAGCTTTCCCAGGCGCTTGGGGAGTTTGCGCCGGAGAACAGCTAAGAGGGTTCGAGGCTGAGAG
>Ga0335074_10013484_pt1 | contig 11488 bp, 14 predicted proteins | sample Lox_Sample_23_FD_206715 | JGI IMG/M metagenome (GOLD analysis project Ga0335074, IMG submission 206715) | Soil microbial communities from Loxahatchee National Wildlife Refuge, Florida, United States - Lox_Sample_2.3 | ecosystem: Environmental > Terrestrial > Soil > Wetlands | place: USA...
TGTGCGGAAGTTTTCTATCCCAGACAGACTATAGGATAATTAATAGAATGCTTTACTAAAGAGCTGACGAAAAGCATAAATATCCACAAATTGCTATGTCTAAAAACAATGCTTTTAATGTTATAGTTAAGGAACACTTGCAGTTGATCTATGCTAGATAAGATAAAACGTAGGTAGAAGTTGATGCAAAATACTATAGTATTTAAAAGACAGACATCATATAGGTTTATGCTTACTGTAAGAACTGTTTATTAAATAGGCTAAGTACATTAAAAGCTCTACTTAAGCCTATTGGTGCAGATATAACATTTGAACGACTTCAAATCGATCTTGTTACGGACCGCTACGGACTGTTACGGACCAAGTTTGGACCTTGCGTTAGCTAACGGACGGCCGTAACTTGGCAGGTTAGCTAACGGGTAGATCAACTTAATGGGGAGATGATTTAGTTGAAATCACTTATGGTTAGGTACATTCTTGTAACAGTTCGTCACATGCACGCTGTCTCAGCCCCTAACTACAAGGGCTCAACGCACGGGTAACGCTTGGGGCAAGCAGGCAATGTGTATATAACAGGCACCTGCCCTCCTAAAAGCTCCCTCTGTTACGGCCCTAGTTGCGGACCAGCTTTTACGGACGCTATAGATGCCTTACAGGCAGAGACTAGTTCGGCACACTGAAACCCACCCTCACTGACTCAATACTATCGTCACTATTGCCAGAACAACTGACGGACTGTTGGAAGCCTAGTTTTACAGCCTTAATCACATGCTTATAGGTCTCCTTACAGACTGTAAGGCATATGACTGCTGGACTCTATAAAAGCCCGTCTTTAAACATCGCCCTCCTTTCTCCCTTAGCTTTAGATTCCTATAAATAGAGCTACCAATTGTACAGGTTGTCGCCCACCCTTTATCCCAGCCAGATATCACCGGATTACATCCTAACAGTCCCGAGCCGAGTTTCGAAGCACTTTGGTCTTACCCTCCAAGGATGCATCAACATACAAAAGTCCTCAGGGCGGTTGGATATCCATTCTGGCAGTAGCTGGCTTACAATTTAGACGTTTATTATTCGATTATCTACCGATCAGGGTTGTCTACATAGCCATACTTTGTGTCAGACTTCAGAGAATATTCAGGGAGTTCCAGCTCTTGAGATTGATCTGATCTGTCTATCTTAATAGAATTCTAGTGCGCTATATATTCATAGTAGTGTCTAGTTCGGAGAGTACTAGACACTGGACCTGCTAGTATCCGAGGGTGGTGACACTGTCAATCATACATCCATCCATGTCCTAATGCAAGGGTTGTAGGCTGACATCATTGTCACATGCTTAGGTTGACACTTTATATACAGAGTTCAGAAGCCGACCGATCCACTGCGATTGCTCCCTATGCTTCTTAATCCATTAGTAGTGACCCCTTGCGCTAAAGGCTTGTGGTTTCTTCTCTCACCGTCGTGCAATTCGATGGCACATTCTATTCATATTCCTCATAATAGAATGTCTAAAGTCAACTTAGCCTCAATATTATACTTAACAGCAAATTACCAACTTACCCCCTATTTTCGCCAAATTATCAACATTTCTTTTGTTCTGCTATACTGTTCTCTTATTATTTTGCGCTACCATTCTTTAACATTCCATTTGCGGAGAGTCCCACAAAAGGCTGTAGGGATTGTTACGGGCACGGAACACAGTCTTTCCCTACGTTTGTTACGGTGCTGGCCATCTCGATTATGTGTGTTTTGAGCTGTATTGAGCTTTGACTCCGCTCTTACCACCGACCATTCCCAGAGCCTCGAGCCTTCATTGGCCCTGACGATCGTGCACTTCGACGGCACATCCGTCCTATCTCTCCATAGTATTCAATCATGTTCGGATCTCTCCAACTCGCATTCTACTTGCTATTTTGCAGGAGAGCTAACCCTACTTAATTGCAAGGAATCGTTGCTAACGAATAAACAAGCTTGTTGTTGAAGCTTAGAACAGTTGCCAATTAACGTTAGTAAAAGAAAATAGAATCTATCAGAGCAGAGTCGCGAATATGTCGAATAAGTTGAGAATTTTGATAAAGGTGAGCGGGTTCATATAAGGACACCGTAGAGCTAGTTCTTAGCTCAGCGATCTGCAACTCCTGTTTGCAAATTATCATGCTTAGAATATGAAATTGCAGAAGCTGTTCGGATCACGAATATATTTCATTGCCGCGCCAAAATGCCTAGTTAACTTAACTCAAACCACTGATCTTTGGCAACCTCGCTGCGTCAGGCCTAAATAGCCTCGCCATTCATAGTCTCGTGGATGTAACAATCCCAAACAAGCTGGCAGTACCATTCCTTCTTTCTTACAATAAAAGGAAGTTTTCTGCCAAACAGAACAGCGACCTGATCCCCAGGCTGCATGACCGGTGGTCCAAGTCCAAAATACCCGCTTGTTGTTCTAAATATATGACGACGAAAGCATGTGTTGTTCACAGCCGAAAGGTAATTATGGTTTTATGTAGTCAGTCCCAACTGTGGGTTCAAGGTTGCTTTCCAGGTTATCTGTCGTATCTAGGGGGTGAGAGCCTCGTTGAGAAACTTTCAGGAAAGGTTCTCCGAGAAGTTGTGACCAATATTCATCGACCTCTATCTGGAAATTTGAGTCATTCCTGATTGGTTTATCCCGAGGACTAACCACAGCAATCATTGTCATAACGTAGGTCCATCTCGAATCTTTCCCAGAAGGGTACAAGACGTCGATATCTGCAAACACGGCATCAAAGTGATGCTTCGTAGCTATGAGTTCATTATCATGTAGGTAATAGCCCAACCAGCAACCCATAGCTGGTCCACACATCTCAGCGACGTCAAACTTCTATCCTGTGCACACTTAGCACCGCCATATCTTGACTTGCGGAGATTGAGAGAGGCATATCTCTGTCTGCATGATACAGCGAGCTTTTAGACAGCAGCGGTTTACGCTCTGGGCTGGTATTTCTCACATTCCAATACCGCACCCAGGACAGCTCTTTCTCAGACCCAAGATCTTGGAGAGGAGCGCATGGTATCATGGTCAGATCATACAGCGTCCCGCTGTGCTTGATCATAGCTTTTGTTGTCTCGAGAAAGATACCTGCTTCTTGTATAGTATAGTCTGGGCGGACGCCGATATCGTCGGCTAGGCCTGAAAAGGCAAATATCTTGTCGACTGGGAGTGTGGATCGCAAATTCCAGAAAAGGTGCAGAAGTGGCATTAAAGGCCAACGTCTTGTTTCAAGGATGCTAAGCTCCCAGATCGTTCTAGGTAGCCTAAATGGATTAAAGTCTGGGATGTAAGAATCGAATGGCCCGCCTAGCTGCCAGTAATTTTTCCTCTCAAAGCCAAGAAGCTACCCTACCGACCACGTCCCAGTCTACTTCGTGCACTCCTAGGACGACTACGGCCTTCTTGACCCGCACTACTTTCTTCACAATCTAGACACGCTCGAAATACTGGCTAGAGAAAAGGCTGCGAAGGGCTTCCCATACTGGAGCACTTTGGGGAGGGAACCCAGATGGAGATTTCTCTGACTTGAGAAAACTTCCTAGGACGGAGAAGTGCCTATGCATCACGTTTCTCCGCCGCCTGAGCAATCAATGTGAACGCAGACTCGCATTCCTCGAATGCCTCGCCGAGCCATAGGATAACACGTTCGGCCTGGCTGTAGATAGACTCCATAATCATGACTTGCTGCAATCGCTCGACCAGATCTGTCTGATTAATACAGAGTGCATCGACCCAGAGTTTCCTGCCGGCTGAGGGCTGGTCGGCTTTGGCCTCCAGTACGAGACTCGCGTTGTTAGTTTCCGCTTTACTTACATACTCTGGAGGCCGTCTCAACTGTCTCAATGCAGCATAGAGGTTCGGTGTCGCCTTGATGTCAGGACAGCTATTGCACTTGATATAGCGCTCTGATTTCACCAAAACATAAGACAGCGCCTCGTACGGTCACGCGAAGTCTAGATCGTAGGCGCTTAATTCGCATTCTATCTCATTGGAGGTATAACCTGGTAAGATAGCAAGGAGTCGGAATAATGGATGGTGATTTGTGATCTACAATCAACAAGTAGTGAGTACAGAGAAAGGGCATTGTTATCTCTAGTTGCCGATTCAATTGTAACCGAAATCCCGCCTTTGACGACCTCGCTCAAAGACCACTCATTATACCGCAGAATTCAAGGAAACATCCAATTTTCAAAAGGCTCTTACATTCTCGAATCAACTCCTTTTCACCCAAATAAGAATTGAACAGATATTTACATATATTTTCGTTGTTGAAGATGAAACTTACTTAAATAATTTTAGGTGTTATAAAAATAAAAGATTCTAAGGTGAGGACGGAGAGGTATAGCTTTACTGGTTTAAGTTCACCTAATTAGGTTCCCTACGGCGGAAAGAACTAATAGGTCAATTTAACGTACTGTAGTCTGTGCCCGTTAGCGCTAAACTTAGAAAACTCTGATCGTAACCAATAACCAAACATAACATTGCAAGTGCAAGACACAGTGTTAAATGTTTATTTTTGCATATATTTAATCTAGGTTTAATGCTTGCGGGTGGTGTTTTGAAGTTACAGAATTTTCAGCTGGGCGGTTTTCGGTTTTCGAGAGCAAGGCAATCGCAAATATGTAAGGAGGGGCCACGAAATCTTAGAGAGGTAATCGCTAAATTTTTAGGCTGTTGCTCACTAACTTTAGCGCATTATCCTTAGAATACGAAGCCTTTACATATAAATTCGTGGCTTTTGAAGATTGTTTAATTAAATCCTATCTAGTATAACAGCTTTATGAATAAGAATATATAGTTCTAGAAGTTGTTTGGATGGCGGCTATATTTTCGGGTTGCGTTTAAATACAAACATATGTCTTTGGCGTATAGCTGCTCGCTTCTTCGCATTGAATGAATTAAGAAGAGTCCCCTGAATCTCGCCGCTTTTGGTGGCGAGGATGGGAAGACACCTACCTTCCCTATTCAGATCTATCCTTGCGCAGGCTTCCGAAATAAGAATTGCCAAGAAGTAACGAATGCAAAATCACCATGTCGCAATTGTCGTCCTTCCTTATTAGTGAGGGTGTGCGGCCTTACACGAATAATGATGCGCTGCAAACGCTATTCTAGCTGAGCTTAAAGGCGAGAAAATCGCAACCATCTTTGGATGGCAGTTAGAGGGCTCTTCCGGTTCAGTTGTATTGTTTTACTCGTTCGTGAAGGAGGATAGGTACTACAATGCATGAACGGCTCCGGATGTTCGGACTTGGTAGGCAGACGTAGATTTTCCTTAGATTTACTTTAGATTAGATCTGCGCAGCTTTTCCGGATGTAGCCTATCAGGCTTCCAAAGCAGGTGTTCCGACGAATGCAGTCGAGCGCCATCGGCGTTTTGGGGACCAGGTTGCGATCAAGGGATGCCTGAGCGTGGTCAGCACTGATCAATTGTGGGGCAGTGTCGAGCAGGTGGTATGGATCCGTATAGAAACTCGATATAGAAAGACAAGGAGGACGAAATTCAAGGGAAAGGCAGGAAATACTCGTGTTTGCTATGTGAAGAACAATGTTGTGAGGCTAACCGGATTCGGACCGAATAAACCCATATATTTCACGTGATGTGACTTCCTACCTAATGCAGTTGAGCACCAGTTAGAGACGTGCTGGGAATTGGGCCCCGATCATTCGGACTAAGCTTGCACAATTATATAGTCATCATTTGGTCATGTATGTGAAGTATTTGCACTGGTTGTTGATTCATATATACTGACAAGCCCCTACGAGCTTGCCAACCACGAGCTGATGATCGTGGATTTTAGCCTCTCCCAATATACGCCATGCTATTTGTAAGATCTTTTTTTTTTTGGACATCTCCATCCCATTGCTTTCGACCAGCCTCGTGAGGGGCAAGAGGGTATTATGACCGTAAAACATTACTCCCAACACCGTATAGAAGCCCATCATATTAGATTATTTTCCTTTGGCGCCTGCAAAACCTCACATGCCAGCCTCCACTCGAGTCTCTGCTCGTTTTCTCCTTTGTATCTTCCTTCTCATCCGTGGTTTAGCAAAAACTGCACCATTGACATATGCCTGTCTTCTTATCCCTAGAGGAGCGGAAGCCTGTCGTAGACTCATCATTAGAGCTTCAGTATCAAACTCGTCATCTTCAACACCACCTTCGCAGTACCCCTCATCGCCCGTAGGGTCCTGCAGGATGTTATGGTCCGCTTCTAAACCATCTGGCGTAGATACATATGATGGGCCGGACTCAGGGTGTGAAGTGAGTGATGGTGTCGCGACATTGCATTGAGATTTGGTGGAGACCATCTCCTCGACTAATTCACTAATTGCTTTGACCTGTGCATGTGTGCACAGGAGCTGACTATTCAACTGCCGTTGTAGACGCCGGCAGACTCGCAACGTGGAAAGGGAAGGTGGTGAATTGGGCACGGACTTGATGTCATGTCCGTACTTAGAATCCATGGTGAGATCGTTTTCGTATTCAGGATCAACAGTGAGGTTGATGGGGTGTAATATTCCATTCGTTGAGGAATTGAGTGAACTTGAGGAGGTGCAAAAGTAGGACGTGGAAATATCATCCTTCAGTGGTTTCAGGTCATCGAGCTGTGAAGTGAGATCTGTGCCAGTCGAGGGTGCTTTTTGCTTGATATCTGAAGACAATCGAGATAGCGGTGAAGGAGAAGATGTATCGCGTGAGGAGATATCGCAGGACGTGGAGCCAGCACGATGTGCAGACGCGCCGACGGTGAAGTGCTCGAACATGATCGTTCACCTTTTCGCACTATCGTATGTAGGTGCCCGACGTGAATTCGAAGTCGTACGAGGAGTATGGGTGTCACTTTTGATTATGAGGACATATGTAATTGTCCCACACCGATCACAGTTTGGATCGGAAAGACCCGCGATTTGACTCACGGTAGCAATTATGTATGAAGTTGTCGGGTTGAATGTTAATGGGGAAGAGTGTGTGTCGGTGTTCAGCGCACGGATTTTCGAGGTGGATCTTTGAATAAACTGGGGGGCCACCCGCTCGCTTGGGTCGGGTTGCCTTGCGTTAACGAGTCACCAAAGGAATGCAGATCTCGTCGACCTGTGTTCGTCATTGGAAGTTGCAAGTGGTCACTCGTGTCAGGATGATACCTGGAGTTCTGGTAGAACGCGGTGGTGATGTGCACCAGCGCTTAGGAAAAAGAAGGGCTCACTTCCACTTGCTCTGCTTCACGCCCAGGGTTACGGACGTATCTTGTCTGCGGCGCTGGTTCAAATCTAACCCGCATAAAGTTAGCTTCCCAACATCTCCCCCATACAGGAACTGTGTGGCGGAATAGCCGGTGTGATTCGTTCGATGTCTGATCCTGCGCAGACTTTGACACTTCCAATAGGTGGCCAGATATGGACATTGTCCCCACTGCGTGTTGGAAGGTCTGTTCGTATGACAGGAGCATTTACCGGTCGTGCGTTGCATACTACAGTATTTGCAGTATCAAAAGTTTCTATTTCGACAAACCACCACATTGAACCCCCTCGTTTTACGAAATGATCGCTCTAAACGAGCCGGCAAATCTTGCATTCGGGACAGACCTTAAAGTACAGGCTTTGCCTTGGAGAAGAGAACGTCATAGACGGTCTGCGGTGAGACAAAGATATCGTGTCTCTCACCCTGATAGATATATACGGCAGGATGGCAATGTCACTCTGAGGATTATATGAATTGTCAATATTGCCATCTCGTAGAGTTGCTTGACAGATTGTGTCCTTGGCTTCCATACACTACTGTACTCCTGGACAGCTACCACATTAAAAAGTTCGCATAATTCTCCGCAGTCCAGCTTGTCCCGTGTAGCTTTGCTTCGACTCCCCCGTCTTGACAATGTTCCAAGAGCTGCATGTCGATCGCTACCGGCCTAGCAGAGCGAAATCACAAGCAAAAACCTTGTCGTTGCTGTCGAGCCGAGGGAGTGCGATTGGGCCCTTGATGCTTCACTACAAGCACTCCTGCCAGCTTGTCAGCACAATTTTTCTAGAAGGTCGCTAGAAGGTGCCGAAGGGCATGCCTAAAGACACTTGGAACACAGGGTATCCCGAACCTGGCGTCATTACGGCCCAACACGATATCTGATCTACGTAAAATGTTGCATATTCTTAGAAGAGCAGGCTCCGTCTTATGCCAAGAGCCTTTGACAGGTTGCCCCTTTCTCGCCAAAGCAACCTGCCAGACTTTCGGGCCAGATTCCTGGGTTGCCGGTAACCAGTTGTTTTTTGCGCCTTTAGCATGATCTTTAGAGCATCTGAAGTCATGATAACACCTCCCTGTTCGACCCTAGTATGAGCTTCATTTTTCACGTCGGCTCTTCTGTTGATCGCCCTGAGCATCTCGCCCTTTTCAGCCCTCCCAAGTCTGGTAATAGTCCGAGTCCGCCTCGCCATAATTTACGATGTCTTACCATACCTTTGATTTACGCAAGGAGTTGCTGTACATGCTGTCTCTACCTTTGCTCGTCCACCTAAGGACCTTGTAACCATGATTATGATGTTTTTTTTTAAAAATTTTACCTAACTAATGTAGGCCTATCCCTTCCGCGGCCAGAGAGTCAGAGACACTTTACTTTCACATGCCAGCCTTGGACAAGGCTAATAAAGTTCTCAACATGAGGCTGCCGTATGTGCAGCCTTCTCTCAAACGTCACAATACATATGTGCCGTGCTATGTACCATAAGGTGGCTTGTTAATATATTTGTCGCTGTCTAAAGTCTGAAACACGCAGGGACGGTGCTTCCCGGTACCAGACCTATACCACCCTCACCCATCACCTCCTGCAGCCCTCTTCCATTTATAGTTGCGATTACTCCTATTCACGAAATTATTAGAAGCTGCTTACATTGGCGATACGCACACTACCAAACATTCTAACTGCTCCTCTGAGTTTATCCCTAATTCAGTTCTCTTTCTACACACAAACCCGCCAAACCTGAAACATTCAACGTTCAAACCCACATATATAGATCATATCATACGAACATGGCTGGATGCGGGATGCTTTGACCATGTCTTTCTGGAACGGCAATGCATTGAGATGTTAACAACACAGGTCAGATTCCAGCAAGGTCCGCTTCTCGACGACAGGCCCACTTCTCTGCAATAAGTTCGCCAGCAATAGTTTGCAATGGGAACTTCTGCAGCGAGAAAGTGGTCCATTCAGCTATCCGCTTTCGATAATTGCGAATCTGGTACTGGAGTCCCAAAAAGACAATGAGGGAAAGAGCATATTAATTTATAGATACACTAAATCGCGAAATATACTGAAGTCGATATTATAAGAAGGTCAAATATGATATATATATTTGGTAGGCGGCAATTGCCTCATCCCTTTGCGCCAAGACCTGCGCGAAAGCCTGCGCGGCGGAAAGGACACGGAGTCACAGCCGGAAGGGAAATGAAAGACGTACATATTTCTTCTGTCTGGGCAGTTTCAAGCATACATACCCAATGCACGCCAATAAATGCACCCAGACAGGACCAAAGGAAACAATATGACCTACCATGCACCATCTCCAAAACCTCTCTGCACGTAAGATGGAGTAAGGTGACCTTGGCCCTTGAGACATGTTAACCACTCACCATTGGCCTATGTCGCCGCAACTGCATTGATTGAGTAAACATCTCGCGCCACACATACAGATATCTATATGCGCTCACACACCGCATGCAGTCTCTCCAATAGCAGAAAGCCGCGCAGTGCGGCGCGGCGCAGGATCTCACATCAGATTGCTGCACCCCACCTATGCGAGCCCACGCGGGCAAGCGTCGTCTACTCAGGCAGCACCTCTGCTCCACTTAGGCAGCCACAGCACTCCACTTTTGTAATTCGTGAGCCAATCATATCCCGTCCTATCGTATCACAAGTACTAAATTTATTTGTCTGGGGTCACGAGCGAAAAGATTTGCCCCGCCTGGTCTCTCGCATCTTGCTTACTGCGTCTAGAGCTATGTATTCTGAGCAAGAGGGTCCCCCGTCCCGAGTGGTGATTTGTCGGATGTGGGAACTGCCGAGACGGGGACGGGGAGAGCGAGGGTGGCCCTGGGCATCGTGTGGGGAGGGGGGTCTGGCGTACTGCGCGTCAGATATTAACGGGGATGTGTTTGGTGTTCGAGATGGAAGCACGGCATCACAACACACCAAGCAATGAAAATTGATAGAGAAGTGTTCGTATAAATGGTATCTCAAATAAGTGCGCCTCTCGGCGACATCTATTATCGTAGTCCACCTATATCTCTTACCTCACTATATGTTTCATCCTCACTTTCTAAATGAAATTTCATACAACAAATCAACAAGGCGCAAATGACAATCTAGCACAGCCATGCCCAGGCCTTCTTGTGAAAAGGAAGGGCCTTGAAGGCAGCGCGCTCGGCGTCCATCTCTTCCTTGAGATCCAGCTCGCGGCGTCCAGCATCGATGTCGAGGGTGTCGAGCTTGACCCACAGGCTCCAGTCGCGCATAACGAGCTTGTAGCCGAAGTAGAAGAGGAGCACGACGGGCGCAGCAAGGTAATTCTCGAAGAAGGCTTCGGCGTTGGGAGATGCTCCTACCGGCTAGAAATCTTGTTAGCTAGATTTTCATTAATGTGAATGGACAAGGAAAGTACTTACCCAGAGCGAAACATAGAAGGTGGCGATCAAGCAGATGATATTAAGGCCGAAGCCGATATAACTGCCCCAGACGCCGAACTGGGATGCGAAGGGAAGCTCATCAGTACTGCGGCCGTTGACGTGAACCCATGCATAGCGGAAGCGGATGTGCGCCAAGCAGATGGAGCCCCAGGTGAAGAAGTTTGACAATCCGGACAAAGCCAGGAGCCAATTGAAGATGGTGCTTCCCTGAGGAGCTTCGTTGATATAAGCCAAGAGACCGAATCCGAGAGAGACGATAAGGCAAACCCATGGGCGACCTTTTGAGTCTACCAACATTCCCCACCTAGGGCCCATACCATTTTCGCAAAGAGCCTGCATAGTACGTGTGGCTCCATAAGTGCAGGAATTGGCCACGCTAATAACCGAGAGCGTGATGACAGCGTTGAAGACCGATGGGAGACCTTGGATGCCGGCTGTTTGGATAGCAATGACGAATGGAGAGTATCTTGAGTCGGCACCGGACGCCAAGTCCAAATTTGGGTTGTCAGATGGGACGATGAGACCCACAATAAGCAGAGAAATAATGTAGAAGAGAGCAATGCGCCAGAAGACCTGCTTAGTGGCCTTGGGAATAGTCTTGCGGGGATTATCACTCTCAGCCGCAGCGAGACCAACGAGCTCAGTACCTCCGAAAGCAAAGGCGGCTACGACGAAAACAGAGCAAAAGCCTTGAAAGCCGTTTTGAAACGCACCGGGATTGTGCCAATATTCACCACCAATGTAGCCTCTATGTCAAACGTCAACACTCAAAAATTTCTCGA
>Ga0335074_10013485_pt1 | contig 11488 bp, 8 predicted proteins | sample Lox_Sample_23_FD_206715 | JGI IMG/M metagenome (GOLD analysis project Ga0335074, IMG submission 206715) | Soil microbial communities from Loxahatchee National Wildlife Refuge, Florida, United States - Lox_Sample_2.3 | ecosystem: Environmental > Terrestrial > Soil > Wetlands | place: USA: Florida...
GAAACTACCCAAGGCCTACCAGCTCAATGGCGCGGTCTACATCTTTCGCGCCGAACTACTGGCCCAACAAACACAATCTATCTTGGTCGGTCGCGTGGGTGCCGTTCTCATGCCGCGAGACCGCTCTCAGGACATTGATGATAACTTGGATTTTATTGTCGTTGAAGCTTTATTGGAGAAAGTGAATTCATGAGCAAGACGTTACATGAACTGCAATCCCTAAGAGGGAGGACTGCTGTGATCACCGGCGGCGCAGGTTATCTGGGTACCGCCATTAGCGAAACACTTGCTGAACTGGGGGCAAATCTCGTTCTCGCGAGCCGCGACGCGGACAAATGCCGGAGAAAGTGCGAAGAGATTGCACGACTCTCAGGCGAGTCGATTCGGGCGGTTGCGCTACCACTCGATCTATTGGATAAGAATTCGATTGCCGCGTTCATTCCTCGAATCCACGAGCATTTCGGTTCCATCGATATCCTGGTGAACAATGCATGGTCGGGCAATAAAAACTCCTGGGAATCGATTAATGATCAGGATTGGGAATATGACATCAATATGAGCCTTAATTCCGTTTTTCGCCTCACAAAAGCTGCCTTTCCTGAGTTGCAAAAGAGTCGGGGTGTGATCCTGAATATCGCTTCGATGTACGGCCACATTGGTCCGGATTACAGGATCTATGATGGAAAGGAGTTCGCTAATCCACCGAGTTATGGCGCCGCGAAAGCCGGAGTCATTCAGTTTACGAAGTATCTGGCGAGTTTCTTGTCGCCCTACGGTATTCGCGTCAATGCTCTCAGCCCTGGCGCCTTTCCTCATCCACCGACACAAAAGCATGAGAAATTCATGCAGATGCTTGGCTCCAAAAATCCAATGAATCGTATTGGTCAACCCGACGAGCTCAAAGGCGCTGTTGCATTGCTCTGCTCCGACGCGGGTAGCTATATCACCGGGCAGAATCTTTGCGTCGATGGCGGGTGGGCAATCTGGTGAAAAGTCTCGGAATTATCGGCGTAAGCGAAGGAAACGGGCACCCGTTCTCTTATTGTTCCATCATCAACGGATTCTCCGCAGAAGGCTTGGCTGCTTCGGGTTGGCCGGGAATCTACGATTATGTGCGGCGCCGCCATGCGTCGGAGTTTGGAGTGGGAGATTGGAAAGTCACGCATGCTTGGACGCAGGATCCTGAGGTGACGAGTAAGTTATGCGCGGCCTGCCTCATCCCGAACCATGTTGAAAACTATCGCGACTTTCTTGGGAACGTAGACGCCGTGATCGTGGCTCGCGATGATTTTGAGCTACACATGCGGTTTGCTTTGCCGTTTCTGGAAGCCCGGATGCCTGTTTTTGTTGATAAGCCTCTCAGCGCCGACATGGGCGAATTGCGTCAGCTCAAGCCATACCTGGAAAGTGGTCGACTCATGTCGTGCTCGGGCATGCGCTATGCCCGCGAACTCGATGAACCTCGAGCCAATCTGGCGCTATATGGTCAATTGAAACTGATTCGTGGAGCGATTGTACTCTCCTGGGAGAAGTACGGGGTCCACCTGCTCGACGCGATCTTTGGAATGATTGCCGCTCGTCCTGTCTCCGTCTTAATGTCATTTTCTGGCAATTCGACAGCCCGTATTTCTCTAGATGACGGTGTCACGATTCAAATTGACACACTCGGGGCCACCGCTCCTGCCTTTCGCCTGGAGTTATTTGGAACGCAACGCAATGGGACATTCGAGATAATGGATAACTTCTCCATGTTTCGTCGCATGCTGTGGGAGTTCCTGAACTCGATTGATACGGCGAGCCCGGCGGTTCCGGTGAACAAAACACTTGATGTGATGCGGGTATTGATAGCCGGGCGCATCTCACGAAGCGAGAAGAGGGAAGTACGTATCGATGAACTTGAAATATAGGAATCTGTTTGATTTGAAGGGCAAAGTCGCTGTAGTTACAGGAGCCGCCGGGATCCTTGGCCAACGCTTCTGTCGCGGCCTGGCGGAATTCGGCGCGAAGGTCGCGTTGGTTGACCTTGATTTCGATCGTTGTGCATCACTCGCCGCAGAAATGGAACAGGAATATGGGATCTCGGCTATCGGAGTTGCTTGCGATGTCTCGAATCCCGATTCAGTTTCGGAGATGATCAGGATTATTGTTTCGCGATTCGGCGCAATACACATTCTCCATAACAATGCGGCGTCAAAATCGTCTGACCTTGATGCGTTTTTTGCAACCACAGAAGAGTATTCGCTGAGCGAATGGCGGAGAATCATGTCGGTTAATGTTGATGGTATGTTTCTGGTCGCTCAGGCTGTCGGCGGGCAAATGCAGAAACAGAAGACCGGTGGCAGCATAATTCAAACGGCTTCCATTTACGGCATCGTTTCGTCCGATAAGCGAATCTACGAGGGGTCTTTTTACTTGGGTCGGCAGATCAGCAATCCCGCGGTCTATTCAACGTCGAAAGCCGCCGTCGTCGGCCTGACTCGGTACCTGGCGGCAAATTGGGGTGACGCGGGCATTCGGGTCAACGCACTGGTCCCGGGCGGCGTCGAGAGCGGCCAGAACGACACATTTAAGTCTCGATATTCGGCTCGAGTACCACTAGGCCGCATGGCGCAGGGCGACGAAATGGTGGGCGCGTTAATCTATCTCGCGTCCGACGCATCAAGTTATGTCACGGGCCATTGCCTGGTTGTGGATGGCGGGCTTAGCGTCTGGTAAGCGAGAGTATGAGTCTTAGCAGTGTGTTGGCGTCAGAGCGGCATATGTTCGCCGTCGTAGCGCTGGTGATCCTACCCTGGGTCGCCGTTGTGTTGCTTACAGCCGGTGGATGGGCCACGCTCAACTTCATCGTGTACGCGACGATTATCTTTGCTGTTGGCTACACAATGATCAATATGTCGCTGCCTGCCGATGCTCGAGTAGAGTCCTCTTTGCTGGCTCCCGCTGCCGGCATCTTGGTGCTCTCGGCGTTGACAGCATTCTGGGTAAGGCTGGGGCTTCCGCTCATCTGGGTTTGGGCGCCGTGGCTCGCGCTCGCGGCCAGCGGGGGAGCGTGCATCTGGAAGGATCGCATCGCTTTGGGGAAGGTCAGCATCAAGTATGGCGGAGCGTTGATATTGCTCTCCTTCCTGATCTGCGGGTTGTACTTTCTTCCGGGGGCACGAAATGATGCCGTTTTGCGGCGCGACGGGAGTTTCAATTGGATTTACGGTGACACGCAATACTTTCACGCGGTCGCTGCGAGTATAAAGAACAGCGATGGCCCTCCGAAGGCCCCGGGTGAATCGATTGAAGAACTACGTTACCACTTCGGACCTTATGCACCGGCCGCGGCTCTTTCCCGCATTGACGGGCTCAACCTTGGCGACGCTTATGCCCGTGTAACTCGAGGAGCGTCGCTATGGGCGTTGGTGCTTTCGTGCTTTGCGTTGGGCACATTCCTATCCCTTAAGGCCAACGGGGAACGATTCGGCGGACTGATGTCGGTCGCAGGCCTCTTCTTTTACGGTTCGCTCCTGTCGTTGTTCACCGATGAGCGAAATGGGTCCAGTTACATTACCGGGGCTATACTCTACACGATACCCGCACCCTCTGTGCCAGCAAATGGCGGCCCCTTTAGCCATTTGATCCTCGGGCATTCAATGCTCCATGGCCTGGGAGCAGTTACTGCAATAATGGGCCTGTGCTTGATTCAGCGAGACCGGGGAGCTTTTCCAAGTTGGCGGCAACTCTTATTGGTCACGCTGCCGGCACTTGTTGTCTCAGTGAATTCGGTGGCGGCCCTATACAGCTTGGGCATTGTCGGAATTCTCCTGTTTTGGGGGCGTCTCGGAAAGGCACGTTCATGGCTGCCAATCGCGCTCATGTTCGGTCTGTTCCTTGGCGCCTGGCATATTATGGGTTACAGCCATTCCCCCGACATGGCAGGAGCGACGCTCAATCGGCAACCTGGAGGATACTGGTGGTGGGCGGTGATTTGTTTTGCGGCCGGTTTAGGATTCCGGATAGTCGGCTTCAGTTGGATCTCACGCTCCTTGCGCGATCCTGTTTCCGTTTTGGTGATCGTTAGTACCTTGGGCCTCCTCATCTTCAATGTCTCAATCCAGCTTGATGGTAATGAACGTTACGGATTGTATTATCTTGATTCCGTGCTCAGTATATTTGCTTTCTCGCGGCTCACGACTGGATGGTGGCGCGGCGCAGAACGTGCACGATGGGCTGCCGAGTGGCTGCGGTTGGCGAGCAAGGGCATCATCGTTCTACTTGTGTATGCGATCGTGATGCGTCTCGTTGATCGAATAACTCACAGCGATGCGTGGGTGACATATAACAGGACACAGATCGTCCTGGTATTCATACTTGGAACAACGTTGGTCGGCGGGTGGGCGCTTGCAAAACGGAGCCACCGGTTTCTCGCGTTCGTTTCCCCAGTTCTGATGGCCGTGCTAATGATCGGCTTTCTGGCCTGGATTACTCCGTGGCTCAATTTCGGAATGGGGCGAATGAAGATGGACGTAACTGTATCGCCCGGCGAAGTTGCGGGCTTGAGGCGCCTGGGTGAGCTCGCCGGGCGCGACGATCGATTTGCGACGAATAAACATGACGTGGACAGTTCCGCAAACAAGAGTGGACGCTCCTACGCCTATGCGGCACTCTCTGAGCGGCCGGTGCTTCTCGAGGGATTTTTGCACCACACCAACAGAGATAGCCCGGACTTCATTGCCTTGAAGCACGACAATGACCTAATCTTCGCGACAACTGACCCACGGATTTTGCGCGACCTCGTCAGAAAATGGGGTGTACGCTGGCTTGTCGCCCGTCCTGGCACTGACATTGCCCTTCAAAGACCGTTGCCCGCATGGCTGGTCGAGCAGAATAACTCTGGCGACCTCAAGATCTACAAAGTCGACTAGGCGAATCTTCTGGCTTTAATCTAATCCACTCATGTCGACTTACGCGGAACCCGTCGTTTCCTCTTGAGACACTCCTCCAGTTTTTGCTCTATCCGAATAAGTTGATCTGGAGGATTGGCGCCATCTGGTTGTTGTTGACACTCCTCGGCCTTGCCTTGCTTGCACTTGGAGCTCGAACTGGCACCAGCTTCTTGCTCTCGGTTCTCTGTTTTCTGCCTGGTGTAATCGCATACCAACTCAGGCGTACGCGGCGGCGACTTCCTAGCGTTCTCTGGCCCGGGCTGGTTATCGGGGTGGTAACGCTGTACTTTTGGAAACAGAACGTCATTCCCAACACGTTCATCAAAGGCTAGAGTGAATGTGAGCCAGATACAGAAGAAATGCGTCAAATAGATTCCGAATGAATATTTGGCGATGGTGCGACTAGGCTCCGTAATCCAGCGAGCCGTGATCTGCGCGAAGAATGGCGCGGAAGCACCAAGCACAACGCAGGCAACACCAGCTGCTCTCTGCGGTCATCGGCATTAGCACCCACTGTGAATGATGGAGAGAAACTCGATCTGCATGAATGTGCGTGATTCCGAGCCTAAAAACACGACAGTGCCGTCTCCACTAGAAGTAACGCCGCATGAGACGTGGGCGATCACTCGGCCTAAGTGGGTGTATATGGTGGTGCTCGTTGTCGTGGCAATGGCGCTTACCTATCCGTGCATTCAGCGGGGTTTGCCTATCGGTCACAGCACAATTACACATATCCTTTACCAACACTACTTCAACGAACAGATAGCCCAAGGCGACTGGGAGCCGCGATGGATCATCAGCATGAATCGCGGCCTCGGGAGCGCGGTGTTCTACGCGCAGTACCCTCTTCCGTATTATGTCGCGTGGGGCATGGGGAAGATTATCCCCATCCACTGGGGCCCCTATGAGGAAACTCGCACGCAAGGGGTCGCCATGGCACTCGCGGCAATTCTGGCTGCGTTGTTTACTTATGCATGGTGCGCAACATTTGCTGACCGTCTCACTGCGATGTTGGCAGGAATCATATATCTTACGTTTCCCTATTCCCTTACGATCGATCTCTATCTCCGTGCGGCTATCGGGGAATTCTGGGCGTTAGCATTTGTTCCGCTTTGCCTTTATTTCATTGAGCGGATGGCCGCCGGATCGCGCCGTGCCATGCCAGGGTTGGCGGTTGCCTTCGCGCTGGTGATCGTCTCACACCTCTTTACGGCGGTTCTACTCGCGCCGGTACTCGTGGTCTACGCGGTCTGGCGGCCTGCGGACGGTCAGCGCGTTCCCGGCACATGCCAGGTCCTGGTTGCCCTCCTCATTGCTACTGGACTTGGCGGTTTCTACACGCTCCCGTTTTGGGCTCAACACCGGTTTTTCCATCCGGAAAACTTCCTCCTCACGGAGGGTGCAAACAATGATCCGCTTAGCCAAATGTTCTCTTTCAATGCTCACACTTTTCCAAGCACCTGGGGGAATCCGGGGCGGCTTCACATGGTTCTGGCCGCGCGTCTCATCGCACTCGTGACGGCCGGGATTATTGGCATCATGTTATTCCACTCGCGCCGAGAAAGGCCGTGGTGGCCGCGCGTGGTTGTTGGATTGGTCGCGATTGCTGCCCTGGTGCGCGCTGCTTTGGCGGGGCGGCACGTATTCCCATCAGGGGACGTTCCCGGGGCGATGCCGCTTTCACCTTATCTGGTGGAGCAGCGCGCGCAGATCTTCCTCTACAGTTTCCTCACTTTCGTCACGGCGCTGGTGTGTTATTGCTCAATTCGAAATCCCCGCTACAAGAAGTTAGCCGATTTCCTGGTGGTTCTCGCTCTCGCAAGTTATCTCATGATGACGAGTTGGAGTCAGGGCGCCTGGAAGGCTATGCACTTTCTCTGGGGCATCCAGTTTCCATGGCGCTTTAATACGCTCCTACTGGCGGCGACATCTGGTCTTGCGGCGCTCGCGATTTCGGACCTGCGCGCGGAGCCGCGCCGGCGCCGACTGGCGGGCGCCTTTATTGCGTTTGGTTTATGGGGCGTGGTGGCCGTACAGGCCGCGCGGCTCGGCAACACCTTTTCTGCCTTTCGCTCGACTGCGTCATACCCGTTCAGCGATGTGATGGACTCCGCCCGTGAGATATACATGCAGGTCGATCCCAGACAAGCCCTATTAGTGCAACCTGCTGACGACGAAAAAGCGCATGTGAGTGTGGCGCAAGGTACAGGCGTTGCCTCGGTCACTACCGTCTCGCCGCGTTCAATTCAGATGGAGGCTCGCTGCGAAACAGATTGCATTCTCCAAGTCGGACAGTTCTACTATCCGGCCTGGCGGTTGCGAACCAACCCGGCCACTAAAGCAGAACTGTACCCAGGAACACCAGGTGGGCTCATCGAGCTTTCGCTCCCGGCGGGCAATTACCAGGTCGTGTTGGAAATCCCCCACGATTTGCCAGAGCGCCTGGGCACATTGCTGAGTTTGACTTGTCTGCTTGTTGTGATCGGTTTTGCCATTACAGGTACGCCTTTTCTGCGACTGGAGCCATTGGGTGCCCAACAAACCGCACGCGAAGTGGCAAGGTCCAGGGAATAAGCGCTTATGAGCCGTCGAGTGACCGTCGTCATGTACCACTATGTCCGTGACCTCACGCACTCACGCTTTTCGGCAATTAAGGGCCTTTCGATCGAGCGGTTTTGTCGGCAACTCGATTACATCCAGACACACTATACGCCAATCTCGGTCGAGCGTCTAATAAGAGCGTTCTCACCTTTTCAAGAACCTCTACCGCCGAATCCAATCTTACTGACTTTCGACGACGGCTACAGCGATCACTTTGTGAATGTCTTCCCTGTCCTTGATGCGAGAGGCATCCAAGGATGCTTCTTTCCACCCGTTCAATCGGTTCAGGAGCACAAGGTCCTAGATGTTAATAAGATACAGTTCATTCTTGCCGCCGCGTCTGACATTGGATCTCTTGTAGATCAGGTTTTCTCCTGTGTGTCGGAATTCAGAACGGAGTTTCAACTCGAAACAAGGGACGGCTATTTCCTAGCAATCGGTGAGCAGCATCGCTACGATACGCGCGAAGTGACCGTGTTAAAGCGCCTTCTTCAGCGCGAATTGCCAGAACCGGTCCGGGCGGAAATAGTGCGGCGACTCTTCGCAGAGCACGTTACGTCAGACGAGGCATCTTTCGCCTGCGAGTTGTATATGTCAGCAGAACAGATCGCCTGCCTACGGCGTCATGGAATGCATATCGGAAGCCACGGAACGACTCATGCATGGCTCAATCATCTTCCCCCGGAGGCGCAGGCAAATGAAATTGATGAATCCCTTAAGTTTTTGCAAACTCTCGGCATAAGACGGGAAGAGGACTGGACTATGTGTTATCCCTATGGAGGCTTCAATGACTCGCTTCTCCAAGTGCTTCGATCTCGTGATTGTCAGTTGGGGTTTACAGCAGAACCCCGCCTCGCAGATCTCGATGCCGACGATCGGTTGACCTTACCGCGAATTGACACGAATGACTTACCGAGTTAGCCAAGTCGCGTGAAATCAATGATGCAAGTCTTGGAAGATCTCACGCCGCTCAATCGAGCGGTGTGTTCGCTGGGATATGACCAAGCCACAGATTATCTGCGCGAGGTGCTTCCCTTTCGCACGATCTCGGTGCCGAGTACCTATGAGCATAACGGATGGGTTATTCCTCCTTCGTGGGACGTGGAAGAAGCCAGGATTACCAAGGATGGTTGCACGGTTTACGACGGCACTCAGCATCCTCTTGGTGTGATCGCGCTCTCTTCGAACTTTTCGGGAACGGTAGGCTTGAAGGAACTCCAGAAGCACCTTTATTTTGATCATCGCGATGAAGATTCCATCCCCTTTCATTATCGTCAGCAATTCAGAAGCTGGAGCCGTGACTGGGGATTCTGTATGCCCAAGCGGCTCTTCGATCAGCTCGCTCCGGGCGACTACGAAGTCGAAATCCGCACACGAGAGGCTCAAGGCACGCTCAAGATTCTGGAATACAAGCATCAAGGTTCCCTCGATCTTACAATCGCGCTTGGTGGCAATCTGGATCACGCAGGAGTAGCAAATGACGGGCTGGCCGGGTGTGTTGTCGGGATTGAGGCCCTGCGCCGACTACGCGGGCGAAGGACCCGGCTCACGTATTCTCTTATCCTTTCTCCCGGCATCATCGGTTCGGAGTTCTATCTTGCGGGACTTAACCAAGCGGGGCGCAGCCAGATATTAGAAGGGATCTTTCTGGAGATGCTCGGATCGGCAACCCCACTTGCCATTCAGGAGTCTCGACAAAGCCAGTCAATGACCTTTCACGCACTGAAAGCGGGTCTCGACGGAATGGGGCTTCGCTACCGGACGGGTCCGTTCGAAAGCATCATTGTGAATGACGAGTATGTCTGGGAGAACTACGGGATTCCAATGGTATCTTTTTCGCGGTTTCCCTATTCGGAGTACCATTCCAGTCGGGACAGCATGGAGATTATCGACAAAGCTTCGCTGGACGAAGCGGTTGAAGCCTTGATTGCGGCTGTGGATTGGCTGGAAGCATCGCCGATAGTTGTGAAGAAATTCGAGGGCAACATCTGTTTATCGAATCCCCGCTACGACCTCTATGTTGATTACGGGCAGGTGGCCCTGGGCGACGCTCTTTCAGACCACCAGCGGCGAATGCGATGTCTGATGGATCTGGTGCCCTCTTTGGTTCGTCCCACTAGTGTCAAGGTTCTCGCGGATCGCGTCGGTTTGGCGCAAGGGTCTGCCCTTGAGTATCTTCAGCTGTGGGCAGCAAAAGGATTGATTGACCTGCTTTGACTCAACGGATTGTCTTGGGAATGCTCACGGTATTGCCTTGGAGTTATGCGCCTCACCGGCTTGGATGAACTGGAGATTATAGCCTGAATTACCGTGATGGTCTGATAGAGAAGACGGGGACACCTCGGCCGCCGGACCAGCAGCGCGCTGGAGATGCTGGGCTGTCGAGGAGCGAAGCAAAGGAGCGCAATACGCGACTTACAAACTTCTTCGGCTCGGAGCGCCGGATGTCCGTTGCAATGGGACTCGTGTTTCTGCCATGGATACTCGTGGTACTTTATACCGCTGGGTGGTGGGCCACACTCAATCTTTTTGGGTACGCGTTGATGGTCTTTGCGATCGGCTACGGCATCATCAGTTTGGCGCTCCCCACTTCCGCCCGTGCCCAGGTGATTCTTCTCTCTCCGGCGCTCGGCATTCTGGCTATCTCAGGTTTAACGGCGCTCTGGCTCAGGCTCGGACTTGAGCTTATTTGGGCCCCGGCTCTCTGGGCCGGACTAATCGCGGTTGGCGCACCCTGCCTCTGGCGAGATCGAACCTCTTTGGCGAAAAGCAATGTGGCCTATGGCATGACCCTGGCGCTCTTTTCTGCCCTGATCTGCGCGGTATGCTTCCTTCCATCGGCTTCTAACGACCTCGTCCAGCGCCGGGATGGGAGCTTCAATTGGAGGTACGTAGATACACAATATTTCCACGCAATGACTGCTTCCATTAAGACCGGTGGGAGCCCGCCGAAGTCCCCAGGGACCGTCACTGCCGAACTTCTTTACCACTATGGACCCTATACACCGGCCGCAGCCATTTCACGCCTTGACGGGCTCGGCCTTGGGGACGCTGTGGCCCGCGTCACGCGCGGTACTTCGATTTGGGCGCTTGTACTGTCGTGTTTTGGACTTGGCACGCTCTTGTCACTCAAGGCGACAGGCGCAAAACTCGGGGCCATCATGTCCGTCGCCGGACTTTTTTTCTACGGACCGCTGCTTTTACTGGTGCCATTCAACGGTCCGCGCTACAGTTCAGGCAATCTGATCGGATCTCTATTTTTTAAGACAGCCCGTGAGCGGATGCTCGGCATGGGAATCCCTTACGATCACCTGCTGAGCGGGCATTCGGTGCTTCATGGCCTGGTCGCCATCACGGCGATCATGGGCCTGTGTCTCGCTGAGATGGCACGGGAGTCAGCAATCACCTGGCGGGGCATCGTTTGGCTGGCGCTGCCAGCACTTGTGGTTCCAGTGCACCCGGTGGCTGCTTTGTACTGCCTTGGGGTCGGCGGAATCCTCTTGTTTTGGGGACGTCTCAGGACGATGCAGTCGTGGCTTGCAATTCTGCTTATGTTCGTCCTGTTTATCACAGCCTGGAAGATCATGGGCTACAGCCATTCCCCGGATTCGGCGGAAGTGATGTTCAAGGAACACGCGACCACACAATGGTGGATGCTTTTGATGTGGTTTATCGCGGTGCTTGGAATTCGCATATTGGGCTTCCGCTGGATCTCGAAATCCTGGTGGAAGGAACCTCTGCCAACCTTGGTCCTGGTCAGCGTCGTGGGACTTCTGGCGTTTACCGTCTTCTTTAGCCTCAAGGATGCCAACGAAAAATACGGCATCTATTTCTTGCAATGTATGTTCAGCATTTTCGCCTTCTCGCGGGTTAGCCCTCGATGGTTGCACAGCGTCGAACGTCTCCAAATGATGGTCGAATGGCTGAGACTGGCAACAAAAGGAATGGGCTTGCTC
>Ga0335074_10013486_pt1 | contig 11488 bp, 8 predicted proteins | sample Lox_Sample_23_FD_206715 | JGI IMG/M metagenome (GOLD analysis project Ga0335074, IMG submission 206715) | Soil microbial communities from Loxahatchee National Wildlife Refuge, Florida, United States - Lox_Sample_2.3 | ecosystem: Environmental > Terrestrial > Soil > Wetlands | place: USA: Florida...
CGACGGCCTCGCACCGCAGTCTTTGCAGGTGCGGGGCCGTTTCCTTTATCTACCCGTCTTAGGTGCGTAATGAAGGCACGACCCGCAGTCCTTGCCCTGCTGATTCTCGTCGCGATCGCTCCCGCTCAGATGGTCCTCGGCAAGCCGCGGGTCCCCAAAGGGGGCGAATTCGAGCCGGTGCATGCCCGTCACGGAATGGTCGCGAGCAGCAACGCGCTCGCCTCCGAGGCCGGCGTCGAGGTGATGAAGGAGGGCGGGAACGCTATCGACGCCGCCGTGGCCACCGGTTTCGCGCTCGCGGTGGTGCGCCCCCAGGCGGGCAATCTCGGCGGCGGCGGCTTCATGCTGATCCGACTGCGGAACGGCGCGACCCACTTCATCGATTTTCGCGAGACGGCGCCCGGCAGGGCCACGGCCACGATGTATCAGGACGCCTCGGGCAAGGTGATCCCGGGTTTGAGCACCGTGGGCTACAAAGCGATAGGGGTGCCGGGCTCGGTGAAGGGCCTGGTCTATGCCGAGCAGCACTTCGGCAAGCTGGGCCTTGCACGGGTGATGGCGCCCGCCATCCGCTTTGCGCGCGCGGGTTATGCGCTGAGCTACGGCGATTCGCACCTCATGGATCGCGACCCGCGGCTCGGCGAGTTCCCCGATTCCCGGCGCATCTTTCAGAATGACGGCAAGGGCTGGCATCAGGGCGAGCTCTTCAGGCAGCCGGAGCTGGCGCGCACGCTCGAGCGCATCGAGCGACACCCGGACACCTTCTATACCGGACGGATGGCGAAACAGCTGGCCGACTACATCCAGAAGGGTGGTGGGCTCATCAGCGCCAAGGATCTCGCCGATTATCGGGTGATCGATCGCAAGCCGGTGACGGGTACCTACCGTGGCCTCACCATCATCAGCTCGCCACCGCCTTCCTCGGGCGGCATCGTGCTCATCGAGCTGTTGAACATCCTCGAAGGCTATGATCTGAGGGCGGCGGGACTCGACTCGGCCGCCTCGATCCACCTCATCACCGAAGCCTACCGTCGCGCTTTCTTCGATCGCGCGGAGTTCCTCGGCGACCCGGCCTACACGGATTCTCCGATGATGCTGCTGCTCGACAAACGCTACGCCGCGGCGTGGCGCAGCTCCATCCTGCCGCAGGATGCGAGCCCCTCGCTGTCACTCGAGCGGCCGACGATTTTCCCGCAGCTCACGCGCTATGCGGCCGCGCATCCGCTTCTCAAGCAGGCACCGGAGTCACGGCAGACCACGCACTACTCCGTGGTCGACTCGCAGGGCAATGCAGTCGCCGTGACTACCACCCTCAATGCCTGGTACGGCTCGGGCGTGACCGCCGGGCATCTCGGCTTCCTGCTCAACGATGAGATGGATGACTTCGCGTCCAAGGTCGGAGTGCCCAACATGTTCGGCGTGCTGCAAGGATCGGCCAATGCCGTGGGGCCCGGAAAGCGGCCGCTCTCCTCCATGAATCCGACCATGGTGTTGAAGAACGGCAAGCTCTGGCTGGTTCTCGGAAGCCCCGGCGGCCCCACCATCATCACGACGGTGGCCAACATTCTGATCGACGTCGAGGATTATGGCCTCAACATTCAACAGGCGGTCGCGGCGCCACGCTTCCACCAGCAGTGGATGCCGGACGTACTTTTCATGGAGCCGGACCGGTTCTCGCCCGACACGCTACGGCTGCTTGCGGCGCACGGCTACCACATCGTCTACGGCGACCGTGGCGACGCCGAGTGCATCGAGATCGACCCGGCCACCGGTGAGCGCCTCGGCGCGAGCGATCCGCGAACCGAGGGCGCTCGCGCCGTGGGATACTGATTATACGTTGCTCTCTGTAACCGCGGTCTGTATGGTCATCTCGCCCTACGTCACCTGATGCGATAGGTGCTTGCATGTCCGGCGTGCGGGGTCGGCGCTATCTGGTCATCCTCGCGATCCTCGCGGGGCTCGCGGCATTGTATGCCGCCGTGGGCTTTCTCCTGGTCCCGCGCTGGACGCGCGCGGAGCTGGTGGGGCTCACCGCCCGGGATTACGGCCGAAAGCTCTCGGTCGGAGGCGTCCGCTTCAATCCGTTCACCTGGACGCTGCAGATCACGGATTTCTCTTTCCCGGATGCCGACGGCCGGCCGATGATCGCCTTCGGTCGCCTCGAGGTCGCGCTGGGGATCTCGAGTGTCGCGCGTCTCGCGCCCAGCCTGAGCGAGATCGTCCTCGACAACCCCCGTGTGAGCGCGGTGATCAGGCGTGACGGCAGCCTCAATCTCGCGGATCTCGAGAAACCTTTCACGCAGCCGGCGACCACCAAGCCTACCCAACACAACCACGAGCCCTTCAGACTATTCGTCGATCGGCTGGTGGTCGAGAACGGCAGCGCCAGCTACGAGGACGATTCGCGCCCGACGCCGTTTCAGCTCGATCTCAACCCGATAGCGTTCGAGCTCGTCAGCTTCAGCACGACGGGCAGCGCTCCTGGCACCTATCACCTGACGGCGGTGATTGGCCAGGGTGGACGCCTCGACTGGACCGGGACGGTTCGCGCAGCGCCGCTTGCTCTCCATGGCATGCTCACGCTCGATGGGCTGAGTGCGCGGATCGTGGGCACGTACCTCGGCGCCGCGCTGCCCGCGGAAGTCTCTCGAGGCAGCATTGCGCTGCAGGGCGGATTTGCGATCGACAGCCAGCCCGGCTCGGCGGGTGTCAGGATGACCATCGACGTGCCACGGGCGCAGGTGACCGGGTTGGGTGTGAGGCCGCGGCAGGCAACTTCGGATTACCTGCAGCTCAACCGCTTCGCTCTCGGCAACGCGCACATCGACCTCGAGCAGCGCTCGATTCGCGTAGGCGAGATCACGCTTGCCGGAGGCATCATCAGCGCCTGGCTCGATCGAGCCGGGCAACTCAATCTGCTCGAGCTCCTCGGCAATTCGGCCGGCAGGCGGGCGTCTCGCGGGGCGCTTGCGAACGGTGGCGGGCAGTCCACGCCGCCCGCCGGCTCCGCGCCCCACGCCCCGCTCTGGCGCATTGCCGCGCCCGATCTGCGCATCGAGGACACGCGGGTATCGCTCGAGGACCGTGGCGTCAGGCCGGCTGCGAGTCTCGCCCTCGGACCGATATCGGCACGGATCACCGGCTATGACAGCTCGCCGCACAGCCGGATCAAGGTGTCCCTGCAGTCGCCGGTCAACGGCAAGGGAGGGTTGCGGCTGACTGGCGCCGGGACCCTTGAGCCCGAAGCGCTGAGCGCCAAAGTGGAGCTGACCGACATCGACCTGCGGGCGCTGCAGCCCTACCTCGACAAGTACACCGCGCTCACGCTCGACAGCGGATTTCTCAGCACCGTACTCGATATCGAGCGGCGCGCCGACGGACAGCTGAGCGCGTCGGGTCGGATCGACGTCACCCGGCTGCGTACGGTGGACGACGCCCTCAAGCTGGATTTCGTCAAGTGGCGGGCCCTGCATGTGGTCGGCTTCCGTTACGTCTCGAAGCCCGCGAGTCTGCATATCGAGCGCATCATCGCGCTGGCACCTTACGCACGGGTCATCATCGAGCCGGACCAGACCAACAACGTGTCGGAGGCGCTGCATCCGCGGGGTTTCCATGCGAAGGCGGTCGCCGCCAACAGCGCCCCGGTGAAGGCCGGTCCGGTTGGCCGGCGGCCGCCGCCGGTCAGTTCCCGGTCCGCGGGCGCGCCGATGCCGCTGACCATCGGTCTGGTGCGCATCGCAAACGGCACCGCAGACTATGCCGATCTCTCGATGCAACCGAACTTCGCGACCGGCATCCAGGACCTTCATGGAGAGATCAAGGGTCTTTCGTCCGATCCGAGCTCGCGAGCCACCGTGGACCTGCGGGGCAAAGTGAACCGCCACTCGCCGGTTGACATCAGCGGTGTGGTCAACCTCCTCGCCGCATCCACGTACAGCGATATCAGGATGCGGTTCCGCGGCCTCGAGCTCACACAGATGACTCCTTACGCGGTGCGTTTCGCCGGCTACAAGATCGCCAGCGGCACCCTCGACGCCGACCTCCATTACCAGGTGGATAAGGGCCGGCTCAACGCCGATCACCAGTTCGTCATCGACCAGCTGCAGCTCGGCGAGCGGGTCGAGAGCCCGCATGCGATCAAGCTGCCGCTGCGGCTCGCAATTGCCCTGCTCAAGGACCGCGACGGCGTCATCCGCATCGGACTGCCCGTGAGCGGCAGTCTCAACAACCCGCAATTCAGTATTGGGCCGCTCATCGGCAAAGCCCTGCTCAACTTGCTGAAGAAGGCGGTTACCGCGCCATTTAGCATGTTGGGACGGCTCTTCGGCGGCGGCCCGGACCTGAATCGCATCGAGTTCGCTCCCGGGAGCGCGACCCTCCTGCCCGATGCGCGGGGCCGCTTGGCCGCGCTCGCCAAGGCGCTCGCGCAACGGCCGCAACTGCAGCTGCAGGTACCGGCGGTGTTCGCACCCGATGTCGATCGGCCGGCGCTGGCGCGGCGGCATCTGCGCGATGAACTGCTCGCCCTCGCGCGCAGCGGTGCGCTGGCTCGCGCCGGACACGGGCATGCCGCCCGGCCGCCAGCCGGCGCGGCGCCCGTGGGCCGGGAAGTGCTCGAGCTTCCCGCGGCGCACTATCGCCTGCTCCTCGCGGCGTACCGGAACGCCTTCGGGCGCAAGGCGCCACTGCCCCCCGCGGCGCGGAAAGTGCCGCCGTTCGATGCGGCGATTCTCGCGATGCAAGCGACCCTGCTCAAACGAATGCAGGTATCGGATGCCGATCTGCAGGCGCTCGCGGAGCGCCGGGCGCAGACCATCCGCACGGCGATTCTCTCGGGTGGGGGAGTGGCCGCGGCACGCGTCGCCATCACGGCGGCGAGGTCGCAGCCCCCGATGGCTGACAAAGTCCCGGTCAAGCTCGGTTTAAGATAGCGGCAAGCTCAGGCGCTTAACGTGCTGGGTCGGGAGCGAAGGCTACAGCGAACGAGGGGAAGAGTTGATGCATCGACGTCAGTTTTTGCGCGCGAGCGGCTCCACGATGGCCGGCTTCGCCCCTTGGCCGTGGGTGTTCCGACGCAAGCCGCCCGCGCCCCCCGCCAAGGGCGTGACGCTGACCGGCAAGCCCGAGCCCTTCAGTTATGCCGATCTCAAGGGGCTCGCGCGCTCCATGGGCATCGCGCCCTACCGCGAGTCCTACCAGCCGCTGCCGCCCGCTCTGCAGCACCTGACCTGGGACCAGTGGGAGTCGATCACCTACAGGCCCGACCGGGCGCTCTGGTACGAAGATGATCTTTTCTTCCGCATCCGCTTCGATCATCTCGGTTATACCTACAGCAAGCCGGTGCGGATGCATCTCGTGGAGAGCGGCCAGGCGCGGGAGATCCTCTTTGATCCGACGATGTTCGACTACGGCAGGTCGGGTTTGAAGCCGGCGCAGGTGCCCAAGGATCTCGGCTTCTCGGGATTCAACGTGCTTTTCCACACCGACTGGGCGAGCGACCGGGCGGTGTTTCAGGGCGCCTCGTATTTCCGCGCGGTGGATGGCGATGGACAGTACGGCATGTCGCAGCGCGGCCTCGCCATCGATACCGGTATGCCGCAGCCCGAGGAATTTCCCGACTTCGTGGCGTTCTATCTCGAGAAGCCAGCCAAGGACTCGACCCTGCTCACCGTGTACGCGCTGCTCGATTCGCCGAGCGTCGCGGGCGCCTATCGGTTCATCATCGACGTCGCCAATACCCTGGTGATGGACGTCGATGCGGCGCTCTACCCGCGCCGGGAGATCGAGCGCCTGGGCGTCGCCCCAGGCACCAGCATGTTCCTGGTCGGTGAGAACGATCATCGCGTGGACGATGATTGGCGGCCGCAGATCCATGATTCCGACGGGCTGCAGATGCACACCGGCGCCGGCGAGTGGATCTGGCGCCCGCTGATGAACCCGCGTGTGTTGCGTGTAAACACCTACGTCGACGAGAACCCGAACGGCTTCGGTCTGATGCAGCGCGAGCGGCGCTTCTCGCAATATCAGGACGATGGGGTCTTCTACAACAGGCGGCCGGACTGCTGGGTACAGCCGAAGGCCCCCTGGGGGAAGGGCGGCGTCATGCTCGTCGAGATTCCGACGAGCGATGAGACGATGGACAATATCGTCGCCTTCTGGAGTCCGGCGGAGAAAACAGTCCCCGGCCGGGAGTATCTCTACGGCTACCGTCTGTTCTGGTGTCGCGAGAATCCGTTCAACTCCCATCTCGCGCACGTGCAGATGACGCGTGATGGCATCGGCGGGGTGGTCGGCCAGAAACGCACCTATTTCTCCTGGCGCTTCGTCGTCGACTTTCTGGGCGGCGACCTGAAGATGCTGGGGCCCGATGTCAACGTGGTGCCGGTCATCACCGCCTCGCGCGGCAAGGTAGAGATCACCTCGGCGCGACCGCTCCTGCCGATCAAGGGCTGCTGGCGCGCGATGTTCGATCTCGTGCCGGACGAGAGCGATCAGCCGATCGACCTGAGACTCTACCTTTCGCTGGACGGCCAGGCGCTGACAGAGACCTGGATGTATCAGTACTCGCCGCCGCCCGCCGCCGAGCGTCAGCAGTACCTGTAGCAGTCAACCCGGAACCCAGGTCGGGCGTTTATGTCAAAAGCAGGTAACGAAGCCGGCAAAAAATCGTCTTCTTTGCCGGCGGGAATCGTTCCAGGGAGTGGGTTACCAACTAACGCAGAGGTTGCCATGAGCCTCCCTCGATTCGTCTCCCGATTGGCCTCAGCGGCAGCGGTGATGGGCGTCCTCGCGGCCCTACCCACCCTGGCCGCGGCTCAGGACAGCGTGGCGGCCGTGTGGGTGCCGAAGCACGTCCAATTCCTCTACCAGGGCTTCACGACCTACTATTCCTGCGATGGACTGCGGGACAAGATCAGGACCATGCTGGAGAAGCTCGGCGCGCAGGATCTGAAGGTGCGCGAGTACGCGTGCGTGAACCCTTCTGGCCCCTCGCTCTTCCCCGGCGTGCAGGTCACCATGCGGGTGCTGGTGCCGGCTTCCTCGGCCGAGGCGGCCAAGGAGAAGAACGCCGGACCTCCCGTTCAGGCCCAGTGGAAGCAAGTCGTGCTGATGCCGCAGGACGCGCCCATCGACGAGCAAGGCAATTGTGAGCTGATCGAGCAGTTCAAGGAGACATTCCTGCCGCTCTTCACGACCCGGCACATCAAGTATGAGTCGACCTGCATTCCACACGAGGTCACCCTGGGAACGCACCTCAGCGCCGAGGTGCTGGTGCCGGCGCCGAAGGGGGCCAACGGATCCTAAGGCTGACCGAGGCCTATGCCGACGCCCGGCTGCGCCGCACGCCGTGCGCATCCACATCGGGCAGGAAGCCCGCGAGCAAACCGATCAGCGGCAGGAAGGCGCAGATCTCGTAGACGAGCCTGATGCCGAATGAGTCGGCAACCTCGCCGAGCACGGCGGCGCCGATGCCGCCCATGCCGAAAGCGAGGCCGAAGAAAAGTCCCGCCACAGTTCCGGTGCGGCCGGGCAGCAGCTCCTGGGCGTAAACGATGATCGCCGGAAAAGCCGAGGCCAGGATCACGCCGATGGGTACGGTCAGCACCGCCGTCCATAGCAGGTTGGCGTGCGGCAGCAGCAGGGTGAACGGTAACACCCCCACGATCGAACCCCAGATCACGTACTTGCGGCCGATGCGATCGCCCACCGGGCCGCCCAGGATAGTGCCCAAAGCCACGGAGCCGAGGAAGACGAACAGGTAGATCTGCGATGCCTGCACGGAGACGTGGACCCGGCTGATCAGGTAGAACGTGTAGTAGCTCGTGAGGCTCGCGAGATAGAAGTACTTGGAGAAGATGAGCGCCAGCAGCACGCTCATGGCGACGGTCACCTCCCGCTGCGTCGGAGTGGCATGCGTCGCGCCCGCTTCCGTGGCGCGCGGTTTAAGGCGCGCCATTCCATGGCGCTTGTACCAGTGGCCCACGTTGAAGAGCACGAAAATCCCGAGGAGCGCGGCGCAGGAGAACCAGAGGACACTCGACTGGCCGTGCGGCAGGACGATGAAGGCGGCGAGCAGAGGCCCGATGGCCGTGCCGAAATTACCACCGACCTGGAATACCGACTGTGCGAGTCCGTGCCGGCCGCCGGACGCCATGCGCGCCACCCGCGAGGACTCCGGGTGGAAGACCGATGAGCCGGTGCCGATCATGGCGGCCGCGACGAGCAGCAGCGGATAGGTGCGCGCCGAGGCGAGCAGTGCAAGCCCGAGGAGCGTAAAGGTCATCCCGGTGGCGAGCGAGTACGGACGCGGCGTGCTGTCGGTGTACCGGCCGATGATCGGCTGCAGGAGCGAGGCGGTGATCTGATAGGTGAAGGTGAGGATCCCGATTTCGCCGAAGGTGAGGGCGTAGGAGCTCTTCAGCATCGGATACAGCGCCGGTAGCAGCGACTGCATCATGTCGTTGAGCAGGTGGCAGAAGCTGATCGCGGCCAGCACCGAGAAAGCGGTGCGGCCGGCGGCACTCGCCCGGCTCATGTTTGCTGCGGCTTCGCTCAAGGGTATCTCCCGGGGACTCCGGGGCACCACTTTGCCGGATTGTCGGCGCGATTCCCATCTCTCCTTCGGCGCAGCTTCAGCGCCGGGGGATGGGAGGCAGGGGAGCCGGTCGGTACAGGGAGGTGCCCCGCCGCCGCAGGTGGCGGAGCCGCGGGCAGCAAACCGCGCTTTTTGCCCGCGGCGCGCTCGGACGGGCAGGAGGCCCGGATCCCGCGTTTCAGATCAGTTCGGCGGATTGCCGCCCGGGTTGCTGCCGGGATTGGTGTCCTGCAGTGGGAATGCCTGCGCCGCAGGTCCGTTCGGCTTGGCGGGTGCGGCGGACTGCACGTTGGCGGAGGGAGCCGCGGCCGAGCTCGCCATCGAGGAGGGCTCGAGACCGGCGCCTTGCAACACGGCAGTTTGGAACTCGCGCGCGGCATAGTCATCGGTAGTCACCGCACCGGAGATGATGCTCGTCGCGAGCAGACCGGGGTGGTGATAGAGCGTGGCATTCGCGGCGTCATCGATGGTGAGCGCCGCGCCCGAGAGCGCCACGCCGGCGAAGATGCCGCGGCTGTGAGAGTAGGAATAGACCCCGGCGTTGAAGGCCTGATCGGTCGCCGCCGATGCCTGGCGGCCCACCGGACCCGCCGCCACGGAGACATCGGCGCCGAGCGTCAGCTTGCCACCTTCGACGCCTTCGATGCCCTTCGGTGAGGTGAAGACCAGCACGAGATCGGTCTTTTGCACGCCCCACTGGAAGCCGAAGCTACCGCCGGTCAGAGTGACGAAAATCGGGTTGGAGAAGTGGCCGCTCGCATCGCGCACGACGAGCACGCCATGACCGCGCGAGCCGCCGAGGAAGAATGCGACTTTGGTGAAATCGGGAATGACCGCGATGCCGTAGGCGCGCTCGAGCAGCCGATCCGGAATGCCCTGGTCGCGCGCGTTGCGGGCGTCATTGAGCACCTGGGTTGCGAGAAGGAGGCGCCCTTCCTCCAGCGCCTGCGCGTGCGCGGCGATGGCCGTGAACGTGAGAGCGACGCCGGCAAGAGCGGTGAGTAAGCGAGTACGGGTACGCATGCCTGAGATCCCCTTGCGCTGTCGCCGGGGACCGACAAGCCGGAGCCGGCGGCAACGAACGCGCGAAGCTTACCGCAGATCGGCAGGTTGGAGTGAGTGGCACCGATGAACGGGCGGATACCGATCCCGAAGTGCCGTTCAGCCGCTGTTCAGAACCAGAGCGACACGTACGCCTGAAAGATGCTGGCGTCGAGCGTGTAGAGCGGCTCCTCGCCCGCCTTGATCACGCCGGGATCGAACTTCGAGTAGAGCGCGTTGCGGTAATCGAGGTAGTTGATCATCATGCGATCGAAGCTCAGCGTCGCGGTGCTCTTCTGTATCCATGTCGCGCGCGGGATGGAGAACCCGTACGACGCTTCGAGGCCGAGCGTGATGCTGTGAAATGCCGCCAGCTCGCGGTCGCGCGCCATGTAGTTGGAGTAATTGGCGTACGGAAACAGATCGGCGTAGAAGCTCGCATGGCCCTGGCGGTAGTAGCGAACGTTTCCGTCCAACGTCCAGTGATGCCAGACCGGCTGCACGTAATCGACCTTCAGCGTGTGGGCGATGATGCCCCAGGAGTCGGTGAAGTAGCGATAGCTGCCGGTGAGCGCCGCGCGGTACGGCAGGTAGTACTTGAGCGAGGTCGACAGGGCATCCATCGTGCGCGTGTTGGGGTAGACCTGTGGCGCGAGCGAGTAGCCGACCGGATTGTTCGGATCCACGTAACGGATCAGCCGGTAGGGGCTCGCGAGATAGCCCTGGTCGGAGGAGAACTGATAGTTGAGCGTGCCGATCATGCTGCGGGTCAGGATCTGGCTGATGCTGAGTCCGTAGACGCGGTGATCGGCGCGCTGGTGAAAGGTCGGATCGTTCTGGATCACCCCGTTCACCTTGATGTCGCGGTATATCTGGTCCCAGCCACGGCTGTAGCTGAGCGTGACGGTGGTGAGGTCGCCGAACATGTCCTGGCTCACCGAATAGTACGAGGTGTTCGCCTTGTAGTCCGGCTCGACGCTGTTGATGAGACCGGCGCTGTAGGTCGTCTTACCGTGCAGGTACTCGGCGCCGACGCTCTTCTGTGTGCGCGTCTCCTTGTACGGGCTCGCCGACAGCAGCACGTCGATCGAGGCGCTGGAGATCATGTCCTGGTAGTAGTTGGCGTTGACCGCGAAATGATCGCCGATCCTCTTCTGCACGAGGATCGATGGCCCCTGGACGGTGATGCCGCCGCCCTGGTAGCGATGGTAGAGCACATCGACGCGGTCTTCCGGCAGCACGCCGGCGAGCGCGGGGACGCCCGCGAGACAAAGCGCCGCCAGAGCGCGTGCGCACCGGCCGCGTCCCAACGGGGCGCGAGCGCGCGTCCCGGTGGCCCGGCGGGATGCCGGCCTCAATTGCATCCGCAGCCGCCGCCGACCGCGCCGGTGGCGCCGCGGGCGCCCTCGCGGGTCTCGAACACGTGGTCGAGATAGGTGCTCGAGATCGGGTTCCGATCGAGCGCCATGATCGGATCGGCGAGATGCTCGCGCTCGTAAGGCTTCACCCAGGGCTCGATGGGCGCGCAGCCGCTCATCAGGGCGAGCAGCGCGGCCGCGAGCAGCAGGCTGATGGTACGGATCGCTCTGGTACGCATGACGATCACTGGACGATGAGCGCCCTGATGCTGTTCATATACTGATTCTCATCGCCCGGCAGGTAACCGTTGTGCACGAAGCGCACGATGCCCTTGCGGTCGATGATCACCGTCGTGGGCATGGCCTGAACCTGATAGAGCTGACTCACCTGGCTCTTGGGATCGAAAAGAATAGGATAGCTCACGGGTGTCTGCTTCAGCCAGGCGTCGGCGTTGTGCGCGTGGGGCTCGACGTTCACGCCCAGCAGTGTGAA
>Ga0335074_10013487_pt1 | contig 11486 bp, 8 predicted proteins | sample Lox_Sample_23_FD_206715 | JGI IMG/M metagenome (GOLD analysis project Ga0335074, IMG submission 206715) | Soil microbial communities from Loxahatchee National Wildlife Refuge, Florida, United States - Lox_Sample_2.3 | ecosystem: Environmental > Terrestrial > Soil > Wetlands | place: USA: Florida...
GCTCGCGAGCCGGTGGATGTTGTCCGGCATGAACGTGAGCGGGATGACGCGCCGCGTGCCATCGCTTGGCGACAGCACGATGATCTCGCGTGCGCTCCAGGCGCTGGCATAGATCAGGCGTCCATCGGCGCTCGCCTCGAGGCCGTTACCGCCCGAGGTGGCACCCCGCGGTAGCGCCTGAAATCCGCGCCCGGGGCGCCACTCGAAGATCTGTCCCGTCGGCTCGCCGCGCGCCATGCGTGACCAGGCCCTGGGGTCATCGGGGTCGTAGGAGCTGATGGCGAGTACCCCGCCGTCGGGCAGCGCGGCGACGGCATTGGGTAGCGTATGAGGCGGCATCGGCAGGCAGCCGATCCAGCGAAGCCGCGGGGAGCCCGCGCCGCGGGTGTCGACTCGGAATACTTCGATTGCCATGCGGTCACCGTGATTGGCCGCGTACAGGCGATGCACCCCGCCCGAGCCTTGGCGCAGCGCGAGCCCGTCCGTGGACAGGCGCGCAAGATCGGGCGGCCCAGTGCACGAGCTCGCAAACTCCGCGTCCATCTCGAGGTGCGGCTTGCCGAGCGGAAACAGCACCGCAGCCGATTTGCGGCGTGTGTCGATCAAGAAGAGATGTGCGGGGCGGCCGACGTTGAGGCCGCTGGCGATGAGCCAGCGAGAATGCGGGATGCGGGCCAGGTCCTCACTCGCCACCGGCCCGCAGATGTAGTGCAGGCCATCGCTCGGGGCGCAGGACGCCGTGATGGCGGATGCAGCCGACGCCGCAGCGCCAGCGGCGCTCGCCAAGTGATCCGCGCTCGCGCCGGCGAAGAGCAGGAGGATTGCCGCAAGAGCTGCATGCAGGCCACCGGCCCGTCGTGCTCCCCCGTGCGCCACGCTCGCCCGCTAGACCTTGTCGGCGTAAATGAGTCGCCCGGCTCCGAGTTTGGCCAGCACTTCGCCCAGGCTTGCCTCCGTGAGCGCAAAGCAGCCCTCGCTGCGCCCGAGCATGCCGAAGCGGCTGATCATGTCGTGGCTCACGTACCACGCACCGTGCACGACGATGGCGCGTGCTGCCGCATTGTCATTAGTGGGATCGAGGCCCTCGAGCCGCAGCGAGCGCCCGTGCGCACCCAGGTACAGATCGGCGGTCCGATAAGCGCCCGCCGAGGTCGCCTCCGAGTGCGGCTCGTTGGAGAAGTGCTGCAGCCATCCGGTGTGAGCAGGGTCGGAGCCGCGACCGTGCGCCACGAGGTGTGAGGTCGAGCCACCGTCGGCGAGATCGATGAGGTGAAAGCGGGGTAGCCGCGAGGGCTGTGAGAAATCGGCGACCCCGATGAAGTCCCGATGCTCGATACTGTCTCGGTGGCGCTCCAGCGCCTCGAGCGCACGGCGCAACACCGCAGGCGCAGGACCGCCGTCGGTCGCGATCGCCCTTGCGCGGCCCGCGCGCAGCGCTGCAGCACCGGCAAGGCCGGCCAAGGCGCTGCGAAGCAGCCAACGACGCGTATAAGGCAAAGCTCTCCTCCGGGTGAAAGCGTACGCCCTGAAAACGCCCAGGGCAGGGCGGCCCTCGCAAGTCCTGGTCCGCAGGATAGGGGTACGCGCCTTGATGATACAAGGACTTGCAACGCATCGCGAGGCACAGACCGATGTGGCGGGGCCGCTTTGACGTAAGCCGGCGCAGCAGCCACGTGCAATATTAGCTGCGGCGCTTGCGCTAGCTTTTCAGCGGCAGGCCTGAAATGACCGCCCACCTCCGTTTCGGCACCCAGCGGGGTCTTGGCACTGATGATCGGACATCGCCGCTTCGCTTCTGTCGCGCTGCTGATCGTGGCGCTGGTGGCGGTCGCCGCCTTGGCGTGGGCTGACTCCGTGCCGTTCTGGGGCGCCAAGCAGTCGGTTGCGGCCGATACCCCGATCGATCGGCTGAGGAAGGGCGAGTTCCTGTGGATGGCCGAGGCCGTGACCTCCGGACCGATGGTGATGGTGGTCAGTCTCACGGAACAAAGAGCCTACGTGTATCGCAATGGCATTCTGATCGGCGTGACGACCGTGAGCACGGGGCGACCGGGGCATCTGACGCCGACCGGTGTGTTCACGGTGCTGCAGAAGCAGAAGGAGCACCGCTCGACGATCTACGACGGCGCACCGATGCCGTATATGGAACGCCTCACCTGGGGTGGCGTCGCGCTGCACGCCGGGGGCATCCCCGGATATCCGGAATCGCACGGCTGCATTCACCTCCCCAGCGAATTCGCGCGCGAGCTCTACGCCATCTCGCCCGCCGGCATGACGGTCGTCATCGCCTCCGATGCGACGCAGCCGAGATCGGTCACGCACCCAGGCTACCTGACGCCGGTGAGCGAGGTGGGCGGCAAGCCGAGCGAGGGCCTGCCGCTTGCGCAGACGCAGCAGGATGACTGGAGCCCGCAGATCTCACCGAGCGGTCCCGTGAGCATCGTGATCAGTCGGCGGAGTGAGCAGATCGCGGTCTTTCGCAATGGAATCGAGATCGGTCGTGCGCGCATCAGCATCAGCGGCGATCAGCCGTTCGCAACGCACGCGCTCGTGCTGGCCGCAGGTGCCAGTCCCATTCCCGATCCGTACGTCCCCGATGCCACCAAGTTTCGCTGGTTGAGAATCGGGGTTCCCGGGCACATGGGTGAGACCGGAGGCGATCCGGATCCGGCCACCATCGCCCGCATCAAGATTCCTGCCGCCTTCGTGAAGGAGGTGAACTCGGTGCTGGTGCCCGGGGCGACGGTGCTCGTGACCGAGCAGGCGATGTCGATCGATACCACGGGCGCGCACATCGAGGTCATGGACGCCGATCCGCCGGCTCAGCAGACCGAGCACCAGAGTTAGTCCCGTCCCCGACGTGCCTCGACGGCTCCCTGCGTACCAAGGAGCGCCTCGTGCTTAGCGCCTATCCCGCACCCGCCGGTCCAGTCGTGCAGGCAAAGCCCGTCTGGATCGACCTGTTTCAGCCGACGAGCGCTGAGCAGGCCCAAATCGCTGCCGAATACGGCTTGCGCGTTCCCGTGCGCGAGGCGCTGCAGGAGATCGAGTCCTCCAGCCGTCTGCGCGTCGAGGGCCAGGTACTGACACTCAGCATGCCGCTGGTCGCGCCCGAGGAGCGGGCCGACCCCTTGCCGGCACCGCTTGGATTCGTTCTGTCACCCTCGGTGCTGCTGACGGTGCGCTTCACGGACGTGCACGGCTTCGCCGACTTGCGCTCTCGACTGGAGAAGTCCGAGGGTGCCGTGGACAGCAGCAGCGTGTTCGCGGGCCTGATCGAGTGTATGGTCGACTATCGGGCCGACCTCCTCGAGGGTATCGGCGCCCAGGTGAGCGCCGTCTCGCGGCGAGTATTTGCGCGCCATATCCCACAGGCGCGTCGCACCGTGCTCGACCGTGCTCTGCGGGAGATGCTCGCCACGATCGGCGCCGCGGGCGAGCGTCTGTCCGAGATCCGCGAGAGCCTGCTCGGCCTGCAGCGCATCGTTGGTTTCAGCCACGAGATGGCCCACGATTGGATGCGTCCGGAGATCCGTACGCGCCTGGCGACCGCGCGTGCCGACCTCAGTTCTCTCAGCGACTACGAGTCGCACCTGTCGGGCAAGATCCAGTTCCTGCTCGATGCCATCCTCGGCTTCATCAACACCGATCAGAACGAGATCTTCAAGGTGCTCACGATCGCCTCGGTCGTCGGAATCCCGCCGACCTTGATCGCCAGCATGTACGGCATGAACTTTCACCACATGCCGGAGCTGAGCTGGCGCTATGGCTATCCCTTCGGTCTGACGTTGATCCTGATCAGCACCATCGTGCCCATCCTGTGGTTCAAGTGGCGGCGGTGGTGGTGATTCGCGTTTGCCCGTCTCCTCAGGCGGGGGGCTTCCTGCGGTTGAGGAAAGCCGCGACCCGCCTCTCCGCATCCGGCGCCAGGCCCTCGTTCTTGAAGAGCTCCAGCTGGTGGGAGTCGTGCAGGCTCAGCCCGTCGCTGGCGATGAGTGCCCGCTTGCTCAACTGATTCGCGTACCACGAGTTGGCGAGAATGTCGCTTGCAAGCGTGCCGAGCCCGGCATCGAACTCGCCATCGGCGAAGCAGAAGTTGGCGAGGTGCATCTCGTAGGCATCGCGACCGGAGTAGCTGCGGCAGGAGAACATCATCTCGCTCGCCTTCGCCGTTCCCACGCGATGCGGCAGGCGCAGGCTCAGTCCCCATATCGGAGTGAGTCCCCAGCGGGCGTACGCATCGCAGAACTGCGCCGACTCCGCGGCAACGATGAGGTCGGCAGCCAGCGCCAGCTCGAGCGCGCCGGTCGAGCAGTGGCCCTCGACGGCGCAGACGACCGGCTGGGGCAGGTCCGCGATCTTTTCGATCACCTCGGAATGCAGGTGCGGCTTGGCATGTGCATGCACATAGGCGAGCACCTCCTGCATGTCGTAACCGGCCGAGAAGTTGCCGCCCGCCCCGCGCAAGATCACGAGTCCGACGGTGCGGCTCTCGCGGACGATCGAATCGACGTGCTTCTCGAGCGCCTCGAACACGTCCTTGCTGAGCGCGTTCAGTTTCTGGGGGCGGTTCAGTATGAGCGTAGCCGCACCGCCACGATCCTCACGCCTCACGAGCTCTGTCATCGAGGTCTCCTCAGCGCCGATTCCACCATCCGCCCCCGAGCGCCTGGAAGAGCGCCGCCGTGTCGGCATAGCGCGCTGCCTGAGCCAGGACCAGTGTCAGCTCGGCCTGCCGGTAGGACTGCTCCGCATTGAGCACGGCGACGAAGCTTACGGTACCGAGCGCGTGCTGACGACGCGCGAGCTCGAATGCCGCTTTGGCGGCGCGATCGGCCTCGGCGCTCGCCTGCAGGGCCTCGGCATCGGCCGCGAGCGCGCGCAGCGTATCGGCGACGTTCTGGCAGGCGAGAATGACCGCTGAGCGGTACTGCGCTCCCGCCTGATCGAGGGCGGCATCGGCCGCGCGCTTGTGGTGCAGCAGCGCTCCCGCATCGAACAGTGTCTGCGTGAGCGAGCCTCCCGCGGACCAGAAGCCGGTGTACGGACCCAGGAGGCTGCCGAGCTTGAGCGCGCTCGAGCCCAGGTCCGCGCTGATGGCGAACTGCGGCAGCATGTCGGTGATGGCGATCCCGACGCTCGCGGAGGCGGCGTGCAGATTCTCCTCAGCCTGGCGCACATCGGGACGTTGCTCGACGAGCTGCGAGGGCAGGCTGACGGGCAGCTGCGCCGGCAGCGTCAGGTCCTCCAGGCGAAAGCTCTCCTCGGGCTCCTGCGCGGGCAGCCGGCCGAGCAGCGCCGTCAGCTGATCGCGCGTCTGTCCGAGCTGCTTGCGCAGCGGTGGCAACGTCGCGACCGTCTGCGCCTCGGCCGTCTCCTGCGTGAGCACGTCGAGGTCGCTTGCCGTCCCGAGCTTGCGCTGAGCGCGCACCGTCGTTGTCAGCTGGTGCTGCAGCCCGATCAGACGTTCGGTCGCCGCGACCTGCGCCCGCAGGGATGCCTCCTGCACGGCGGTCACGACCACGTTGCTCGAGAGCGTGACGTACGTGGCCTCGTACTGGAAGCGGGCACTGTCAGCCTGTGCTTTGGCCGCCTCGATCGCGCGGCGCGCGGCCCCGAACACATCGGGCAGATAGCTGACGCTCAACTGCGCCGTATAGAGATTGTAGTAGGGATCGGCCTGCGGAAGGCTCGTGGGATTGGAGATCGAGGCGACCGCGTTCTTGGCACGCGTTGCCGAAAAGCCTCCCTGCGCGAGCGGGAACAGGCTCGTGCGCTGCGCCAGGTAGAGCTCCCGCGCCTGCCGCAGCGCGGCCTGCGCGGAGGCGAGATCGGGACTGTCGCGCAGCGCGACCTCAATGAGATGGTTCAGTTTGGGAGACTGAAAAAGCGTCCACCAGTCCGCGGGGATGTCCTGTCCGGGCGTCAGCCGCTGAGCCGCACCCGCGAAGCCCGGGGCTCCCACGGTCTGGCGCAGCTTCGAGGCGGCGCCGTAGCTCGGGGCGGAGGGGGCCGCCGGGCGCTTGAAATCCGGGCCGACGGCACAGGAGCCGAGCACGCTCAGCAACGCGCAGAGGGCGCAGCGCCAGCGCATCACTGATGACTCCAGCGCGGTGCTGCGCCGCGCGCCTCGGCCCGCTGCTCGAGCACGTGATAGAGGGAGGGCAGCACGATGAGGGTGAGCACGGTCGCGATCGTGAGCCCGCCGACCACCACGGTGGCGATGCCCCGCTGCACATCGCTGCCCACCCCGGTGTGCAGCGCGGCCGGAAGCATCCCGAGCGTCGCGACGGTTGCCGTCATCAGCACGGGCCGCAGCCTTTCGGTGGCGCCCGTGAGGATCGCTTCGTGCAGCTCGAGCCCGGCCCTTCGCATGCGGTTCAGGTTCGCCACCATGATGATGCCGTTCTGCACGGCCACCCCGAAGAGCGCAATGAAGCCGACGCCGCTTGCGACGTTGAGCGTCTGGCCGGTGAGGTGCAGGGAGACCAGGCCGCCGAGCGTCGCGAGCGGCACCACGCTCAGGATCAGCGCCGCCTGGCGGAAGGAGCCGGTGCCCACGGTGAGCAGGATCAGCATGAGTCCCATCACCATCGCGAGAATCACCAGCAGCCGTGCCTCGGCCCGACGCTGATTCTCGAACTGGCCGCCCCACTCGAGGCGTATATGGCTCGGATCGTAGTGTACGCGCGCGGCGATTTTCGCCTGCGCCTCGTTGAGGTAGGAGGTGAGGTCGCGGTCGCGATTGTCGATGCGGATCGTGAGGTTGCGCTGGCTGTTCTCGCGGGTGATGGTGCTCTCTCCCGAGCGCACGCGCACGCTCGCGATCTGCGCGAGCGGCACCTGTGCGCCGCTCGCCGTGTGCACCAGGAGGTTAGCGAGCAAGTCGGGCTGGTTGCGTGCGCCTTGCACGTAGCGCACGGTGAGCGGGTAGACACGCTCGCCGACGTACACCGTCGAGACCGGCGCCTGACCGACGCCCGTCTGGATCACGCTCTGCACGTCGGTCATGTTGATGCCGTAACGTGCGGCCTTCTCCCGATCGAGGTCGATGGCGATCTGCGGCACGGGCGGCTCCTGGAAGATCGAAGCGCTCGAGGTGCCTTGAATGCTGTAGAGCACATCGACGATCTGCCTGCCGACATCGCGCAGCTCGTTCAGATCGGAGCCGAAGAGCTTGATCACGAGCGGACTGTGTGCCCCGCCGATCATGTCGTTGACGTTGTCGATGATCGGCTGGCTGATGCCGATCGAGTAGCCGGGGAGCTCGCGGGCGAGGTCGCGGGCGAGGCGATCGAGAAAAGCCCGCTTGCTCTCCCCGTCAGGCCAGCTGTCGTAGGGTGTCAGGCCGACGGGCGCTTCGATGTGCGACATGGTCCAGGGATCCGTCCCATCGTCGTTGCGCCCGGTCTGCGTCACGATATAGGACACTTCGGGGTACTTGAGGATGGCGCGGCGCAGATCGCTTGCCATGTCGCTCGCCTTGTTGAGCGCCAAACCCGTCGGCATCTGCACCTGCAGCCACAGGGCGCCCTCGTCGAGATCCGGCAGAAAGTCCCGGCCGATGGTGATGCCCAGACCGATGACGGCGAGCAATGCAAAGAGTGTGATTCCGTAGACGATGCGCGGCTCCTCGAGACAGTGCTCGAGCAGGCGGTGATAGCGCTGCGTCAGCTGCTCGAGCCAGCGGTTGTGGTAGACCCGGCCGGGCTTGCGGAATGCGTAGTAGGCGAGCCCTGGCACCAGGGCGAGGCTCGTGAGAAGCGCCCCGAAGAGCGCGTAGCCCATGGTGTAGGCCATGGGCGTGAAGAGCCGCGCCTCCGCACGCTCGAAGGAGAAGAGCGGCAGGTAGGTGGTGATGATGATGAGGCTGGCGAAGAACATGGGGCGCGTTACCTGCAGCGCCGCAGCCTTGACCTCGCTCTCGCTCAGCTCTTCGGTGGGGCTTGCCTCGCGCCGCCGCAGGATCGCCTCGGTGACTACGATCGCCCCGTCTACCAGGATTCCAAAGTCGATCGCGCCCAGGGAGAGGAGGTTGGCCGAGACCTTGGTGAGGTTGAGGAAGGAGAACACCGATACCAGCGCCATCGGGATCGAGACCGCCACCACGAACGCGCTGCGTGGGCTGCCGAGAAACACGATGAGGACGATGAAGACGAGGGCGATCCCCTCGCCGATGGTGCTGCCGACCTTGTGGATCGTGGCACGCACCAGCTCGTCGCGATCGATGTACGGCACGATGCGCACGTCCTGTTTGGCCAGCTGCCGGTTGAGCTCGTCGACCTTGGCGTGGATGCCTTTCAGCGTCTGCGAGGGGTTCTGGTACTTGAGCATCAGCACGATCCCCTCGATCGTGTCGGGATTGCCGTTCTTTCCCAGGATGCCCTCGCGCTCCTGGTGGCTGAGCATGGTGTGCCCGAGATCGCGGACCAGCACGGGGACACCGTTCACCTGCGTGACCACGGTGGAGGCGATGTCGGTGAGGCTGCGCATGAGACCCACGCCACGGATCACGTAGCTCTGATCGCCCCGCGCGACGCGCCCGCCCCCCGCGTTGGTGTTGTTGTTGTTGATGGCGTTGATCACGTCCGTGATGCCGAGCCCGTAATGCTCGAGCTGCCTGGGGTCGAGGTCGAGCTGGTACTCGGTGGTGAAGCCGCCGAAGTTGGTGTCATCGACGACGCCCGGCACGGACTTGAGCGCCGGAATCACCGTCCAGCGCTGGATCTCGGAGAGCTCCTGGAGGTTCTTGGTGTCCGACTCGAGCGTGTAGCGATAGATCTCACCGCCGGCACCGGCCACCGGATCGAGCGAAGGGGAGGCGCCCGGTGGCAGCACGGCCTGGGCGATGCGCTCGAGTAGTCGCTGACGCACCCAGTAATCCTCGTAGCCGTCGCGAAAGAGCACCGTGATGAGCGACAGCCCGAAGGTGCTCGTGGAGCGCATCAGGAGCAGCCCCGGCGTGCCATTGATCTCGCGCTCCAGAGGCACCGTGATCAGCTGCTCGACTTCCTCGGCGGCAAGGCCCGGCAGCTGCGTGGTCACCTGGGCCGCAACGTCCCCGAGCTCGGGATACGCCTCCACCGAGAGCGTCTCCCAGGCGTACACGCCGAATCCCGCCATGAGCGCCGCGAGCACGATGACGGCGACCCGCTGCTTGAGGCAGAAGCCGACGAACTGGTCAATCATTGAGCAGGATTCCGCCGCGCACGACGACCTGATCGCCGGGCCGGATGCCGGAGTCGATGGCGACGGTTTGCCCTTCCTCGAGCTCCGGCTCGACGATGCGCCGCTCGAACGTCCACGGCGCCACCGCGACAAAGACGCTGGTGCGATCGTTGTTCATCAAGAGCGCGGAGGTCGGCACCACGACGCGTGCGCGCTCGGGCGCGTACAGCGTGACCGTGGCGAACATGTTGGGTCTCAGGCGGTAATCGGGGTTGGCGAAGGCGATGCGCACTTTGTCGCGCCGCGAGTCGGGCTCGAGCACATCGCTCACGAACAGCACCTGGCCGCGCAGCACCCGGCCGGGATAGGCGAGCAGCGTCACCTCCGCCCGCTGACCCTTGGCGACCGAACCGGCATCCTTCTCCGCCACGAGCGCGGTGACCCATACCGTGCTCAGATCCGCGATGGTCATGAGCGGCTGGCTAGGATCGTTCACCATGGTGCCCGGCGCGACTGCAAGGGTCGTGACACTACCTGCGATCGGGGCTCGAACCGCCAGCAGACGCCGCCCCTCGCGCGGCTCCGCCGCCGCCCCGATGGCCTGCAGCCGGGCCTGCGTGCGCGTGTACTCGGCGAGCGCCTGCGTGTGATCGCTGCGCGCCTGATCCACATCGCGCTCCGAGGCTGCGCCGATCTTGGCCTGGCCTTCTTGCCGCGCGAGGTTCTTGGTGGCGAGTTTCAGCGCATCGGCCGCCTTGGCGTCATCGTCGAGCGCCTGACCGAGATCGGGCGAGTCGAGCAGGGCCAGCACCTGGCCACGAGTGACGCGGTCGCCGAGGGCGACTTTCAACTCGAGCAGCCGTCCTGCAAGCGGCGTGAGCACGGCCGCCGTGCGCGCGGGATCCGCTTCCACCTGTGCCGGCAGCACCAGGCGGCCACTGACCGGCTGCAGTTGCGCGGGCGACACCGACAGACGCTGCCGCAGCGCCGAGCCTTCGGGCACCAGGATGCGGGCGCCTTGGTGCACGAGCATGACGGCTTCGCCGCCGCCGCTGGCGCGGCCCAGAAGCCCAAAGCCGTGCGTCAGCAGCGCAGCGAGCAGCAGCAGCCCGAGACCAAGGCCGCCCCACAGTGCGAGCCGGCCGGCAGCCGTTGGCGAAGGTTGCGACAGCGACATGACAGCTACTCCGCCTCCTGCGCCGGCGCGGCGTGATTGCCGCGACGCCGATCTTCGATAGCCAGCCGAGTGTTGCCGAGTTAATATACGCCGCGAGGGTCGACGCGTACCATACCCCCCACCGTATAGAGGGCCGCACGTAGCGTCATCTCAATGTCACATTCGCTCGCGGATAAAACCAAGCTGCAGCAACGGGTGCGCCGCCTGCGCGGCCAAGTAGAGGCGATCGAGCGCGCACTCGATGCCGATGCGGATTGTGCCAAGGTGATGCAGCTCGTGGTCTCGGTGCGGGGAGCGGCGAGCAGTCTGATGGCGGAGCTGCTCGAGGATCACATCCGGCTGAACGTCTCGGACCCGTTGCGCGATCGCGATCGGGCGCGGGCTCGCGGCGCCAAGCACTTGATCGATGTGGTGCACGCGTACCTGAGGTAGCGGCCTCGCTCGAGTGCTCGGTTCCGGGTAATTCCGGTCGCATCCGGCGACAGGCCGCGCTGTCGCGTTCATAAATTCATGTCGCAGCGACTCTTGTCGCACAACTTGGTGAATAAATCCCTTGATATCAGTTAATTGTAGATACTAACTATTAATCTGGATTAGCGTCATTTCCGGGTCGGACCGTAAGTTGATCGACGCACTGTCGGCATTACGTCGCGATTAAGCGCACGCAGCGGCCAATCGACACGATTAAAGGCTCGCGCTTGAAATTCCAACGATTCTAAGGTCAGAGTCGTCGCTCCACGCGGCGGTCCGGTCTCTTGCCTAGATGAGGGCGACCCGAGGGCAATTAGGTGCCTTCTAAGCCAGGAGGCAATTCGCGTGATTAATCCGAATGTTTCGACGCCTGCCGCGGGCTGCGATAGCGAAGCGCTTCGATCAGCTTCGCAAAAGCTGGAGTAGTTTGTCGGCGGCTCGGATAGTAGAGATGGTAACCGGAAAATGCCGGCGACCATTCCGATAGAACCTGCACAAGCTGGCCTGAGTCGAGATAGGACTGTACTTGCCCCTGTGGCAAGTAGGTCAGCCCAAATCCATCCAGAGCGGCTTGGAGCATGGGGGCACCGCTATTGAAGGTCAGTTGTCCTTCGACCCGCACGCGCAGCTCTCGGCCATTCTTCTCGAACTCCCAGGCATACAGGCCGCC
>Ga0335074_10013488_pt1 | contig 11485 bp, 11 predicted proteins | sample Lox_Sample_23_FD_206715 | JGI IMG/M metagenome (GOLD analysis project Ga0335074, IMG submission 206715) | Soil microbial communities from Loxahatchee National Wildlife Refuge, Florida, United States - Lox_Sample_2.3 | ecosystem: Environmental > Terrestrial > Soil > Wetlands | place: USA...
TTGAACTCGGCCTCGCCGGTGGCCTGCCGCAGCGGCCTGACCTCCACGCCCGGGGCGGTCATGTCGCAGGCGAAGTACGTCAGCCCCTGGTGCTTGGGCACGTCCGGGTCGGTGCGCGCGACCAGCAGGGCCCGCTTCGCCAGGTGCGCCGAGGACGTCCAGACCTTCTGCCCAGTCACCACCCACCCACCGTCCGCCGGAAGCGCCCTGGTGGCCAGGCCGGCAAGGTCAGACCCGGCGCCGGGCTCGCTGAACAGCTGGCACCAGATCTCCTCGCCGGTCCACAGCGGGCGCAGCCAGCGGCGCTGCTGCTCCGGCGACCCGAACGCCAGAATCGTCGGCGCGGCCATGCCCAGCCCGATTCCGTTGCGTTCAGGGCGGTTATTCGGTGCGCCCGCCGCGGCGAATTCAGCATCGACGGCCGCCTGCAGATCCCGGGACAGGCCCCGGCCGCCGAGGCCGGCCGGGTAGTGCACCCAGGCCAGCCCGGCGTCGAAGCGCGCCCGGAGGAACTCGAGCCGCTCGGTCGCGGCCGGGTCGTGCCTGGCCACGAAGTCACGGACCTGACCGCGCAGGTCCTCGGAGGCAGTCACCGCGCGGTCAGCACAGGGGCCCGCCGGCCACGTAGATCACCTGGCCGGAGACGAATCCCGCGCCGTCGCTGGCCAGGAACGACGCGACGTTCGCGACGTCGGTGGGCTGGCCGACCCGGCGCACCGGGATCTGGGTCGCGGCGGCCTTCTGGAACTCCTCGAAGTCCATGCCGATCCTGGCCGCGGTCGCGGCGGTCATGTCGGTGACGATGAATCCGGGCGCGATCGCGTTGGCGGTGATCCCGAACTGGCCGAGCTCGATCGCCAGCGTCTTGGTGAAGCCCTGCAGCCCCGCCTTGGCGGTCGAGTAGTTGGCCTGCCCGCGGTTGCCGAGCGCCGAGCTCGACGACAGGCTGATGACCCGGCCGAAGCGCTGATCCACCATGTACTTCTGGGTCGCGCGGCTCATCAGGAACGCCCCGCGCAGGTGCACGCCCATGACCGTGTCCCAGTCGTCATCGGTCATCTTGAACAGCATGTTGTCCCGGATGACGCCCGCGTTGTTGACGAGGACGGCGGGCGGGCCGAGCTCGGCGGCGACCCGCTCGACACCGGCCGTGACCTGGTCGGCCTGGCTGACGTCCGCGCCGACCGCGATCGCGCGGCCGCCGGCCGAGGTGATCGCCTCGACGGTTGCGCCGCCGTCGTCCTCCTTCAGGTCGAGCACGGCGACGGCCATGCCGTCGGCGGCCAGCCGCCTGGCGATCGCCGCGCCGATGCCGCGCGCCGCCCCGGTGACGATCGCCACCCTGCCCGCTGGCCCAGACTCCTGCGTCATGCGTTCCTCCTGCCTAGCTGTTGATAGTCGATTAGCTGTACTTTCTCAGCTCGCGCCGCGCAAGCGAGCGCTTGTGCACCTCGTCCGGACCGTCGGCGAACCGCAGCGTCCGCGCGCTGGCCCACAGGTGCGCGAGCGGGAAGTCCTGGCTGATCCCGCCCGCCCCGTGGGCCTGGATCGCCTTGTCGATCACCCACTGCGCCATCTCCGGCGTCTGGATCTTGATCGCCTGGATCTCGGTGTGCGCGCCCTTGTTGCCGACCGTGTCCATCAGCCAGGCGGTCTTCAGCACCAGCAGCCGCGCCGACTCGATCCGGACCCGGGACTCGGCGATCCAGTCCTGGATCACCCCCTGGTTGGCGAGCGGCCCGCCCCACGCCGTGCGCTGGAGGGCGCGGCGGCACATGAGCTCGAGCGCCCGCTCCGCCGCGCCGATCTGGCGCATGCAGTGGTGGATCCGGCCCGGGCCGAGCCGGGCCTGGGCGATCGCGAAGCCGTCGCCCTCGCCGGCGATCAGGTTGGCGGCCGGCACCCGGACCTCCCGGAACTCCACCTCGGCGTGGCCGCCGTGCGGGCCGTCGGTGTAGCCGAACACGCGCATGCCGCGCTCGACGTTCACGCCGGGCGTGTCCCGCGGCACGAGGATCTGGGACTGCTGCCGGTGCCGCTCGGCCTCCGGATCGGTCTTGCCCATCACGATGAGGATCTTGCAACGCGGATCCATCGCCCCCGACGACCACCACTTGCGCCCGTTGATCACGTACTCGTCGCCGTCGCGCTCGATCCTGGTCGCGATGTTGGTCGCGTCCGACGACGCGACGTCCGGCTCGGTCATGCAGAACGCGGACCTGATCTCGCCGTCGAGCAGCGGCTGGAGCCAGCGCTGCTGCTGGGATTCCGAGCCGAACTCGGCCAGCAGCTCCATGTTGCCGGTGTCCGGCGCCGCGCAGTTCAGCGCCTCGGGCGCGAGCGACGGGCTGTACCCGGTGATCTCCGCCAGCGGCGCGTACTGCAGGTTGGTCAGCCCGGCACCCTGAGGGTGGTGCGTGAGGAAGAGGTTCCACAGGCCCCTGCTCCTGGCCTCGGCCTTCAGCTCGTCGATGACCGGCGGCCGCTCCCATTCGCGGCCCGCGGCGGCCGCCTCGGCCACCTGCTCGGCGAAAACCTTCTCGGCCGGGTAGACGTGGGTGTCCATGAACGACAGCAGCCGCTCCCGGAGTTCTTCGGTGCGCTCGTCATACGCGAAGTCCACTTGCCGCCTCCGCTGGCTCCAGCTTCATCTGTGACCGCCCTTGTGGACAGCCTGGCGTCCGGATAAGGCTATCTACCGGCCGGTATGGGACCACGCTACGGTCTTGCCATGGCGCAGGTCGAGACGGTCCGGGGTCCGGTTGACACCAGCCGCCTGGGAACGACGCTCATGCACGAGCACGTGTTCGTGCTCAACGAGGAGATCCGGCTGAACTACCCAGGCGATTGGGACGAGGACGCCCGGATCGCCGACGCGGCCGCGAAGCTGAACGCGCTGCGGCAGCGCGGATGCGACACGATCGCCGACCCGACCGTGATCGGCCTGGGCAGGGACATCCGCAGGATCCAGCGGGTCGCGGCGGGCACCGACCTGAACATCATCGTGGCCACCGGCCTGTACACGTACGGCGACGTGCCGTTCTACTTCCGGTACCGCGGGTCGCAGGCCTCGTCGGCGGGCTCGGACCCGATGACGGCGCTGTTCGTCGCCGACATCACCGACGGCATCTCCGGAACCGGCGTGAAGGCGGCGTTCCTGAAGTGCGCGATCGAGGAGCAGGGCCTGCTGCCCGGGGTGGAGCGGGTGCTGCGCGCGGTCGGCGCCGCGCACGCCGCGACCGGGGCACCGATCACCGTGCACACCCATCCGGGGTCCGGGTCCGGCCTGGAGGCGATGCGGGTCCTGGCCGCGGAGGGCGCCGACCTGACCAAGGTGGTGATGGGCCACAGCGGCGACACGGCCGACGTGGACTACCTGGCCCGGCTGGCCGACGCGGGCTGCCTGCTGGGCATGGACCGGTTCGGGCTCGACATCGTCCTGCCGTTCGACCAGCGCGTGGCCACCGTGGCCGAGCTGGCACGGCGCGGCTACGCGGACCGGATGGTGCTGTCACACGACGCGGCGTGCTACATCGACTGGTTCCGGCAGGACCAGATCCCGGCTTTCGCGCCCTCGTGGCACTTCGGCCACCTGTTTGACGACGTGCTGCCCGCGCTGCGCGAGCGCGGCGTGACCGAGGCCCAGATCGAGACGATGCTGGTCGCCAACCCCCGCCGTTATTTCGGTGGCTAGCCGAGCACGCCTCTTATCGTTGAGGTGTGCTGACCGGACCTCGCTTGCGGCAGGTGGCCCTCGTGGCCCGCGACTGCGACCAGGTAGCCGGCCAGCTGCGTCAGGCCTTTGGCTGGGCGCAGCCATTTCGCGATCCCGGAGTGGGACGGTTCGGCCTCACCAACGCGGTATTCGCGGTTGGTGACACATTTCTGGAAGTAGTGGCGCCCGCCCGGCCAGGCACCACCGCCGGCCGGTACCTAGAGCGGCGCGGCGGTGACGGCGGGTACATGGCGATATTCCAGGTTCCGGATCTGGCGGCGGCCCGGCGCAGGGTCGCCGGCCTGGGGGTGCGAGTGGTCTGGACGGCCGACCTGACCGACATGGCCGCCACCCATCTGCACCCCAGGGACGTCCCAGGCGCCATCGTGTCCTTGGACTGGGCGCTGCCGGAGGAATCGTGGAGGTGGGCGGGTCCGTCGTGGACGGGGCGGGCGCCCGAGCACGTCCCCGGGGGCTTGACCGGATTGACGATCGCGGTCAGCGATCCGGTTGCCGCGGCCCGACGCTGGGCAGCGGTCCTCGGGATTCCCGCCTTCCGCGGCCACGCCGCGGTGGCGGTACTGCCGGGTTCCGGTCAGCGGCTCCGGTTCGCGCCAGCCCCAGCCGGCCAAGGAGAGGGCATCACCGCTGTGACCTTCACCCGGCTGCCCGGCGCGCCACAATCGATCGGCGGTGTCCAGTTCGCCAGCGAGGAAGGATGACATGACGACGCTCGACACGGGGACCGAGGACCTGCGCGCTGAGATCGTTGACGGCGTCGCGGTGATCACCATGAACCGCCCAGATCGGCGGAATGCTTTTTCGCAGGCCATGCTGTCCGCCCTGGGGGCGGTCCTCGCCCAGGTGGAGACCGACGACGCCGTTGGCTCTGTCGTGCTCACGGGGGCAGGCGGCGCGTTCTGCGCCGGCGGCGACGTCAAGGGCATGGCCGCCTCGCCTGCGGGCGGGGGCGGCGGTTCTGGCCGGCCGGTTGATGCCGTCATCCATCGCCAGCGACTCAATCAGCGAGCCACCAGCGGTCGCCTCTGGAGCATGCCCAAGCCGACGATCGCCGCGATCGGGGGGCCGGCCGCAGGGGCCGGCCTGTCGCTGGCGCTGGCCTGCGATCTGCGCTACGCGGTGCCGGGTGCGGTGCTGACCACTGCCTTCGCGCGGGTCGCGTTCGCCGGAGACTACGGCGGAACCTGGTTTCTCACTCGGCTGGTAGGCAGCGGTAAAGCCAAGGAACTCTATTACTTCTCGGAGCGGCTTACCGCCGAGGACGCCCAGCGGCTCGGGATCGTCAACGCCATCTTCCCGCCAGCCGAGTTTGAACGGGAGGTCATGGCGCGGGCCCGGCGGCTGGCCGACGGGCCGTCGATCGCTTATCGGTACATGAAGGAGAACTTGAACCGGGCCGTGACCGGCGAGATCGGTGACTGCATGGACCTCGAAGTGACCCACCATGTGCACACCGGCCTCACCGAGGACCACCGCGAGGCCGCCAGGGCCTTCGTGGAGAAGCGCGAACCGCACTTCCACGGCCGGTAGTGCTGCGCGCCGAACAGCTCAGGGTTACAGCCGTGCCATCCGCCGCGGCAGCAGAGCGCCGATGAGCCAGAACAGCGGAATGAACAGGCCCACGATGAACATGATCCAGTGGCCCTTCCGCAGGGACAGCACGCCCAGCGTGACCAGAAGCACGAAGTAGATGATCCCCAGGATCCAACCCATGTGCGCTCCTCACCGTTCAGGCTTTGTCGGCGGGCCAGGCTGCGTCCCCGCCGGTAAGCATGCGTTTGGCCCGCTCGGGGACGAGGCGGGATGGCTCGCACTGGGACAATGCGCTCTTTCCCGGCCGCCGGCATCACCCACAGCGGGTGATGCGAGCCTCGGCTGCGCGCAGGCGTCAAGCCCGAAGGGCGCCGGGCGGCCCTATCTGAGCAGCAGTCGGCCGATCCTGCGGCCGGCCACGTACAGCCCGGCCAGGCCCATGACCGCCAGGTAAGCGGCGTGCCAGAGCAGGGCCGGCCCGACCACGCCGAGGGTCAGGCCGCGCATCAGCGCCACTCCCTGGTACAGAGGCGTGCACTCGACCAGGATCTGGATCGGCCGCGGGTAGACGCTGAGCGGGTAAAACGTGGCCGAGAACAGGAACATCGGCAGCGTCACCAGCATGATGTACTCGAAATCCTGCCAGCTGCGCATGAACGTGGTGGCGGTCATCCCGGCCGCCGCGGACCCGAACCCGACGAGCAGCGCCACCGGCACGTCGGCAACGGCCCAGGCCGAGTGCACCAGGCCGAGCGCGAGCATGACGACCATGAACGCGACCGCGTACAGCCCGCCGCGGATCAGCGACCAGCCGATCTCGCCGAGCGCGATGTCACCGGGGCGCATCGGCGTGGCCAGCGCGGCGTCGTAGAACTTCGCGTACTTCAGCCGGAAGAACACGTTGAAGGTGGAGTCGAGGATGGCGCCGTTCATGGCGGACGTCGCCAGCAGCGCCGGGGCCACGAAGCTGGCGAACCCGACCGGGTGGCCGCCCGGGCCCGCCACGGTCCCGACCAGCTTGCCCAGGCCGACCCCGATGGACAGCAGGTAGAACAGCGGCTCGAAGATCCCGGACACCAGGACCAGCCAGACATGCCGGTAGACCCGGGCATGCCGCTCGATCAGGTGCACGCTGCCCCGTCCGCCCAGTGCGGACCGGCGGGTGCGCAGCAGCGGCAGCGGCAGCACCCGCAGCGGAAGCTCGCGCAGCGACGGCGCGGTCACCGGACGCGCCTCCTTGAAACCACGGCCTGCACCGGGCGGGACCTTCGCGCGCCGGCGGCCTGCATCGGGCGCGGCCTGTCTACACGCATAGCCGCCGCCGGTAGGTCCGCTGCCCGACGGCGATGCTCACCGCGGCCAGAGCGGCCAGGTATCCCACGTGCACCAGCGTTCCGCCGAGTGTCGCCGTGCCCAGGCTGAGCGACCGGCACAGCGCCACCCCGTGCCACAGCGGCGTTGCGTACGCGAGCGGCCTGATCCAGACCGGAAGCTGGGTGACCGGGAAGAACGTCCCGGAGAACAGGAACAGCGGGATCATCCCGAACCGGAACACGAGGGCGAACGAGGTGTCCTTGGTCACGGTGATCGCCCATGCCTCGACGGGCGCGGCGAAGGCGATCCCCGTCAGCACCGCGACCGGGAGCGCCGCCAGCACCCATGGCGACGTGATGGCCCCGAAGGCAGCCATCACCGCCAGGAAGATCGCCGAGTTCATGGCCAGCCGCATGGCCGTGAACAGCAGGTGCCCGTGAAAGATGTCGGCCGGGCGCAGCGGCGACGCGGCCGCCGCGTAATAGGTGCCCCGCCACTTCACCGAGCCGAGCACCGGGTAGGTGGATTCCTCGATCCCTGCTTGCATGGCGGCGGCGGCCAGCAGGCCCGGCGCGAGGAACGCAAGGTAGCTGACCCCGCCAAGCCGGCCGGTGCCGTGCGCGTCGACGAGCTTGCCAAGGCCGATTCCCATGGCGCCCAGGTACAGCACCGGGGACAGGAAGCTCGTGTAGATCGACCCGCGCCAGGTACGCCGGTAGTTGGTCAGCCAGTACCGGAACTCGCGCACGGCAAAGGACCAGGTCATCTCAGTCCTCCAGCTGCCGCCCGGTGAGCCGCAGGAAGACGTCCTCGAGCGTGCTGCGGCGGACCAGCGACGTCAGCGGTTCCAGCCCGAGCTCCCGGACGGCGGCGAGCGCCGTGTCCCCGTTCCGCGTGTACAGCAGGATCCGGTCCGCCAGCACCTCGAGCCGCTCGGCAGGCGCCGCCGCGATCTTTTCAGAGGCCTGCTCGTGCTCTGCCGGGTTGAACCGGAGCTCCAGCACCTCGGGCGTGGAGAACCGCTCGATCAGCTCGCGGGGCGAGCCCTCGGCCGCGATCTTGCCACGGTCCATGACCACCAGACGGTCGCACAGCTGCTCCGCCTCGTCCATGTAGTGCGTGGTCAGGACCAGCGTGACTCCCTGCTGCTTCAGCCGGTACAGCCGGTCCCACACCGCGTGCCTGGCCTGCGGGTCCAGCCCGGTCGTCGGCTCGTCGAGCAGCAGGATCTCCGGTTCATTGATCAGGGAGCGGGCGATCGTCAGCCGGCGCTTCATCCCGCCGGACAGCGGCTCGACCTGATCATCCGCCCGGTCGGTGAGCTGCACAAACTCCAGAAGGTGCGCGGTGCGATCGGCGATCACCTGGCGCGGCAGCCCAAAGTAGCGGCCGTAGATGATCAGGTTCTCCCGGACGGTCAGCTCCACGTCCAGGGTGTCCTCCTGCGGGACCACCCCGAGCCTGGCCCGGATCGCCGGCCCGTCGGCGACGGGGTCCAGGCCCAGGATCGTCAGCTCGCCGCCACCTGGCGGGGAGACGCAGCCGATCATCCGCATGGTCGACGACTTGCCCGCGCCGTTGGGCCCGAGGAAACCGAACGCCTCGCCGCGGCGCAGGTCGAAATCAATGCCGGCGACCGCCACCGCGCCGCCGAAGCTCTTGGTCAGGCCGCGGGCGTGAATCAGCACGTCGGGACCGGGCACCTCCGTGACACTACCTGTCATGACCGGCATTTCCGAACTGGTTTCCGCCGCGCCAGACGGGACAGCATAGGGAAAAAGCTTGGTATGCCGCTTGCCTGGATTTCCCCGGTTTCGCCACGGGGCAGGCAGCAGCGGGTACCCTCGCTAAACGTCGCCTCGGCACGTCCTGAGGAGATACGGGGAAGGAAGGCGGCCAGGTGAGTTTCGTCAGCACGTTGTACCAGCGGTTCCGGCTGCTGATCCACGAGGGCTTCAAGTTTCTTGTTGTCGGCGGGATCGGCTTTGTCGTGACGCTCGGCGGCGCCGACGTGCTGCACCTCGGGCTGGGTGTCGGGAAGTACACCTCGATCACGATCGCGACTGTCGTGGCAACGGTCGTGACGTTCATCGGCAACCGCCACTGGACGTTCCGGCACCGCGAGGGCGCGGGTACCACGCGCGAGAGCGTGATGTTCTTCGTGCTCAACGGGGTCGGACTGCTCTTCCAGTACGCCTGCATCTGGATCGTCCAGGATCTCCTGCACCACCAGGGCGGCCTCTGGTACAACGTCGCGAACCTCATCGGGATCGTCTTCGGAACGCTGTTCCGGTTCTGGTCGTACCGGAAGTGGGTGTGGCACATGCTGCCCCCCGAGCTCGAGTTGCCCGCGGACGCGCTGCCCGCCGATCCGTCTGGCCCCGTGGCAGAGTACGAGCCCGAAGGCCGTGCACCCGCGTTTGTCCCGCCGTCGCCGCCCGCAGGCCACAGCGGGACGAACGGGAACGGGAACAGGAACGGGAACGGGACCGGCCCTGGCGAGGCGCAGCCAGAGGGCCCGCGCCACGCGCGTTCGCACTAGGAATCCAGGCCAGGACCCCGATCGGGGAATCCCGGGATCGAGCATTGCCGCGGGGCGGGCGTGAAGCGGGCTCAGGACGGGAACGGGGTCAGGACGGGAACGGGGTCAGGGCGCGAACCGGCTCAGAACGGGAACCAGGTCAGGAGGAGCAGCCCTGCCCGGCCCCGGCAATCAGGGCGGGCAACGGCACGGCGAGCGCCGCCGTGCCCTGGGCCTCGGTCAGCTTCCCGGTCGCGACCAGCCTGCCCACGACGTGCACCTCGCGGGTCCGCGCATTGGCCGGGTGGGTCAGCGGGTCGTCCAGTGACGGTCCCTGAACCATGCCGGCCAGCATTGCCGCCTGCGGCCAGGACAGATCGGCGGGCTGCACGCCGAAGTAACCGCAGCTCGCGGCCTCAAGGCCGTAGTAGTCGTTGCCGAAGTACACGACATCCGCGTACATCCGCAGGATCTGCGGCCTGGAGTACCCCAGGTAAAGCTTGACGGCCAGCGCGATCTGCTCGGCCTCGTCCGAGGCGGTGGACTGCCCGCGCGTGTACAGCAGCTTGGCCAGCTGCTGGTAAAGCGTGGCGCCGCCCTGTATGCCATGGCCGGTCACGTAGCCGGCGGCCACCCGGGCGACGGCGTACAGGTCGATGCCGGGTTCGGAATAGAAGCGCTTGTCCTCGGTCGCCACGAGCGACTCGGCGAAGCGCGCCGGGACCGGTGGGCCTGGATAAACCGCGTTGTGAGCCCCATCCTGTGCCTGGACGAGTTCCTCCGCGTTGTCGGCCGACGGCGTCACGGCCATCAGCCCGCCGAACGCGACGACCCCCAGCAGCGCCAGCGTCACGAGTGCGATCGCGGTCCGCCACAGCAGCTTGCGGCCGAGCCGGCGCCGCGGAGCACGCGGCGCCCGGGGTATGCGGCCATACGGCACCGCCGGCCCGTGCCCCCGGCCGGCGCTGAGAACGTCGGTGAAGGGCGCGCGCCCCGTGCTGGACGACGGATCCGTGACGGGCAACGGAAGCGTGGAATCACCCGCAGGCCCCGTCTCGCCCGCTGGCCCCCATATCGTCATTGCCCCAACCCCGAAGTCCGGCCCTGGTTATCTCCAGCCAGGGCAATAGCAATTCTGCCCACGCCACCCTGTAACTCAAACGATCGGCCCGCGCGCGCCGTGCCAATCAGCGCTCCATTCCTGCGCAGTGACACCGGGAGATACGGCCAGCCGGACCAGCTGCTTGCCTCTGCCCGATACTCGTGCCGCGCAAGTTAGCTGCCTTGGCCTTGAACCAGCAAAACCGCTGCTGAGCTGCGTAAACACCGCATTGTGACGCCTTATAGCCGGTTTCGCTGCGAATCCGTAATGCAGGACGGTAACGTCATGAGCGGCGAGGGACAGGCAGGGATCCTCCGGGCATAGGCGGCCGAGATGATCCACAGAGGAAGCTTCCAGGTAATGGCCGGCCTTCGAGCCGTCCCCCCGGGAGGAAAATAGTGTCGTCCAGGCGTGGCGGTTCACGTCCTCGTGGCTCGAACTTCTCGGTCGCCCGGGTCAAAGGACCCAAGCGCGGCCACATCGTAGCCGGGCTCATCATCGCCTTGCTGATCGTGGTCGCCGGGGCGGCAGCCTCAGGGGCCACCCCCCGGGGGAGGGACGTCCTCCTCGCCACCCAGCACTTCATGCTCTTCTACTCGGGTGTGCTCGCTCTGGTCGCGCTCACAGCGGCGGTCGGCGTCGGGGTGGTGGCCACGGACCGCATAGTGATGACCCCGGGCCACCGGGTCATCGCGCAGGCCCTGCACCGCGCGGTCTCGTTCGGCGCTCTCGCGTTCCTCATCACGCACATCGTGCTCGAGATACTCGCGCACCGGTCGCACGTGATTGACGCGGTCGTCCCGTTCCTCGCGCAGGGGCGCCGCTTCTACATCGGTCTCGGCACGGTCGCCTCGGACCTTGTCGTCGTCCTGATCATCACCGGAATCGCGCGCGGCCGATTCGCATCGCGCCGGCCGGGCACGTGGCGGGCGATCCACGCGGTCGCCTACCTGATGTGGCCGCTGTCGATCGTGCACGGCCTGCTCGCAGGCCGGAAGGCACACCCCTACGTGGACTGGAGCTACGGCGCGTGCGTGGCGCTGGTCGCCCTCGCCTTGATGATCCGCTTCGTTGCCACGATCCGGAGCCAGCAGGAGAAGGCCCCCCACGGGTTGCCCGACTACGTCTCGTCGACCGTCCAGGCGCCCATGCCTGCCCTGGCCCAGCAGGAAGCCACCGGCCAGTGGAGCGCGGTGCAGCAGCCGCGTGACCTTGGGCGAGCCGTCCCGCAAGCCCGTGCCGCGCAGGGTGCGATGCCGCAGGCGCCAAGGACGCCCCG
>Ga0335074_10013489_pt1 | contig 11484 bp, 6 predicted proteins | sample Lox_Sample_23_FD_206715 | JGI IMG/M metagenome (GOLD analysis project Ga0335074, IMG submission 206715) | Soil microbial communities from Loxahatchee National Wildlife Refuge, Florida, United States - Lox_Sample_2.3 | ecosystem: Environmental > Terrestrial > Soil > Wetlands | place: USA: Florida...
CCCAACCTCACCGGAACGACCACGGGTGACCCGCTGAACAACGCGGCCAGGTCGGTATGGAACGTCTGATCAGCACCTGTACGCCCAGCTATCCGGTCAAGCGGAAGGAAGCCTCGCGATGACGCTCCCCGTTCCCCCGATCGACAGGCAGACCCTGCCCGGCCTCGTCGAAGAGGCGAAGGCGGTGGTCAGGCGCCTGGTGCCGGGGTGGGCCGGGATCGACGGGCCAGATCCGGGGACCGCGCTGGTCGAGGCCTGCGCGGGGATGGTGGCGGCCCTTGTGGAGCGGGTGAACCGGGCACCGGACAAGGAGCGGCTCGCTGTGCTGTCCGGCCTGCGGGTGTGGCCGCGGCCGGCGTCGCCGGCCCGGACGAACGTGGCGTTCACGCTGACTGTGGCCCGGCCAGCCCCGGTCGAGATCCCGGCAGGCACTCAGGTCGCGGCCGAGCTGTCCGGCGGGGCCGGGGTGGGCTTTGTCACCACCGAGGACGCGCTGCTCTACTCCTGCACGCTGCTGGCCAGCGGCATGTACCGGGGCGGGCAGTACCTGGCCGAACAGCAGACGTTCACCGGCCTGCTGTCGGCGCTCGGCCAGGAGGTCGTGCTGACCGCCGACGATGTGCTTCTGACCGTGCTGTCCCGCCCGGTGCCCGACACGCAGATCACGCTCGACCTCGAGGTGACGGCCGCGGCGTCCGGAGCGCTGGCCTGGGAGGCGTGGGCGGGTACCCGATGGGTGTCCTGCGAGTTGGCAGAAGACAGCACGTACGCGCTGACCCGCAGCGGGCACGTCACGCTGCACATCCCCCGGCAGCAGACGACCACCTCGGTCGACGTGAACATCGGCACTCCGGAGGCGCCGCAGCAATGGCGGGCCGAAGACGTGGGCCTGCTGCGCTGCCGTCGGGTCGGCGACGCGGCCGTCACGGTCGCGCTGACCGGGCTGGCCCTGAGCACCGAGATGTCGGTGCTGGTCCCGGTGGTACAGGCGGACGTGATCGTCGACGCGCTGGTCGGCGTCTCCACCGGAGAACCGGGGCAGCGGTTCGCGCTGCCGTCCCCGCCGCTGCTTGACCAGGGACGGATCACCGCGCAGGTCGGCGTGCCGGGTGAACCGCCTCGGCTATGGAGCGGCGTCAGGTCGCTGGCCGCCTCCGGGCCGGACGACCTGGACTTCTGGCTGGACGCGGCGACCGGCGACGCGGTCTTCGGTATTGAGGCCAAGGAGCCGGGCGGCCTGCGCCGCCACGGCGCGATCCCGCCCAGGAGAGCCGAGGTCAGGATCACCCGCTACCTCACCGGCGGCGGTGTGGTGGGGAACGTCCCGGCCCGGTCGATCACGGTGCTGAGCCAGCCCCTGCCACCGATCTCTAGCGTGTCGAACCCGTCGGCTGCGACCGGCGGCACCGCCGCCGAGGACACCGAGTTGTTCTCCGACCAGGTCCCGCTAGGCTGGATCGGCCCGCAGCGGGTGGTGACCGCGGCCGACATCGAGCGGTCGGTGCTGTCCACACCGACCGGTGTGCTGCGCGCCATGCACCTGCCTACCGGAGGCGGCGAGCTGCTCACGCCCTTCAGGGAAGTGGCGTCGTGGACCCCGGCCACGTCGGTCGTCACGCTCAGCAATACGGCGGACAGGGATGTAGGCTCGCTCGCCGGACTCAGGCTCACTACCGCCGACGACATCGTGTTCACCACCTTGGAACCGGTAAGTGCCCGTCCTGGGGGTTCTGCGGACGTGCGCGTGACCCAGCAGCGGAAGATCCTGGCCGGTACCCCGATCTTCGGCATTTCCGACGGCGCCCCTGGACAGCGTTTCCGGCTCGATAACTATCCGATCTACGGGACGAAACCGGCCATCAGGGTGGTGGCTCCGAGCACCGGTACGCAACTCTGGACGGTCGTCGAGACGTTCGCCGCGTCGACCCCGGCCGATCGCCACGTCATGATCGACGCGTCAACCGGGGAGATCGTCTTCGGCATCGGCGAATACGGTGCCGTTCCGGTGGCCGGCTCCACGTTCGAGGTCGGGAGCGACTACCAGACCACCCGCGGCGCGGGCGGGAACGTGCCCATCGACACCATCACCATCATCATCGCCGAGAACGTGCCGGATGGTGTTACCGTGACCAATAACGTTCCCGCCCGGGACGGGCTCAACGGTGACACCGCGACCACGTCCCCGAGCGGACCCTACGGGCTGCTCGTGGTCCCGGCCGTGGCCGCCGAGGAAGCTGGCCGCCTGAACTATAACGACCTCATGCCGTCGCCGACGCTGCGCGACAGCGTCGAGCGGGTCGTACGGCCGCTGATGCCGCCGGGCTCGACGGTCGGCGTGTACCCGCCCGGCTACCAGGGCATCGGCGTCTCGGCCATGGTGGTCCCCGCCCAGGCCCTGCTCCCCTCCGAGCGCGACGCACTCAAGCAGGCCGCCGAGACGGCGTTGTACGCATACTTCAGCCCGGTCAGCGGCGGTCCCGACCACACCGGCTGGCCGTTCGGCCGGCCCGTGCACCTCGGCGACGCCTACGGCGTGCTTGACCGGCTTCCCGGTGTCGAGCGGGTCAGCTGGGTCCTGCTCTACCCGATGAACGTGCTGACCGGCGAGCGCGGGGAGCCGGCCGAGCGCGTCGACGTGACCGACCTGTCCACCGTGTTCTCCGTGGACCACCAGGTAACCGTCGAGGAGGTGCAGCGATGATTCCTGATGTCGACAACGCGCTCAAGGAGCTCATCGAGCGGGCCGTGCCGGACACGCCGGTGGTGTTCGACGCGCCGACCAGTGCCTGGTCCGACCGGATCGGCACGGCCCAGACCATCGACGTGTTCCTGTACGACATGAGGCAGGACCCTGCCTACACCTCGGTCGGCTCGATCGGGCTGCGGCAGCAGGCCGACGGCTGGGTGAACGCGAACGCGCCGACGCACACGATCGATCCGCCGCGCTGGTACGTCCTGTCGTACATGATCACAGCCTGGTACCCCGACCCGGTCGACATGCACCGGATCCTGCAGGACATCTTGATCGAGCTGTCCGCGCACACCACGCTCGACATAGCGTTCAGCGACGTGCTCAAGCCGCTGAACCCGACGGCGGTGATGTTCATCGCCGATCCGCCAGATACCTCGGCGGTCGCCGACCTGTGGAGTTCCCTGGGCAACACGCCGCTGCCGAACATCAACTGCACGGTCACGCTGCCCCTGGACCGCTACCGCCGAGACGAACCCGGCGCGATCACCGACACGCCGGTGCGCGAGGTCACGCTGGACTTCAAGGTCACCGCGCCGTGACCGGAGACGGCGAGTCGCCGGGGGAGCACGGCCTGGCCTACCTGCGCGCCCGGCTCGACGTCGTCGAGACGCGGGTGCGCCGAGCACTGGCCGAGCGCCGCACGGACGATCCCCAAGCCGCCGCCGACCCCTACCGAGGCTGGTACGTCGACGAACAGACGGTCATCAGGCTGCTGGCCCGTCCGGCGGCTCCGCCGGACGCCGAGCCTGGGCAGCACGCGGACGCGATCGAGCAGGGGTTTGCCACCGCCGAGGCCGTGGCGCTGGCGGCGGAGGCAACCGGGGCGAGAGTGCGGCTGAGTTCCTTGGCCGTTGCCTTCGAGCTCACCGAGCTTGACGTCGAGCTGCTGCTGATCGCGCTCGCGCCGGAGGTCGACCCGAGCTTCGGACTCTTTTACGGCTATCTGCACAACGACGCCGGCCGCCCGCGCGCCTCCGTCGGCCTGGCGTTCGAGCTGTGCGGAACGACGGTGATGAACCCGGCGCACCGGGCCCGGCTGGCGCCGGGCGCGCCGCTGCTGGCCACCGGGCTGCTCACCGTCACGGATCCGGACCAGCCTTTTCCCGCGCGCACGCTGCGGGTGGAAGACCGGATCATCGGGCACCTGCTCGGTGACGACCGGATCGATCCGCCGCTGGCCGGCGTCGTTCGCGTGCTGCGTTCGCCGCGGCTGCCCGCACGCAGCCGGGCGCTCGAGGCCGCCGAACGGCTCGCCGCGAGCCTCACCGGCGATGCCGCCCGGGGGCGGCTGGTGTACCTGCGCGGTGCCCAGGACAGCGCGGTCATGGACGTGGCGGCGGTGGCGACCGCCCAGGCGTCCCGCGACCGGGGTGCCGGCGAAACCGTGCTCGTCGACCTGACCCGCCTGGCCCGCACCGACGATGCCCGGCCGGTGCTTGACGCCGCGGCGAGGGAAGCCCGGCTGCGTGACTGCGGCCTGGTCGTGGGCCCCGTCGAGTGCCTTTCCTCCGAGCCCGCGGAAAGGGCGCTGCTGCTCCGGGTCCTGCATGCTCCTCCTCTTCCCGTGCCCGCCGTGGTCGCCGGGCACGTCACCTGGGACACGCGGTGGTCGGATAGCTCCCCGTTGCTGGCCGCCGTGCAGACCCCGGACCGTGACGAGCGCGACCGGTGGTGGAGGGACGCGCTGCGACGCCAGCCGGACAGCCCGCCGGACAGCCCGCCGGCCGCGACCGAGGCCTTGTCCGCCTACCGGCTCGCCCCGCACCAGATGCGCGACACGGTCGACGCCGCCTGGGCGCAGGCCGCCGCCGAGCAGCGGTTTGTGACGACGGACGACCTGGTGCGCGGCGCCCGCCTCCACAACGCCGCCGACCTGGGGCGTCTCGCCCGGCGCGTCGAGCCCTCGGCGCGGTGGGCGGACCTTGTCCTCGCCGAGACGCTGAGCTGTCAGCTACGCGAACTGGCCGGCCGCTACCGCGACCGCGACACGGTGCTCGTCAGCTGGCGGCTGCGTCCGGCCCACGGGAGTTCAGGTAAGGTCACGGCGCTGTTCACGGGGGAGCCGGGGACCGGCAAGACCCTGGCCGCCGAGGTGCTGGCCGGCGCGGTCGGCATCGACCTGTACGTGATCAACCTCGCAACCTTGGTGGACAAGTACGTCGGCGAGACCGAGAAGAACCTCGAACGGATCTTCACCGCGGCGGCCAGCGTTCAGGGCCTGCTCTTCTTCGACGAGGCCGACGCGTTGTTCGGCAAGCGCACCAAGGTATCGGACGCCCACGACCGCTTCGCCAACATCGAGACCGCCTATCTGCTGCAGCGCCTGGAGGACTTCGACGGGCTGGCCATCCTGGCCACCAACCTCTCCGGCAACGTTGACCAGGCGTTCCTGCGCCGCCTGGACGCGATCATCCACTTTCCCCGCCCGGGCGTCGCCGAGCGGATCCGCCTGTGGGACCTGTGCCTAGGCCCGTCCGTGCCCCGTTCGCCTGGTCTTGACCTCGCGCCGCTAGCGGCCGCCTTCGACCTGACCGGCGGTTCCATCCGGTCCTGCGCGCTCACCGCCGCCTACCAGGCCGCCCGGACCGGGCGACCGGTGAGCCCGGTCGGCCTATACGCCGCCGTGCGGAGCGAATATCGCAAGCTGGGCCGGGTCATCGACGACGCCGAGTTCGCCGTCGGCGCCAATGGGTCCGGCCGCGGCTAGACCGGGTTAGCTAGCGGTCAAGATGGTGTTGCTGGTGGCGAAGGAAGCCGTCCCGCTCTTGGTTAGCACCAGATCGGGGGTGCCGTCGGGGTCGGCCGGAGGGGCGGGCGGGGTTTTGGCCGGCGAGGTCACACGGAACGTGGCGTCGAACACCGTCCCCTTCAGCAGCAGCGCCTTCCCGCCGTTCTTCAGTACCGTCGTGGTTTGCGGGGAAATATCGAGCGTACCCGTTCCAGGGACGGTGAACGGAGGCTCCGTGTACGACAGCGCGCCTTGAAACGACGGCGGTATCTCGTCGCCCTGCAGGCAGACCGGAGAGCTCTTGACCAGAAAATCAGGGCTCGATCCGATGAGCGGCTGGGGTCCGGCCGGCATAATCATGGTGGCGCCGAAGTTAACGCTGAGGGTATCGCCGTTGACGATGACGAAGTCGCCCATGTTTTCAGTGTCGAACCGTCTCTCGACTGGAACAAGGGCCGGACTCATGCCCTTGCGGGACGAGAACTTGCCCTTTCGGGCGGCCAGGAAAGACGCGGCCCGCCCCGGAAACGCGGCATCCTTGACAGTGACGGGCAATAGCACTGTCAGTTAGCGCGAGGGGAAATATGCCGTACGCAAACGCCAAGCTGGAAACGTCGTCCGTCCTATCGTCACGCAAGGAATCCTCGGCCCAGGCCGCGTCCGCTTCGCGGATCCGCCGCGCCGCCCCGCCCTGGCTCGGCCTGGAGACCACCGGTGGCCTGGACGAGGACGCGGCCCACCGGCAGCGGATTCAGCAGATCAGGTACGGGCTCCCGTTTCTGGACCCGGGCGCCGGAGTGCCGGGATTCCCGGAGCCCGCGGAGCTTCGGGACGCCGCATTGCAGCCCTTGGACGACTGGCTCAGGGCGCGTGCCGCCGACGTGGCGGCGACACCCGCCGAGCTGACCGTGGCCAGGGAGCGCGCGGAGGCGGTCACCGCCGCGCTGAACGACATCTACCCGGGCGCGACGGTCTACCAGACCGGCAGCATCGCCCATGGCGACGCGCTGTCTCCGCTGAACGACGTGGACCTCGGGGTGATCCTGACCGGCCGGCCCGACCTCGGCCCAGGTCCCGGCCAGGCCGGGCCGCGGGCCGAGATGCGCAGCACCGCGGCGAAGCTCGCGGACCGGCTGAGAAACCAGTTTCCGCGCCTGACCGCCGACCCGGACCACAAGCGCTCGATCGTGCTGGAGTTCAACGACCCGGCAACGCCCGGCACGGCGGACTTCACCTGTGACGTGATCATCGCCATCCCGGGTCCAGGCGGCAACCTGCTGATCCCGAACACTGACCTGCCCAGCGGATGGGACGAGAACGATCCGCTAGGACATGCCGAAAGGCTACAGCAGGCAAATCAGGCGTCAGCGGCGTCGTTCTCCCGGACCGTTCGCCTGGCGAAGCACTGGCGGAACAGCCAGGCCAGCAAGCCGCTGTACTCGTGGAACGTCAAGACCCTGGCGCTCGAAGCCGGGGACGCGCCGACGTTGCCGTTCGAGGGCCTCTACCGCTTCTTCGCTCACGCGATCCACTCCGTCGCCGAGGGTCCCACGGAGAATCCCGGCAGCGCCAACTTCCCGCCGCCGACGGTAGCTACCGATCGCCTCGAGGTCACGCACCTGCTAATGGACGCCCTGGCAACGCTTGCCCGCGCGCGGATGTACGCGCTCAAAGGCAAGCTTGCCGTCGCCATCGCGGAACTGGCAACACTGTTTCGGGCGAGCGGCCCAGACTCAGATTCCGGACCATTCTAAGAAAGCCGAATTTCTATCACACGCTAATGTCGGCGGCAAGCCAGACTATCCTATCTATCCCGGACATATCCGTCCCACGTCTTTTACGAGCTATACAGCAAGCGTCAGCGTATTATTGCTGGTTGTGAGACTCGCGTTCGGATCGGGCGCTGCAGTTCTATAAGTTACTTGTGGGATGTCAATCAAAACGCGGCTATACTCTGTGAGCTGGGGTCTCACCAACTGCACGACGCATCGTCAGCGTCGTCCCTTAATGCGTTCAAGTAGCTGAGCACCGCCGCCGGTCGCGTTCAGTAGTGTGCTCCGTAGCCTGGTACGAACCTGCAGCTCACAGCGGATGGCCGACTTATGGCACCCCGCAGGCATACATGCGACTATCGAAGATAGTCGGTAATGGTGCGACACGATTTGACAAGATGCGTCAAAGGTATTGACGCTATCCGAGAAATTTGACGCTCGGATCATGAGCACGCCGGAATAATTGTGGCAAATGTTCTCGATGGCGAGCCGCTCAATGAGCGGCGATGTCGGCGCTGACCGGCGGCCATGCAGCCTTCTGACACCCCACACGACTACGCGGAATACCAGACGAAGACGGACATGGTCATTCCGGTCTTCGTGCTCAACCCGGCGGACTCGTAGCTCCGGTCCGGCCCGTACTGGCGGGCACTGCCTGGTGAGCACCGCGCCTGGCCCGCAGGCCATGGCCGGCGACCGCGAGGTAGAGCCCGCCGGCCAGGGCCAGGCCGATCAGCCACGCGATGTCCCCACCGCCCATAGCGTGAGCCGCGGGCCCCTGGTAGAGGGTGGTGTCCATGAACGGGACTTCCGCGCCGACGGCAGCGAGATAGACGAAGACAGCCGCCCACTGCACCTTCCGGTAGGGGCCGGTCGTGTCGTACATGGCGGCTACGTCATAGCTCCCCCGGCGGATGACATAAAAGTCGACGAGGTTGATAGCGGTCCACGGGACGATCCCGTAGAGCAGCAACAGCAGAAAATTGGACAGGGAATTGTACAGGTTGCCCTCGGCCAGGATACCCAGGGCAATGCCGCCGCCGCCGAGGATCGCGATCGAGGTCAGGCGGACGGCCGCCCTGCGCTGCCCGGCCCGCCTCAGCCACCAGTCGAGAGAGGTGGTGGCGGTCATGTAGGCGCTGTACAGGTTCATCACGTTGGTGGCGACCACTCCGATGAGGATCACCGCGAACAGCACGCCGACCAGGCCGGTTCCGCCGAGATCCGCGATGAACCGGGACGGGTTGGCGTTGAAGGCGCCGGCCGCGACCGTGGCGGCCACGGCCCCGAGCAACTCCATCCATACCGTGCTCAGAGCAGTCCCCACGTAGGTGTATCCGAAGGTGGCGGCCGTTGACGTGCCCGGCCGCAGGTACCGGGAGTAGTCAGAGACATACGGTGCCCACGTGATGACATAGGAGGCCACAATGGAGGTGGCCAGCAGGAATGTCCCAGCCGTGAATCGGCCCCCGCTGTGCTGGATCGCCGCCGGCAGGGAGTACCTGGTAAGGATGCGGACGGAGACAAACACGAAGGTGAGGAGCAATATCAGGCTCATCCACCGCTCGAAACGGTGGATCCAGTAGTAGCCGTACATCGCCAGCACGATGCAGGCACCGGCGACCAGGACCACCCCCAGGCTGAGCGGGGCGCCGGACCAGGCCGCGAATGCCTGCGCCCCCAGGACTCCGGTCAGGGCGAAATAGCCGAGATAGATCACTAGCACCAGGGCGAGCGGCAGCAACGCGCCGAAGTAGCCGAACTGGGCGCGGGTCTGGATCATCTGCGGCACCCCGAGGCGCGGTCCCTGCGCTGAGTGGTAGGCCATGAACACGGTTCCCACCAGGGTCCCGACGACGATCGCCCATACCGCCGAGACGAAGCCGAGGCCCAGGCCCACGACCAGCGCGCCAGTGACCACCGGCGTCAGTTGCATGTTGGTTGAGAACCACAAGGTGAAGAGACTGGCGACGCAACCGCTCCGTTCGGATTCCGGTATCGGGTCCGCGGCATGACGCTCCACCTTCAGGTCGGCCTGCCGGGAGGTATTCATGAGCGTTCCTTTGCCCGGCCGTTACCCGCACTCTCCTTTTTCGCGGCGATGTCCGCCACTGTTTCGCCGATTGGTGACAATGGCACGACGGGCTCCATTCAGGGTCCTGTTCGCGGTGAGAGCTCCGCGTTGATCGCGTCGGCGAGCAGGCCGACATGCGGCGGTGAGAGCATCGTCCAGTGAATCCCCGCGCATGGCCGGACCTCCACGCCGCGCTCATACTCCGGGGCTATCTGCCTGCGCAGCCGCACGCTCAGCCGCTCGTTGAGCTGGGTCTTGAAGAGCACGGCACGGCACCCGACGGGCGCGGGGCGGTACCTGAGCATCGCGCGCACATTCGCGTTGAACAGACCGGTCGCGTTCGGCACGCTGCGCGCCAGCGCGCCGACCTCGCCGACCCTGGTCGCGACCTGCACCTGGTAGAGCAGTCCCGTGACGAGATGCCCGGGGCTCATGCCGAGCGATCGGCCGTGCGTGTGCGGCACGTAGCCGTCCAGGCATAGCACAAGCTCGGTGTCCTCTCCCCGCCCGGCGAACTGGCGTGCCATCTCGTGGGCCACTATCGCCCCGACCGACCACCCGCCGAGCACGTACGGCCCGTGCGGGCGAGTCCGGCGCACCACCTCGACGTGATGCTCGGCGATCTCCTCTATCCGCCGGGGCAGCCGTGCGCCAGGAGAAAGACCGGGAGACTCGATCCCGTAGACGGGCTGGTCGGTACTCAGCCGGGTGGCCAGTTCCCGGTAGCACAATGATGTCCCGATCGCCGGGGCGGCCAGGAACAGGGGGGCGCATGAGCCATCCTTCCGGAATGTCAGCAGACCGGGTGGTCCGCCGGGCTCCGCGACGTCGTCGGCCTGATCCGGACTGGCCAGCCGGACCAGCCCGCCGAAGGTCGGCTCCTCGGTGAAGGCGGCGATGGGCACCGCGGCACCGAGTTCCTCATTTATCCGGGACAACAGGTGAACGACCATCAGTGAGTCCCCGCCTAGCGCAAAGAAGTTGTCGCCGTCCTTGACCGCGGCCACGCCGAGTTCGCTGGTCCACTGGCCGGCCAGAGCACGGACGAACGCGTCGGCATCGGGCCGGCCCGGATCGCCGGGCACGGCGTGTGGCGCGGTGTTCCGCGGTTCCCGGCGGGCCGGCTCCTGACGCTGGAATTGCCACGCCCGCGTGCGGGGGATCTGGCGGGCGAATTCCGCCTTCACGCGGTCGGCCGGACCGCTCGCCGCCGTGCGGGCCGGCGCCGCGATGATGGCGGCGTGATCGGCGTCGGGCACCGTCGGCAGGACCGCTATGTCCGTGAACCCACTGGCCGCCAGCACGCGCCGCCATCGTGACGCATCCAGCACCGGGGAGTCGTCGCGCAGGCCGTCGCTATCGTCGAAATCCCACCAGCCAGGTGCGAGGCCCCAGATCATCTGGTCCCACAGCGCGACGCGGGTGACCTCGGCTAGGCACAGCCAGCCGGTGCCGGTGAGAAGACCGCACAGGCTGCCCAGGACCTGCCGCACATCACGGGCGACGTGAACCGAGTTGTACCCGAGCACCAGGTCGAAGGTCCCCGGCGTGAATCCTTGTTCCAGCGGGTCGGCGGTCATGTCGTAGACCGAGAATCGCAGGTCGACCCCGGGCGGAGCGGTGATCCGTTCCTCGGCCATGCGCACCCGGAGCGGGCTGATGTCGGTGAACAGGTAGACGGCTCGCGCGTCGCGTTCCCAGCCGGCCAGCAGACGCCTGGTCAGCTCACCGCCGCCGGCTCCCACCTCCAGGATGCGGACCGGGCGGCCGTCGTGACTGGCCACGCAGATCTCCCGTATCGCCTCGCAGAGCGTGTCCAGGCACTGCCCCGCGTTCGACAGGTCGATGTCGTTCTCGTGCAGGCTGGTCTCCAGCAACGTGTCGCTGCCACCGGGGAACAGCACGGCCGCCGGCTCTACCGTCCCCGAGAAGACATCCGGGTAGCCGCTGGCACAATGCTCAAGAAGCTGGCGGAGTCCGTGGAGCCCGGAAAGGTTCTCGCTTTCCGTCAAGGCCGCCGCTACCTCGTCAGCGATCGCGTCGGCCACAATGAAGCCTGTCCCGTCCCTGGTCAGGAACCTGTGCGCGGTGAGGGCATCCAGGAACACGCTGACCATGCGCGGCAGCTGACTGGCCGGATCGACGCGCCGCCTGAGTT
>Ga0335074_10013490_pt1 | contig 11484 bp, 7 predicted proteins | sample Lox_Sample_23_FD_206715 | JGI IMG/M metagenome (GOLD analysis project Ga0335074, IMG submission 206715) | Soil microbial communities from Loxahatchee National Wildlife Refuge, Florida, United States - Lox_Sample_2.3 | ecosystem: Environmental > Terrestrial > Soil > Wetlands | place: USA: Florida...
CTCCGGCTTTGACAGCTTCGCCCACAAATCGATCAAAACAACGTCGCCTTTGTGTATGTGCGCCGTACGGTCCAGACTGGGCTCGTAGTGCGGATCCGACGCGTTGGCATTCACTCCGACGATTGGGCCGTGATCAGTAACCAGTCCGAATTTCTTAAAACGATCTCGGATGAACTGCTGCGTCTCATACTCGGAAACCGGGCTCCCCGTCCGCAGCCGCTCGCCTATTAGCTCGAATGCCTCACGCCTTGCTTGATCGACCAACTTTCCCGCTTCCAAATGCGACTCCAACTGCTGTTCCGTCCACCGCGCCTCGAATTCCTGAATCAAATCCGCCGAGCTCACCACTTCCACGCCGGCTTGCCGCACCAACTCGAGCGTCCCCGCATCCACCAGCGACACATAGGGAATTGCGCAATTCGGCGAATACTGCATTGCGATGCGCGAAGATCCTGACAGAATGCCGCTGAGCTTGTTCTGTTGGTCCGCCCAGCTTGAATACAATTCCTTCTGTCCCGGCAAGCTGTCGAGCGCGCCGCTCTCTATGCGATGAACCAGCTTCCGCGGTTCTCCGCTCGCGGGTACGAAGTAATACCATCGCCTGGTTGCTTCCGCGTTGCCTTTAATGCCCAGAACGCGATAAGCGAGCGGGTCGCGTCTGTGATGATCGAAAAACAGCCATCCATCCAGCTCATTCCGGCGTAGCGCTTCTTGAATTTGGTCTTTGATCATTCCTAGTGATTTTATGCGGTCTCTAGCTTCGCCAGTCTGATTTCCGACGGCGCCGGGGTAAGAAGACTCACGACAATCAGACTTGTGATCGAGGAAAGCAGGGCGGGGTAGACGGCCGGAATCCAACCGATTTCCCCTTTCAGCCACTCCGACCCATACTGCTGCGCCAATTGCCACCCCACGGTTACTACCGTGCCTAGCAAAATTGACGTAACCGCGCCTTGCGTGGTGGTTCGCCGCCAGAAGAATACGGCCATGACAACCGGCGTGACCGCCGCGCCGTAGACGGTATAGGCGTACAACGACGCCTCCAGCACTGACTGGAATTGCGTTGCCTGCAAAACCGCGAACAGTCCCAGCAGGATCACGATAATCCGCGACACAATCAGGGTCCGGCGTTGGCTTGCGCGGCGATTTACGAATCGCTGGTAGACATCATGAATCAGATTGGTTGCTGGCGAAAATAGGTAATTGTTAGCTGTCGAAATGACCTTGGCGAATACTCCGCCTAGCAGAATCGCGCCGAGCAAAGGCGGCAAAGCCTCCTTGGCGGTCAACGGAATAATTTCGCGCGGCCGATCGGTATGCAACCGCGAGCTAGCGATTACGGCGACTGCCACAAGCAAGGTTTCGAGCGTTACTGTTCCAATGATCCACCCAATGACCGACTTGCGCGCATCACCCTCCGATTTTGCGGAAAAGAACTTCTGATACATCCCCTGGTTGCCAATCAGCAATAAGAACGTCGGCAACGCTAAGGCGACCGCTCCTCCAAGACTGTAATTACCCAGAACCTGAAAGTGCGTCGCCGGCAACGACGCCCGAACCGCGTGCCATCCACCCACCCGCGCCAGCAAGATTGGAACCGCAACGATCACGGTCAAAGTAACCATCGAACCGATCACCAGGTCCAGATACGCTATCGAAGCCATGCCTGCAGCCGCGGTGAAAAAGATGACGAATCCCGCGATGATGTACAGACCGGTCCTCCTATCGAGTTCCGGGAAGATTAAGTGCAAAATATCCCCGCCGCCAATGAATTGATAGCTTGTAATGACGGTATAGGAAATGACGATGGCAATTGTCGCCAGCACGCGAGCGGTCGCGTTGTATCGCGCCTCCAAAAGATCGGGCACTGTGAACTGTGCAAAGTGCCGTGCTCGTCCTGCAATTAGCCCAATGATCAGCAACCCGACCCAACCGCCCAGCGGCTGCCACAGCGCTACAAACCCGTTCTTGTATGCATTTTCTGCTCCTGCTAGGAGGCTCCCAGCTCCGATCCAGGACGACAAAAGCGTAAAGACGAGAACTGGCCAGCTCAGCGTTCGCCCCGCGACCAGAAAATCCGCCTCGTTCTTGACTTGGGTGACCTTGTAGATCGTGATTCCGGATAACAGCAACACCACGAGCGTGACGGTGATGACGTAGATCATGAACCGACCATCTTATCTGGAGTGCCGGCTTGCCGGCTGCGCGGGGCCTAACCTTGCCGAACGGTTCGAACTAGTTTCACGAAAGGCGGGCTGGCATATCCGACCAGGCAATATTGATCCAAGGCGAACAGCACCACGGATTCCATCCCTTGCGACTGCGCTAAATCAATCTCTTTCATCCACGCAGTCCACGCATCGCTGATTCCCACAAGATGACTCCGTTGCGTATTTGGAAATCCCTTTGCCGCGCTGACACTCATGGAATAGCTGCTCTGGTCCAGGTTGTAATTTCCGGTAAACGTAAAGCTTTCCGTCTTGAGACAGTTCAGGTTTGTGGGTGTCCAGTCCCCGGAAGGGAAGTTGATCAACTGATTGAATGAGGTATCGTTTGTGTCCGTCGGATACAGCACCTCGAAGCGGCATCCAGGGAACTGCGCTTGTAAAGCACTTCGAATCGCGGCAGTATACGCACCGATCAAGGTCGGGAGGAACGCCGTCTCATTAGGATACGCGCTCGGGTCCACGTCATTCGAGAGAATGACCTGCATAGGAACGCCGTACGTATTTTGAAACTGCTGCTCCGTGTAAGCATCGTAGAATGGCATTCCGACGTTCACGTTGGTCCCGGAGGTCGCATCCCAGACTTGCTTTTGGAAATACCACCACTGTACTTCTCCTGATTGAAGATACGGCGTAATTCCTGCATTGCTTTGCAATGTCGCCATATCCAGATAAACCTGCGTCCAATAAGCGAGACATGTGGGAGAAAAGTTAGTCTGGATAGAGGGCGTGCTGAGTACGACCGGCGTGTTGTCGGGATATCGTTGCGCAATTCCTGCCTGCTCTGATGGGTCGCCGTTCATTAACTCCGTGCTGAACGAAGCAACTGCATCAATGCCATAAGTCTTCAGCGCGGTGAAATAAGCCGTGTGCCAGTCGCGTGCCGCTCGATTTATTCTCGGAGTCGCTGTCAAATCGGTCCGCCAATATTCTGCGGTAGCGATCAACGTACTATTTAAAGAGTCGCTCGTATCCAGGTCATACGGCGTACCGTCTACCCCGCCGCTCAGGGTTGTAGCAGCAGACCCAAAGCTGTAACCTTCGCTGCTTGGGTCTAATTGAACAATGATTCCATTTCCGTCCGTTCCCATAGCCCGGGCGGTAAATGTCAATTGGTCGCCGTTCGTACTCGCCCACAGCAGGTTTGTGCCGACATTGATCAGCCCGGCAAGGGCTAACGCGACGGTGGCAGGCGTATCGTCCAACAGCACGAGATGTTTAATTTGGGTAGTCGCAGTCGGATCATCGGCCGAAGCGAGGTCCAGAATAACTGTCGGGCTTCCATCAAATGGAAGTGCAGTTAAGGTTACCGTCAGGGATGCATACACGGTACCAGTCCGGACAATTTCATAGAACCACAGCGCTCCGGTGTAGTGGTTCACCCTTCCCTGAAATCCTAGCTTGTTGATGAGCCAAGCAGTGCGTTCGGCAGGCAGCGATTGCGAATGGTACGTGTCCCAATCGGTAGCAAGCGCTAACTGCGTCTGCGACTCGAAATCCGGCAGGTTTACCGACGGATAAGCTATCTCCAGAAAATCGAAATAGAAAGAGTTTTCGGCTGGACCAGCATGCGTTAGCTGTACCGTGTGTGTGCCGGCGGCATAACTCCCAAGCGGAGATCTTACCAGCACATCTTCACCGTTTAGTAGCAGATTCAAAGATGTCGTCTGCCCGTCTACCGAAACATCGACAGTTGCGCCTGCGCCTAGCAGGCGGGTGCCTAAATAAAGCTCGTGCTCTGCCGTCTCGGTATAGACAATCGTACAGCTATCGCCAGGATTATTCGTGCTGTGGATCTTGCTTCCCGAGTAATTTCCCGTTGTCAGCGCCCAGGCCGATCCGTTGTAAGCGACAGCCGCATCGGAATCCTCTATTCGGCGGCTTCCGGGCCCAGCGACGGAGTACTGGCGATTATTGCCTGTTACCGTCCAGTTCGAAAGGGTTACCTGAAATTCTGCCTGTTCATAGCTGCCAGGCTGCATGTCGGCCGCCCACGTCCATCGCAACTTCCGAACGCGATTGGTGGGAATCTGTTCTTGAGTATCTGAGTCAACCAAGTTGCCAAAATTGATCGTAATCTGATAGGTCGTCGGAAAGGCGCCGCCGCTAAACATTACCGCGGGCTCTGCCCAGCACTGTGCTGCATTCTGGGCAAAGCCGTACGCCGTAACTCTATTGCAGTTTGCCCCGATGACTGCCGAATATTGATCGTTTGGTCTTGGCGTAAGCTGTATCGAAACCCCATCGGACTGAATCGTCGCCATGAAATCCGGGTTACCGATAATCTCGGAGTTCCCGTTGACCGCAGTGGCTACTCCTTGCGCGATGTCCTTCAGGGTGTCGGTGGTTTGTACCTTATAATAATGATGATTTTCAAGCAGCGCCAGGCCCACGCGATTGCCCACGCCCGGCGATGCCGTCAGCGTCATGGTTGCAGTTGCACCCACATAATTGCCGGCTACAGGAGTTGCGTTGGCGAGCGAGAAGTTCACATGATATAGGTTTTCAACCCCGCTATCATCTGTCGCCCAAACGCGCAGATTGTTCCAATCGACCACAGGATCTAAGTTCGATTCGAGAGGTATGCAGTTCGTTCGGCTTTCCTGGTATGTAAGCGTTAAACCGCTTAGGTCGCCATCGGGCAGATAGCGGAGCGCAGGATGTTCGAAGACGTTATCGCGATTCCATTCGACAACACACCAGTCAAACTGCTGCCTCCACTTACCCGAAACGGCAAAACCTGAGTCGCTGGCTTGCGACATTGCCGCGATTGCCGAAGGCATCAGGAAGTAGCACTGCAGATCCCTGTCAGGGGTCAGTTTATAAATCTGCTCTGCCATAACTTAGAGGCGAATCGTCACTGCCAGATCGCGGCCGGGACTTATCTGGCCTGAGTATCCTGAGATCACCTGCAAAGTGACATTGATGGTAAGTGCCGCTGTGTTCTGCAATGCCGGCAGAGCGGCGCCATCGAATACCGTAGACGTCGTTTGACCGGATGGAATCGAGACGTTGCAGTATTCCGTCCCGTTCTGCAAAATATCTACGCTGATCGTATACCCGGTGGCAGCCTGGTTTACCACAGCTCGGATGTCGCGCACTGCATGCGATGCTTCGATGAGCAGCGGTGGCGAGGCATTTTGTTGCGTAGCCAGGTATCCACTCACTTGCAGCGAGAACTGTCCCCCTGATAGTGTCCTTAGCCCTCCATCGGCTTGTAAGGTGTAGCAGGTCTGCTGGACCTGGCTGTTTCCGAAAGCATTTGTCACGTAGAACTCTGCTGCACAGATTCGAACGTCAGGTATGCTGACCGTATGCAAGTAGTTAAGGGACGCCCTATTCTCGAAGAAATCGGCCGCAAATGCCACCACAACCGCCGTCGAATCCAGATGTAATACAAGATCACCCACGTTGTGAGTCGTGGCAATCGAGCCCAAGACGGCTCTGATGACCGTATAGGTATTCGCACTCGGGTCTGCCGACAACACCGTCATTAACTCAGTGCCAATCTGAATGATTTGCCCGGTTGCAGGGGATGCAATTAACGCTAGCGAAACGGTTGTGCTGCTGATGTCCACGCTCGCTGCCAGCGAGTAGGCGCTTGGCGTATTCAGTTCGTTCCAGGAGAAAAGCTGTAATGTGCCGCTTGAAACGGAATTTGTATTCGTAAGGTCAGTGAACCCGACTTGAGACAATGCAAGCTCTCCGCCTCCGGGCGCTGAAAGCGTAAAGGTCGGAATCCCAGGCAGCCCTGCGTCTGACGATTGACCACCTAAGGTCCAGCGAGTAAGCGGACACAGATCCGGCGTACCTTCCTGATTACTGACATTCGCTCCGCGCCCCGATATCTGAACCACGCTTCCCGTTTCGTAAGCCACTTGGAACTGAGCCGGGCTCGTTGCCGAGACCGCTGCAAATCTCCAGGAGGGTTCGGCGATAACAAAAGTGCTCGTCGCGTCGGGTAATACCGACCAAGCAGGCGACACCGTTAATGTAGTCTGGTCATTAGCCGTTATCGTTCGCTCCTGGCCTCGCCCTGTTCCTTCAAGAATTCGGACCACCATGCCGTTGTATGCTGAACTGGTTGCCCCCATATCCGCCCAGCCGATCGTCGTCGAGGAAATAATTGTTGCTGGATACGGGCCCGCATATTCGAACCTGTAGTAAAAATCGGCATGATCGAAACTGGCGTCAGGCGGACCAATGGGCTGCGGTGCAGCTCCGATATCCATGTAACTTGTATTAAGCGGCTGTTTCGTGGCAATTCGATAAAGCAGTTGCGGCGTCGTCCCGCGATAGACGTTGAATGCAGCCGCGGTAACCGGAAAGCTAAGGCCGTTGATGACGATTGAGTTCAGGCCGCTTCCGGTCGGGACGCTAGCCGGAACGGTAAACGACAACGCGCCTTCGTTCCCGGCGCTGTCCACTGCGGTAACGGCGTAATAAAGAACACTACCGCCCGCTATGCTCCCGCTACCCGTCACATAGCCTGGCGAAAGACTGAGCAACGGCAAATTCGGCGAATTAGCCGCCGGCGCTGTCGGCTGTGAAAATCCAACCGTCAGCGTATCTGTTGCAGTCCCGTCGCTTTGGGCCTGAATCTGCTCTGTGACTGTGAAATCGAAGTATTCGAAATTTCCGTTTGGATCGTCATGCACAACGAGCCCGATTAAAGGCCGCGGCGTCTGCACTTGTGTGCCTGGCTGCCTTCCAGCGCCCCCCAAAACGGCAGGATTATCGCTATACCAGTCATCGTCGTGAATCTGCGCAAAAATGGTAACTAGCTCATAATTGATCGAAGGAGATAGCTTGACTACCCGAAACGGAACGCGGATAAAGCCTTCTTTCAGGTATGTGAGCGCAATGATGTCTCCTGGCCGAACCTTGAGCGCCCGAAAACTCGTCTGAAACTCGACGAACATATTTCCGTCGGTGGACTTATCCAACTGCCGTAAAAGCACTCTGGTTGCTTGGCTAAAGTTAGCGATTCCAAGCGCTGTCGATTGACTGCTGATCTCATATCCGATGAGTGCCGAGTCGTCTGCGTCTACTAGCGACAGGCTATCTTGCTGATATTCGTTCGATTCATCTTGAAATTCTACGCTCAGCCGGTTGGATGTCTCGGCAATGGTGCGCGATGTAAGTCGAACGGTCGAGGCGCCGTTCGGATTTCGCACGATTCCTGAAAATGGCCCCGATCCGTCGCTGAATTCATAGGCAGGCCAGCCGCCATTCAGCGTCTCCGCACTATTGCCGCCATCCGGCAGCGCTGGTTGCTGGGCGGCAATCGTTGTTTCCGGTAAGAGTTCCAACAACCCCGTGGTTCCATACCGCAGCATAAGGCTGGAAGCGACCCGAATGCCACGTACAATCGTGGCGGCGCTCTGTCGCTTGGTCAGAATTAAGTTGCATTCATACCTTTGCACCTGAATTGCATTGCCGTTCAAATCGGTCGTGCTGATCAGAGTCCCGCAAAACGCCGCCGCCGATGCAAAAGTTGCCAGATTGAGATCCGATGTCGACCATCCGCAGCGCTGAAGAATGTCGAGAATTACCCAAGCGGGATTATTCGTGAAACTTGTCTGTTGAAACGTTCCGTCGGGATTATATTGGTCGATCTGGATTCCTTGCAGCAGTACTTCAACGTTAGGCAGGGTTCTTCCGCTGCTGATCCTATTCGGTACCACAACCGAGAGGACCGACATGCTTCCGTATGGATCGCCGAGTGGGTTTCCGTTTGAATCGGTAAAATCGAGGTTGAAATTACCATTTCGTGTACCGGTCGTCACGACGTTGTACCATCCCGTCGTCGTCATGTCCTGGCCCTGAACGGCCAGTGGGATTTCAATGTCATTGACGACCACCTTCATAACGGACTGGATGGTGCCCATCCCGAGCAGCGCTTCCATGTGGGTGAGATTGCCGTCGTTGCGAGCGAAGATAACTAATGCCTTTATCCAGCCGGTTCCATAGACGAGCGGCACCGCGTCGTTGTATTTCGCTGCATCGTCGAGGACTGGAGAGAGATGGGACGTCTTGGCGCCGGAGGTCCGCACCATGATCGCTGACGGCACGAACTCGAACCCGCCGAATCGCTGCGTTACATGCCCGGACGCATCTGATGAAAACATTCCGTGCTGTTGGCACTGTGTTCGCGACTTATCGCAAGATGTAAATGCTTGCCCGCCATTCAGATTCCCAACCCCTCCTGCGATGTCGGCGGAATAACCACAGCGATAATATTGTGAATATCTTCCATTCGCGCCGCCATTGGTTGCTTCCGTCCTCTGAGCCTGGGTCGATGGGAAGTTCCACGGGCAAGAGCGCTGAATGCGAACCTCAGGCAGAGGAATGCGCTGAAGTGAAAGCTTGTTGGTGAAGCTCAACGTCAGCGAATCCTCTGCGATTTCATCTGGATCTCCGGCGATTCCCCGGAATAAGATGGTGCTTTCGGTCGTAACCTGTAACGTTTGCAGATTGGCGAAGGCGAAGTATACGGTAAGCTGTGTTCCCTTGAAACCAATTGCTGCGTTCAGCTCCGACAGCGCGGAATCGGCGTTCGCGAGCGTTAGTGATAGTTGGGAAATGCCATCCATCGCATCGTCAGCCGATAGTTGCAAGTCGAATAAGTTATGCTTAAGAACTCGCGCTGAATACGCCTGCTGGTTGAAAGGAATGGAATGAGTGCTCCAGTATTCTACGTCTCCGGACGGCAGAATACATTCAAAAAACAACAGCGGCGTATCGGCTTCAGCGAGTTGCTTAACCTGGTTGATCGTACTCATTCTTCATTCCTTAGAGCGTGGTCTCAATGCTGAACGCTGTCGAAGATAAATTTGGCGCCTCGGCCGTAAACGCGAGTTGGTCAATTCCCCAATGGGCGCTAGCGTAGACTCCAGCGGCCTGAGCGGTCGGGCGATACCGTGAAGGCACTATTTGGGCCTCGAGCTGCGGACCGTACAGTTGCACCTGCTGCCCAGGCGCCAGACTGACTCCTATCGTGAAGCCAATACCGGAATCGCTTAGCGTGCCGCTGGAGACAATCCGCGTCCAATTCGGTCCGATCGAAACGTCGGTCTGGTCTTGTGCAACAGAACCTTGGCGAATCATCGTAATCGACGATGGAGCCGTACTAGCCGCGTAGATAGAAAAGCAATATTGGTAGCCGGAAGGCACTTGTAAAACCTGTGTGATCGCTTGGTTTGCCTGGCCGGTATTGCTGACAGTAAATGCACCCGTCCCGCCGGTTGGATCGGGCGCTCCGGAAGTAATGTGAATTAAGCTCGCGACTTGCCATGGCACCGCAGTTATGTCCGAGCTCGAGATGAGCATGTTATCCGTCGGATCTATGAACGTGAAAGCGTGGAAGGGTCCCACGCACGCAGTGAAATGAGCTTGTAAGGCCTGTACGTCTATATCAGATAGTTCCGTGTATGACAATTGCCAGAGCAGTTGTGCGCCACCCGGGTCGGAGTACAAAATCATGCTTCCGTCAGGCAGAATATTTTTCACAGTGCGGGCAAGTCGAATTTTGCGTATCGGAAACTGCGCTAACGCGCCGCTTGTGAGCTGTGGGTAAAACAGATTAGCCATTTGTTTCTATCACCCAGAAGGAGGTCGAACTAACATCGACGCCCACGTATTCCGTTACTAAACCCGGTGCAGCCAAGCGGCAATTCGGTACCGTCGCACCGCTGAACGGGTCGGGAAAGCTGAATGGTGAGTAATCGCCGCTTTGAGCTACAAAAAACGCTTCGAGCCCCTGAATTTCGCCCTCATTCAACAGATCCAGGCGAATCTGCCACTGCCGCAGCGCTCTTGGCTGAACCAGGTACCGTTGATCCGACGCGTCAAGAAAGCGAATCACTTGAGCGCCTTGCCCGCTAGCAATCTGCGCCGGATATTGTGTCACCGCGCCAGAACTCAGAACTGGAAAACTCTCCATTTAAATATCCGCAATCACATCGTTGAGAGAGCTTGAGTTCAGTAGCGCAGTTTTAACAGCTTGCGCGATCTGCGTGCTCTGGTATTGAAACGATTGCCCGCTGGATGCGGAGCTATTCGCCTGGGGGGTTGGGGTGCTCATATATTGGGGTCCATTCGAGTTTGATATGCCCGCCTGCTCTGTCATGCTGCCCTGATACATCGAGCCCGCATTTGAGCTCACATATACTGTTTGCGTTTGGGAACTCGGGAGCTGAAATTCAACCAGCGGAGGAGGAGTGCTCGATCCGCCGCCGCCGAAGAGACTTGCTATCCCCGAAATAAGGCCGCCCAGGCCGGCGATGCTGCTCAACCCGCCACCAAGGAGGCTCGCGACCCCTCCGGATGCGGTTTTCGTTAGTAAATTAGCCCACTCGCTACCGGATTGTGAAGTGCTGGTTCTGGTGTTGGAAGGCGATCCGAAGTTAATGCCCGTTGGCCCTGTCTTCGCATTTAAGCCCGTTGCTTTCGTGTCCCCTGAGGCTGTCGGCTTGATGGTCTTTTCCGTGTTACTTTGTGGTTGCGTGATGATGCTAGTAGGCGCTAATAATTTGTTGACGCTCTGACCGCCTATCTTCTGAGCGGATAGTTGATTTAGAAGACTGGATAAGTTGTTTTTACGATTCGCCACGCTGTTTCTCCATTTGCCACGCTCGCTCCAGCGTCATTAACGCATCGGCAGCCTTGGCATCGATGTCCCACAGACTGCCTCCGCCACTTTCTTTCCACCATCGAAATTGATCCAAAAAGGATAGGCTCTGAGCCGTAATAACCGATTTCGGGCAGTGCGTTGAATACACCCCGCCTCGTGCCCATACCGCTCTTGCCCTTCCCGGATTCTCGATCGTGACCCAGGCGCAATTTCTCGCCTTCACCAAGCCGCTTGACCGGCACGTATCGCACCTCCACGCGGCCGGTGAGGAGAATTGAAAGTGGAATGCGATTAGAAGTTTTTTCTTTCTTCGTCCGATAGCTCTAATTCCGCGCGAATCCTCTCGATTAGTTCGTCACTTAGACGCTCCGGTCCATTTGCGATCAGCATCGCGGGTGTCGCCTTCTCGCCGTCGATTTGCAATCCTTCCAATTCAGCAACGCCCCACTCGATGTAGAGCTTTCGGACTAGTAGATCCGCTAACGACGCCTCCAACTGGTCGCCCGGCTCGCCCGCTTTCAAAAATTCGTAGCGTAAGGCTAGCTCTCGTACATTCCTGGTTAGCTCCAGCCGTTGTCCCAGCGAGATGCGTTTTGTCGCGAACCGCACACCAGGCACAGTTCG
>Ga0335074_10013492_pt1 | contig 11483 bp, 10 predicted proteins | sample Lox_Sample_23_FD_206715 | JGI IMG/M metagenome (GOLD analysis project Ga0335074, IMG submission 206715) | Soil microbial communities from Loxahatchee National Wildlife Refuge, Florida, United States - Lox_Sample_2.3 | ecosystem: Environmental > Terrestrial > Soil > Wetlands | place: USA...
CGAATTTCATGAGCCCCGGCAGCGTGACGGGCAGCGCGCAGGTGAAGTTACAGAACAACATCCCGCGCATGGAGTGCCCGGTCATTACCTGGGAGCCGCAGAATACGCAGAATGCAGTGCAAGTGCAGATCACGACGGCAAACATCACACAGGACCAAGTTACGGTAGTGCTCTCTGGGCCCAGCGGCGTCACCGGCAATTTGACCGTCACGTTGAGTGGCGCTTCTTCTGTAACGCTCGGACAAGCGAATGGAGTTGGGGCAGGAACCTACAACTACACCTTTAATCGGCCTTCGCTGAGCAGTGGCGAGTACACGTCGGTGGGTGCCAGTTGGACGGCCGGCGAGGGCGCCAGCGCCAGCGCGGCGGTGAGTTTTAACGTGCTCGGGATGACGAGATTTTCCACTTATAATGCGCTTTACGAATCCACCTGTGCTGCGGGAACGCCTGCCACCGCGTATATCATTACCGGAGCATCCGGCTGCTCGGATTACACTACGACCTTGAACCCGAACTTCATGAGTCAGGTCGTGATTAACGGGACAGGTGTATCTAACAGCAACGGAATTCTGAAGACGTGGAATGTAAATACGAATAGATGCCCTCTGCCCACGGGCGCGACAAGCTCTAACACTTTCTACCAAGTTACTAGCATCACTGGTTCCTGCAATACAGTTCTCTCCGGCGGTACCAGTCTGGCTACGAATCCCAATCCGGCCACGTCTAACGCCGATTGGAATTGCGGAGACCAAGTGTTGCTGGTAAACAGCAGCGATCAGACTAATTCGACCAAAACCGTTCAAGATTACTGCCCAGCATGCAGCACGCCAGGGCATATTGACAGTTTCTCTTCTTCCCAAGCGTGTAGCGTGCACTTGCTGCCCGACTACGGGAACTTTTACGGGATAAGGCTTAGGTGATATGCGCTGGCCAAATGGTAAACGTCTTCTATTGTCGCTTGCGCTGAGCGCCGGCTCGATTGCGTTCGGGCAGGTGGCACAGGACCGTCCGGAGTTATGCGGCCGACCTGGTGCATCTATCCCAGTGCCACCTGGGGTAACAATAGTGTCAGACCCGTCGAACTCCCGCTCTGAACTGCGCATTCGAGTTCTCGACAAAGCCATCGTTTTCCCGGCCGTCATGGAGACGGTTCAGCAGGCGTGCCCAATCGCTGGACATGAGCTGGTGGTATTTGGCCTAGCGACGCCAGCCTTGTACAACATAGAGATTGTTCGGCTTCCTGATGGTTCCTTGCGTGATTCGTTCTACGGGTTCAGCCCGATCATCGCCCCGAACCAGCGCTGGCTGGTAAGGCGGAAGTTCTATCCGGCACAGGCCGTTACGTCCGAAGAATACGTGATCTACGACCTAGCTCAAGATTGGGCTCACAATCGGGAGCCCGGAATCGCGAGGAGCGACATGGACCTGGTTGGCAAGCTTATCTATCCTGTCGTTGCAGGCAATTGGCCTTTCTTCAGCGATCACCCGCCGCCAAGCGAGACGCACAGCTTCCGCTCGGACTCGTTCTATTGGGCTCCTGACGGCGGGGCCGTGCTGTTTGCCGACAGCGTGGAAGAGCACCTTTCGCTTGTGCTGGTATCTCTCGAGAACGACAACTTTAGAGCGTACCTTTACCGCCTAACCGATTCTGAAGCATGTCCTGGGAGCGCGGTAACGTGGCCGCCTACGCTTTCAAGCGCGGAGGTCTCGCTGCCGATAAATGGCCGCCGCGGAGTTCACGCGGCTTTCAGAGTCGGCAATTCGCTTTGCCGGGAAACGCTCACTCTGCAATCAGACGACTTCAAGGCGGCAACACCGGAGGTTCACGTCATGCCGTCCACCCCGATCGGGAGGTAGTTTCGCGGCTTCCGTCGATGTGTGCGAGGCACTGCTCTCTGTCGCTCCGTCGCTGCTCCATCGAGGAGCAGTTGGAGCCGGGGAGCAGATTTGGGCCGATGTCGGCGAGATCATCCGCAACCAGATTCCGGATAAGAACGGAAAAACCATCCCGCGCGATGTAACCATGGGTTCTTACGAATTGCGCGATCTGGATCACATCGGCGTCGGGTACTTATTATGAAGGGAAGCTGGTGATGGATAAGAGTTGGGGCACGGCTATTACGGTTGCGCCGGCTGCTGCGGGTACGCGCAGACGAAGCTAGCGCCAAGTCCGTTGTCCGGGGCCGTTTCCACCGGGGCGGGCGATGCCGCCGACGCCCTGGACGGCTGCAACGAGTACTGGTATGACGTCACCTCGGAAGCCTATAACTGGGCGAGCACGAACTCGGGGATCGTGAAGGTGGCGAATGCCTATTCGAATTTCATGAGCCCCGGCAGCGTGACGGGCAGCGCGCAGGTGAAGTTACAGAACAACATCCCGCGTATGGAGTGCCCGGTTATTACCCGGGAGCCGCAAAATACGCAGAATGCCTGCAGCATATCGGTAACGCGGTCGAACCTGACGCAGACGTCTGCTACGGGTTCTCCTGCGAATCTCGCCGCGAATCCGGCGTTCACGTACAATGCGTCCGGGTCTGGAACGATAGCAACCTATACCACATCGAACGCGAATGCTAATCCTAATACGGCTACCATCGGCGGGACGACGAATAGCGGCGCGCCTGAGCCGGGAGGGCTTGGGACACTCCAAGCGACTTACAACTGTTCAGGGGGGTCCGCCAGCCAATCTTTCCAGGTCCCCACCTTTGGTTTGTCGTGCTACTCCACGCAACTCGAGACCGACTATCTCAACGGCGGAAGTTGCACTTCGATCACGATCAGCGGCGTAACATATAGCGGCTCGTCGAACCCGTCGGGCATACCAGCTGAGCCTTACTGCAACTCTTTTCTCGGAATGGTCCGGCTTAACGGGAGCGGGCAGTCACAAAGCGGAACGAAGATCGCTTGGCAATCCGGATCGTACCCGAATTGGACTTTCTCGGTGATCTCGCAGTTTTTGGGGGCAGACGGCACTCCCGTCGTGGCGAACGCCACTCTGGCCAGGGACAGGAGCATCGTGCCACTTAGCACGACAGTACAACTGCCCGGCGGCAACTACAGCGCAAATGACATCGGTGGCGGCATCACTGGGTACAGGCTCGACATATACATGGGGTTGGGGAACGGCGCCTGCGCCGGGTTCCAGAATAATGTCGTGGTCGGCGCGTGCAGCCCCGGCGTATCGACATGCCCGGCGCAGGCGATTCAGTAGGAGGGCGGATGTCGCACACTCGCATCAATTCCGTCCTCGCGGCGGCGCTGTTGCTCTGGACTCTTCGGCCCGCGCACGTTACCGGCGCTTCACCCGACGGGAAGGTGGCCTTTATCAGAGCCGGGCGTTTGTATACGGCGAACGCGGACGGGTCCGCAGTTCGAGTGTTGCCCACCGGGAAGGCAGCCGAACACCCGAAATGGTCGCCCGATGGGTCCAGAATTGCCTATTTTGTGCCCGCGGATGCGGGCGACGAAGGCACCTGGGGGTCGCTCATCGTGATCGCAGCGAGTGGCGAACGCATCGCCACTCTTCCAGTAGAAAGAGTAGCGCCCAACGGCACGCCTGTCGCGGGATTGCGGGGGGTCGAGACCATCGGCTGGCTAGACGCCACTCACGTCTTCGCCGAGGGGAGTGCGAATCCTTATGCTCTTGAGTATCGATCGATCGACATAGGGTCGGGAAAGGTGGAAGGATTCATAGGCGCGGACTTCGCCACCTGCGCCGAGAGAGGGGTGGTCGCGTATTGGGGCCCGGTTTTCCCGTATAAGCGCAGCATGCCACTCGAGATATCGAGCACGAACTCGTCCATGTTTGCGTTTCCAGACGGAAACGCGCTGCCGACGATCCATATCGGTCTGCGATGGGCAGACAAGTGCGAATATCTTGGTTTCATAGATCCGAGAGGTCCCCCGGCGCTGGTCATTGTACACAATGAGTCGATATCAAGAACGGGCTTGCCGGAGTCGGATGCTCAGGCCGTTCTGAGGGGGGTTGAGGAAGGCTTCCTCATCGGGCGGGATGAGGAACTTTTCTATGACACCGCAAAGGGAAGCCTTGGGGCGACGCCTGCCTACTTGCGTGAGCGCCTGGTGGAACGCCGAGTGCAGCGGGCCAGCGTCGAGAAAGCGCTTGAGGCAAGTGACGCCGATTGGTGGTGGGAGGAGCAACCGTAAGATCATTTCGCCTTCTCCACATTGGGAGCGGCGACCGCCCAACAATGCGGGGTGACGCTCCTATGGCGCAGTCCAAGCCAGAGCGGGTCGGTCGCGCTACCGGAGATGGCGTTGGCGCCCGGCGCGACGCGTATCTTGCGTGTAGCCGAAGCGGGACTAGGAGTTCCGGCGGACGCTTACTGGGCCACGGTTGTTCTGAAGTACCAGGGCCGGAGGGCGGATCTGGTGCCGGTCGCCACGAGCTTCGACGAAAGCGGCCGCTACGGGCTGCAGACGCCGTTCGCCGAAGGCGTATCGCACCTGTGGAAAGGCAGTATGTGGCACGTGGATGGGACGCACAACTCGCTGGTTACAGCCGGAAATGGCGGAACGGGGCCGACGCACGCGGCTATTACGCTGTTCTACAACAAGGGCAAGAGTTCTTATACGATTGAGAAACAGCTCGAACCGGGTCAACAGATCTGGGCCAATCTCGGCAATATCATCCGGGGACAGATTCCCGACAAGAACGGCAAAACGATTCCTGCTGATGTCACAATGGGCTCCTACGAATTGCGCGATCTGGATCATATAGGCGTCGGTTATCTATATGAAGGCAAGCTGGTGATCGACAAGACGTGGGGCCACGGCTATTACGGCTGCGCTGGTTGTTGCGGCTACGAGACGGCGCAGCTTACTCCCAATCCCATGGGTGGGGGCGTCAGCACCGAATCAGGTGATACCGCGGATGCCCACGATATGTGCAACAACACCTGGCCAGACGTCACGTCGGAAGTGTACGACTGGGCCAGCACGAACACCGGAATCGTGAACGTGGCCAGTGCGGTTTCCCATTTTATGAGCCCGGGCACGGTCACCGGCAGCGGTCAGGTGCAATTGCAGCTTCAGCTAGCGCGCGAGGAGTGCCCGGATGGCACCTTTGAGCCGCAAAATACGCAGAATGCGCTGCAGGTGGCAGTTACTAGCGCGAATATCGTTCAGAATAACATCACCGTCGCCCTCTCCGGACCGTCCTCCGTTTCAGGCAATCTGGTCGTGCAGGTAACCGGGGCGAATGGCGGCTCCCCGATCGATCCCATAGAGAACGGAACGCTCGGGCCGGGCACCTACAGCTATAACTTCGGGCTAGGCAGCATACCGATTGGGGAATACACCACGGTTACGGCCCGCTGGACGGTGAACGGAGCGACCGTCAGTGCCTCGCTTGGCTACACCTTTGAAGTAATGGGCACGTATGTGCAAACGCAGTACAACACGCCGTATGAGGGCAATTGCGGAGGGACGGCGACCAACGTAACGCTGTGGAAAGCTAGCCCTACCTGCACGCCGTCGTCGGGATCGTTACTCAGCAATTTCATTAACGTGGTCGCGGCACCAGGTTCCGGAACTGGAAGCGGGCAGTCGATTAACTATCAGGGCGTCGTTCCCGAGCAGTACTGCACAGCGTACTCGACAACAAACTTCCGGGAGTACGCGACCATAACCGGCACCCTGGGGTCGCTGAGTAACTCCTCGGTGGCCGCATGCTCGCAATCCCCCCTTTACAGAGCGGGAGCGCAGGTATTCATCGTGGGCGAAGGTACGAAGACGGTTACCGACTCCTGTCCCGCTTGTTGCCAAAACACTGGGTACGCTCACCTGGACAACTACACGACGAACAATGCATGCAGCGGTATTGGCAGCCTTCCGAACGCGCTTACGATATGGCTGAATCCTTGACTCGGTTGTTGCGTTGCGCGGCGCTTGCGCTCGGGCTTCTGAGCCTCAGGCTGGCGGTGTCCGAAGGCGTTTGGAAGGTCGACAAGGTCATTCTGACACCAGAGAGCGATGTTGTCGGACGGTTAACAGTCGGTCTATCGAGAGATGACACGGCCTTCGAGATCACTTCCGAGATTCGCCTGAGCGCGGTGAGGGATCATTTCGTTTTTCGCGACCGGCTCGTGGTCATCGGCGATGTGGGTGAGCCGGGCCGGGCATCTGGTGTGGTGATATTTGATCTGGCGGACAGAAAGCTTCTCGACTGGTTCGTCTGCTGGGAGCCCACGCGGATCTCTGAGTCGTGGATCGCCTCCGTGGAATGGTACCCCGAACACGGTGAGCGCTGGCCAACAGATGTGGTACTGGTTTATGACCTTGATAGGTCTCCCGTCCAGAATCGCGTAGGGAAAGTTACGCTGCCGTTCGCCCCGCCGCCGATCACCGGGGCTCCGGTGGCGGTAGGCATTCCCGTCTACCCGCCTGCGAATGCAATCGACGGCTCCTACACTAACGTGGCTGCGAGCGCGGAGTCCGCAACACGGGTGCTGGGTTCTCCGTACTTCCTCCTTCTTCCGTCCCGCTGGCTCGTCTTTGTTGCCGCCCAGGGGAGAGATTACCCGAGTTCGCAGAATCACCTCGTCGTGGTCGACCTCTCGCACGGGCTGCTTTCGCCTCCGGCAAGGTCCATCCCTATACCCAGGGAGGGCTTCACAAAAGCCGGACGTAATCCCCGGATGATCCAGGTTGATCGGATGGAGGCCGCCGGGGAACACTCCGTACGCCTTTTCCTACCAGAATCGGAGTACGGGATAGGCAGCGAGGTTGTGAACCTTGCGACGCACACGCCGGAGTGATGCCGACACCTTTGGGGGCTGCCGGGGCCGGTCTGAACGGCTACCGCTTGCCGCCATCGTTACCCTTCCCGCTGCAGCCGGTCGCCGTGCCGCTGGAGCACGTCACATCCATCGATGTGCGCGAGGCGCTGCTCTCGGTCGCTCCGTCGCTGCTCGATCAGAGCGGCTCATTTGGCTCGGTCGTATATCGCTTTTCCGGCATGAGCGAGGGCAACATTTTCGGCGCGACCCTCGTTTAGCGCGCACAACGGCCACCAAACGGCCTGTGCGCTTGTAGTCCGGCGGAACGAGTCGCCGATGGGCTTTCATTTTGATGGGGAACCGATCGAGAACGGCTGGAGCCCGAACTCGACGGAAAGCGTCTTGAGTTAGCGCGCACAACGGCCACCGAACGGCCTGTGCTTATAGCGGCTGCCGCGGGCGAGCGCTTCCGACTATCTGATGCTGGCGAATGCGTCCACGCAGCCGCTAACCGGGTCTCTCGTGGTTTCCGACACGACCGGGCGCAATTACACGCAGCCTGTGAGGCTGGGCTCAAGTTTCGCTGAATCGATGGAATTCCCTGAGCCAATCGCGGCGCAATTACACGCAGCCTGTGAGGCTGGGCTCAAGCGCGATGCAGCGGCTGGATCTGCGCGCGATAACGCAGGCGGCACACCTGGCGGGAACCGAAGGCGGCGTGACGGTGCTGGTTCCCACAGGCGGCGGCAACCTGATCACTTCGCACATCGTCTTCGATGAGACGACTGGCATGTCGGCCACCATGAAAGCTTTCGAGCGCGACCCTGCCGAAAAGCCGAACACCCACACCCTGCGCGCTCCCATGATGGCGCTGGTGAATCCCGATCCCGCGTTGATGTTCCCGAGCAAGACGAAGCTGGTTCCGCAGATTTTCCTGCGCAATACGACGGGTGCGCCGCTGAATGTCGGGGCGTCGCTCCAATGGCGCAGCGCGGGCCAGAGCGGGTCGGTCGCGCTGCCGGATATGGCGTTGGCTGCGGGTACGACCCGCGTGCTGAACCTGGCGGAAACGGGTACCGGCGTTCCTCTCGACGCGCATTGGGCGACCATCGTTCTGAATTACCAAGGACGCCGAGGGGATGTCGTTCCGATCGCAACGAGCTTCGATGAGAGCGGCCGTTACGGGCTGCAAACTCCGTTTTCCGAAGGTGTTTCCCATTTGTGGAAAGGCAGCATGTGGCATGTGGATGGGACGCACAATTCGCTGATTACCGCCGGGAACGGTGGAACGGGGCCGACGCATGCGGCGGTAACGTTGTTCTATAACAAGGGCAAGAGCTCTTATACGATTGAGAAGCAGCTCGAACCCGGCGAGCAGATTTGGGCCGATGTCGGCGACATCATCCGCGGACAGATTCCCGACAAAAACGGAAAGACCATTCCGCCCGACACGATGATGGGTTCTTACGAATTGCGCGATCTGGATCACATCGGCGTCGGTTATCTATATGAAGGCAAGCTGGTGATCGATAAGAGTTGGGGGCACGGCTATTACGGTTGCGCGGGCTGCTGCGGGTATGCGCAGACGAAGCTGGCGCCAAGTCCGTTGTCCGGGGCCGTTTCCACCGGGGCGGGCGATGCCGCCGACGGCCTGGACGGCTGCAACGAGTACTGGTATGACGTCACCTCGGAAGCCTATAACTGGGCGAGCACGAACGCGGGGATCGTGAAGGTGGCGAATGCCTATTCGAATTTCATGAGCCCCGGCAGCGTGACGGGCAGTGCGCAGGTGAAGTTACAGAACAACATCCCGCGCATGGAGTGCCCGGTCATTACCTTTGAGCCGCAAAATACGCAGAATGCTACACCCACCGTTACGATCCAAGTACAAAGCGGGTTCGTCAGCATGGCAGGTAACGGATTGGTGCTGCTGGCGGGCTCCGGCGGTCTGGGTACTACAGCGGTTACGGCGGCCGGGAATCCCTCGGGCGGTACCTACGCCTGGACCGCCGGAGCGAATCTCAAGATTTCCGGCGCCTCTTCCGCGAATGCGTCCGTTAGCGGTACCGCCGCAAGCACATCGGCCGGAGACACTTACGTATCGAACTCGTATACCCTAAACAGCCAAACGGGGGAGGCAAGCGTGCGTTTCAGCGTCCTAAATCCCACAAACTTTACAGCTGCCACCTACCCTGGAGGCAGCCAATACACGACCCCCTATAGCAATGGATCCGAGTCCGGATACCTGACAACAATTACCTACTATTTGTACGACCAGTGGGGCAACATTATCGCCGTTCCGGGCATCCCCTTTACCGAAGTGTTGTCTACAACTAGCAACCCTTATGGGGCGCAGTTCAGCCCACCTGATAATACGCCGAGAACAGGCACCTCGAATGCGAGCGGCAGTATGCTCGACTACCTGTACGCCTACGCGTCCGGCGGCCTCCCCACGGGCTTTTCGGCCAGCCGTAACCAGAGTCTCACCGTAAACGGTTTTGCGTTCACCCCAACACAGGGACAGACCTACACCCAGGCGTATGCAACGATATCCACGAAGACGCTGGCTCGCTAGCGGCCGACCCATGAAAGGGTGCGTCATTGCAATTGCTTTGGCGACCCTCTTGCGCGCCGCTCCGTCTGGGCAGGCTGTTTCCGCTGAAGAACTGTGGGGCGCGCTAAATCCAGCCGAAGCAGGCAATTCTTGCCGGGGTCGCACGGGCTGGAAATGTCGAGGTGCGGAAACGCTGCGGGAGGTCGCCGATGCCGCGGACCAGCCCTGGGCGGGCGTAGCGTTCGGGTTACTGGAGCGCATGGGGCCGCCGGTTGCAACTAAACCTCTGGAGACGGAGCTAACCGAGGGCAGAACTGCCTCCGCCCGTGAGACCGCTGGCGCGGTTCTAGGAAGGCTGCCAGTACCAGAGGCACAGGGTGCCCTTCGCGAAGCGCTGCGTGACCCAGATGAAAGCGTTCGGGTAGTTGCAGCCTTGGCGCTGGCGCATTGGCACATGGCAGACGGGGCGAAAACTCTCGAAGACGCGGCAAAGCGGAACGACTCCGGGTCTCGAATAGACGCCTTAGTTGCGGTGGCAGCGATGGGCCGAGCGTGGGCTCTTGACGAAATTCGGAGCCTCGCAACAAGTTCCGACGAAGCGTTGAGAGGACGGGTTGTTTGGGCAATTGCCCGCTCCGGAGAGCTACCCATGAAGTTGTTTGCCTTTCAGTTAAATCTGGACCAGAGCCCTCCATTCCTTGCTATGCTGGCGGACAAGCTTCTCGACCCCAGGGACGCACGGGATCTTTCTGTCCTCCAAGGGGCGCTCTCCAGCGCTAGTGCGACCGTCAGGCTGGTAGCGGCCCGAAGGCTGCTTAGCGGTCCGCTCCGGTCCCGGGCAGAGGCGACCATTGCGAGTCTGCTCGGCAGCGGCGACGAGCCGACGCGCGAGTTCGCCGCCAGGCTAGCGTCGGAAGACTCTCATCTATGGCCCACGCTCGCCGCGCAGCTCAGCAACACCGACCCAGAGGTTGAGACTGCGGCCATCGTGGCCGCCGTGAATCTGCACGACACCGGCCGCTTCGAGGAAATAGAGCACAGCCTGGAAGCGGAGTCGCGGACGGTGTCGTTGGCGGCTGCCGAAGCGCTCATATCGCTTGATCCGAAGGCGGCCCGGCCAGTGTTTGAGCAGCACCTGACCTCTAGCACCGGTTTCGTGAGGCTCTATAGCTCAGCCATGTTGCTCACTCTTGCCCAAAGAGGCCAGGCAGCCGTACCGAGCCCGACGGGCAAATCCGAAAATGCGAGGCGCTGAGAACTGCTAGGGTGATGTCAGACACCAAGCGCGAAGTCATCGCAGTGATCGTGGCGCTCTTGTTTGCCTCGTGTCAGAGGCCCTTCCCCGCTTCGACGGGTCGTAGGGACGAGGCAACAACAGTCGGCACCACCAAGGCCGCTGCAGAATCGTCTGATGCTCCGATCCGGGCGGGCGATACGGTAGGCACAGCGGTTCTCGTTCGCTACGTTAAGCCTGTTTACCCGGAAGTGCTTCGGCAAAGGCGCATTGAGGGCCTTGTGCACTTGAGAGTTTCAGTAGGAATAAATGGTGCACCTACCGGAATCGAGTATGTTAGCGGTCCACGGGAGCTCGTCCGGTACGCCGAAGATGCAGTCAATAAGTGGCGCTACCGTCCAGCTAGGTTGGACGGCCACCCGGTTGGCTTCGTCACAGACGCACTGGTACAATTCACGACGTCCCAATGACGTAGCCGTGGGAAGCAGTGGCGGTAATCTGATCACTTCGCATATCGTCTTCGATGAGACGACCGGCATGTCGGCGACCATGAAGACATTCGAGCGCAGCGCCGCGGAGAAGCGAAGGCGCATACCATGCGCGCTCCCATGATGGCGCTGGCCAATCCGGATCCGGTGTTGATGTTCCCGGCCGGGACGAAGCTGGTTCCGCAGATTTCCCTGCGCAATACGACGGCTGCGCCGCTGAGGGTCGGGGCGTCGCTCAACTGGCGCAGCGACAGCCAGAGCGGATCCGTTCCGCTGCCCGAACTGACATTGGCAGCCGCCGCCACGCGAGTGGTGAGCTTGGCGGAGACGGCAGTTCCGCCTAGTGCTTACTGGGCCACCATCGTGCTGAATTACCAGGGCCGCCGGGCCGATCTCGTGCCGATTGCGACCAGCTTCGACGACAGCGGCCGTTACGGGCTGCAGACGCCGTTTTCCGAAGGTGTTTC
>Ga0335074_10013493_pt1 | contig 11483 bp, 10 predicted proteins | sample Lox_Sample_23_FD_206715 | JGI IMG/M metagenome (GOLD analysis project Ga0335074, IMG submission 206715) | Soil microbial communities from Loxahatchee National Wildlife Refuge, Florida, United States - Lox_Sample_2.3 | ecosystem: Environmental > Terrestrial > Soil > Wetlands | place: USA...
GCGCAGTCATTCGCCGGCGTCGGCACGACCGGGACCGGACTTGGCAACACCGCTAACGCCGGCGACGTGCTGTCCATCCTTGGCGGCGACGTCTTCGGCAACTCAGGCTTCGGGCTGTTCCTCGCCCGGCTGCTGATCTTGATGGTGCTCAGCTCCGCCGCGGCGTCGACGCAGACGACGATCCTGCCGACGGCACGCACCACGCTGTCCATGGCCGCCTACGGCGCGCTGCCGAAGGCGTTCGCCAAGATGCACCCGCGCTACCTCACGCCGACCGTGTCCACGCTCGCCATGGGCGCCATCTCGATCGTGCTGTACATCCCGTTCAACTACCTGTCGGGCGGATACATGATCCTCGACGCGGTGACGGCGATCGGCCTCTACATCGCGTTCTACTACGGACTCACCGGGTTCGCCTGCGCCTGGTACTACCGAAAAACGCTCACTTCGAGCGCGCGGAACCTGTGGATGCAGGGCATCCTGCCGGTTCTCGGCGGGCTGATCATGTACTTCGCGGGCGGCTGGTCGCTGTGGGCCGACTGGGACGTGGCGTCGGACAACAGCTATACGTCCTGGCTTATGCCGTTCTGGCCGCACTGGTACATCGGCGGCTGTTTCATCATCGCCTTCGTCGCCGCCCTGGTCGGTCTCATCGCCGGCATCTGGATCAGGTTCGCCAAGCCGGCCTTCTTCAAGGGGGAGACCCTGACCCGGGCCACCCCGACGCTGGTACCCGACATCTGAGGAAAGCGCCACGCGGCCCCGCCGGTCGATCGGGGCGGGGCCGCGTGCTAGCGCAGTGCTGGAAGGCCCCTACAGGTCCTCGAGCGCGGCCTTGAGGAGGCTAGGCGTCTTGGCGGCTGGCTCAGCCTGCAGGCAGACTTCCTCGATCACCTCGAGATAGCTGTCGACCTCGGTGGGCTTGTCCAGGTACAAAGCGCTCGTCAGCTGCTCGATGTAGACCACGTCCCGCAGGTCCGGCTCGCTGTAGCGGAGGATCGTGAAGGCGCCCCCGAGCGCCCGGTGCGCCCCCGCGGCGAACGGCAGGATCTGCAGCGTGACCGCCTCGTTGTCGCACATCCCGATCAGGTGGCGCAACTGCGCCCGCATGATCTCCCGGCTGCCGACGAGACGGCGCAGCGCGCTCTCGTCCATGACCGCCCATAGCTTGGGCGGGTTCTCCCGGTGCAGGATCTGCTGCCGGGAGATCCGCGCGTCGGTGCGGCGCTCGACCTCTTCTTCGGTGGGCGCGGTGCCGAGCTGGATGAGCGCGCGAGCGTAGTCCTCGGTCTGGAGCAGGCCCGGCACGAACTGGAGCTCGTACTCCCGGATGAACGACGCCGCCGCCTCAAGGCCGAAGTACGGCTCCAGCCAGTGCGGCATGGTGTCCGAGTACCCCTGCCACCAGCCCGGGGTGTTCGCCTCACGGGCCAGGTTGAGCAGCGCGTCGCGTTCCTCGCCCAGTCCGACCCCGTACAGGGTCAGCAGGTCGGCGATGTCGCGTTCCTTGAACCCGACGCGGCCGTGCTCCATCCGGCTGATCTTGGAATGCGAGCCGCGAATGGTCGCGGCGGCACGATCTGTCGTGATGCCCGCGTCCTCACGCAGCCGGCGGAGATGCCCGCCAAGCACGAGACGCTGCACGGTCGGCCCCGACGAACGCGCAACGAAGAGCTGCTGCGGGGCCTCGGCCTCCCAGGCGGAGTCCTCTGGCGAGAGCATCGCTACTCCTCGTTCGTCTACGGCACAGGCATGACTCAGTAGTTTCCCACGTGATCATGCCATTGCGGAAGAGGCGGCGATGACAATTACCCGGACAACCGAGGGCGCTGATGTTTCACGGCACTCGAGGTGCCGCTAACGGTTCCTAATCAGAGCACGTGGTCGAACTCGCCGTCCTTGGCGCCGGCCAGGAACGCGGCGATCTCCGCCCGCGTGTAGACGAGCGCGGGACCGGTCGGGAACCGGGAGTTCCGCACCGCGATGCCGCCGTCGGGGAGCTGCGCGACCTCAACGCAGGCGCCGTTGGGGTTGCTGCGCTCGCTCTTCTGCCAGGTGACGTCGGCGAGTTCGGTGGCAGGGATGCCGTTGTAGATGTGGCTCATGTTCCATCCAGTACTGGAGGCGGGCGGGTTACGCGCCATAAGCGCAAAATGAGTATGTCATGCGCGAACGCCGAACGAACGTGCATTTACGTTTGCACCAGATGAATGTGCGCCCGAACGTCATCGGTGCGTGCACGCGCCAGATGAACGTGCATCTGATCATGCATCCGGGCTTGCATCTGCACGCCGCCTCGGGCACCATATAAATGAGGCATACCCCACATATTGTGACAGGGACTGATCTAACCCCCAAGACGATGCGGAAAGCGGTTGCGTTGGCTCACCTGAGGGTTGCTGAGTGGGAGCCGGATGATGAGGACGAGGAAGTCCTGCCCATCCCGGTACTCTCGTCGTCACCTCCGCAGCTGTTGCCAGTGCCGTCGGCTTGGTGGGAGACGCCCGCGGTGACCTGCCGCCCGCTCAGCCCCGTACCCGAGGAAGCCCGAACCGCCCGCCAGTTCGTCCGCGAGCTGCTCACCTGCTGGGGGCTCGGATACCTCTGCGACGACGCCGAGCTGATCATCGCTGAGCTTGTCGGAAACGCTGTACGGCACGGGCTGCGCACCGCCCCGCAAGTGATCCCGGTCGGGACCGAGCCGTCCGTGTTGCGGCTGTGCCTGCTTCGCCGGGTGGGCGAGGTGATGCTCGCGGTGACGGATCCGAGCGACGAGGCCCCCACGCCACGGCCGCCGAGCTTTACCGGCGAGAGCGGACGCGGGCTCCAGATCGTCGGCGCGCTGAGCTACGTCTGGGGCTGGTCCCCGATCGAGGGCCACGGCAAGGCCGTCTGGGCGGTACTCAAGTCCTGCCTGCCGGGCGACCGGCAGTTACCGGGCGACCGGCTCATCCGCCACCGAAAGCACGTGCTCGATCAAAGTGATCAGCACGTCCTTGGCCGACTCCCGTGAGCGGGCGTCGCACAAGATGATCGGCAGCTTCGGGTCAAGGTCGAGCGCGACCCGCACATCCTCGATCGTGTACTGGCGCGATCCTTCGAAGACGTTGAGCGCGACGATGAACGGGATCTCCCGGCGCTCGAAATAGTCGATCGCGGGGAAGCAGTCCGCGAGCCGCCTGGTGTCGGCGAGCACGACCGCGCCGAGCGCGCCGAGCGAGAGTTCGTCCCACATGAACCAGAACCGCTGCTGGCCGGGCGTGCCGAACAGGTAGAGCACCAGGTCTTCGCGGAGCGTGATCCGGCCGAAGTCCATCGCGACGGTCGTCGTGGTCTTGCGCTCGACCCCGACCGTGCTGTCAACGTGGGCGCTGGTCTCCGTCAGCTGTTCTTCGGTGCGCAGCGGCCTGATCTCGCTGACCGCACCGACCAGCGTGGTCTTGCCGACCCCGAATCCGCCCGCGAGCAGGATCTTGATCGCACGATGACGGCGTTGCGTCACCCCGGCTGCCTCATAGGCCCCGTAGGCCATGGAGGACCTCCCTGAGCGTGTTCTTGTCCACCAGCTGCGCTCTCGTTGAGACCGGCGCCTGGATGCTCACCAGGCCTAGTTCCCGCAGGTCCGCAAGCAGGATGCGGACCACGCCGAGCGGGAGATCGACGTCGGATGCGATGTCCACCACCGTGGTCGGCGTCTGGGCGAACTGCAGCACCGAAATGTGCTCCGGTGCCAGCACACCTGGGTCCGCGACCAGGGCGCGAGTCGCGATGACCGTGGCGACCAAGTCGAACGCCTCACCGGAGTGCCGGGTTCGGCCCCGCGTCAGGGCGTATGGCCGGACCACCGGCCCGGCCGCGTTGTCTAGCCACGGTTCCTCGTTCGACGGCATGGGCGCCAGTCCCTAGCGTGTCAGGTTACGCGGACCGGGTCCGCATGTTGACTTGCAGGTGGTCGCCGGTGCGCTGCACGAGGACTGCCATCTCGTACGCCACCTGGCCGATGTCGGCCTCGGCCCCGGTCAGCACGGCCAGGCAGGTGCCCTGCCCGGCGGCCGACACGAAGAGGAAGCCCGACGTCATCTCGATGATCGTCTGGCGGACGTCGCCGCCGCCGAAATGCCTGCCGGCGCCGCGGGCCAGTGACTGAAATCCCGCGGCGAGCGCCGCCAGGTGCTCGGCGTCCGCCCGGTCAAGACCCTGTGAGGAGCCGAGGGCCAGGCCGTCCTGCGACAGGAACACCGCCCGGGAGATGTGCGGGACGCGCATCACCAGGTCGTCAAGGAGCCAGTCCAGCTGGCTCACCGGGTACCGGCGGTTATTCTCCATCAACACTGTCCTCCGTGTCCTGCTGCGACTGAGACCGGCCTTGCTGCCAGCCGCGTTGCATGGCGGACAGGGTGTTGCGCATGTCTGTCAGGGAGGCAGCGGTGGCCGGGGGAACAACCGTCTGCCCGGTCGCGCTCGTTGCGTTGGAAGCGCGGAGTTGCGGAGCGAGATTAGCCTGCCGGACGCGGCGCGGCAAGCCCTTATAGTCCTCGCCGACGGTGGAGTCCCCGGACTGGTAACCGCCGTCGCCGAGGTCGTTGTTCCCGCCCACACCTGTGTCATAGAAGTTCCCGGGGCCAGCGTCGGCGGGGGAACCGCCGAAGTCCGGATACGTCCGGCCATACGGCGGGCCGGCCGGTCCCACCGGCGTGGCCAGCGTGGGCGGCGTGGCTGCCGGGATGGCGTCCTGATCGGATCGGCGGATCGGCGTGAACACGTCGAACGGGGCGGCAGGCGGCGCGCTGGGCTTGCCAACCGGGACACCGGTCACCACGGGGACGTCCTCTGACCCGTGCCGGCCGCCCCGCCGGGACCCTGTCTCGGCGCCGGTGGAGCCGACGCCGCCCGGCGTCGTCCCGGGATGGCGGAGGGCGCCGGCGATCCGGATGGGCGGGGTGGCGGGCTCGTCGTACACCGTCGGCGGCGTCACCGTCGCCGACGGATAGTCGGCCCCCGGCACGGAATGCCCGGACGTGGCAGGCCCGGTTACGGCGGGTCCTGACGCGGGGAATCCAGACGCGGGGAATTCTTCCGTGCCGGGCCCGGTGTAAGCGGCGCCGCCGGCCTCGGAGGCGGCCCAGCCGCCGGACGCGGACCAGCCGTCCGGCTCAGGCCGGCCACTCGGCTCCGCCGAGCCGTTCCGCTCGGGCCACCCGTTCCGCTCCGGCCAGTCACCCGAGCCGGACCAGTCGTTGCCGGCCGCCGGCGTGGGGGGCAGGACGACGGCTCCCGCACCGTTCTGCCATCTGGCGCTGGCACCGCCGAACTCCCCGGCCCCCTGGTAGGCCGTCGCCCGCCCGTTCGCCCCGGCCAGCCCGCCGCCCGCGCTGCCCGCGGTGATCGCCGCCGGCCCTTCCTCGACGATCAGGCCGCGCGGGATCAGCGCGACCGCCGTCGTGCCGCCGTACGGCGACGGGCGGAGCGTGACGCTGATCCCGTGCCGCCTGGCCAGCTGCCCGACGACGAACAGGCCGAGCTGCTCGGTGTTGGCCGGGTTGATGTCCGGCGGGTTCGCCAGCCGTTCGTTGAGCTCGTCGAGGCGCTGCGGTGTCATCCCGAGCCCGCGGTCCTCGATCTCGATCGCGAACCCGTTGGCGACGGTCTCGCCGCCAACCCGGACCTGGGTGAACGGCGGAGACAGGGTGGTGGCGTTCTCGATCAGCTCGGCCAGCAGGTGGATCACGTCGGTGACCGCCGAGCCGGCCAGCGCGGCCCGCGACTGCGTGGAAACGCTCACCCGGGCGTAATCCTCGACCTCGGCCACGGCGCCGCGCATCACGTCGATCAGCTTGACCGGAGCGGACCAGGACCGGCCCGGAGGGGCACCGGAGAGGATGATGAGGCCCTCCGCGTGCCGCCGCATCCGGGTGGTGAGGTGGTCCATCTTGAAGAGGTCCTCAAGCACGTCCGGGTCGGTGGCCTTGCGCTCCATGTCGTCAATGACGGTGAGCTGGCGCTGCAGCAGCGACTGGTTGCGCCGTGCCAGGTTGCGGAACATGTCGTTGACGCCCTGGCGGACCTTCGCCTCCTCGACGGCGGACCTGATGGCGGTCTGCCGCACGATGTCGATCGCCTGGCCCACCTGGCCGATCTCGTCGGCGCCGACGCGCAGCGGCGGTGCCTCGGCCGCCACGTCCACCGACTCGCCGCGGCGCAGCCGGGTGACCACCGAAGGCAACTGCTCGTGGGCCAGCGTGAGGGCCGAGCGGCGCAGCACGGTGAGCCGCCGGTTGATGGACCGGCCGAGCAGGATCGTGATGAGCAGGGTGAGGATGAGTCCGATCGCGCCGACGGCGGCGAGCACCAGCACCCGCTGTTTGGCGGCAATGGACGGCTGCGTGTTGGCGGCCAGCACCGCGGTAGCGCTGGTGGTGCCCGCCTTGCTCGCGGCTTTCAGCCACGTGCTCGTCAGCAGCTGCCAGCTCTGCGGGGTTAGGCCTTGCACCTCCAGCTCGCTCAGCGGGACGCCGGCCGGGATGGCGTTCTGGATTTTCGTCAGGTCCAGTTGGATGGACTGCGGAGCGAGCTGGTTGAGCGTGTTGTCGTAGGTCTTGAGCTCCGCGGGTGTCAGCAGCTCCTGGTAGGTCAGCGTGTCGTCCTGCAGGCGCCCGCCGGCGTTGCTGAACGCCACCCGGTCGGCCTGGGTCAGCTTTCCGCTGACCAGCGCGCTCGCCAGCACCGCGTCCTGCTCGGAGACGTCTTCCTGGGTGTTGACCGCGGAGATCAGCCCGAGGCCCTGGAGCACCGGAGCCGAGTCCTGGATGCTGTTCGCCTCGGCCTGAAGCACGGCCCCCTGCCCGGCGATGATGTTCGTGTACGCCTCGAGCGCGCCGAGGGGGGACAGCTTCTTCGCCGTGACCTCGGCCCGCAACCCTGGCATCCCGTCGATCTGGCCGATCATCTTGTTGATGGCCGCGGTTTCGGCCGGGGTCGAGGCGCTCTTCGTGGCCGGCGAAGTGAGCGCCGCATCAACCGTTACCGCGCCGCTCTTGGTGACGTTGACGGCGCCGGCGAAGCTGCTGAGGTTGGCCGCGTTCGGCTGGGACAGGTACACGACCGCGGCCCTGCGCTCCGCCTGCATCAGGTTGACGAAGTTGGTGAGCGGCTCCGAAGTCTCGTCGATGAGGGTCGGAGCGCGGTCGAGGTTCAGCCAGTTGGTGACCGACGTATACGCTACGTAACCGAAGAGGCCGAGCATCGTGATCAACGGGATGGCTACCAGGAAGTAGATCCTGAGCCTGATGGATCGGCCGCGCGACCCCATGGAGGTACCCCCTGCGGGTAATGAGTAAGGGCAAGCCACGATATCGCGTAACCGGGCGTGATCGTGCCCAAACCGGTACATTTCATGGTGGAAAACGCTGGGTTACGGTGTTATTCACGTCAGGCGGCTCCGCAGCGGCTGTCGCGCGCCGCCGGGGGCATTTGTCGGGGCCACGGCCTACCCTTGGAGCGTGACCTCGACCGTGACGCACTCCCTCCTCGATGGCCTGAATCCGCAGCAGCGCGCCGCCGTGACCCATGCCGGCGGGCCGCTGCTCATCGTCGCCGGGGCCGGCTCGGGCAAGACGCGAGTGCTCACCCACCGGATCGCCTACCTGCTGGCCGAGCGGGAGGTGTCGCCCGCCGAGATCCTCGCGATCACCTTCACGAACAAGGCGGCCGGTGAGATGGCGTCCCGGGTGGCCGCGCTGGTAGGCGGGCGCCGGGCCAGGGCGATGTGGGTGATGACCTTCCACTCCGCCTGTGTCCGCATCCTGCGCCGGGAGGCGGCGCGCTTCGGCTACCCGTCGAACTTCTCGATTTACGATGCCGCCGACTCGCAGCGCCTGATGGCGCTGGTCTGCCGCGAGCTCGAGCTCGACGTCCGCCAGTACCCGCCGAAGTCGCTGTCCGCGCAGGTCTCGAACCTGAAGAACGAGCTCATTGACTACGAGTCGTACGCCCGGCTGGCCCGCTCCGCCCGGGATAAGGCCCTCGCCGAGGCGTACGCGGAGTACCAGCGCCGCCTGGTCGCGGCCGGGGCGATGGACTTCGACGACCTGATCATGGTCACGGTCAACCTGTTCCAGGCATTCCCCGAGGTCTCGGCGGCCTACCGGCGTCGCTTCCGGCACGTGCTCGTCGACGAGTACCAGGACACCAACCACGCACAGTACGTCCTCGTCCGCGAGCTGGTCTCCGGTGGCGGAGCTCTTTTCGGATATGGAACGGACCGCGGCTCCGCGCCCGGCGAAGCGGACTCGCCGGAGCCGCTCGCGCCGTCCGAGCTGTGCGTTGTCGGTGACGCCGATCAGTCCATCTACGCCTTCCGCGGCGCAACGATCAGGAATATCACCGAGTTCGAACAGGACTACCCAAACGCGACCGTAATCCTGCTCGAGCAGAACTACCGCTCCACCCAGAACATCCTCGCCGCGGCCAACGCCGTGGTTTCCCGCAATCCCGGCAGGAAGCCGAAGAACCTGTGGTCCGAGGCCGGCGACGGCCCGCCGATCATCGGGTACGTGGCCGACAACGAGCACGACGAGGCCGCGTTCGTTGCGGAAGAGGTGGACCGGCTCACCGACGAGGGCCTGGCGACGCCCGGCCAGGTGGCGGTCTTCTACCGGACCAACGCGCAGTCCCGGGTTTTTGAGGAAGTGTTCATCCGCGTCGGGCTGCCGTACCGCGTGGTCGGCGGTGTCCGGTTCTACGAGCGGCGCGAGGTTCGTGACCTGCTGGCTTACCTGCGGCTGATCGCCAACCCGGCCGACGAGGTTTCGCTGCGCCGGGTGCTCAACGTGCCCAAGCGGGGCATCGGCGACCGGGCGGAGGAGTACGTGGCGGGGTACGCGACGCGGGAGCGGATCTCGTTCGCCGAGGCGCTGCGAACCCCGGATGAGGTCCCTGCCCTGGCCGCACGGTCGGCGTCGGCGATCGCGGGGTTCAACGCGCTGATCGACGAGTTGCGCGAGCAGGCGGCCACTGGTGGTCCGGTCGCGGAGCTGGTCGAGGCGGTCCTCGACCGGACCGGTTACCAGGCGTCCCTGGAGAGTTCGCCCGATCTCCAGGACGCGACCCGGGTGGAGAACCTTCAGGAAATGGTGTCGGTGGCCCGCGAGTTCGACGGCTCGACCCCTGACGGCACCCTCGCCGACTTCCTCGAGCGGGTGGCGCTCGTCGCCGACGCGGACGAGATCCCGGACGGTGCGGAGCACGGCGGCCTGGTGACGCTGATGACGCTGCACACCGCGAAGGGCCTGGAGTTCCCCGTGGTGTTTCTCACCGGCATGGAGGAGGAGGTGTTCCCGCACCAGCGCGCGCTGACCAACCAGCGCGAACTGGAGGAGGAACGACGGCTCGCCTACGTCGGGATCACCCGCGCGGAGGAGCGGCTGTACCTGACCAGGGCGTCGTCGCGGAACTGGTGGGGCCGCCCGGCGTTCCACACGCCCTCGCGGTTCCTGTCGGAGATCCCGGCGACGCTGATTGACTGGAAGCGTGACGCGAAGGCCGCGGCGGCCGCGTCGACACCCGCGTCCGCGCGGATGGCGGCCCGGCCGGGAGTTGCCACCGTCGGCAACCGCTCGGTCCCGGCGCTCGCGCCCGGCGACCGGGTGAACCACGACAAGTTCGGCCTCGGGACCGTGGTGTCGGCCGACGGGTACGGCGACAGCGCGGAAGCAAAGATCGACTTCGGTGGCGACTATGGCGTGAAGCACCTGGTGCTGCGCTACGCCCCGCTCGAAAAGCTCTAACTTCCCGTCACCTTGCTCAGCCCCGCCGGGCAGGGCTCCGCGGGCTAGCCGTTGTCCCAGGGGTCGCGTGGCTGGCGGGGCTGCGGGCGCTGACCGCGCGGGTCGCGCGGGTCGCGGGGCTGCGGGCGAGGCGGCCGCGGCTGGGCGGGGCCCGCCGGACGGGCGCCGCGGGAATCCGGGCCGGGGCGTGCGGGCGCGCCGGGCTGGTTGCGATCCGCCGCGGGCCGGGGGTCGCCCCAAGGGTCACGGTCGGGTCGCTCCGGGCGGGCCGTGCGGGCGGAGCGGGCGCCGTTCTGGCCGAGCCACGGCGCGCGGTCTGGCCGCGGGCGATCCTTTGCAGGGCGGTCCGGCGCGGGACGGTCCGGTGCGGCGCGGAGCCCGCCGCTGGCGGACGGGTCTGCGTCGGCCCACGGGTCGTCGGTCGCTGCACGGCGGCCGCCAGCGGCAGGGCGGGCCCCGAAGCCGGGACGGCCGGCGGACATCGTGAACTGGCCGCTCACCAACTGGCGGGAAAGCAGCCAGCGGGCGCCGCCGACCAGCAGCACGACGATCGTCGCCGCGCACATCGGGTAGAAGACGCCCGCGATCCACTGCAGGAAGCCCGCGGCGGTCCCCGCCGTCGAGGAGGCCAGTTGGCTGTCGTGGATCTTCCCGGTCAGCACGGCCGCGACGAAGGCGGCGAGCGCGGGGAGCGGGAAGAACAGGTAAACGCCACCGCGCCGCACGCCTAGCGTCGCGACAGCGGCGCCAATCGTGATGAAGAACCCGATCAGGAAGCCGGGGTCGTGCCCCGCCACCAGGGTGAAGATGACGCCGAGGGCGGTCGCGATGACCAGCACGAGCACGGCCACCTTGACCGGCATGGCACCCACCCAGCGCAGCAGCGGGGAATCGCGCAGCCCCTCAAGGCCATCGAACCTGCCCCCGCCGTCGCCGCCACCGCCTTGCGGGCTGCGACGCGGGTAGCCGTTGGGTGAACCGGGCGGTGTCCGCCGGTCGGGTGTGAAGCTCGGACCCGAGTTGCGGTCGTCACGCCCGTCCCAGCTCGCCCCGCCACCTGGTGCGCGATCGCGTGCCCTGCGGTCCCCGTCCTGGCTGCCACCCTGGCCACCACGGCCGCGTCCGGTCGGCGCTCCGTCCCGGCCCGCCTGCCGCCGGGAATCGCCGGGGGGCCAGCCGCCAGCACCCCCGCGGGGCGTCTGCCGGGACGTCTCGCCTCGCGCGGGGCCGGGTCGGGGCTCCCACCCAGGTGTTGTGGTCATTGTTGGAGAGGGTAATGCATGACTTGCAAAGAACGGCCCAAGCCAGGGACACGGTCGGCGCGTCGCCGCGGGCCCGAGACCGAATCGCCTGGTATGAGCGTCGGGAAGCGGATCTCATCCATTGTTACCACATGGTAGCGATACGTAGCTAATCACCAGCGCATCATTCGAACCGTGTCCTTACGTTGCGCAGTTTTCCCTGGCCGGGCAGGTAGCATTCAAAGCTGTGAATGGCGGCGAGACGGCCGGTGCGTAGGCTGCGGCGCGATAACTGTGATGTAAACGCGTGATAAAGCAGCCCTTGTAGTGACCAAGCGGGTACCCTCGCCAGGAACGGTGACCCCGCACCCGGAGGAGAACAGGATTGCTCGGCAGGTCATTGATCGCGGGCAAGATCGGGTACGCGGCGAGCTGCCTGGTGGCCGTCGTCGTGCTG
>Ga0335074_10013494_pt1 | contig 11483 bp, 4 predicted proteins | sample Lox_Sample_23_FD_206715 | JGI IMG/M metagenome (GOLD analysis project Ga0335074, IMG submission 206715) | Soil microbial communities from Loxahatchee National Wildlife Refuge, Florida, United States - Lox_Sample_2.3 | ecosystem: Environmental > Terrestrial > Soil > Wetlands | place: USA: Florida...
TGCCGGGCGGCGGCGCGGCCGAACATCTGGAGCGCCAGTGAAAGCTGGTTCTGTTGCAGCAGCACGGACGCCAGGTCGGCCTCCACCGGCGGGTCCTGGCGCTGGCCGGGAGGCAATTGGGAAAGGATTTGATACGCCTGGCGCAGGGCCGGAACGGAATGCGTGTTGGCCGCCAGATCGAAGTACGCCAGGCCCAGGTCGCGCCGGACGAGGGTTGCGTCGGGCTCGTGCCAGGGCCGTAGCTCGGGGTTGGATGCGGCTATCTCGGGTTGGCCGGTACGCGGGCGGCGCGGAATGCTGTGGTCCGTGATGGCGGAGTGGGCCACGTTGGTCGGCCGGAGCCGCGGCATGTGGCAGCGCACACACTCATCGGCTGCCGGATGACGCTTGGCCGCGAAAAGATCCTGGTGGCAGTTGAGACACACCGCCTTCACGGCCTGCGCACGGTTTGGCTGGCTGCTGTGCGGATTGTGACACGTGCCGCACCACAAACGGCCGCCGCTTTGCCGCGCGCACTGGCTGCGGGCCAGTAACTCGCTTTGGCTGACCGCCCGCAGGGTGCCATCCGCCGCGGTCGACAGGTAGGTGACGAACACGCTCTCCGCCTCGGCCCCCGCCTGGAAGTCCCACCAGTCGCGGCCGGGATTCAGGATTCTCACCACGCCTTCCAGGTGGCATTGTTCGCAAACGCTGTCGCGGCGGCCGGGCGGTAATTTCGCCGGGTTCACAATGGACCCTGCCACCGGGTTCTTCAGATGCGCTTCCGGCGAACCATGGCAACGGTCACAGGAGATCGCGGTGAAAGGAGGATCGGCGAATTGGTTGGTGGTTCCCGCGATGAAATTCACCGTTCCGGTGTGGCAGAAGAGGCAGCCGCTGGAGATCTGGTGCGTGAAATCGAGGTGGGAATCCGTCTCGTAACCCGGCGTCAGGTCCCAGCTATTGGTTTGTGTGTAGTAAGATGCGGGCGATTGAAACAGGTAATTCCCCAGCCGGACGATGTAACTGTATCCGACCATGCCCGCTCCCACGGAGTAAGCCACCGGATAGCGGGCCACCACGCCGCGCCGCTCCACCGCATGTTCCAACAGCAAGCCGTTCCGGCGGATGGTAACCGTGCTTCCGGAAAGTGGGTGAACTATGCGGCCTCCCGTAAACACGGAGGGCGGGCCCACTGACCGGCCCATCGGAGATCGCTCGTAGGCGGCGGTTTCCGATGGGTGGCAGCGGGCACAAGGCTCCGATGCCCAGCTTGTGGCAAGGCCGGCGAACAGCGCCGAAAATATGAGCCGCCGGAGCGTTTGCCGGTCCCTGCCTCCCTCGCGCTAAAACTTGATGTTAGCGGAAAACTGCAACGTCCGCATGCCGGTGCCGTTCACGCCGTTGAACGCGATACTGCCGATTTCGCCGACCGTGGGACTCTGGACATTGTTATTCGGACTTCCCAGGTTGGTATGGTTGAAGAAGTTACGCGAATCCATGCGCAGCCCGAACAGAAGCTTCTCCGTAAGGTGGAATGCCTTGGAAATCGAGAAATCCTCATTGGTGAACCGCGGGCCGATCAGCGAATCGATTGGGTAGTTCCCAAACGTGCCGCTGGCCGGGTATAGATACGGGCCGCTGGTGCATTGTAAGTTAGGGCACCCGGTGATCCATTGGCTGCGGTTCTTGGTTCCGGGATACACGGCCCCGCTTCCCAGCATCGGACGATTATTCGGTCCCGCGCTCGGTTGCACACCGGTGCCGTAGTTCGACAGCGTCGGCGAGAAGGGTATTCCACTATAGATTGTGGTGATGCTGCCTAGCGTCCAGCCGCCCAATACGGCATCTACCGGCCGGCTGACCTTGGAGCCGAACTGCCTGCCGTGCCCAAAGGGAATATCGAAGTTTTGGGCAATCGTCAACTGGTCGTGCGGCAGTAAGCTTGTCTCCCCGTATCCTCCGGCGCCATTCTGCGGCCCGTAGATGAAGTAGTAATTGGTATCGTATGGCCCATCCCAGGTCAAATCTCTCTGGTAGGTATAGTTTGCCTGAACCGTCCATCCTTTCAAGGCTCTCACGGTAAGCGTAGCCTGGAAGGAGTCATATTCGGCGTTGGTGCAGTTACAGTAATAGCTCAGGCCCTGAGTCCATCCGTACACCGCGGCGTACGGCTGTAGCGATTGCTGTATGTTGGGGAACCATTCCGCTTCGTTGGGGTTGATGTTGTTACTTGTGCCCAGCCATCCATGGCGCGTGACATTCCCAACATAACCGCCGGTGACCGAAACCTTGTCGGTGATCTCCCGCTGGACGGAGGCATTGTACTGGTAGACCACCGGCATGGTCATGGTCGCCGGGCGGAACTTCGGATTAATCCCATTGGGAAGCGGGAAAGTTCCATTGGAACTCACCGCGATGGTGGGGGGAGCCGGTGGCCCTTGGGCCAGGTTGAACACGGCTGCGAACGGTTGCGTGGAAGGGTTTACTACCTGCTGGTAGTCCAATACAGGCGGGTTCTGGGTCACATTGTGGCCAAACGTGGAACCGAAAGTCCCCAGGTTATACGACCATCCATAACCTGCCCGGACGACGGTCTTCTTGCTGACCTGGTAAGCCAAACCGAGTCTCGGCGCGAACTCGTGCCAGTTCATGTTCTGAATGCCATGGCTGGACACGCCGCCTACCCCAAAGACATACATCATGCCGTTGGACAAATTCAGAGTGGAGCCGTTGCCCGCGGCGTTCACGGTTTCCGGAAACACCATTTCCCACCGCAGCCCCAGGGTGGCGGTCAGTTTTGGGGTCACGCGCCACTCATCCTGTCCGTACCAGAAGAAGCGTTTCTGCTCCTCCTGGGCGTTCGTACTCGAGCTGACATACCGCTGAAGGTTGTTCACGCCCCCAAGCAGGAAGGACGCCATGGCCAAACCGAACTCCGGGCTGGCGCCTACCGAGGGAACAAAACCGGTGTAAGCGTCCGTGAAGTACACCTGGCCGGCGCGGTGGCTGTCGCTGGGCACCCGAAGGTTCATGGCGTAGCGGAGATCGGCGCCAAACTTGAACGTGTGGTTACCATGAATTTTGGTCAGGTTATCCACAAACTGAATTTGCCGCTCGCTTTGGGTTAGCGGGCAGTTACACTGATTCACATCCAGGGCATAGCCTAGCTGGGAATAAGTGGACGAGGCTCCGGCTCCGGAGTTGCCTACCGACCCGCCGGGACTTTGGATCTCAAATGCCGGCATACCGGAGGTGTATGTCTGGTCCAGGTTCAGCCCGGGAATGCCGGCCGCGGTCGCCGGGTCCTGGCCGTAGCCGTTCGGCACGTCGAAAACGTGGTACCGCATGTAACCCAGCCGGAATTCATTCACCGTGTTGGCGTTGATCGTGTAAGTCCAGCCGGCGGCAACGCTTTGGTTCAGCGCGTTGGAGTTACCCGCGTAATTGGCGATATCCGGGCCGCCGGCCAGTAAGCCGAACGCGCCGGGAGCCTGCTCCGTGTACGCGGCATAACTATAGCGGCCAAAAATCGCATTCTTCTGGTTCAGATAGTAATCCCAGCGGGTGTTCCAGAGGTTGCCGGTGATGGCCACGGCGCCGCTGGCAGCGTAGTTGTTTTCGTAGCCGGCGCCAAAGGCGCTGGTATTGGGCAGCGGGAAATAGCTAAGAAGCGCCAGGGCTTGTGGGCTTAAGCGGCTAGTCGGGATTACGTTGTTCGGGAATGGCGTGCGGCCGACGCCGGTGGTCTGGTTACCCGTGGCCGGATCGTAAATCTGGTAATTGGGGCTGGCGGCCAGCCAGTCGCTCAAATTGCCGGTACGGTCCTGGGCTGAGGGCACGGATGTTATCAGGGACCCGCCCTCTGTCTCGCGGTTGAGCTGCGTATCGGCAAAAAAGAAGAGCTTGTCCTTGATGATCCTGCCGCCGATCGATCCGCCAAACTGGTTTTCTCTAAATGTCGGATTCAGATTCGTAAACGGGTTCCGGCCAAAGTCCTCGAACCCCGGGGTGTTATCCTGGAGGAACTCAAAAGCATCGCCGTGGAACGAGTTGGTTCCGGATTTGGTCGAGTAACTTGCCACGCCGCCGCCGGTGTATGCGAACTCGGCGTCGAAGTTCTGCACCGATTGCTTGACCTCCGCCACCGAATCGAAGGTCGGATTGATCACGATGATTCCCAGAATTGGGTCCTGGTTGGTCGTCCCATCCAACTCGTAGCCCATGGTGTCGAAGACCTGGCCATTGACCATCATTTGCACGCTGCCTTGCGGGTTCTCGTCCGAAGCGTGCGCCCAGCCAAGCGGGGCCGTGCCGGGATTCAATAGCTCGAACGCCTGCAGATTGCGGCCGACGCTCGGCAGTTCTTCAATCTGGTGAGCGTCGAAGGTTTGGGCCACATCCGCGCTCTCGGACTGCAGTAACGGCGCTGAAGCCGTTACCTCCACTTCCTGCGTGACGTTTCCGACCTGCATGGATGCATCAAAGCGGGAAACCTGATCGACTTGAACGACGATCTGAGTGGAGACAACCTTCTGGAATCCCTGGGCTTGGATAGAGACTTGATAGGTCCCTGGGATCAGGTGGCCTTGGGTGTAGTTGCCGGATTCGTTCGTGGTGGTCTCGAACTTGGTGCCCTTTGCAATATCCGTGATGGTCACCTTGGCGCCCACCACCGCGCCCCCCGTGGGGTCGGTGACGGTTCCCACGATGCTGCCGAAAACCTGTTGTGCGCTAAGGGTTGTGCTGAAGCAGAACAGCGCGAAAAATACGCATACGACCGACACACCAAACTTACGCAGACTGGGCATAACTCCCCCTCCCTCCGTGGAGGTGAACTAACCTCGTGCCAGATACCAGACCCCTGAGTGCCGCGTGCGCCCCTGCACCGGATTCGTATTTACCAAAGGTCGAATTTGCTCAACAGGACCGGATTTTACGGCGCTGGCCCAGCCAATCGCCAGACGATATCCCACGTCCCTGGCGCCGCAGTCCCGGACATTCGGGACACGCGCCACGAAGGCTGAAAAGCCGCTGGTTGTTGGCTGATATTACAGAGATAGGAAAGGAGTTGGTCTTTGTTATCCCTCCCAACCCAATCCAACATGACTCCGGATTGCGTTCCCTCAGCCACGTACATAGTGACAATCGGGCTGTGGCCTATCGGCAGTGGCGATCCCAGTAAACTGCCGCCAGCCTCACTCCGTTCCTAACAGACTCCGAGCAAAACTCGACTGGCGGTATCTTATCAATACGGTTACTAGGTGTCAATGCTTTAAGAAAGCACGGATCTGTAAAATAGGTTCAATCGAGCCACAGATCCGGAGCGGTAACGTGCCGAAAAATACTAATTGGAGTCCGGCTGTTGAATATGCCTTGTGTAAGGGCTTACTGGCGCGTCTTCAACTCGTCGGAAAGCCGCGTGTAAACTGCATTAGTCCAGCCAAATCCCGGCTCATTGGTGTGATAACCGAAACGGATTGCCCCTGCGGTTGAAGTCCCGCGCGCCATTACGTCATACTTTTCTACAATCACGCCGTCTCTCTGGTAGGATTCGCGCACCAGCGAGAGGAAGGCGCGGGCGATGCGGTCGGCATCTTCGTTAAATCCGTAGCGGCGCAGCCCCTCCACGGCAATCATCTCCAGCGGCGCCCATCCAAAGGGCGCGTCCCATTGGTTGCCGCTGGCGTAGGTGCTGGTCCGCAGGCCGCCCGGCTCTTCAAACAGGTTCAGGTTGGCCTTCACCCGCGCCGCCTGGGCCGGGCTGGCAAGGCCCGCCCACAGCGGGTAGAACGTGGTCAGGAACGGATAAGCCCGGCGCTTCTTCAGTTCAAAATCGTAGTCGGCGTAGAGGCCGCTGGCGGGGTCCCATAGTAACTGGTTGATCCGCCCGGCGCGTCCGGTGGCGCGCTCGTGCCAGACTTTCGCCTCGCCCGCCCGGCCCAGCGTGTCCAGAATCTGGCCGGTTTGCTCCTCCATCAGGTATAACAGCGAATTCAGGCACACCGGGTTGTAGTGGATGATATCGATATTGAAGGGCCCAAAGCGATTCGACGGGTCAAACCCGGATTCCCGCATTGAGCGGTCGCCCTTATAAAACAGGGGTTTCAATTGGTCGTGGGCGCGGTCGAAATATTGCGTCAAATCGTAGTCACTCACGTCGTGGGCACGGTAATAGGCCTTCACCAGCTCATAGTGGTTGCGCCCCTGGGCATCCTTTTCGGCGGAGAGCACCTCGGCCGCCGGCCCTTGGCCAACATCCCAATAGCGCGAAAGCCCGGTGGCTTCGGTCAGGTGCGGTGGGGTGGTCCAGAACCGATGCGTCTCCAACACCGCCGGCACGGCGCCTGCCAGCCATTGCTTGTCGCCGGTCGCCTGATAGACCGCCAGCAGCATCTCCGTCAGAAAAGGCGGTTGGGACCGCGTCAGATAGTAAGTGCGATTGGCATTCAGAATCTTTCCGTAGTTGCGGATCTCATATAAGAAATTGTCCACCATGTCCCTGGCCAGCTCGGTCTTTCCGTCGCGCACCAGGCCCAGCACGATGAAGTAACTGTCCCAGCCGTACATCTCGTTGAACCGGCCGCCCGGCACCACATAGGGATAAGGCAGATACAACAGCCCCTGCTCCGGCATTCGGGCGCCGGCGGGCGGCAATCGGCGCAGGTCGATCTGATCGAAGGTGCCCGGCTCCATCTCCTTCTGCAATTGCTGGCGGATTTCCACCAGGTTGGCGGCTGCGGGCACGTAGACCGGCCAGCGTCCATCGGCCGGCGCGGGGAACTTGGGGTCCACCGCGGCCTTGGCCAAGTCCCGATGCGAGCGCGTCAGGGTGCTCCACGTGTCCGCAATGTACTTCTCGATCGGAACCCGCGCCGGCGCCGCTGTCTGCGCCCAAACCAGCGCCGGCAGCAGCACTATGGCACAAAGCGCGCTCCTGCTGAGTAATCGTCTCATCGCAACCCGAAGGTCACCTCCTGCGAAACGTACGTTCCCGGCGCCCCCGCCGCCATCTGCACCACCACCGCATCCGCGCCCTCGCGCCGCCCTCCCGCAACCGACGCCAACTGCTCGCCGCCCGTCAAACCCAGCCGGTATTGCGCGCCGGCAACGCCCGAAATCGTCAGCCGCAGGGTGCGCGAAGCTTCCGTCCACTGCTCCGACACCACCTTCAGGTTGCTGCTAGGTTCCGCCAGCCTTACCGGCGTGCGTGGAATGGTGTACCCGAACAGGCCCGCGTGCCGCAGCACCACCCCCGTTGTGCCCGGGTGCGCTTCGAAGCGGATTCGCGGATGCCAGTCTGTGGCGTGCTGCTCGGTTTCCCATTGGGCGGCGGCGCCATCCACCTCCACGGCGGTCAGCCGCGCGCATCGCGGATAAGCGGGCGCAAACTCGAACGCCACGCTCCGCGATCCGGAGTTGCCCACCGTGAGGCTGAGCGTGTTCGCGTCGCGCGACAGGTCCAGATTCAAAGTGCCCGCGGCAAGTCGGATGCCGTCAATCCCCAGGGTGCGCCAGTCCGCCGGAAGGTGGGGCGCGAATTGCACCCGGCCTTCCACGGCATCCACCGCCAGGCCCGCCAGCCCGCGCAGCAGCGGGGAAATCACCATCGCCGCCGACCATGTCTGGTGCGGCGAGGCCGTCGATAGCGGTGTCGCCGTGCTGCCCGAAAGTACTTCGGTGGTGTTGCCGCCGGCCATCAGAGCCAGTTCCGCATTGGCCTGCAGGTTGGCGAACGCCGCGTCCGCACGATGATAACGATACTCACCCACCGAAGCCCATCCCGTGAACAACGGCCACACCGACCCGAAATGATATCCCGAGGGATCGTAGAGTTTGCTGCGCGATGAAATGATGCGCATCCCCCAATCGGCCGCATGATCCTCCCGCGACAACTCGTCGATCATCGCCGAGGCATGCGCGTCGTCCAACAGTCCAAACCACATCGGCACCGTCGAAAGCACGCTCGGCTGGTCTACCGGTTTCCCCGCCGGGTCGATGGCAAACGCGTAGGTGTGCGTCGAGTCGCGCCAAAAGAGCCGCTCCATGGCCGCGCGTTTCGCCGTGAATTCGCGGTCCAGCGCCTGCGCCCGCGGCGCATCCTGCAATGCCCGCGCCAGCCATGCCGCAGAGCGCAGCGATTCCACGTAGCAGGCCGCCTGGTACAACTCCAGGCGCACCGGCAGAAGCGGCCCGCCTTCCACCCAGCCCGGCCCCACGTTCAGATTCCGCGGAAAGCCGGCGCTGTCCAGCGTGGAGCGCATGAAGTCCAGCGCCTTCCACAATCGCGGAGCCTGCTCGCGCGCGAAGGCCACGTCTCCGCTGGCCTGCACGTAATCGCGCACCGCCACCAGGAACAGCGGCGTGGAATCGGCGGCATTGTAGCCGTAAGGGAAATCGCGGAACCAAGGAACCAGCGACGCGCTCTGCGAAATTTCGTGCGGGATCTTGCCATCGTCGCGCTGGTATTTCGCCACGAACGTGATCGCCCGGCGGGCGTCGTCCCAATCCCCCGCCGACGTGAGGGCGAACGAGGTCCAGAACGAATCGCGCCCGAAGAACCACGCAAAGCCAGGCCGGTAGCCGCCCTTCGACGGGCCATACCCGGCCACCAGGCCTTCGCCCAGCAGCGGATTCTGCACCAGGCTCTTCACCACGCTGATCCGCGACCAATCGTACGCCTGTTGCAATGCCGGGTCGGGCAGGCGCAGCCGGACCGTGCCGGCCAGGTAGCCGCTGTAAAAGCGCCCCGTCTGGTCAATCAGCTCCGCGGGCCGCGCGGTCAAATCGCGATACGCCGCCAGCGCTTCGTCCAGGCTTTTGAGAGAGGCCGCCAGGGCGATCACGCGCTCCGCGGTCCCGTGCACGGTTCCCAGGGTGAACACCGTGTCGCTGCTTGAGGAGTAGTTGGTGGCGTAATCCAGGTCCACCGGCGCAGCTCCTGGCGAGCCGACTACGGCTGCGAATTTCTGGCCGTCCGCGCCCATGCGGTACACACCTTTGGCCGCATCCCACTGTCCGTAACCCGACCCGAACGATCCCGGCCACATCAGTTGAAAGTCGCGCGTGAAGTGGTAATCAATGCGCACCGGATTCTGCGCTTCGATGCGCAGGCGGATCAACGCCCCGCTCATATTCCGCGGCACGCACACCTCTTCGGTGACCCGAAAATCGTCGTCGCTGTAAATAATGCGGTAGGAACCGGGCGTCGAGACGATGCGGCGGGCAATGCTGGCGGCGGGAATCTCGTGCCCATCGGCGTGAAACATCAGGCGGAAATCGCGCAGGATCTTGAGCGGATAAACGAAGGCTTCGAGGGTGCCCTGCTCGTTGCCGAACAAGCCCGCCTGGGGGCCGGTGGCGTCCACGAATTCCCAGCTATGCACCGGCCGCGCGATTTCCGGCTGCGCCCACAACGCTCCCATGGCCCCCAGAAAGAAAATCAGACTCCGCGGCGGCAGCCTCATTCCGTCGTTCACCGGACTTCGCCGACGTACGCGCCAAAAGCCGGCAGCTCCAGCTTGTCCAGGCTCTCGGCCCCGCCATGAAAGGACTGCGCCAACGCGGTCAGGCTGCGGCCCCGGCCTCCCACCTCGGCCGCGTCGTAGCTGACCGCTCGCTCCGAATTGCTGCAGTTCAGCGCCACCAGCACCGTAGCGCCGTTCGCCCGGCGCACAAAGGACAGCACGTCCGGATTGCCGACATCCACGATTTTCAAATCTCCCTCGCGCAGTGCCGCGTTCTGCTTGCGCAGGCCGATCAGCCGCCGGTAATAGTTCAGCAGCGATCCGGGATTGCCGCTCTCCGCGGCCACGTTGACCGTGGTGTAGTTGGGCGCCAACGGCAGCCAGGTGGCGGCCGCCGTGCTGAAACCGGCGTCCCGGCCGGCGTTCCACTGCATCGGCGTGCGCTCGCCGTCGCGTCCTTTGTCCTTCGGCCAGCCGGTCCTTCCCACGGGGTCCTTCACCTGGTCGATGGTCTTCGGGTCGTTGTTGGACATCCCTAATTCCTGCCCGTAGTAAATCAGCGAGGTGTCGCGCGGTGTCAACAGCAGCGTGGCGACCAGCCGCGCGATGGCGTCGTCGTGCCGGCCGTCGCCGTAGCGATTCCAACTGCGCCGGTTATCGTGGTTGTCGAACACGAACAGCGGCATGTTCCCGTGAAGCCCCGTCTCGGCATCGCGCAGTTTGGAGCGGAAGAAGCCGGCCGAAAGCTGGCTGCCCATTCCGTACTGCGTATCCATGGGCAGTTGCAATTCGTCGTTCTTGGCGCCGTACGCCTCGGCCAATTGCTCCACGTTGGGCAGATAGGTCTCGCCAATCAGCACCGTACCCGGAACCGCATCCACCACCTTGCGCAGCTCGCGATACACCTCGTGGACCTCGGGCAGGTTGTCGGTGTGAACGCGCGTGGTCCGGCGGTCGCCATAAGCCGTTAAGCCGGAAAGATAGTCTTCGTTGCGCCGCTGCGGGTCTTCAAACAACTGCGGAACCGCATCCAGCCGGAAACCGGCCACGCCCCGCTGCATCCATCCGCGGATCATGTTATACATGGCCTCGCGCACCTGCGGGTTGCGCCAGTTCAAGTCGGGCTGCTCTTTGTAGAAGGCGTGGTAGTAATATTGCTGCCGCGTGGCGTCCCACTGCCATGCCGAGTGGCCGAAAATCGACAGCCAGTTGTTCGGCGGCCTGCCGGGCTTGCCATCCACCCAGATATACCAGTCGGATTTGGGATTGGTGCGCGACGAGCGCGACTCCTTGAACCACGGATGCTGGTCCGAGGTGTGATTCAAGACCAGGTCGGTAATCACGCGAATCCTGCGCTTGCCAGCTTCCGTCACCAGGCGTTCGAAATCGGCCATGGTGCCGTATTGCGGATCGATGGCGCTGTAGTCGGTCACATCGTAGCCGAAATCCACTTGCGGCGAAGGGTAGAACGGGGTGAGCCAGATGCCGTCCACGCCCAGGTCTTTCAGGTAATCCAGGTGCGCGGTGACGCCGTTCAGGTCGCCCACGCCGTCGCCGTTGGTGTCTCCGAAGCTGCGGGGATAGACCTCGTAGATAACCGCGCCCTTCCACCAGGTCGGATCGAGAGCGGGCGCCGCGGCGGCATTCAATGGCTGCCTATGCCAGGCCGCCAAGAACAGGGCCAGCCACAATGCCCCGGCGCCGATGCGGAGCGCCCGATGTGCGGGGTACTTAGTCATATCGTCGGCTCTCTTGGCCTCTCAAACACGCGGTGCGGCGCTCGGAGAGGAGATGTTACCCCAGTTACGCAGCACGATCCCATAATACTCCCGCGCAAGTAGGCGATTGCCGTTTGCCCGGGCATTGCCGCCCCCGGTCCGCCTACTGGCGCCGTGGCTTCGTGGAGCTGTTCGGGCATCCATCCGCCGCCCCAAGACCCGGTTGCCACCAGCCGTTCGCAGGCCGTTCGGCTCGTTTTTCGCTCGGGCACCTGCCCAAGCTGCTGAAAGTAAGGCCCTTAATTTCCGTCCCGGCGCA
>Ga0335074_10013495_pt1 | contig 11482 bp, 8 predicted proteins | sample Lox_Sample_23_FD_206715 | JGI IMG/M metagenome (GOLD analysis project Ga0335074, IMG submission 206715) | Soil microbial communities from Loxahatchee National Wildlife Refuge, Florida, United States - Lox_Sample_2.3 | ecosystem: Environmental > Terrestrial > Soil > Wetlands | place: USA: Florida...
GAATTCGGCGGTACTGCGCATGAAGTTGGTCGGCGCAAATCCGTCATCAAACATTTCGGGAGTGGAGGAGCAACCGGGCAAGAGCAATTACTTTATCGGAAACGATCCACGCGAGTGGCACACCGATATTTCGAACTACTCGCAGGTGCGCTTCGAAAATGCCTATCCGGGCATCGACCTGGTCTACTACGGCAATCGTCAGCAGGTCGAATACGATTTCGTCGTCGCTCCGGGCGCCGACCCGAAAGCTATCGCGCTCGATGTTGCTTCTGAGTCTGGGATTTCCGGAAAGCGCAGCCAGGCTCCGCTGCGCATCGCTGAGGACGGCGATCTCCTGGTGCCGACTGAAGGCGGGGATGTCCGCTTCCACAAGCCTCTCGTTTATCAAACGGCAAACGCCATCGACGCTCATGCCATCGGGGGCAATCCCGACGCCGCATCGTTGGCCCAATCTATCGATGGCCGCTGGATCTTGAAGGGCGGAAATCGCGTCGGCTTCGAAGTCACTAGTTACGATGCATCTCGCCCCCTGGTGATCGATCCCGCTCTTAGCTATTCCACTTATGTTGGTGGCACCGGCACGGATGGCGCGTTCGGCGTATCGATCGATCAGTATGGAAATGCCTATGTCACCGGCTTCACTTCTTCGACCAATTTTCCGACAAGAAATCCTTATCAGAAAGCGAACGCCGGTGGCATCGACACATTCGCTTTCAAGCTGAACAAGACTGGCACGGCGCTTGTCTACTCGACCTATCTAGGTGGAAAGGGAACGGAATATCCATTCGGCATGGCCGTGGATTCCGCCGGCGAAGCCTACGAGGTGGGCAACACTGGATCAGCGAATTTTCCTGTGACTGCTGGCGCCTTCCAGACCACTTGCGTGAGTTGCTCGACTAATCCTGCGGTCTTTTTGACGAAGTTCAGCACAGCCGGAAATTCACTTGTCTACTCTACTTTCCTCGGCGGAAGCGGCGACAATCGCGCCTTCGGCATCACGCTCGACGCCAGCCGCGACGCCTACATCATCGGCTGGACAACGTCTACCGACTTTCCCGTGACTGCTGGCGCTTTCCAGACTTCTTACGTTACTGGCTCGGCCAGCAGCGCCTTTGTGACCGAGTTCAATCCCACGGGCACAGCGCTCGTGTATTCGACCTATCTTGGCGGCAGCGTTCAGGACGTCGGCTTCGGCATCGCCCTCGATTCGGCCAACAACACCCTCGTCACCGGATACACGTATTCGCCTGATTTCCCGGTCACTTCCGGAGCTTTTCAAACCACGACCACCACCAACGGCGCCGCGTTCGTCACCAAGCTGAATGTTGGGGGCACCGCGCTGCTCTACTCCACTTATCTGGGTGGAACCACGGGCACGTCGGCCGGAAACTCCGTCGCTGTAAATTCCGCAGGAGATGCCTACGTTACTGGTTATACCTGCGCCAGTGATTTTCCGGTCACCGCCGGCGCCGTGCAGCGGACCTTTGGCGGGGATTGCACAGCGGCGGGCGGTGACGCCTTCGTCACCGAGATGAACTCTTCGGGATCTGCGCTTCTGTTCTCGACTTATCTCGGCGGTAGTGGCGATGACGTCGGATTCAGCATCGGCCTGGATCAAGCTGAGAACGTTTACATCACTGGACGATCCAGTTCGACCAATTACCCGGTCACCACCGGCGCATTTCAGACAACAATGGCAGGTGGATACGACGCGATTTATTCCATCCTTAATCCGACCGGCACGCAGTTGCTCTACTCGACCTACTTCGGTGGCACCGCTGTGGATGTCGCGTTCGTTATGGCCGTCGACAAGCTCGGCAACTCCTACATGATCGGTCGAACCTATTCCACCAACTTCCCCGTCACGCCAGGAGCTTTTCAGAGCACGCTGAAAGGCACAACCAACGCCGTCGTCTTCAAGTTCACTCCCGGCGTTCAAGCGTGGCCGATGGCGCTCAATTTCGGTGGAGTCAGTGTCGGCGTCACGTCTGCTCCTTTAACCACCACGCTTACCAACAGCGGAACCTCTACGCTCACGATTTCCGGTGTTACTCTTGGTGGTACAGACGCCAGTGACTTTCAGGAGACGGGCAACACTTGCGGGACTTCCTTGGCGGTGGGCGCTTCGTGCGCAGTCACTCTCGCCTTTACGCCCAGCACCACCGGAACACTCAGCGCTACGCTCACTTTCACTGATAGCGCGCAGAACACTCCGCAAACGGTAACGCTTACCGGGGTCGGCAGCTCGAGCAATGCAACCCTCACTCCATCGAGCTTTACCTATCCCACGCAGGTTTTGAATACGAGCAGTACATCCCAACCTGCCACTCTCACGAATACCGGAACGGTCCCCATCACGATCACCAAAATCGCCACGACCGGGCCGTTCAGCCAGACGAACAATTGCGGGACGACTTTGGCCGCAAACGCCACCTGCACCATCAACGTAGTCTTCACGCCGACCAAGGCGGGCACTCAAACGGGAACGCTCACCGTTACGGACAACGCTCCCAACAGCCCGCAGACGGCGACTCTCAGCGGCGTGGGAACGGTCGTAAGCTTCTCGCCGACTAGCTTGAACTTCGGCACGCAGACGCTGAAGACATCCAGCGCACCGCAAACCATCACGATGTCCAACGTCAGTGCGTCGGCCATTACCATCAGCAAAATTTCGGTCACAGGTTCGCGAGTCAGCAGCTTCGTCATTCAAAGCAATTCGACTTGCCCGCTCACGCCGGGCACTTTGGCTGCGAACTCGAGTTGCACGATTAATGTCGTCTTTGATCCACAGCTGAAAGGCGCGCTCAGCGCGAATGTAACTGCCATCGATACCGGCGGAGGCAGCCCGCAAACTGTCCCCATGTCCGGCACGGGCGATTAGGTCCGTCATCGAAAAATTTTGGGATATTTCTTGGAAGCAGAGAACGAGTACAGACCCAGACAAGTTTTGTGGAGGTTTAGTAAAAAATGAACCGCCTTACCCTGATTGCAATCTTCGCACTGAGCGTCGGCACTGTGTATGCCATGCCGCCGCAGCAAAAAGAAAATCCAGCCACACCGCCGGCAATTGTTACCTATCAGAATGGCAACAGCCGACTGGGTCAGAATCTCCAGGAATCAATTCTCGTCCCGGCGAACATTAACTCCAACAGCTTCGGTCAACTCTTCAACTGGCAGACCGATGGCAACATTTATGCCCAGCCGCTCTACGTGCCCAACGTCACCATCAATGGCTCGGCGCATAACGTTGTCTACGTCGTCACCGAGTCCGATGGTATATACGCCTTCGACGCGGATAGCCAGGCGCTCAATCCGAATCCTTTGTGGTACACCAGCCTCGTCAACGGAACGACGGTCACGCCGATTCCATGTATCGCTCACAAGAACGCGTGCACGATCTATCCTAATCTCGGCATCTCGGGCACGCCGGTGATTGATGTCGCGACCAATACCATGTACTTCATCGCCCGCACTGCTGAGGGCAGCACGACGAATCCCAATTATGTTGCCCGCATTCACGCTCTCAACATCACCACCGGCCAGGAACAGTCCTACAGCCCTGTCACCATCTGCAGCGTTCCCTACTCAACCGGTCAGATGGGTTGCCAACTTCAGACTGGAATCTTCAACCCACTCGCCGACGGCCAACGTCCGGGCTTATTGTTGGAACCAACCACCGGCTTCTCGCAGGGCGTTCTCTGGGTCGGTTTCTCCGGCCAGGGAATGATGCTGGCTTTTGACGCTTCCAATCTCAACCTGCTGGCCGACTGGACTGCCACTCCGCACCCGAAAGATACCACCGGCGGCGGCGGCATCTGGGGCAGCGGCGGCGGCGTGAGCGGTGATACCAGCGGCAACGTCTACGTCTCTATCGGCGACGGAACTTTCGACGTCAATGTCGGCGGCAACAATTATGGCGACAGCATCGTGAAATTGAATCTGGTCTCCAGCAGCACGACCACAAGTGGCTATGCCATGCAGGTTATGGATTACTTCACCCCTCCTGACGAAGCCTGCCGTCAAACTACCGATACCGACCTCGGTTCCGGTGGTCCCGTTCTTCTTCCACCCCAGACCGGCGACGTGCCGAATTTGATCTATATTCAGGGCAAGGGTAACGTTCCCACCTGCGACTCCGCTACGCCTGTCTATCTCGTCAATGCCGATGATATGGGCGGCCTTGGCGGCGGTGTTCAGTCCGTCGGCACTACCGCGGCCATCGGCTTCTGGGCCTCGGGCGCTTACTTCAGCAACGGCACCACCAACAGCCTCTACTTCGGTGGCGTCATCAACGAAAAACCGCTCACCGGCGACAATCTCTGGCAATGGCCGCTCTCTAGTGGTTTGCTCGCTTCGAATTACTCGACTGAGAGTCCTGAGACCTACCTCTCCAGTCCAACACCATTCATCTCCGCCAACGGCACGAGCAACGCGATTGTCTGGACCATCATGCGTCCTGAAGTGATCGACAATGAGAAGGGCACGAACAACGCCATCCTCTACGCCTATGAGGCCAGCAATCTCGGCACTGAGCTCTACAACAGCAGCATGAACGCCGCTCGCGATACCGCCGGCCCGGCCGTCAAGTTCGCCGTGCCCACCGTCGTAAATGGCAAAGTCTACGTCGGGACACAAACCGGGCTTTATGTCTATGGCATGTGCCCCTGCATCGGCGGCCCCAGCGATGCCACGCTTTCACCCGCGAGCCTCACCTACCCGACGCAGGTTGTAAACACGAGTGGCGCTGCGCAGCAGGCGACGCTCACCAACACGGGCTCGATCCCCATCAGCATTACTTCCATCGCCACGACTGCTTGGTTTAGCCAGACGAACAATTGCGGCACAACACTTGCCGGTAACGCGAGCTGCACCATCAATGTCGTCTTCACGCCGACCAAAGCCGGCACGCAGACCGGAACCCTCACCGTTACCGACAACGCTCCCAACAGCCCGCAAACTGTCGCCCTCAGTGGAGTGGGAACAGTGGTCAGCATCACGCCCAAGAGCCTGAGTTTCGGCACGCAGGCGGAAAAGACCTCTAGCGCGCCTCAGACCGTCACTATCACCAACCTGTCGAAGATTTCGGTCACCACCACCAAGATTTCCGTTATGGGGGCGCGTGCCAGCAGCTTCGTCATCCAATCCAGTTCCACTTGCCCGCTGGGCACTGGATCCATTGCTGCCGGTGCCAGCTGCACCGTGGTGGTTGTATTTGATCCTCAACTGAAGGGCGCCTTGACCGCCAATCTCAACATCGTCGCATCTGGCGGTGGCAGTCCGCATGTAATCCCCATGTCGGGCACCGGAGATTAGCCGCCGGGGAACTTTGACTTGAGCCCGTCCCGCATCGCAGACTGACGCGATCGGGCGGGCTTTCTGTTTTCAGTCTGCTATTTTCAGCTAAGATAAGCGTTCATCAGGATGCCCCTATGGACGACTTTTCCCAGCCCCCGCCCCAATCAACGCCGCAGCCGACTCCCGAACCAACTCCGCTAACGAGTTTGAATCCTGGGGCTTTGTCTGAACCCCCGGCCCCGGTTACCCCTGCATTCACCGATCGCAGCGGGGGTCTGATGATCTTCGGCATCGTTCAGATCATTCTCGGATTGCTGTGCTCTCTGATGATTCCTCTCGTCATGCTCGGCGCATTCGTGTCGCGGCTGGTGCCCGGCGGAGTGGCCTCGCGTCCCCTGCAGCTGGCGTCGGGAATTGTGAACTATGCGGTCATCGCTGCCACTCTGATTATTCTTGGGCTTGGATCCACGCAGGCCAAGCGATGGGCGCGCGCGCTCACTCTCGTGTTTTCGTGGTACGGCCTCGTCATGGGCGCGCTCATTACAATTCTCATGACGGCGATCCTTCCCGTAGCCATGAAAGCAGGAATCGCCCGTGCCCAGCAGACTGCACCCGATGCCTCGACGGCCGCCGTTTCCACCGTTGTTCTCGCAATCATCGTCACCCTCGTCATCATTTTCCTGGCATTCTTCCTGATTGTCGTGCCGGTCGCCTTTGTCATCTTCTATAGCCGCAAAGACGTGGAACTGACTTGCCGCGATCGCGATCCTGTCGAGCGCTGGACCGATCGCACTCCGCTTCCTGTGCTCGGAGCCAGCTCTATTTTGTTTCTCGCATCGCTGCAGCTCTTATCCGCCGCGATCAGCTTTCCCTACTTTCCTTTTTTCGGTCGATATCTCGGCGGAATCCCGGGCATTGGGTGCTTTCTCGCCTTCGCCGCTATCGACATGTGCTTAGCCTTCGGTCTTTTCCGTTTGCAGATCGCCGCCTGGTGGATCGCAATCTTTGCTTCGCTTTTTCGCATTGTCTCCATGGCGCTCACCTACACGCGGACCAATCTCATGGATGTTTACTCGAGGATGGGCTTGCCTCAAGGCCAATTGGAGACTTTGCATGCGAATCCCCTCACCCGCAGCCACGTCATCCTGTGGTGGGGATTTCTCTTCAGCCTCATCTTCTTGGGTTACCTCGTGTGGCTGAGGCGCTATTTTCGGAAGCAATCCACGCCTCAACCGCCAGAAATCCTCGCGCCCGCCGATTCGCCGCAGTTGGGTTAAGATCGGAACATCTCCCGGCTCAGAGAGGCCACTATGACTGCACAGCTCGCCGATCAACAATGCGTCCCCTGCCGTGGCGGCGTTCCGCCGCTTGCGGGCAAGCAACTTGAAGACTTCCACAAGCAAGTTCCTCGTTGGAATGTGGTCAAGGGCCATCATCTGCAGCGCGAGTTCAAGTTTCCCGATTTCAAGCAAGCGCTTGATTTCGTGAACCGCGTCGGCGCGCTCGCCGAGGAGCAAGGCCATCATCCCGATATTCTGCTCGCGTGGGGCAAAGCAGAAATCACGCTGTGGACACACAAAATCGACGGCCTAACGGAGAGTGATTTCGTCATGGCCGCCAAGATCGACCGGGTAAGTGGACATTAAGCGTTAAGGGGCTTGTGGCTTGGCGATGCTGGTTTCGCTGGTTTTTCCTGATGCGCCTTCGCACTCGCGTCGCAGATCTTCGAAGAATCGTTTCGTAGCCTTTTCAATCTCCGGCTCAATCGCGAATCCCAGCACGCGCGAGACCGCGCCGACGATGTTCACTCTCACGTTCACAGCCGTCTGCTCCGCGGCAATCGGCGTAAACATCACTTGCGTCTCGCAGGTCATCCCAAAAACATGGCTAATGTACGCCACGCTGTGATTGCGCTCGAAATGCAACACGACCTGATCGATCCTGCTGCGGATCGGAGCCAGCGTCTCAACTTGCAGGCGGCTTTGCTCTTCCCAAGGCACACCCTGCACCCAGCGGATCTCGCCCAAGATGCTGCGATTCGCCCATCGATCGATGTCGATATAAATGGAAAATACTTTTTCGAGAGGACACTGAATCAGAACCTGGAAATCAAACGACCGCATGGCACCTTAGGCTTACCCCAAGAGAAGAAGTATCACCGAGTGTAGGAGGAACGACCAACGGTTAGCAATGGAAATTGCACCAGACGAGTGGGAGAAGCTTCGGGCCAACAAAATTCTGCATTCAACGCACGCTAAGTCTTCAGCTTTAATTTTAGATCCGCAGCTATCTGCTTGCCGTGAAAGCGTCCATTCTCGATGAAGATTTCATTCGTACGCGAGCCCGCCACAATCACGCCCGCAACATAAATTCCCTTCACGTTGCTTTCCAGCGATATCGGATCGCATACCGGGCGGCACTGCTGCTCTGACAATTCAATTCCCATGCTGCGCAGGAAATCATAGTCAGGGTGATAGCCGATCAACGCCAGCACGAAATCATTCTTGATCCGCACCGGCCCCCGCGGCGCCTGAATCACCACGTGATCCACGCCAATCTCCTGCACCCAACTGCTGAAGTGCGCTTCGATCTCGCCATTCTTGATGCGGTTCTCCAGGTCCGGCTTGATCCAATATTTCACGTGATGATGCAGTTGTGCCGCGCGGTGAACCAGCGTCACCCGCGCGCCATGCCGCCATAAATCCAGCGAAGCAATCGCTGCGGAATTCTTCCCGCCGATCACCACCACATCCGTGTCGTAATAGGGATGCGGCTCGCCGTAATAATGCGAAACTTTGGGCAAATCCTCACCGGGAATGCTAAGTTGATTCGCCAGGTCATAGTATCCAGTCGACACGATCACTTTTTTGGCGCGGTAATCGTGCGGACGCCCCGCGCGATCAGTCGCGGTGATGCTGAAGTCTCCATCGTCGCCGACCACCGTCTTCACCCACTCGTATTGGCGGATATCGAGATGGTAGTGTGCCGTTACCTTGCGATAGTATTCGAGCGCCTCTTCGCGCGTGGGCTTCTGCAGAGATGTAGTGAATGGAATATCGCCAATTTCCAGCAACTCCGGCGTAGTAAAGAACAGCATGCCCACCGGATAGTGAAACAGCGAATTCACCAGACATCCTTTATCCAACACGATGACTTTCAGCCCAACCTTCTGCGCCTCGATCGCACACGCCAATCCCGTCGGCCCCGCTCCAATCACCAGCACATCGCAACGCATCTCCGGATGCGGCTTTGCCTGGGTCTTAGGCTGAGTGTCGACTTCTTCGGCAGTCAGGAAATTAGGCATGGAAGTTCGAGAGGAACCGGACCGGATCAGCAACGTTCGAGCACACTCCGGAAACCGATGATTCTAGCATGCGGATAAGACCACCACCGGCGCCGGGTCGAGAGAGCGCTATAATTTCCGGTTGCCCTTATATCTCCTCGTTTCAGGAGCACATTATGTCCACTCTTATGGAACATACTCCCGTTCAAGCTACGACGAAGACGCGCATCGAATCCGACAGCATGGGGAAGATTGAAGTCCCCGCCAACGTCTATTGGGGCGCCCAGACGCAGCGCTCGCTGCTACATTTCAACATCGGACGCGACACCATGCCGCCCGAACTCATTCGCGCCTTCGGCATCCTCAAGAAGGCATGCGCGCTGGTCAACCAGGATCTTGGCAAGCTTCCCGCCGACAAAGCCAAGCTCATCGTTCAGGCTGCGGATGAAGTCATCGCCGGAAAGCTCAACGACCAATTCCCGCTGCGGATCTGGCAAACCGGCAGTGGCACGCAGACCAACATGAACGTGAACGAAGTCATCTCCAACCGCGCGATTGAGATTGCGGGTGGTGATATGGGATCGAAGAAGCCGATCCATCCCAACGATCACGTGAACATGTCGCAATCGTCGAACGATACTTTTCCCGCGGCCATGCACATCGCCGCCGCCGATCGCGTAAAGAACGCCCTCATTCCTGCCGTCAAGACGGTGCGCGAGGCGATTTCCGCCAAGGCGAAAGCATTCGACGGCATCGTCAAGATCGGCCGCACCCACCTGCAGGACGCCGTTCCTCTCACCGTCGGCCAGGAATTCAGCGGTTGGGCCAGCCTGTTGGAACGCGATATTCACCGCCTTGAGCAAGCGCTCGAGGGGCTTTACGATCTCGCCATCGGCGGGACGGCAGTTGGCACCGGACTCAACACGCATCCTGAATTCGCTGAGCGCGCCGCCAAGAAAATCGCCGAACTCACCGGACTTCCCTTCCGTTCGCACGGCAATAAATTCGCCGCTCTTTCCGCCCACGACGAAATCGTATTCGCGCAAGGCGCGATGGAAACTCTCGCTGCCTCATTCATGAAAATTTCCAACGACATTCGCTGGCTCGCCTCGGGACCGCGCTGCGGCCTGGGAGAGTTGACGATTCCAGAGAACGAACCCGGCTCCTCGATCATGCCCGGCAAAGTGAATCCCACACAATGCGAAGCCATGACCATGGTCTGCGTCCAGGTTCACGGCGCAACCGCTGCCGTCGGCTTCGGCGGATCGCAAGGTAACTTCGAACTGAATGTCTTCAAGCCCGTGATCATTTACAACTTCCTGCACTCGGTCACGCTCATCACCGACGCTTGCCACGGCTATGTCGAGTACATGCTCAAGGGTATCGAGGTCGATCGCGAGAAAATCGACTGGTACGTGAAAAACTCGCTCATGCTGGTCACTGCGCTCGCACCCAAGGTTGGATACGACAAAGCCGCGCAGATCGCCCACACCGCGCACGTCGAGCACTCCAGCCTGCGCGAAGCCGCGTTGAAGCTAGGATATCTTACGGGTGAAGAATTCGATCAGCTGGTCAAGCCGGAGAAGATGACTCACCCGTAATTTCTCCGCTACACCTTCCAGTCGGAGTCGTCCCGGTGGTCCGCGGTCCGTTCAGCGGGCAGAGGGATTTCGCGTGAGTTGCACACGAAGGCTCGGAAATACAATTTCATTCGAGCCCAGCCAATTCCGCATCATTCAGAGGCGTAGGCGCGGCGACCTTCCTCGCTGTCGTTATCACCACCACGCTCACCAGCACGCACGCTGTCCCCAACAGAGTCCGAGCTCCCAATTCCTCGCCTCCAAGGAAGTATCCGATCAGCACCGCGACCACGGGATTCACATACGCGTACGTGCCCACCTTCGTCGGCGATTCGTGATGAATGAGCCACACATACGCAGTGAATCCCATAATCGATCCTGCTACGATCAGGTAAGCGAGAGCGAGCCAGGCTTCGCGCGAAACCGCCTGCACGCGAAATCCGCGAAACTCTCCCAGCAGAGCGGCCGTCAACGTCAAAAGCACGCCGCCGGCAAGCATTTGCGCTCCAGAGCTCATCGCCTTTGAATCCGGAAGCCGCAGCTTGCGGCTCAACGCCGACGCCACCGACCAGCTGATCGCCGAAAACACCAACGCGCAAGCTCCCGCGTGATCGATTGGAGTCCCGCCGATTCCCGCTGATCGTCCCACCAGCACCGCGACTCCGGCAATCCCCAGCGTCAGCGCAATCGCCAATCGAAGCGTCATCCGCTGCGTGCGAAGAATGACGATCTCTCCCAGCGCCATGAATCCCGGGATCGTCGCCATCATTACCGCCGCGATTCCCGACGGCACGCGCTTCTCCGCCCAAAACAACAGCCCGTAGTCGAAGACGAAAATCAGCACCGCAAGAAACGTTGCCGATCCCCATTCCCGCAAACTTGGCGAGGGCGTCCCCTTCGCGCGCATCCAGCCATAAAGGGCGACTCCCGCCACCACGAATCGCATCCCGGCAAGCAGAAATGGCGGAACTTCGCGCACTCCCACGCGGATGGCAAGAAATGTCGAGCCCCAAACGAAATAGATAATGGCGAAGGCGAGCAGCACCTTCCATGCTGGCGGACGAGTTGTCGAGATGCCATTCATGACCAGCAATTGCGCGCATCACCAAAGCCAAACGAAAGGGGCTACGACGCGCACTCGATTAGATCATCAAAATCCGCGCGGGACGCGCGTGCGACTTATCAAAAGATTTTATGGGGGTATAAAGAAGCGCGATGGCGTGCGAGCTCAGAAAAGCTCTGCCCGCCTCAAAACGAAGGATTGAAAGAAAAAACGTGCGATCAGAAGTCGCGCTATTTCTTAATCAGGCTGGTGTGGCTCGAC
>Ga0335074_10013496_pt1 | contig 11481 bp, 12 predicted proteins | sample Lox_Sample_23_FD_206715 | JGI IMG/M metagenome (GOLD analysis project Ga0335074, IMG submission 206715) | Soil microbial communities from Loxahatchee National Wildlife Refuge, Florida, United States - Lox_Sample_2.3 | ecosystem: Environmental > Terrestrial > Soil > Wetlands | place: USA...
GCCGGCGCGGCTCCCGGCGGGGGCTTCCTGGTCCACGCCACGCTCCCGGCGAAGGCCGAGGCTGCGTCGTGACAGGGCCCGCTCCGTCCGTGAAGATCGTGGTAGCAGACGACCACGAAGTTGTACGCGCTGGCTTCGCCGCCCTGCTGGATACTCAGCCGGACTTCACCGTGGTCGGCACCGCGTCGGACGGCGCTGAGGCGGTGAAGATCAGCCGCGAGCTGCGCCCGGACGTCGTTCTCATGGATGTCAGGATGCCCGGCACCGACGGCATCGAGGCGACAAGGCAGCTGACTGCCGACGCAAACGGGCCGCACGTCATCATTCTCACGACCTTCGACCTGGACGAGTACGTGTACGACGCGCTGCGCACCGGCGCCAGCGGGTTCCTGCTCAAGGACGTGACGGGCGAGCGGCTCTTCGACGCCGTGCGGGTGGTCGCGGCCGGCGAGGCCCTGCTGGCCCCGGCCGTAACCCGGCGGCTGATCAGCGAGTTCGCCCGGCTCCGGCCGGCTGCGCCCGCTCCCCCGGCGGCCGTGGCGGAGCTGACTCCGCGCGAGACCGAGGTGCTCAGGCTGCTAGCCGAGGGGCTGTCGAACCCGGAGATCGCGGACCGGCTAGTGATCACCGAGGAGACGGTCAAGACGCACGTCAGCCGCGTCCTGCGCAAGCTCGCGCTCCGCGATCGCGCGCAGGCGGTGGTGCTCGCCTATGAATCGGGGCTGGTGCGTCCCGGCTCCGCTCGCTAACTACCGACTGCGGCCTGCCGCTTAAGGCTGCGCGACCGGTCCCGGACCGGGCGTGCCGGAAAAAGTTGCTGAGCCTTGTCATCCAGAAGCTTCACCGGAAGGCTTCTAGCGGTGTGAGACGAAAGCCGACCGACGACGACTACGGCTTCGAGGCGTTCTTCCGAGCCGTTTTCCCCAAGGCCGTGGCAGTGGCCCGCAGAGTGACCGGAGAATACGCCGCCGCCGAGGACGCCGCTATCGAGGCGATGGCGAAGGCGCACGTGCGCTGGCAGCGCATCGGCCCGGCGCCATGGCGCGAGGGCTGGGTCCTACGGGTGGCCGTGAACGAGGCGATCCGCCGCCTTCCGCGCGCCACGGCCGGTGTGCGGGGCGACGTGGCATCGGACAATGCCTGGACCGGCGGGGAACGCTCTATCGAGGTTGGCCGCGTCGTTGGCCACAGCGCGGCCGGCCTTGGGGCGATGTGGTCGGACCCGGCCGAAGAGATCGCGCTGCGCCAGGCCCTAACCGCCGCCCTGCAACGGCTCCCGCGGCGGCAGCGCGAGGTGGTCATGCTGCGCTACCTGATCGGACTGCCCGAGACCCAGGTGGCGGAGATGCTCGACATCAGCCATGGGGCCGTCAAGACGCACCTGCGCCGGGCCATCGCCGGACTGCGCAAGGAAATAGACCAGGACCTGAAGGCGGAATACCTTGCTTCACTCGCGTGACTTCGACACCCCGGATCTCGGCGAAATCGAGCTCCGGCGCCTCTATGAACGGACGCTGAAGCGCAGCGCGCACCTGCGGGCCCGGCGAATGCGCGGCCGGGCAGCGGGAGGGGTGGCGGCGCTCGTCTGCCTTCTAGTGGCCGGGCTGGTAACCGGCTCGTTCGCGGTGGCAACCCGCGGACCGCAGCCGGTCGCTTCCACCTGGCGGCTGGTCAGCCAGGTCGCGGCGGTCGGCGCGTCATGGCAAGCGCTCTCCTCCTCGGGCTACCAGGAGGCCTTCTCGCTCGTGTGCCCGAGCGACACGACCTGCTACGCCGATTCGTTGTTCGGCGGGCAGCTGGAGTACACCCACGACGGAGGCTCCACCTGGCAAAAGGCGACTGGCACCGGGAGGGCGACGTCGGTGCCGACGATCTCGTGCGTGAACGCCCGGGACTGTGACGTTCTTGCTGACATCGCCGGCCGCGGGAGCGCGTTCCTGACCACCACCGACGGCGGCCAGACGTGGACCTCCCACCCCGGGCCTGCTGTTCCGAACCCCTCGCATGGCGAGGCAGTGGACAAGATGTCGTGCGCCACGATCTCGTCGTGCGTTGTCATTGCCTACCACGGCGCCTCCTCCGGATCGTCCTCGGCGACCTACACGACGTCCGACGCCGGGGCCAGCTGGAGCCAGGGCACGCTTCCGTCATCCGCGTCCGGGGCTTTCGTGCCGACAGACCTGAGCTGCAGCGGGATGACGTGTGTCGCCACCGGGGCAATCGCCCAATGGCGGTCCGGGTCCGGGCCCCCGGCAGGCCCCGACCCCTTCGGGCACGGCGTCCTCTTCATCCAGGGCGGGGCCGCCTACGCAAGCGGCAACCTAGGGGCGACCTGGTCGGCGTCCTCGGTGCAGAAGGGCGGAGGCTCGCTCACCTGCCCCGACGCCCGCGACTGTTACGCGTCTACCGCGAGCGGGGTGTATCGGACTATGGACGGCGGACAGACGTGGGACCGGCTGAGCGCCTCCGGGCTGCCGGGCCCGGCTGGCCGCTCGCGGGGATGGACTTTCTTCTCCATCTCGTGCGCGACCTCGTCATCGTGCTGGCTCAGCGGCTATGCGTACCCGGCCAGCCCGCCAGCCCTTTGGACGTTCGGCTCCTACGGCCAGGTTCAGGGCCTGCTCGCTTCTACGGCCGACGGCGGGTCGACATGGGTGCTGTCGAGGTTGCCCGCCGGAGTGCACGCCGTGATCAAGGTCTCCTGCCCCGACGCCACGACATGCTTCGCGCTCGGCGTCAAGCGCACCGGCTCAGCGCGCAACGACCTCAAGGTGGTGCTGCTGACCAACGCCGGCCAGCGCGGCCGGGCGTTGTAGTTGCGCGGCTGGATCGCGGAGTGCGGCCGGCCGTTTACGTGGGTTATTCCTGAGCCTGGTGATCGCGCCGTGGCGGGACGGGGGTTCGTGATGGCTGAGATTGGCTTGCGGGCTGCTGAGGGCGGCCTGGGTGAGGGTGACGCCGGCCGCGCCGATGGCGGCCTGAGTGGGGCCGGCGGGCGAGCGGCGCGCGGTTCGCGGCTGGTCCGGCGGCGCCGGGTGCTGGTGGGGGTGGGTGCGGGGGCTGGGTTGCTGGCAGTGGGCGGGCTGATCGGCGCGTCGTTTGTGAAGTCGCCGCAGCAGCTTGCCGCCGATACGGCGGCCCCGCCGGCGACGGTGACCACCGCGCCGGTGGTGTCGCAGGTGCTGACGTCGTCGGTGCAGATGCGCGGCACGGTCTACCCATCGACTCAGTACGACGTATATGTCAGCGCCCCCTCACCGGACTCCTCGGCGGCCGGGGCCAGCGTCCCCGGGGCGGGCGGGGGCGGCGCATCAACGGCGGGCTCGTCGTCGACGGGGGCGGTGTACATCTCGAAGCTGGAGGTTGCTGCCGGAGACACGATCCGCAATGGCGAGCAGCTGGCAGAGCTGGACGGGCAGCCGTTGTTCGCGCTGACCGGGCCGGTACCGGCGTGGCGGGACCTGGTGCCAGGTGAGAGCGGCCCGGATGTGTCCGAGCTGCAGAACGCCCTGGCTTCGCTGGGGTTTTATGAAGGCGGTGACACGCCGGGGTATTTCGGCCCGGCGACCGGCGACGCGGTGGCCGCGTATTACGAGCATCTGGGGTATGCCGCGCCAGCCTCAGGCGGGGTGCCAGCGACCGACGTGCTGTTCTTGCCATCGCTGCCAGCCCGGGTGGTGGCGGTGAACGGCGGAGCGGGGCAGCAGCCGGGCCAGCCGTTCCTGGCGCTGGCCGCGCGCCGGTCGCTGGCGCTGACCGGCCAGCTGCCGCCGGCGTATGCCGGGCAGGTGAAGCCGGGTCTGAAGGTCAGCATTTACAGCGAGGTAGCCGGCATCCACGCTGCCGGGACAGTGGCCGGGCTCGGCACGGCGACGGTCATTGTGCCGACCGGGACGGTGGTGGATATCGGCAGCGGTGCGGCCTCGGCTGCATCCGCCGCCGCCTCGGCTGCCGCGGCTTCTGGCAGTCCGGCCAGCTCCGCGAGTTCCGGCGGTTCGGGCGGTGCGGCGTTCATCCCGCTGACGGTGGCGCCGGCGCGGCCGCTGGCTGCATCGCTGAACGGGCAGAACGTGCTGGTCACCGTGCAGACCGGAAGAACGGAGGGGCCGGTGCTGACGGTGCCAGTCGCGGCGATCGTGACCAGCGGGTCGGGCACGAGTTATGTCACCGTGGCCGGCGCGCACGGCGCCGAGGCTGAGGTGGCGGTGACGCCGGGTATCTCCGAGAACGGCTACGTGCAGGTGTCCCCGGTCCGGCCGGGAACGCTGACGGCCGGGCAGCGTGTGGTGGTGAGCGGCTGATGGGCGTGCCGGTGATCGAGTTGCGGGGGCTGGCCCGCACCTACCCCGGGCCGCCGCCAGTGGCCGCGCTGCGCCCGGCTGATCTGGTTATCTACGCCGGTGACTACGTGGCGGTGACCGGGCCGTCGGGGTCGGGCAAGTCCACCTTGTTGCACCTGCTGGGCCTGCTGGATACCCCGACCGGCGGCAGCTACCTGCTGGACGGGACGGACACCGCCGGGCTGGGCGACGCTGACCGGTCCGGGCTGCGCGGCGCGCGGATCGGGGTGGTGTTCCAGGCTTTCCACCTGCTGCCGTACCGGACCGCGCTGGAAAACGTGCTGCTGGCCCAGCTGTACAACCAGACCCCCCGCCCGGCGCGGCTGCCCGCAGCGGCGGCCGCGCTGGACGCGGTCGGCCTGGGCCACCGGCTGGACGCGCTGCCCACCACGCTGTCAGGCGGGGAATGCCAGCGGGTCGCCATCGCCCGGGCACTGGTCAACTCCCCGGCCCTGCTGCTGTGCGACGAGCCCACCGGCAACCTGGACTCGGTCAGCGCGGCCACCGTAATGAACCTGCTCGACCAACTGAATGCCGCCGGGTACACGATCGTGATCATCACCCACGACCCGGCCGTGGCCGGGCACGCCCGCCGGGCCATCGCGATCAGCGACGGCGTCCTGTCCGAGCGGACCGGATTGTCCGAGCGGACCGGGCTGTCTGAGGCGACGGGGCTCTCGGACCGGACGGAGGCGGGTCGTGGCTAGGACGAGGATCGGCCTGCCCGCGCCGCGGCTGGCCGGCCGGGACGCCGCAGCCGAGGCAGTCGCCGGGATCGCGCAACGGCCCGGCAGAGCCGCTCTGACGATGCTGGGCACCGTGCTGGGGGTGGGCGCGTTCGTGGCCGTGCTCGGCCTGACCGCCACGAGCGCCGGGCAGATCTCCCGCCAGTTCTCTGTGCTGGACGACACCACCGTGGCGGTGGAAGACAACGGCCCGGCCATCAACACCGCGGCTCCAGGCACCAACCCGGCCATCGCCTTCCCCGCCAACGCCACCCAGGTCGCCGACCGCATCAACGGGGTCGCCGCCGCCGGGGTGTGGTGGCCGGTCCCGCTGCCCGAAGGCGCCAGCGTCACCGGGTCGCTGGCACTGTCCGCCACCGCCGATCAGACCGTCAACGTGCTGGCCGTCTCCCCCGGCGCGATCGCGGCCATGGGCCTGACGATGACCGCCGGATCGCCACTCACCAGCTATGAGAACCACACTGCCCAGCACGTCGCGGTGATCGATGCAACCACCGCGGCCACCCTGGGCATCTCCCCCGACCGGCTGGCCAGCCACCCCGCGGTGTTCGCCGGCGGCATCGCCTACACCGTCACCGGCATCTACACCACCGCCCAGCGGATCATCACCAGCGAACCCGGCGGCGCGATGCTAATCCCCGAAACCACCGCCCTTGCCGATTACGGCAACCCTCCGCCCGGCATCGGCAGCCAAGACGAAGCCCAGATGGTCATCGCCACCCGGCTCGGCGCCGCGCGCACCGTCGCCCGGCAGATCGCCGCCGCCGAACTGCCCGCCGACCCGCGGCGGCTCGTCGTCACCGCCCCCGCCGCCCCGGCCACCCTGCAATCCCAGGTCACCGGCGACCTGGCCGGCCTGTTTTTGATCCTCGCGCTGATCAGCCTGCTCATCGGCGCGGTCGGCATCGCCAACACCACCCTGGTCGCCGTCCTCGAACGCACCGAGGAAATCGGGCTGCGCCGCGCCCTCGGGGCCCGGCCCCGGCACATCGCCGCCCAGTTCCTCGCCGAATCCACCACCTTGGGCGCCCTCGGCGGGCTAATCGGCACCTGCGCCGGCGTCGCGATCGTGGTCATTTTCGCCGCCGCCCAGCACTGGACCGCCATCCTCAACCCCGCTTTTACCCTGCCAGCCCCGCTGATCGGCGCCATAACCGGCCTGCTCGCCGGCGCCTACCCCGCCTTGCGCGCCGCACACACCAGTCCCCTCGCCGCCCTCCGGCACGGCTAGCCGCCCCGCTCCGGAAAGGACACAACCCGCATGCGCACCCGCACCATCATCGGTGTCCTGGCCTGCTGCTGCGCCGCCCTAGCCGGGTGCACCGCCGCCGCGTCCAACGCGCCGAACACCACCGTCAGAACACCCAGCGTGGGCAAGCCGCCGCCACCCGCATCCGCCCAGGCCGCGCTGTCCAGCGAGGCGTTCACCCCGTACGCAGCGCTCGGCCTGTCCAGCGACGACGGGCTAGCGCCTGGCCAGTCGAGTTCCAGCCTCGCCGGGCCGTGCATGAACGCCGCCGGCTACCCCGGCGTGACGCCCGCCGACGGAATCGTCGGCATCGGTATCCCCCAGGGCTCCGGGAGCCTGTCAAGCGTGGCTTTCGCCTGGCCCTGGGGCGCATGGGGATACCTCGGCACCGCCGACGCCCAGCAGTACGGCTTCCAGTACCCCCAAAGCGCAGCCTTCGCCACGCTGGGTCTCGGCGGAGCACAGCCGGCTACCCCGCCGGGCGTGCCAGCAGCCGAGCAAGCCGCCGCGGAAAAGTGCTTCACCATTACTCAGGACTTCTTCATGGCCACCCAAAACGGACCGGTGATGGCCGACATCTGGGCCCTGTTCAACAACCTCACCAGCGATATGGCGCGCGACCGGGCGGTACACGCCGCCACCAGGGCCTGGTCGGCCTGCATGACCAAAAACGGCTACAGCAGCCTCGGCTCACCGCGGAACGTGGACACTCAGGAGCAACAGAACATGGACGGCAACGGGACGGGGCACGGCCCTGGACGAACCAAAGCGCCCACGGTCAGCCCGGCCGCCAACCAGGCACAGATCGCTGCCGCGGTCGCCGACGCCGACTGCACCCAGACCAGCGACTTGGCCGGCATCTACTTCGCCGTCCAGGCTAGTTACGAACAGCAGCTCGTCAGCGCCAACCGGCAAGCCCTGACTGCCGACGTCAGCCAGTACCGCACGGCCTACGCCAAAGAACTCAAACGGCTACCAGCACTCCTGCGCACGACGAAGGCCCGGTGCTATCCGTTCCCCGTGTGCCAACGGCATCCAGCGGGGTCCCGGTCATCTGCACCGTAGCCCTGCTCGGAAGGTGACACCCACATGCGCGCAACAGCACGGCTTCGTGGCGCTGGCGGGCATCGTGACGCTGAGGCCGACCTCTACCGGAGGCAAGCGCAGCCGTAGGTTTAGTCCGCGAGGCGGAACGCCAGCTCTGTCTGCCATTTGCTGAGGTCAGGCTGCTCAGCGGGGTCGGTGAGGTAGTTCTCGAGACGGCAGCCCCACTCCTCCCCCGCGTCGGTTTGCGATACGTCCCAGGCCAGACCTTGCGCCTCGGCCCAGTCGAGCAGCGCGGCCGTGGGGGCCATCAGAGTGTCCGGAGCGCCGGTGTGAGTCATGACGGCGAACCGGCCCGCGGGCAGCGTCCCGCTGCGGATCTCGCCGTCATCTTCTATGGCCGACGCGACCGGAACGCCGGCTTCGACTAGAAGCTGGCGTTCCATGTCGATCACGATGTACCGGAAGAACGGCGGGCCCGCCGGCGCGATGCCGCGAGCGCCGAGCCAGCCGAAGATCTCGGGAATGCGATCGGCCACCGAGCCGAGAGCCGCAGGGGTCACCGATGTTGAGATGCCCGCGTACGGCTGCTCTGCTCGCTGCGTGATTTCCGGAGTGACGTCCATTGAGTCTCCTCGTAGTTCAGGCCGCTTCATTCGGCGCTATTGGTTCCTGGAGCTCGGTCACCCAGCTATCCCGGACGTGGCCATATTTGAGAGTGACCTCGCGGGCATAGCCGAGTGACCGGTATCCGCTGGCAACGATCCACCTGGCCAGTGCCTGGAGGCTGGGCAGCACGTTGTCCATGGAGCCGTGATGGATAAGCGTGGCCGCTGCGGGGATCTCGCAGAGATCAACGACGCAGAAACCCTGCTCGCCGGTCGGTCGCTCAGCGACCGGCAACGCGGCGTGCACCTCGACGGCTCCCGGCTCGTCACCAGCGTCTTCGTAGTACGCGATCGGAGGGCCGGTGATCGCGATGCCTGCGGTGCAGAGCCGCTGAGTAAGTTCGTGATACAGCGGCTGAATGACCGGCGTGATGAACTGCGGCTCATAGCCTGCTGCTGCGCCAGTGAGTTCGGCGACGCGTGCTGCCGCGATCTGCCGGACCACGACGGGAGCCGGCTCGCTGGCTTCGCTTTCGATGGCCAGCAGGCGTGCCTCGACCTGAGCCAGCCTGGCGGCGTCGGTTGTTATCTGCTCCTGCAACTCGGCCTCCCGGAGCTTCAGCATTCCGCGCAGTTCAGCCGTGGTGACATGGTCATTCAGTATCGAGGCCACTTGGTGCAGGGTGAAGCCCAGGTTCTTCAGGGCGACAATCCGGTTCAGCTGGGATAGCTGCCCGGCTTCGTAATAGCGATACCCGGTCGCTGCATCGACGCACACCGGCTCGAGCAGCCCGATCGCGTCGTAATGACGAAGCATGCGTACCGAGACCCGGCCGTGCCTGGCGAACTCTCCGATGGCAAACATGGCATCTCCATGCTTAAACCCTCACACCGTGGCAGGGTCAAGCGCCGCCATCCTGAAACAGGCAGAACGGGTGCCCGTCTGGGTCGAACATGACCCGGACATCGTCTTGCGGCTGGAACTCGGCCAGGATCGCGCCCGCCTCTAGAGCCCAGCGCACTGCCTGGTCCAGGTCTCCGACGGCGATATCCAGATGCTGGGTTGAGTTCTGCGCGCTATCGGCAGCGGGCCACACCGGCCGTCGGAACTTCTCCTCGTACTCGAAATTCAGCGTCGGACCACGCTGGTCGGCCGGCGGCCGTATCTGCGCCCAGCCATCCTCGGCAGGCATGCCCGGCCGGGCCGGGTCACTTGCAGTTACGGGCCAGCCGAGGAGCCGCGCATAAAACGCTGCTAGGCCTCGGGGGTCGGCCGCGCCGATCGTGACGGCTGCCACGGCCATCGGTTGACGAGGCACGATCGCAGCCTAGCCGCTGCTCTGCTCGTCGTGCATCAGCCATTGACGTGGATGCTGGCCGTTGATGAACCCGAGGTACGGCGACGGCTGGTTGTAGCCGAGCAGTTCCTGAAGCCGCTGCGGCAGCTTGCGGACCTGGGCGGGGTCGGCGCTCAGCGTATGCGCCTCGCAGGGGCGCAGCCACGGCTGCTGGTAGTCGATAACGACCCCGAGGCGGGGCTGGGTGCTGGTGTTCGCGCCGGCGCCGTGGTACAGCCTGCCGGAGAAGACCAGCAAAGATCCGGCAGGCATCTCCACCGGCACGGCCTGACCGGGGTCTGGTTTGCCTGTGGCCGGCTGGTGGCTGCCAGGAACAACCAGAGTGGCGCCGTTGCTCGCGGTGAAGTCATCCAGCGCCCAGATCGCCGTCAGCATCACGTCGCGGTCGCGGGGCACCGGGTAGATGCCCTGCTCGTAGTGCAGGACCTGGGCGCCCTGGCCGGGGTGGACCTGGGTGGCGTAGGTGAGGCTGAACTGCGCGCCCGGCCCGATCGCCTGCTCGACCGCCTGTAGCACGAGACGGTCGGTCGCGGCCCGGTCCATGCACCGGGTCTTGGCTAGCAGCGCGAAGACCTTCTTAGTCCGGGTGCCGTCGAAACCCGAGCCCCATTCGACCGAGGTCAGCAGCTCGCTCAGGTCAGCGCGTGCTGTAGTCAGGTCCTTCTCGTCCATACGTCTCGGGACCACGGCGTAACCGCTGCGCTCAAGCTCCTGCACGATCTCGGCCGGGTCTGTCATAGGGCCAGTATCGAGCAAGACAGCTCGGCTAGAGCCTAGCGAACAGCCTGCAGCTGGCTCGTGACAAGATGTGACGGCATGACGCACCGGCAACTGCGGACGCTGGCTACGGCCGGCATAGCGCGGGTGGAGGGCGAAGGCCGCCTGTACCTGCGGCTTGCCGGTAGCCAGGTCGACGAGGTTAGGCTCGACATCTACGAGCCGCCGCGGTTTTTCGAAGCCTTCCTCCGAGGGCGCTCCTATCGTGAGCCGCCTGATATCACCGCGCGCATCTGCGGCATCTGCCCGGTCGCGTACCAGACCAGCGCGGCCCTCGCCATCGAGGCAGCCTGCGGCGTCCAGGTCGAGGGTCCGCTCGCTGACCTGCGCAGGCTGCTCTACTGCGGGGAATGGATCGCCAGCCACGCGCTGCATATCTACTTGCTGCACGCGCCCGACTTTCTCGGCTACCCAGGCGGCATCGAGCTGGCCCGCGATCAGCGGGCCATCGTCGAGCGCGGCCTCGCGCTACGGCGAGCCGGTACCGCGATCATGGAGACAGTCGGCGGCCGGGCTATTCACCCGGTCAACTTCCAGATTGGAGGGTTCTACTCAACGCCCACCCAGGCAGACCTGAGCGACCTCGCAGATCAACTGCAAGCAGCGCTGGAGGTTGCGCTGGAGACCGTGCGATGGGTTGCCGGATTCGACTTCCCCGAGCTGACCATGGAGCACGAAATGCTGGCGCTCAGCCAGCCCGGTCGTTATCCGATCGAGAATGGCAGCCTGGTCAGCACGGACGGCCGCGCGTTCGGCGCCGCGGAGTTCGAAGAACAGGTCATAGAAGAGCAGGTGCCACATTCCACTGCGCTGCATGCGCGGCTAGCCGGCAGCGATGGCACCTACCTCACTGGGCCGCTGGCTCGCTATACCCTCAACTCCCAATGGCTCCCGCCGAGGGCAGCTGCCGCCGCAGCCGCAGCGGGTCTTGGTGACAGCTGCCGCAATCCGTTCCGCAGCATCGTCGTCCGTGCGGTGGAGGTTGTCTGCGCGATCGAGGAAGCAATCCGTCTCATCGGGGCCTACGAGCCGCCGTCAACTCCGAGTGTCGACGTAGTGGCGCGGGCGGCTACCGGCCACGGGGTATCCGAGGCGCCCCGTGGCGTGCTGTATCAGCGTTATGAGCTCGACGAGGCAGGTGTCGTCGTCAGTGCCCGGATCATCCCGCCCACATCCCAGAACCAGGCCGCGATCGAGCGCGATCTGCGTCAGTTCGTGCAAGCACGCCTTGGGCTGACCGATGAGCAGCTCGCCGGTCAGTGCGAGCAGGCGATCCGCAGTTATGACCCGTGCATTTCCTGCGCCACGCACTTCCTCGACCTGCAGGTAGACCGGACGTGACCGGAGGAGGCGGTGCGC
>Ga0335074_10013497_pt1 | contig 11481 bp, 10 predicted proteins | sample Lox_Sample_23_FD_206715 | JGI IMG/M metagenome (GOLD analysis project Ga0335074, IMG submission 206715) | Soil microbial communities from Loxahatchee National Wildlife Refuge, Florida, United States - Lox_Sample_2.3 | ecosystem: Environmental > Terrestrial > Soil > Wetlands | place: USA...
CGCAGACGGCGCGCTTGAGGTAGGGCCGCAGCAGCAGGTGCGCCGCCGGGTCCGCCCGCGGGCCGCGCAGCAGCGCCGCCTGCTCCGCGTTGAGCGCGATCACCTCACTGGCGTCGCTGAGCGCCAGCGTGTCCCGGCCCGCCCGCAGCACGCCCGGCGTCACCTCGACCGTCGCCGATCCCCAGTTCAGCAGGAACGCGGCGACGATCGCGTAGAGCGCCGCGATGGTCAGCACGGGCAGGTAGCCGTCGACAAAGAAGTACGCCTCGGCGCCGAGCAGCACCACGACCGGGGCGGCGATGACCCAGTAGCTCACCGGCGCGAGCAGCCGCTCGCGATACGTACCCATCTTTCGCAACCTCCGCCGTGCTAACAGCCCTGCTTATCGTCACCGGGCTTATCGTCACCGGGCATATCGGCACCGGGCTTATTGGTACCGGGCCTATTGCCAGTGTGCTTATTGTCCGTGGGCCCATCGTCGCCGCCATCAACGCCGGTTTGCGCACGCACTCCACGGTAGTTGGTTAGATGGAGTCATGATGGGGCGGGCAGCCAAGCGTGCCGCGAACGGTGTGGCGGGGCTCCGCGCGGCCGGGACCTGGATAACCGGGAACCGGCCCGCCGACGAGCCCTCCGTTGGCGAGTCCGCGATCAGCCAGCCCCCGGATAGCGAGCCTACAGCTGCCACCGCGCGCGCCGTCCCGGATGGCCGGGGGCCGCTGGACGACCACCTCGGCGCCGCCGCGAACCCACTGGCCGCGCAGAGCCAGCAGCCGGGTCCCGCGGACGAGCCGGCCAGCGAGCAGGCCGACAGCGTGCCCCGCTGGCTGCGGGTGACCGCCGCCTGGTCCTGGCGGCTGCTGCTGCTCGCGGTGGTGCTGTACATCGCGGCGCGGGTCGCGTCGGCGATCTACGTCGTGATCGTGCCCTGCGCGGCCGCCATCTTGCTGACCGCGCTGCTCCAGCCGCTCGCCGCCCGGCTGCGGCGGCGGGGCCTGGGCCCGCTCGCGGCGACGTGGTGCACGCTGCTGCTGGCCTTCGCGCTGATCGGCGGCGCGGTGTGGCTGGTGACCGCCCGGGTGGAGGCCGAGTACCCCGCGCTCGTGGTCCAGGTCAAGCACACCACGACGGACATCCAGAACTGGCTGGCCGGGCGGCCGTTCCATATCAGAACGGGCAACCTGGACAAGACGCTGAACAGCCTGGGCAACTACCTGAGCACGCACCGGTCGGTGGTCGAGGGAACGGTGCTGACCGGCGGCAGGATCGTCGTCGAGATCCTGGCCGGCGTGGTGCTGTGCTTCTTCATCTCGTTCTTCCTGATCAAGGACGGCGACCGGATCTGGTCCTGGCTGACGAGCACCCTCGGCCCCGAGCGCAAGCGGCGGGCGGACGTGGCCGGGCACGCGGCCTGGCAGGCGGTCGTCTACTACGTCCGGGGCACGATCGCGGTCGCCGCGATTCACGCCGTGGTGATGGGCATCACGCTCACGGTTATCGGCGCGCCGCTGGTCGCGCCGCTGGTGCTGTTCATGTTCCTGGCCGCGTTCATCCCGCTGGTCGGCGTGCTCATCGCCGGCACGCTGGCGATCCTGGTCGTGCTCGCGAGCAAGGGGCTCATCGCCGCGCTCATCGTGCTCGGCATCATGATCGTGATGAACCAGCTGGAGGGCCACCTGCTACAGCCCCAGGTCGTGGGCAAGATGGTGCGGCTGCACCCGCTCGCGGTCATCCTGGTGCTAGCCGTGGCCGCGGTCGTGGCCGGCATCGCCGGCGCGGTCGTGGCCGTCCCGATCACCGCCGCCATCACCAGCGCGTCACGGGCGCTGCGCCACGATGACACCACTGACTCCTAGCCTGGCGTAGGCTCGGGGAGCGGGCGGGAACGGGCGGGAACGGGCGGGAACGGGCAGCTGAGCGAGGGAGGCACACCAGCGATGACCAGCGACGGTACGCCGGTACCGGCCCCCGGTTTCGGGTCTGCCGACCGTCTGGTGGAGGTGCTGATCACGCGGCTTGACCCGGACGCGACAGTGCCGGTCTACGCCCGGCATGGCGACGCGGGCGCGGACCTGGCGGCCGCCGAGGACGTCGAGCTCGCGCCGGGAGAACGGGCGATGGTCCGCACCGGGATCGCGATCGCGCTGCCGGACGGCTACGCGGGGTTCGTGCACCCTCGTTCCGGCCTGGCGGCCAAGCACGGGGTGACGGTGCTCAACGCACCGGGCACGATCGACGCGGGGTACCGTGGCGAGATCAAGGTGATCCTGCTCAACACCGACCCGGTACGGCCGGTGTCGCTGCGCCGCGGCGACCGTATCGCGCAGCTGGTGGTGCAGCGCGTGGCTCAGGCGACGTTCCGCGAAGTGCCGGCCCTGCCGGCATCGGATCGCGGCGAAAATGGCTTCGGCTCGAGCGGCGGTCACGCCGGCGGAACCCTCGCCGACGCCGCCCGGGCATGACTGGAGGAGATGCGCAGTGTTCGGTCGGCGACGTAACGCCGGTAATCGTGACCGCGACCGCAACCGCGACATCACGGTCGAGGACGCGGTCCGGCTGGAGAGGCAGGCCGAGGAGGCGCGGCTGGCGCAGCCGTATGGCGGGGGCAGCCCGTCCGGGATCGGCCCCTGGGACGTGACCGAGCCGCACCCAGAGCTGCCCCGGGTTGATCTCGGCAGCCTGCAGGTACCGGTCCTCGAGGGCACGGACATCCAGCTCGTCTTCGCCGAGCAACATGGCGCCTGGGTCACGGTGCGCCACCAGCTGAGCGAGCTTCAGCTGCAGGCGTTCGCCGCGCCCAAGCGGAGCGGCCTGTGGGATGAGGTACGCGCCGAGATCGCCGCCGAGATAGCCACGGCGGGCGGGCGGAGCAGCGAGCGGGAGGGACCATTCGGCACCGAACTGCTCGCCCAGGTCCCGGCCGAGCCCGGCCAGCCTGCCTCCGGCCTGCGCCCGGTCCGGTTCACCGGGGTGGATGGCCCCCGCTGGTTCCTGCGCGGCCTGTTCGCCGGCGCGGCGGCCCAGGACGCCGCGGCCGCGGAGCCGCTGGAGGCCGTGTTCCGCGAGGTGGTCGTGGTCCGCGGTGACCACCCGATGCCGCCACGCGACCTGCTCGAGCTCCGGTTGCCGCCGGAGGCGCAGGCCGCGCTCGAGGAGCAGGCGAAGGCCCAGCAGCAGGAGGCACAGGAGCAGAACCGCTTCGCCAGCCCGCCCAACCCGTTCGAGCGCGGACCGGAGATCACGGAAACGCGTTAGCGCGGCTTACCCCACCAGGACCGTGTCCGGCCGGGCAAAGGCCCGGCCGGCCTATTCCGCCGTGAAGAGGTGTTCCAGCTCCTCTTCGACGTCCTGGCTGGTGACGAAGAACAGCTCGTCGCCCGGCTGCAACGGGTCCTCCGCCTGGGGCACCAGCACCCGGCCCTCGCGCAGGATGGCGACCAGGGCCGCGTCCGCGGGCCATTCGATTGCCCCGACCTGCTTGCCCGTCAGCGGCGCGTCGGCCGGCATGGTCAGCTCGACCAGGCTCGCCTCGCTCTGCCCGAAGGTCATCAGCCGGACTAGATCACCCACGCTGACCGCCTCCTCCACCAGCGCCGACAGCAGGCGCGGGGTGGACACGGCGACGTCCACGCCCCAGGACTCGTTGTAGAGCCACTCGTTGCCCGGGTGGTTGACGCGCGCCACCACCCGCGGCACGCCGTACTCGGTCTTGGCGAGCAGCGCAACCACCAGGTTGACCTTGTCGTCGCCGGTCGCGGCGACAACCACGTGACAGCGGTCCAGCCCGGCATCGTCGAGTGAGCTGATCTCACAGGCGTCGGCAAGCAGCCACTCGGCGCGCGGCACGCTGTCAACCTTGATCGCCGACGGCTTCTGGTCGATCAGCAGCACCTCGTGGCCGTTGTCGAGGAGCTCACGGGCGATCGACCGGCCCACGGCGCCGGCCCCGGCGATGGCGACTCGCATCAGCGATCACTCCCGTCACGCGTGGCGAACGCGGCATTGATCCGGTCCAGTTCGCTCTCCTTGGCGATGACGTGCACCACGTCACCGTCCTGCAGGACGGTGCCGGCCTGCGGGACGATCGCCTCGCCGAGCCTGTCAACGTAGGCGACGCGGGTGCCAACCGACGCCTCCACCAGCTTGACCGGCTCGCCGATCCACTTCGGCGACACCGCCACCTGGGTGAGCACGATCTTGCCGGTGGCATCCCGCCAGAGCGGCTCTTCGCCGCCGGGCAGCAGCTTGCGCAGCATCTGGTCGGCGGTCCACCGGACGGTCGCGACCGTCGGGATGCCAAGCCGCTCGTAGACCTCGGCCCGCCGCGGGTCGTAAATCCGCGCGGCGACCTGTCGCACGCCGAACGTCTCGCGGGCCACCCGGGCGGCGATGATGTTCGAGTTGTCGCCGCTGCTCACCGCGGCGAAGCCGTCGGCGCGCTCAATTCCGGCCCGGGCCAGCACGTCACGGTCGAATCCGATCCCGGTTACCCGGTCACCCTTGAAGGAGGGGCGGAGCCTGCGAAAGGCCTCAGGGTCGCGGTCGATCACCGCGACCGTGTTCCCACGATCCTCCAGGATGTGGGCGAGCGTCGAGCCGACTCGCCCGCAGCCCATGATCACGATATGCACGACCCGTCCTTTCGCGGTGCTCCGTCGCCAGCATCGGCGCCTATACCGGGGCGCCTCGCCAAAGTTATGCCCTCACATGGGAGAATGCGACCCCAGGAAGAGGTGATCTGATGCCGGATGCGCGATCGCGAGCGCAGGGCCGTCGGCGTCCGGCGGCCGGTTCGCGGCAGGGCGACCGCCCGGGGCCCGCACGCAACGAGTCAGCGCCGAGCGCGGCGCCCGCCGGGCCGGCCTCCGATGACCCGGGCGTTTTCCGCGCGGGGGAGTCCGTCGAGGTCACGATCGAGGACGTCGCGCAGGGCGGCTGGTGCATCGCACGCCCGGCCGGCCGGCCGGTGATGTTCGTGCGGCACACGCTGCCGGGCGAGCGGGTTGTCGCGCGCGTGACAGAAGTCACCTCCAGGTTTGCCCGTGCGGACGCCGTCGAGATCCGCACGCCCTCGGCGGACCGGGTGCCGCCGCCCTGCCCGAGCGCCCGGCCGGGTGGCTGTGGCGGATGTGACTGGCAGCACGCGTCGCTGGCCGCCCAGCGCGCCCTGAAGGCGGCCGTGGTCGGACAGCAACTGCGACGGCTGGCTGGCATCGACCTCGAGGTCACCGTCGAGCCGCTGCCCGGCGACGAGCTCGCGCAGAAGGCAGTCGCGCGCGAACCAGCGGAAAACGCGCCCGGCGCACCGAGCGGGGATGCTGACCCGCACAGCCGTGATAGTTCGGGCACCGCTGGGGGTACTACGTATCCGGCATCATCGCACGATACGCCGTCGAGCCCGATAGCAGCATCAAGCGGGACGCCGGGGCTCGGGTGGCGCACCCGCGTTCAGTTCGCGGTCCGCCGGGACGGGGTGGCTGGGCTGCGTGCCCACCGGTCTCATGAGGTCATCGACATCGGCGACTGCCTGATCGCCCACCCCGCCATCCGCGCCCTGGACATACCGGCCGACGACTGGACGGGAGCCACCGCGGTCGAGGTCGCGGTGGGCAGTGCCTTCTTCGACAATGCGGCGTCCGGCGACATGCGCGCCGTGCAGAACGACGCGGTGATCGTCGTCCAGGAGGATTACCCGGACGACCGCCGTCGCGGCGATAACCGGGGGCGCGGCGCGAACCGTCGTCAGCCGGGGCGCCCGCGCACCCGGCGCACGCTGGTCGAGGGCCGCCAGTACCTCACGCAGTACGCCGCGGGCCGGTACTGGCAGGTGAGCGTGGGCGGATTCTGGCAGGTTCACCCCGCCGCCGCGGAGACGCTCAGCGCGGCCGTGCTGGCGGCGCTCGAGCCCAAGACGGGCGATACGGTCCTCGATCTGTATTGCGGCGCGGGGCTGTTCGCCGGCGTCATCGCACCGCTGGTCGGCGGCGACGGTGCCGTCGTCGGTGTCGAGTCCGACGCCGCCGCCGTCAAGGACGCCAGGCAGAACCTCAGTGAATATCCCTGGGTCACGGTGCACCGTGCCGACGTCGCGCAGGCGTTCGACGACGGTGACCTGCCGCCGGCCAGGCTGGTAGTCGCCGACCCGCCGCGGACCGGCCTGGCCCGCGAGATCGTGGATTACCTGACCGGCGACAGCCAGGCAGTCCGGTTCGGCTACGTCTCTTGCGACCCCGCGACGCTCGCCCGTGACATCGCCCTGCTGGTCAAGGGCGGCTGGTCGCTGGCTGGCCTGCGGGCGTTCGACGCGTTTCCGATGACCCACCACGTGGAGTGCGTCGCGCTCCTCACCCGCTAGCTCGCGCCCTCACCCGCTAGCTCGCGCCCTCACCCGCTAGCTCGCGCCCTCACCCGCTAGCTCGCGCCCTCACCCGCTAGCTCCGCCCGCCCGCGCCCGCGCTTGCTCCGTCCGCCCGCGCGCTCGGTCGACCCGCGCTCATCCGGGTCGCTTTCGGCGTCCTCTATCGGCACCATGTGCGCGTTCGGCCCGCGGGGAGAGCTGTCGCCTGGATCCGCAGGGCTACAACTCGTCGGCCTGGCCGTTGTCGCGGGCGGGCGAGCCAGGCTTGACCGTGCCGACCACGTAGTAGCCCAGTCCCGGGTAACGGATCAGCAGCCCCTCGTCGACCAGCAAGCGCAGCGCCTTGGCGCAGGTCTGCCGGGCGTGGCCGGACTGCTGGCTCAGCGTGGTGATCGACGGCGTGGGGGATCCGGCCGGATACGTGCCATCCGCGATTGCCTTACGCAGGTCCGCAGCCAACCGGATGTACGCTCTTGGGTCTGATTCGTCACCTATCGACATCCTTGTACGATACTCGATTGGCAAAGTTGCCAATCGCAACGTTTCGACAGTAGTCGACCGTAGACGTAGACTGTCTGGCCGGTATACGCTTCTGCCATGTACCTCTGGGCACTGTTCGGATACGAGGTCATGGCCGGGCCGGTCGCCGTCGGCGCGTCGCTTAGCCTGCCGGGGGCCATGCGCGCCGCCGAAGGATCCCTGTCCGACCCGCGCGGCTTCGTCGCCGCCATCAAGGAAGTCACGGTGCGGATGAACGTGACCGGACTGGACGACCGCTACGCGGCGTCCGGGGGGAGGTGGCTCGGCCGCCGCACCAGGAGCGGAACAGTCCGCTGGGATTACCGGTACGGGGACCCCGATCCCGCCGATATGTACTACATCCCGGACAGCATGTACCGGGACGCGCTGGCCGAGCTGCGGTCCGGATCCGGGACCGAGGACGCCGCGCCGCCGAGGCATGCGCAACGATAGGAGCATGCGCCTTCGGATCTTCACCGAGCCCCAGCAGGGAGCCAGCTACGGCACGCTCCGCCGTGTCGCCACCACGGCGGAAGACGGCGGCTTCGACGCCTTCTTCCGCTCCGATCACTATCTGAAAATGGGGAGCGTGTCCGGCGAGCCGGGCCCGACCGACGCTTGGGCGACGCTGGCCGCGCTGGCCATCGAGACCAGCACGATCCGGCTGGGCACGCTGGTGACGTCCGCGACCTTCAGGTACCCCGGGCCGCTCGCGGTCACCGTGGCGCAAGTCGATGAGATGAGCGGCGGCCGCGTCGAGCTCGGTATCGGCGCCGGCTGGTTCGAGGCCGAGCACCAGGCGTACGGAATCCCGTTTCCCGGGACCAGGGAACGGTTCGACCGGCTGGCAGAGCAGCTCGCGATCATCACCGGCCTGTGGGCGACGACCGACGGTGAGAAGTTCTCCTATGACGGCACCTACTACCAGGTCACCGATTCGCCCGCGCTGCCCAGACCGGTCCAGCGGCCGCGTCCGCCGGTGATCATCGGCGGCCACGGACCGCGCCGCACGCCCGCCCTCGCCGCCAGCTACGCCGACGAGTTCAACATCGCGTTCTCCCCGGCCACCGAGGTCGCCGAGCAGTTCGGCCGGGTGCGAGAGGCCTGCGCCGCGGCGGGCCGCGATCCGGCCGCCCTCGTCTACTCGGCGGCCCAGGTCGTGTGCTGCGGCAAGGACGACGCCGCGCTGGCGCGCCGGGCCGCCGCGCTCGGCCGCGAGGTGTCCGAGCTCCGCGTCAACGGGCTGGCCGGCACGCCGTCCGAGATCGTCGAGAAGATCGGCACGTTCGCGGCAGCCGGCGCCCAGACGCTCTACCTCCAGATCCTCGATCTGGAGGACCTTGAGCACTTGGAGCTGATCGCGGCCGAGGTCCTGCCGCAGGTTTAGTACCCGGCCCCGTTGGTACCTCGGCAGGGCTCGAGTCCCGGGGCGCCGCGGGTTGACGAGCACCCTCGGGGCTGGTGGCGGCCGTGGTTTCGATGACTATTGCCAGTCGGCGCCGGGTTTCAGTGGCGCGTCGGGGTTCTGCGTGTCGTGGGACAGCACTCTGGACGGGATGCTAACGGTCGCCAGGATGCTTACGATCGTTGTCGTGGGAAAGTTTTCTGGGGGGCGGCGCGGGCATCGGGAGCCCAGCGCCGGGGGTTCGCCGGAGGGCGGGACTGGCCAGCGGGGCGAGTCCTGGCGGGGGACCGAGGAGTCCGGGCGGGGAAGTGAACCCGGGCCGGACGTAGGCGGGCGCGCGGGGAACGTGAACCGCGGACCCGGGAGCGCAGGACCTGGGGCCGCGGGACCTGGGGCCGCGGGTGGCTGGGGTCCCGGCGGGCCTGGCGGCTATGCCACCCCAGGAGGCTTCGGAGGCGGCCCTGGAGGCTACGGCGGCCCGGCAGGCCCTGGCGGCTGGGGTGCCCCGGCCGGGGGTCCCGGCCCAGTCTTTCCCGGTAACTCTGTCTTTCCTGGTGGTCCGTCGGCTGGCGCCGGCCCGATGCCGGGCGGGCGGCCCTGGCCTGCCCAGGCTCCATATCGAGGGCCGTTCCCTGCGGGGGTGCCTCAGACCGGAGCACCCGGCGGCTTCCCGCACGCCGGGTCTGCGTACGGGAACGTGCAGCCAACGGGTTTGCATCAGGGTGGTGTCCAGCCGGGCGGCCCGTACCCGTTCGGCGGCCAGGGCGGACCGAACGCGGGTCCGTTCCCTGGGCCGGCCGGCGGCGACCCGGGCCGGTACGCGGGTCCGTTCCCCGGTCAGCCGTACCCGCAGCCGGCCGAGCGACAGGCGGCGTTCGGCCCTGGACCCCACTTTCCTGGTCCGCAAGGGCCTGCCCCCCAGGCGGGGCCGAACGGGCCAGCCGCGGCTGGTGGCCCAATCGGGTACCCGGGACAACAGTCAGGCCACCTCGCGTACGGCCAGCCGGGACCAGGGCCGGTTCCCCCCGGCGGACCGTTCATCCCTGCGTCGTTCGGCCCAGGTCCCGTCGCGCCCGGGCCAGGGAGTCCTGGAGGATTCGGCAGTGAGCGCGCCCCAGGCGGGGCAATGCCGCCTGCGCCCATGCAGCCCGGGTTCATGCCACCAGGTTCCATGGCGACCGGATCCATGCCGCCTGGCCAGTTCGGTCCCGGCGCGCCGCCCCCCGGAGCGATGGGGCTCAGTTCGATGGGGCCGAGCGCGGGGCCCGGACCAAGGGGCGCCGGGCAGTACATTCCGCCCGGTCACGGCGTTCCGCCGGGCCAGTTCGCCGGGCCCGGCCAGTACGCGGCACCGGGGCAGTTCGCCGCACCGGGGCAGTTCGCCGGGTCGGGGCAGTACGCCGGGTCGGGGCAGTTCGCCGGGTCGGGGCAGTTCGCCGGGTCGGGGCAGTTCGCCGGGTCGGGGCAGTTCGCCGGGCCTGGCCAGTTCGCCACGCCGGGGTACGGGGCGCCGATGGTCCACGACAGCGGGACCGGCGCCGGGCCAGCAGGCCAACCGGGCACGTCCTGGGGCGGCGAGCGTACCCAGTGGGCCGGTGCGGACAACCGGCAGCCGGAGCAGTGGCGGCGCCAAGCCGAGGGACAGGCACGCGTCGGCCGTGGACCGGACGGGACCAGGGCAGCGAGCCAGCCAGCCGACCCGGACACCGAGCGAGTGCTGACGCCGACGAGCATCTTCGCACCCGGCAGCCTGATCACGCCGCCGGGCGGCGCGGATAGTCCAGAAGGTCCCGCTGCCCCGGGCGGCTTTCCAGGGGCACCCGGCTTTCGGAGGGCGTCCGGCTTCACAGCACCGGACATGCCATCAGGCCCAGGGATGCCATCAGGCCCAGGGATGCCATCAGGCCCAGGGATGCCACCAGGCCCGGCGATGCAACCAGGCCCCGGCGCATTTGCGGGCCAGCAGTCGTACCCGGCGGCCGGGCCTTACCACAGCGCTGGACCGTACCCAGGCCCCGGGCAGTTCGCCGGACCGGGCCCGTACATCAGCGCCACCCCGTTCCTCGGTCAAAGCGGCCGCCCCGAAGGCGCCGTGCCCCCTGGGTACGGTCCCCCACCCGGCTTCGCGGCGGGCCCCGGCGGCATGCCGTGGGACGCCAGCGGGTCCGGCGGCGGCGCGGGGCAAAACGCGGCACCCCGCTCAGCCTCGCCCGGCTTCCCAGGCGGCCCTGGTCAGCCGTCGCCCCGCGACTTCCCGCCGATGCCCGGCAGCGATGTACCAGGCAACATGGGGCCAGGCAGCGCTGCGCCGGGCAATGTGGGGCCTGGCAATCCTGTGCCTGGGCACGCCATCCCCTACGGATACGCCGCGCAAGGCCCCTCCAGGTTCGCCGGTCACCCGGCGGGTCAAGGGACGCAGCCGGGCGGGTACCCGATGGGTGAGGCCTTCCCCGACGCGGGCGCGTCCCCCGGGCCCGGCGGCTACCCCGGACCGGGCGCGTTCCCTGGGCCCGGTGGCTACCTCGGACCGGACGGCTACCCCGGACCGGGCGGCTACCCCGGACCGGGCGGGTTCCCTGGGCCCGGTGGCTACCTCGGACCGGACGGCTATCCCGCGGCGACCGGTTTTCTCGGCCGCGACGGTTCAGCAGAGTGGCACAATGCCCCGCCATCGCCGTACCCATCGGGACCGAACGCATACGGTGGCGCGCCTGCTTCCGCCGGGCCGAACGCCTACCCGTACCAGGCCGGGTACGGAGCCCCGCCAGCGGCAGCTCCGCAAACCGCTGGCCCGTACCGGTATGGCGAGTACGCGCAGGTCATCAGGGAAGAAGAGGCCGGTGTCGCCCGTCCGGTAGCGCACGAGGGAGCGCCCGGCCAGCCTGCGGAAACCCGCGCGATCACCGCTGGCCAGCCCGTCAGCGTCCCGGTGAGCCCCGCCGTCGGCCCCAGCGGCAACTCAGCGCCGGCCTCACCGGTGACAGCCTCACCGGTGACAGCCTCACCGGCGACCATGACAGCGCCCTCCGACGGCTCGCCCGGTGACCCCGGTTACGGCACACCCGGCGATCTCGGTTACGGCCCGCCGGGACCCGACTGGTACCGCCGGGACTCCGCCGAAACGGACGGTCCGGCCGCCCGCCCGGCACCCGAGGCGGCGGAAGGCGGCATCGTCCGCAGCCCGTTCGAGCCGCTCAAG
>Ga0335074_10013498_pt1 | contig 11479 bp, 9 predicted proteins | sample Lox_Sample_23_FD_206715 | JGI IMG/M metagenome (GOLD analysis project Ga0335074, IMG submission 206715) | Soil microbial communities from Loxahatchee National Wildlife Refuge, Florida, United States - Lox_Sample_2.3 | ecosystem: Environmental > Terrestrial > Soil > Wetlands | place: USA: Florida...
CCGAATGCTGACCCTGCACTTCCTTCCGGGCTATGCCCCGGAGCTGAACCCCGATGAGCTGGTGTGGAGCCACATGAAGCGCAGCGGGGTTGCCCGGTCACCGCTACGAAGGGGTGAGAAACTCAAGCACAAGATTGAGGCACAGCTCGCCAAGATCAAGCCCATGCCGCAACTCGTGCGGTCATTCTTTCAGGCCCCAGATGTCGCCTATATTACCGACCCCTGAGTAAGTGAGCAGCTCAAAGTCATATGCTTTAGTTGCCGAAATCCAGAAGTGCGCCGGACCTCACTCGATCGCAATAACGACGCTGGTCAGAGTGCTCTCGATTCCGAGGCGCCTCGGGGCGGCCGCTTGTCGAGCCTGCGCAAGCATCGTACTAACTGCTGCACGAGCACAGGGGGGGAAACGATGCGCACAAAGATCGGCCGGCGAAGGATCCTGAACGGGCTGGCGGCAAGCGGGTTGGCGATGCCATTCATTCGCCCGGCGAATGCCGCCGCGGCGGTGCAGATGATCAGCCACCGCTTCCCAGCGCTCGAGTACCTGGCCGAGAAGATGCGCAGCGCCATCCCCGGCGTGGAGGTCAACACCCAGCTCATGCCCTTCGACAAGGCGTTGGAGCTGGCGACGATCGCCTTTTCATCCAAATCCAGCACGCCAGATATCATCTATGCCAACGACAGCACGTTCCTGACCTTCGCAAAGAACGGCTGGATCCGCCCGTTGGACGACCTGTGGGAAAAGCACAAGCAGGAATTCGACCTGGACGACTTCACCCCGAGAGTCCGCCAGGAGCACAGCTATCAGGGTCATATCTGGTCGGTTCCATCGACCAGCAATGTGATGCTGTTCTTCTATAGAAAAGACCTGTTCGACAAGGCCGGGAAGCAGCCGCCGAAGACCTTCGTCGAGTACCGCGCCCTGGCCAAATCGTTCAACTCACCCCTGCGCGCCGGCACCATCAGTTGCCTGCGCCCGGTCGATGCGGCACTGAACGAGTCCTCCTGGTACATCAATGCGCTGGGCGACGGCTGGTTCGACGAGCAATGGCGCCCGATCTTCAACGACCCCAAGGGCGTCGCCGCGATCGACATGCTGAAGCAGATTACCCGCTACGCGCAGCAAGGCTTCACCAGCGCGGCCAACGACGAGTGCATGATCGCCCTGCAACAGGACACCGCGGCGATGGGCCTGCAATGGGCCACGCGCGCTCTGTCGATGGACGACCCCAACAAATCGCGCGTGGTCGGTAAGATCGATTGGACCGTGCCGCCGCAGGGACACGAACCCTTCGGCGGCGATGGCTACTGCATCTCGGCCTTCACCAAACAGGATCCTGACCTGCTGTTCCGCATCCTGGCGATCGCCACCAGCAAGCAGAACCTTCGCGGCGCCGCCGGACTGATGGTGCCCACCCGCACCTCCTTGCTGCAAGACAAGCAACTCACGGCAAAGTACCGCTTCTATCCCGCCGCGCTTGCCTCCATCGCGGTCGGCACCGGCACGCCGCAACTGCCCGAGTTCTACTCTGTCGGCGATTTCATCACCCGCGGTATCCAGCAAGCCGTCACCGGCGAGATGGAGGTCAAGCCCGCGCTCGATGCCGCCGCCGCACAGACCCAGGCGTTCCTGAAGGGCCACGGCTATTACCGCTGACGGCATCGCCGCATCGGCGGCACTCCCATCTCCCCAGATCGGCACGCGGCGGCGCCGACGCGCCGGCACACATGCCAGTGCATGGTTGTTCCTGATACCCAGCGCCACGATGCTGGCGGCGGTGCTGCTCTACCCGCTCGGCTACGCGATCTATCTGAGCCTGTTCAACTACGATCTCGGCGCTGGCATCGAGCGGTTCATCGGCCTCGGCAACTACGGCGCGCTGCTCTCCGAAGCCCGATTCTGGGATTCGCTGCAACGCACGGTCGGCATCGTCACCGCGGCGGTGGCGCTGGAGTTCAGCCTCGGCCTGCTGGTGGCATACGGACTGTATCGGCTGAGCTTCGGCGTGCGAACGCTCAATCTGTTGATGTTCATGCCGAACGTCATCACCCCGGTGGTAGCAGCGCTGTTCCTGCGCTGGATCTTCATCGGCCGCTGGGGATTGTTATCGGGCATTCTGATCAGCCTGGGCATCTTCCCGCCCGACTTCCTCGGTGATCCCGCCTGGGCGCGCGTCACGGTCGTGCTGGCGGATGCCTGGCAGTTCACACCCTTCATGATCCTGGTGCTGTATGCCGGCCTCAACACTGTAGATCAGAGCCAGATCGAAGCGGCGGCGATCGACGGGGCAGGAGCCTGGACGCTGCTGTTCCGCATCATGGTACCGGCGATCCGGCCGCTGATCCTGTTCGTCCTGGCGATCCGCCTGATGGATGCATTCCGCTTCTTCGACCAGATCTACGTGCTGACCGCCGGGGGGCCCGGCACGGCCACCGAGACGATCACGCTCTATACTTATTCGCTGGCGTTCCGGCTGCTGCAGGTAGGCAAGGCATCGGCGCTCGGCGTACTGACTCTGCTGATCGTCGCCGGCGCGATTGCAACGATGATCGCTGTGCTCTATCGGCGCGAAAAGGGCGGCTTCTGATGCGCCTGCGCCGCCGTGTCGAAATCCCCCTGTTCCTGTTGCTGTGCGCCTTCACCGCGGTGAATCTGACGCCGGTCGGCTGGGCGGTGCTGACCTCGTTCAAGCATCCGGTCGATGCCTTCGCGGTGCCGCCGAAGCTGATCTTCACGCCGACCTTCGAATTCCACTACGAAGTCTGGGTCGAGAAGGCGTTCTGGCACTATCTCATCAACAGCGTAATCATCTCCGCGAGCACGGTGGTGGTCTCGGTTTCGATCGGCACCATGGCGGCATACGGCCTGTCGCGACTCGCCAGCCGCACCTCGCGCGGGGTGCTGTTCGGCATTCTGTCGATGCGCATGTTCCCGCACATCCTGCTGGCGATCCCGTTCTTCGTGCTCGCCAAATGGTTGGGTCTGATCAACACCTATCCTGCAATGATCCTGGCGCTGATCGCAATCAACCAACCGTTCACCATCTGGCTGATGCGGAGCTTCTTCCTGGATGTGCCGGCCGATATCTACGAGGCGGCGGAGATCGACGGATGCAATGCGTGGCAGGTGTTTGCCCGCGTAGCGGTCCCGCTGGTGCGTCCGGGCGTATGGGTGACGGCGCTGTTCAGTCTGCTGCTGGCGTACAACGAATTTCTGCTCGCCCTCGTGCTGACCGGACCGGCGACCAAGACGCTGCCGGTTGCGCTGGCGGAGTACGGGGCCGAGGACATCAACTATTGGACGCTGTCGGCAGCAGCGGCGGTCGGGATCATGCTGCCTATTCTGGTCTTCATGATGCTGCTCCAGCGGCACCTGGTGCGCGGACTCGCGCTGGGCGCGGTGAAGGGATAGCGACTCTTTCCCTTGCGGGAGAGGTCGGATCGTGGAGCGATCCGTGTGAGGGTCGGGCGCTGTTTAGTCGACTTTCGTAAACCCATCCGCGCTCCACGCTTCGCTACCAACGCCATGGTGGATGAAGAACAGACCGTCGGGATCGTAGCGGTCCTTCACGCTCTTCAGACGCGCATAGTTGTCGCCCCAAAACGCCGTCTGCCAGTCCGGTTCAAAATAGTCCGTCTCCCAGACATAGGACGCGGGCTTGGAGGAAAGCGCCAGCAGCGGCGCCATCGCCGCGCGGATCCTTTTTGCAGCACGCCGACCGCTTGCAAGGTCCGGCTCATGTCCCGGGATTCCGGGATACGCCGGCAGTTCCCCACCCCCGGTTATAGCCAGCGCGAACGCGTCCAGCACCGCGGGATTCATCGCGGTATCCTTCGTCCGCGCTAGTGCAGCCGCCGGTGCGCCGGCGAGGCCCTTGTTGATCGCAAGCTCAACGCTCCAGGTGTCGGCGCAGTGAACGAGCGCGTCCACCAATGCAGGTCGGCGCTCCGGCTCGAGAAGCTCCTGCGACAACCACGTCGATTGCAAGTCATGCAGAACCCAGCCGACCTGTTCGGCGTCGCCCGACCAGAAAAAACGGCCCTTCGGCGCGCCTGGCCGGTCGTCGGTCTTGACGTCGCCGGGGATCCGCTCCAGCACAGCCGCGTCCCAGTACACCCTTGGGGGAAGAGCCGACACCGAAGACCCGGCGAAGGTGTAGTCGGCCGGCCGGGCAGCGACCCAATCGAAAAACGGTTGCCACGCCTGCGCGGCCTGGACCTGATCGAGCCCTTGGAAAACCATCCTGACGATAAGCTGTCGTCCGAAACGAAAGATCAGGCGTTCGCCCCAGTGGGGGTTCATCAGGCTGGCGCGGTAAAAAGACATCACCTGATCCACCAGCGCGCGGTACGCCGCGTCCGACGCCGCCTTGATCCCGGCCTGAACCGCACCGAACCAGGCTGGCAGATCGTGGGTGCGCAGCGTCAGCCGGGTTACGACGCCGAAAGTTCCGCCCCCACCGCCCTTCAGTGCCCAGAAAAGGTCGGGGTTCGTGCAGGCGTTGGCCAGACGCACGGCGCCGTCGGCGGTGACGATCTCCGCCTCCAGCAGGTTTGCCGCGCCGGTGCCGAATCCCTTGGAGAAACTGCCGAAACCGCCGCCCTGCACCAGGCCGGCGACGCCGACGGTGGTGCACCCGCCGCCCTGCACAAAGCGGCCGCCTTTCGTCGTGACTGCATCGTACGCCTCCAGCCAAATCGCGCCCGCGCCGACGCTGACAGCGGGTTCGGGGGCGATCCGTCCCTCGCATCCCTGGGGCGTGAAGCTGTCATGAAGCTCTATGCCTCGCATGCGCCTGGTCCAGATCAGCAGCGAGTCCGGCGCGTTTGAGTCGCCGAGGAAGCTGTGACCGCCACCCTTCACCACCAGGCGGAGACGGTGCTCGCGCGCGAAGTTCACCGCCGCGACGACGTCGGCGGTGGTCTCCGCCGCGACCGCATATTCGCTCGGCATCGAGGTCCAGGCGTCGATCCAACCCAGCGTCTGCGTCAGCGCGACATTGTCGCCGATAAAAAAGGGATTGCGCAGGTTCTTGAAGAGTTCCGCGCAGGCATCGCTCTCGGGGACCTTGGCGCATTCGGCGAACGGCGAGTTGACCTTGATCAGGCGACCGCCGACGGCCTTGCCCAGCGCCGCCCACTGGGCCGCATCGGGCCAATCGGGGTCGCCGGGCCGGACACGTCGGAGCGGCGCGGTGGCGTCGACGGCGAGCGGTGTGATGGGGCCGACTGCGAGAGGCAGGGCGGCGGCGGCTCTCAAAAGATCGCGTCTCAGCATCGCTGGGTTCCTTTGCGATCCGTCGTGCCGATTGCACAGGATCGGAACGTCGTGACGATCAACCTCGATAGGGAAATGCCGCTGCATCGCGCTTCGCAACCGGCCGGGGACAAATGGATCAGCCTCGGGGACGGACGACGGTCGGCTGTGACGAACGGCGGCCCACGCGGGACGAGCGGCGAGTAAGGGTGCGCGTGCACAAAGGCACCCGGTTCAAGTCCGCGGCAAGCTCTCGCCCGCAGGATGGGAGAGGTGGACGTTACGTCCCGGGCGCGCCCGCACTGGTCGGCGCCGACTGGACGACCTGCGGGCCGCCCGCTCGGACCTGAAACACCGCCAGGCCGCGCTGGACGCCGCCATCCGAAAGCAACGCCAGCCAGCCATCGGCTCCGGCGAACCCGGATGGGTTGGTGAGCGAGCCCACTCCCGTCATGACAACGCGCGCGATGGAGGCCGCATCGAAGGCGAGATCGGCCGGCCCCGGCGGCGGTGCACCGTAGCGTGCGGTAAAGGCCTGCACGAAAGGCTCGCGGGCGGCCGGGTCGGGAGCGGCGTACCAAGCGCCGGAAAGCTGGGCCGCACCGCTGCGCGGATCCGCCCACAGGATCGGTCCTATGAATTGCACCGCCGGCGGGCTGACGAAGTAATAGGGAAGCACCGAGGCGAGCTCGGCCAGTGCCTCGCCGGTATCCCCGAGCAGGAGCACGTCGAAGGGCGGGGGCGGCAGCGCCGAACGCGAAAGCTGGTCCGCTCTCTGCCGCCCCTCCGCCGTACCCTCGGCGCGCGCAGCGCGGATCTGGTCCTGGATCGGCGCCCAGCGTGCGTCGTAGTCCGACAGCGCTCGCACGGACTGGTCGATCCCCCCCATGCCCTGCCCGTGGAACATGATGTTGGGCGGCGCCAAGCTGTCGGCGGAGGCCGCCTGGCTCAGCGCCGACCCCAAGGCCCGGCCAAAATCGGTGTCCGGCAGAAGCGCCGCGAATCTGGATTTGCCAGCCTGCTGGGCCGCGCTCACCAGGCGGCGCACCTGCTCGGCTGGGGTGATCCCCAGCAGCCAGACACCGGGCGCGGCCACCGCCGGATCGTTGGAGAACGCCAGCATCGGAACGTCGGCACTGCGCGCGGCCGGCGATGCGGCGGCGACCTCGGGCGCGGTAAGCGGGCCGAGAATCATCGTGGCCCCCGCGGCGAGCGCGGCATGCACGCTGCTTGCGGCACCTCCCGCGGTGCCGCCGGTGTCCTCCTGGATCAGGACGGGTGAGCCGGGCGCCGCCATTGCGAGCTGAGCGGCCTGTAGCATCGGCTGTCCTATCTCCGCTCGCGGACCGGTCAACGGCAGCAGAATCGCCACCTTCCGGTTAGACGCGATAGTGGGGGACGGCGCGCCGCCATAATATCCCGGGCCGGCGCTGGGCGCGCATCCGGCGAGACCGCCAGCCCCCGCAAGGAGCAGGAATGCCCGACGAAGCATGCGCCGCACCTCCTCAGGACCAGGGGTCGGACCGGGCCGGCCAAGGCGGTCTTGTGCTGGTTTCCACGCCGATCGGCAACCTTCAAGACCTGTCGCCGCGAGGACGTGATGCGCTGGCCACCGCCGATCTCGTCCTGTGCGAGGATACCCGGTACACCGCGCATCTGCTCGCGGCGATCGGTGTCGGCAGGAAGGCCGAGCCGCTGCACGAACACAACGAGGACGCGCGCATTCCTCACGTGCTCGCTGCCTTGCGCGCCGGCCGGCGTGTCGCGCTGGTGTCGGATGCCGGGACCCCGCTGGTGTCCGATCCCGGATACCGGCTGGTTCGCGCCGCGATCGCCGAAGGGCTGCCGGTTACCGCGGTGCCCGGGCCGAATGCCGCGGTGACGGCCCTGGTGTTGTCGGGCCTGCCTCCCCTGCCCTTCCTCGTGCTCGGTTTCCCACCGCCGCGGCAGGCAGCGCGCCGGACGGCGTTCGGGGCGTTGCGCGCGGCCGAGCGCGCCGGACTGGCGGCGACGCTGATCTGGCATGAGGCGCCGCATCGCCTGCGAGAGACGCTGGCTGACATGGCCGGCGCGTTCGGCGACCGGCCGGCCGCCGTTGCGCGCGAACTGACCAAGCGGTTCGAGGAAGTACGGCGCGCGTCGCTTCCCGATTTGGTGCAGCACTATGCCGCCGAGCCCGCGCGCGGAGAAATCACAGTGCTGGTCGGCCCACCGGCCGAGCAAGATCCCGAGGACCTCGACGGCCGGCTTCGTGCCGCACTCTCGGCGCACAGCGTGAAGGACGCCGCCGCCCTGGTGACGGCTGCCACAGGTCTGCCACGCCGGCTGGTCTATGAGCGAGCGCTGGCGTTATCCAATCGCAGGTAGACCGGCGACCTTATCGATCAGGAAAAACCAGTTGCAGCTTCTGACCCCCGCCTTCGATCTCGCCGCCTTCTTTGACCACGTGCGACGGGCCGACCATCGGGTACTGTTTCTCGACTACGATGGCACGTTGGCGCCATTCCATATCGATCGGGCAAAGGCCGTTCCGTACCCCGAGATCAAGGCAATTCTCCCCTCGCTTCTCCGGCTGCCGCACTGTCGGACCGTGATTGTCAGCGGCCGAGCGGTGGCCGATCTCGCCAGGCTGATTGGCGTGCAGCCGTTGCCCGAAATCTGGGGATCGCACGGGTGGGAACACCTCTCCGCCGACGGGACGTACTCTCTTGCGGCACTGGACGAGGCGTCTGTCGTCGCCCTGCGGCGGGCCGGAGAAATCCTCGACGCGCTGAAGCTGCCGAACCTCCGGGAAGATAAGCCGGTGAGTGTGGCCGCGCATTGGCGTGGATTGCCTCCCGCCGAGTCGGATTCGATCCGTCAACACGTGCAGCGCACCTGGGCCGGCCTGATTACGGGCACGCGTCTGCAGCTCAATCCATTCGATGGCGGACTGGAACTGCGTGTAGCGGGGCGTGATAAGGGCTCGGTCGTGACTGAGATCCTGGCCGAATTTGCGAGCGACGTGGCCTCTGCGTTTCTTGGTGACGATCTGACCGACGAGGACGGGTTCCGCGCGATGTCGGATAAGGGTCTTCGTGTCTTGGTGCGTCCCGCGTTGCGGGAGACGCTCGCTGATCTTTGGCTGACACCGCCCAACGAGCTCGTCGACTTCCTTGTAAGGTGGAAGGAGGCATCGAGATAAATGGCTTCTCACCGCACTGCAGTGCCCTGCGGTCCCGGTCGGAGACACTGCCTTCCGGCCTGTCAACCCGCGGTAAGTATCTCCTGTCATCATAGGGCAACACCGTGTGCGGTCGCCGATGGACCAAGGCGAAGCTACGATGAACCAGGTATCGGAGCGTATCATTGGCTGTGCGTTTCTGTGATGAATAGGCTTGGCATCGGCTTTCTTGAGAAGGTCTACGAGAACCCTCTGGCGCACGAATTGTGCACGGCCGGTCTGCGCGTCACTCAGCAGCACGCGATCTCGGTCACGTACAATGGTGTCAATGTCGGAGACTATGCGGCCGATCTATTGGTCGAGGGCAAGGTCGTAATTGAGCTGAAGGCGGTGAAAGCATTAGACAGCGTCCATACAGCACAATGCATCAATTATCTGAAGGCATCGGGCCTCCGGCTCTGCATGTTGCTCAATTTCGGCAGGCCGCGCCTCGAGATCCAGCGGATCGCCAACTGATCTGCGCGCCGCGCGGCACATCTGCGTGTATCTGTGTGCATCTGGTGCGCCCCGATCGGGCGCGCCCACCTAGCGGGTGGAAGTCGCGCCCGGGCAATGGTCGGTTGGCCCGGTAGCTGGTAGGTGGCTTGGTCGGGTAACCGGCTGGGTTGGACCCCTCCGACAAAGGCCGCCTTGGGCGGTCGAGCGAATCGACGGGCCGTAACGTGAGTGAAGCCTGAGCAGGCCTCGAAAGGGAAGTTGTCGACGCCGACCCGCCCAGATTCCGGGGAAGGCAGCACGGTTTGGGGAAGTAGCCGACAGATGCATCCGAGCCGGTCCACCGGGGTAATGGGAACAGCACGTCGAGACAGGGGAGTGCGTAAGCGGGGGGAGCCTCTTTGACCCCGGCAGGAAAAATACGCCATCGTACGTATTCATGAAACCCAGTACTTAGTCGCTAAGCACAGGAAACCAGCGACGCGATGATCTTCACCTCTTCCGCAGCCGCGGCAGACGCGTCAGTCGGCCCAGAGCCGCGGCAATGCCCCGCCCGCTCCCGTTACCGGGTCCACCGCCGGCACCGGCACCTGCGTGATATTGCTTACGACCTCGTCGTGCTCCGCCGGCTGGCCGCGACGCAAATCGGGCCGCCCGCCCGGCACGTCCGGATAGGCACCGACGATCAGCAGATCAGACGACTGCCCCTGATTGCAGTGACCAACTCCGGCAGGCAGCACCACCACGTCGCCCGCGCTGACCTCCAGCACGCGACCCGATGGCCCACCGAACAGCACCGTCGCCCGTCCGCGTGCCACCCCCAGCACCTCGTGCGCGGTGCTATGAAAATGGTGGAACGGATGCACCCCGTCACGCCAGGCGGGCGGCCAGCGATTGGCGGCGAACAAGCGCTCGATCGCCGCCGCGTCGGCCGGCACCGCTTGTCGATACACGAGCAACGGCAGGTGCGAGTTAGGGATCGCGCCGTCGTCCTCAAACGTGAAGGTCTCCGGTTCGGTCATTTGTCCTCTCCGTGGTTATTCGGCCGGCGGCGCCCCTCACTGACACCTCTTCCGCTCTGCGGGAGAGAGCCTGCCCTGGACTTGATCCAGGGTCGCCGCGCGTCGCGCGGCGGGTGAGGGTGCGGCCCACCCGCGCACCCTCTCCCGCCGCCGCGGAAGATGTGTCAGTCGGCGACGCGGCCAGGCGAGCCCGGCCTATTCGGCGGCCTTCGCCGGCTCGACAGCCGGCGCCGGCAGCACCCGCTGGTCTCGCCCGGCCGCCACCGCCCGCAGCCGGTTCATAACCGCACCGGTGCCCGCCGGGATCAGCCGCCCGACGATCACATTCTCCTTCAGCCCCGTCAGGCTATCGACCTTGCCGGCGGTCGCCGCCTCGGTCAGCACGCGTGTCGTCTCCTGGAACGAGGCCGCACTGATGAAGCTATTGGTCTGCAGGCTGGCCTTGGTGATGCCTTGCAGCACCGGCATCGCCGCCGCCGGCCGATCGTCCTTGCCCAACCGGGTGTTCACCATGTCGAACTCCAGGCGATCGACCTGCTCGCCCGCCAGGAAGGTAGTGTCACCCGGATCCAGGATCTCCACCTTCTGCAACATCTGCCGGACGATGACTTCGATGTGCTTGTCGTTGATCTTCACGCCCTGCAGCCGATAGACCTCCTGGATTTCGTTAACAAGGTAATCGGACAGCGCCTCGACCCCAAGCACCTTCAGGATGTCGTGCGGCACACGCGGACCATCGACCAGCGGATCGCCGCGACGGACGAAGTCGCCCTCCTGCACGGAGACGTGCTTGCCCTTGGCGATCAGGTACTCGGTCTCTTCGCCGGTCTCGTCGTTCTTCACGATGACGCGGCGCTTCGCCTTGTAGTCCTTGCCGAACTCCACCCGGCCGTCAGTCTCGGCGATCACCGCGTGGTCCTTCGGCCGCCGCGCCTCGAACAGCTCGGCAACACGCGGCAAGCCGCCGGTGATGTCGCGTGTCTTGCTGCCCTCGCGCGGGATGCGAGCCAGCACGTCGCCCGCCGCCACCTGCGAGCCGTTCTCCACGCTCAGGATAGAATCCGGCGCCAGGAAGTAACGTGCATCGCCGCCGCTCGACAGCCGCACGACCTCGCCCCGCTCGTCCTTGAGCTGCAAGCGTGGACGCAGATCGGCACCCTTGGCGGCCTGCTTGTAATCAACCACCACCTTGGACGTCAGACCGGTGACCTCGTCCATCCGCTCGACCAAAGTGATGCCCTCGATCAGGTCGAGATACTCCACCTTGCCGGCGCGCTCGGTCAGGATCGGCAGCGTGTACGGATCCCACTCCGCCAGCTTCTGGCCACGCGCGACCTGCTGGCCCTCATCGACCAGCAGCCGAGCGCCGTACGGCACCCGGAAGCGCGCGCGCTCGCGCGCCTTGTCGTCCACCAGCACGATCTCGCAGTTGCGCGACATCACCACCGGTGTGCCTTGGCTGTTCAGCACCACGTTGCGGTTCTTCACCGACACCGTGCCTTCATGGCTGGCCTCGATGGCCGACTGCTCGGCACCGCGCTG
>Ga0335074_10013499_pt1 | contig 11479 bp, 9 predicted proteins | sample Lox_Sample_23_FD_206715 | JGI IMG/M metagenome (GOLD analysis project Ga0335074, IMG submission 206715) | Soil microbial communities from Loxahatchee National Wildlife Refuge, Florida, United States - Lox_Sample_2.3 | ecosystem: Environmental > Terrestrial > Soil > Wetlands | place: USA: Florida...
ACTGCCCTACGAGACCGCGGAAGACGGCTTGATTGTGGAGCTGTGAGCGGCGGCGACGCTGCGCTCAACCACCCAGCGCGGCCTCGATCGCCTTGAGCGCGGCGTCGGCCTTTGAGCCGTCGGGACCGCCGGCCTGCGCCATATCGGGCCGCCCGCCGCCGCCCTTGCCGCCAAGCGCCTCGGCGCCCTTGCGGACGAGGTCGACCGCATTGAAGCGCGCCACGAGATCGCTGGTGACGCCGACGACAATGCCGGCCTTGCCGTCGCCGGTGACGCCGACGATGGCAACCACGCCGGAGCCGACCTTCTTCTTGCCCTCGTCGGCAAGGCTGCGCAGGTCCTTCAGCTCGATCCCTTCGACAGCGCGCGCCATCAGTTTTACGTCGCCGACACTGCGCACGCCGTCGGCGCCGTCACCGGCAGCAGTGCCACCGCCCATGGCGAGCTTCTTTTTCGAATCTGACAATTCGCGCTCAAGCCGCTTGCGCTCGTCCAACAGCGCCGCGATGCGGCTTGGCACCTCCTCGACCGGCGCGCGCAGTTCGGCGGCGGCCGCCTTGGCGAGCCGGGCAAAGTTGTTGGCATTGGCGCGCGCCGCAGTTCCGGTCAGCGCCTCGATGCGCCGCACGCCGGACGCCACGCCGGATTCGCCCACGACCGAGACGAGGCCGATGTCGCCGGTGCGGCTGACGTGCGTGCCGCCGCACAATTCGACCGACCAGCCCATGGTGTTGCCGCCGCCCGCTCCCATGGCGACGACACGCACCTCGTCGCCGTATTTCTCGCCGAACAGCGCGCGGGCGCCGGATTGCCGCGCGTCTTCGAGCGCCATCACGCGGGTCGTCACCGTCGCATTCTGCAGCACGAGATCGTTGGCGATGTCTTCGACGCGCTCGACCTCTTGCGCCGTCATCGGCTTCGGGTGCGAGAAATCGAATCGCAAACGATCGGGCGCGACCAGCGAACCCTTCTGCGCCACGTGGTCGCCGAGCACCTGGCGCAACGCCTCGTGCAAGAGATGCGTGGCCGAGTGGTTTTTGCGGATGGCGCCGCGGCGGGCGTGCTCGACTTCGAGCGCGAGCGCGATGCCGGGCTTCAAGGTACCCTCTTCCACCGTCCCGGTATGCGCAAAGACGTCGCCGGCCTGCTTCTGCGTATCGGTGACGCGGAAGCGCACACCGTCGCCGGTCATGATACCGGTATCGCCGACCTGGCCGCCGGATTCGCCGTAAAACGGCGTCTGGTTGAGCACGACGGCGCCAGTCTCGCCTTTCCTAAGCTCACCAACTTCCTTGCCGTCGCGAAGGAGCGCCGCGACCACGCCCTCGGCGCGCTCGGTCTCGTAGCCGAGAAATTCGGTGCCGCCGAGCTTTTCGCGGAGCGCGAACCACACCGCCTCGTCGGCCGCTTCGCCGGAGCCGGCCCAGGAGGCACGCGCCTTTTTGCGCTGTTCGTCCATCGCGTCGGTGAAGGACGCGATATCGACGCCGATGCCACGCGGCCGCAGCGCATCCTGCGTGAGATCGAGCGGGAAACCGTAAGTGTCGTACAGCGTGAACGCGGTGACGCCATCGAACATGTCCCCTTTCTTGAGCGACTTCGACGCCTCGTCGAGGATCGCGAGACCGCGCTCCAGCGTGCGGCGGAAGCGCGTCTCTTCGAGCTTGAGCGTCTCGGTGATCAGCGCCTGCGCGCGTATGAGCTCCGGATACGCCTGCCCCATCTCGCGCACCAGGACCGGCACGAGCTTCCACATCAGCGGCTCTTTGGCGCCGAGGAGTTCAGCGTGGCGCATGCCGCGGCGCATGATGCGGCGGAGCACATAGCCGCGGCCCTCGTTCGACGGCAGCACGCCGTCGGCGATAAGAAACGCGGACGCGCGTAAATGATCAGCGATGACGCGGTGCGAGGCCTTGCGTGCGCCTTCCGGGTCGACGTGGGTGAGATCGGCGATCGCCTCGATCAGCGCGCCGAACAGGTCGATCTTGTAGTTGTCGTGCGTGCCCTGCAGCACCGCGGCGATGCGTTCGAGCCCCATGCCGGTGTCGATCGACGGCCGCGGCAGATCGACCCGCTTGCCGCGCGTCAGCTGCTCGTACTGCATGAACACCAGATTCCAGATCTCGACGAAGCGGTCGCCGTCGGCATCCGGACTGCCGGGCGGACCGCCCGGAATGTGCGGTCCGTGATCGTAGAAAATCTCCGAGCAGGGGCCGCATGGGCCGGTCTCGCCCATGGCCCAGAAATTATCCGACCCGGCGATGCGCAAAATCCGCCGCTCCGGCAGGCCGGAAATCTTCTTCCACAGCGCGAAGGCTTCGTCGTCATCGATATAGACGGTCGCCGTCAGCTTGTCGGCCGGGATGCCGAATTCCTTGGTGATCAGATTCCAGGCCAGCTCGATGGCACGGTCCTTGAAGTAATCGCCGAACGAGAAATTGCCGAGCATCTCGAAGAAGGTGTGATGGCGCGCGGTGTAGCCGACATTGTCGAGATCGTTGTGCTTGCCGCCGGCGCGCACGCATTTCTGCGCCGTGGTGGCGCGCATATAGGGGCGCTTTTCCAGGCCGGTGAAGACGTTCTTGAACTGCACCATGCCGGCATTGGTGAACATCAGGGTCGGATCGTTGCGCGGCACGAGCGGCGACGAGGGCACGACTTCGTGGCCCTCGCGCGCGAAATAGGCGAGAAAATTCGCCCGGATATCGTTGACCCCGCTCATCTTGGCGCAACTCTCTAAAGGGACAGGGCTTTCCTGTCCAGGAAGGCCGCATTGCCGCGCGCCGACAAAGCATATAAGCGCTGGTGTCTCGCCCTGCTGCCGCTCCTTCCCCGAGCCTTGCCCGATGAATGACCGAGAAACAACCGCCGCCAATGCCTTCGAGGAGCGGCTGCGGTCTGGACGCTTCGCGATTACGGCCGAAATTGCCCCGCCGGCCTCGTGCGATGCCGACGATCTGCGGCGCAAGGCGGAAAAGCTTGTGGGCCTCGCCGATGCGGTGAACGTTACCGACGGCGCCGGCGCCCGCGCCGCCATGAGCGCACTGGCGGCCGCCACCATCCTGCGCGGCATGGGCATCGCGCCGATCCTGCAGCTCGCCTGCCGCGACAAGAACCGCATCGCGCTGCAGGGCGAATTGATGGGCGCTGCCGCGCTCGGCATCCGCAACCTCCTGCTGCTGACCGGCGATGATCCCAAGGCCGGCGACCAGCCCGACACCAAGCCGGTCTTCGACATCAATTCCAACGCGCTGATCGAGACCGCGCGGCGCCTGCGCGACGAAGGCACGCTGCCAAACGGCCGCAAGGTCGGCGGCAAGGCCGCCTTCTTTCTCGGCGCCGCCGACGTGCCGATCGATCCGCCGGCCGGCTGGCAGCCCAATGCGCTCGCCGCCAAGGTCAAATCCGGCGCGCAATTTGCCCAGACGCAATTCTGCATGGATGCCGGCATCGTCCGCCGCTATGTCGGCGCGCTCGAAGCCGCCGGCCTGGGCCGCGGACAGCTTGCCATCCTGATCGGCGTCACGCCGCTGCGCTCGGCCAAGTCGGCGGCGTGGATGAAGAGCCACCTGTTCGGCACCATCATTGCCGAGGCGTATATCAGCCGGATCGAGGCGGCGGCGGACCCGGCGCGTGAGGGCATCCGCATCTGCACGGAATTGATCGACGAACTAGCCGCGATCCCCGGCGTCGCCGGCGCGCACATCATGGCGCCGGGCAACGACGCGGCCATCCCGGACGTCATCGCCGCGGTGCGCGCGCGTTAGATAATGCCGCGCACGCGGTCGAGCAGCACTGCGGCGTCGCGTGGCACCGCATTGCCGCGCCAGGCGACGTGGCCGTCGGGACGCACCAGAACCAGGCGCCGTTCGTAAAGCGCGCCCGCCGCGGGCTCGTCAATAGCGGCAACACGCAGCGGCACGCCGCGCGCCTGCGCGGCCTCTTCAAGGGCGGCGGTTTCCGCCGCGCCGAACTTGAGCAGCACGAACCCGCGCCCGAACAGGTCGAGCGTCGAGCATCCATCGCGCAGAAAAATATGCGGCGCGCGGCTCCCCGGCCGCGCCGTCGGCGAGAAGTTTTCCGGATCGTCCGGCGCCGGCGGCGTGTCATCGCCCACGCAGATCGGCGAAGACTCGTAGCGATAGCCGAGCTGCAGTCCCATGGTGCGGAACATACGGCCGACGTTTTTGGCGAGGCTCTCGCCGAGCCGCCGCCGCAACAAGCGTCCATCTTCGGAATCGTCCTCGATCGCCGCCATGTCGTCGGCGAACGCGCCGTGCGCCAGATAAAACTCGGTCGCCATGCGCACGTTGCGCAGACCGATCGGGCGCCGCTCGGCGTCATACGAGTCGAGCAGATGCGCGCCGCCCCAGCCGTCCAGCACCGCGGCAAGCTTCCAGCCGAGATCGACCGCGTCGCCGATGCCGGTATTCATGCCGAGCGCGCCGGTCGGCGACAGCTGATGCACCGCATCGCCGGCCAGAAATACGCGGCCCTTGGCGTAACGCTCCGCGACGACACTCTTGCGCGTCCAGATGCTCAAGCCCTTCCATTCCGCGTCCATGGGACGGCCGGCGGCGCGAGCGAGCAGCACGGCGCGATCGACGGTCTGCGGCGTCTGTTTACCGTCGCTGTCGAGCACCATCAGCCGCCACAGACCGCTCGCCGGATCGATGATGCGGATATTCGCCCACAGCCCGTCGCGATCGATGGCGAGAAAGAACACGCCCGGTTCGCGGCCGCAGCGCGCCAACAGGTCCGGCGCGCGAAAGTAAAGGTGCAGCGGATAGCCGAGCGTCCCCTGCCCTTCCAGGCGAATGCCAACCGTTTCGCGGATCGTGCTGTTGGCGCCGTCGCAGCCGACCAGATAATCCGCGGCGACGGCTTCGCGCGCCCCGGTTTCGAGATTGTGCAGTTCGGCGGTGACACCGCTGTCCGTCGCCTCAAATGACCCGAGTCGCGTGCGGTAGTGCAGCGTGACCGTCGGCTGCGAGCGCGCGAACGTCTGCAATATCGGATCGAACCAGATCTGCGAGCAGACCTGATGCTGTTCGGGGCTGTCCTTGCCGGATGGACGGGCGCCGCGCGGCGGCCTTCGCATGCGCGCCAGTTCATGGCCGCTCAGGCTCGTGACGAACACCACGTCGAGGGGATAGTCTTTGGGAAACGGGCAATTGCGCACCGCCTCGGCGATGCCCCAGCGGCGGCAGAATTCCATGGTGCGGATGTTGACCTCGTTCATCTTCGGCGTGGTGATGACGCCATCGCTCTGCTCGACCAGTTCGCAGGCGATGCCGCGCCAGCCGAGGTCGGCAGCGAGTGCGAGCCCGACCGGGCCGCCGCCGACGATCAGGACGGGAACGTGACGCGCGGCGCGCGTGGTTTCCTTCACCGAGGCCTCCGGCATGTTTAATCGTAATTTGACATACGCAATGGAACGCTTCGCGCGCCGTCGATGTCGAGCGATGCGCCGTGAATGAGCCGCCCGCGCGGCGCAGCAATGAATCGCACCAGTCCGGCGATATCTTGCGGCGTACCGAAACGGGTGATGTCGAGCTCGCGGCGATGGCGTTCGATAGCCGCGGCTTCGTCGAGTCCGCGGCTTGCGCCGCTGATCAGCGCCACCTTGCCGGAATGCTCAGCCCGTTCGCCGCTCATCGGCGCTTCAATCGACTTGGATGTGGGCGGTCCGGGCGACCTCGACCCACTTTCGATGGTTCGCCGCGATGAATTCGGCGAATTCGGCCGGCGTGTTCGGCCTCGACGTGCTGCTGACGTTGGCGACCATCCGCTGCATCGGCGGCGTCTGCATACCTTGGTTCGTTGCCGCATTGATGCGCGCAATAATCGCCGACGGCGTGCCGGCGGGAGCAACGAGTCCAAAGAAGGACTGCGCCACGCAATCGGGTACGCCGGCCTCCGCCATGGTCGGCACGTCCGGTAATTCCGGCGAGCGCACGTCGTTCTGCACCGCCAGTGCCCGCAGCTTGCCGGCGCGAATGAGCGGCACCAGCGAGGCGCCGGTTTCGAATGTCAGGTCGATGGTGCGGGCCAGGATGGCCTCGGCCGACCGGTTGCCGCCGCGAAAGGACACGCCGGTCATTTTGGTCCCGGTGCGGATCATGAACAGGTGCGCCGCCAGATCGGGAAAGCCGCCGGGCCCGGTGGTGCCGCAATTGAGCTTGCCGGGATGGGCCTTGGCGTAGGCGACCAGATCGGCAACCGTCTTCCACGGCGAAGACGCGTCGACCACCAGGATCTGAAAGCTTCGCATGATTTCCACGATCGGCGCGAAATCTTTGATCGGGTCGTAGCCGGGGTGCGCCGAGACCGCCGGAATGGCAGCGAGCGTGCTGGTGTTGCCGACCAGCAGCATATAGCCGTCAGGCGCCGCTGCCGCGACTGCGCGCGCGCCGATCGCGCCCGCAGCGCCCGGCCGGTTCTCGACCACGATGGGTTTGCCCAAGCGCGGTGGCAGGATCTGTGCGGCCAGGCGCGCCGGAAAATCACTCGGGCTGCCCGCCGCGGCCGGAGCGACGATCGTGATCGGCCTGGCCGGGTAATCCTGCGCCCAGCCGGAAGCGGTGACGGCGAATCCCGACGCCGCGGCGGTGCCGGCCAGCAGCACGCTCCGTCGGTCGATCATGCGCTCCTCCCCGGACTGGTTTCCCACGCGCAGGCGCGGCAGCAGCAAACAGCCTAACGTTTTCCGTCCTGCTCGGAAATCGGTTCTTCGGCTCCGCTTTGTGCGCGATCGAGGCTTTTGCCTGGATGAGGCGAGGTCTCGACCGAGCGCGGCCGTCCAACAATTTCTATTTCGGCGAACGCGCCGAATGCTCCGTCGTGCGAATATCGATTTCCGACTCAAGCGTGCGATGCACCGGGCATTTGTCGGCGATTTCCATCAAGCGGGCGCGCTGCTCGGCGTCGAGATCGCCATCGAGCGCGATTGTCCGCTCGATGTGGTCGACCATCCCCTCCTTGGTCTCGCAGTGGGCGCAATCGGCGGCGTGAATTTTGTTGTGTTTGAGCCGCACCACCGTCTGCTGCAGCGGCAACTGCTTGCGGTCGGCGTAGAGCCGAAGCGTCATCGACGTGCAGGCGCCGAGGCCCGCGAGCACAAGATCGTAGGGGCCGGGCCCAGAATCCATGCCGCCAACGCTCTCCGGCTCGTCGGCGAGAAAGCGGTGCCGGCCAACGGAAACTTCCTGCTGGAATTTGCCGCGCCGGGTCTCGCGGACCACGACGGTGCCCTGCTCGGTGTCCGGCATGGCTTCGGCGTCCATCGCCATGTCGAGATAGCGCTCGGCCCAGGCGGCGATGACGTTCGCCACATAGGCGGCATCGCTCGAGCGGCTGACGAGATGATCGGCGCCGGCCAGCGAGATGAAGCTTTTCGGATGCTTGGCGGCGAGGAAAATGTGGCTGGCATTGTCGATGCCGACGGTATCGTCGGTCGGCGCGTGAAAGATAAGGAGCGCCTTGCGCAAGTTGGCGATGCGCGCGGTCAGCATCTGCTCGGCGATGTCGTCGAGAAACGCACGGCGGACCCGGAACTGCCGCCCGCCGAGCGTGACTTCGGCCTCGCCCTGCAGCGCGATGTCGGCGACCCGGTCCTTGAGGAGTCCGGTGACGTGGGCCGGATCGGCCGGCGCGCCGATCGTCACGACCGCGCGCGCCTCGGGGATGCGATGCGCGGCGGCGAGCACGGCGGCGCCGCCGAGGCTGTGGCCGATCAGGATCGCGGGCGCGGCAAGTTTTTGGCGCAGGTGATCGGCCGCGGCGACCAGATCGTCGATGTTCGAAGAGAACGTCGTGTGGGCAAACTCGCCCTCGCTGGCACCGAGCCCGGTGAAATCGAAGCGCAGCACGGCGATACCGTGCAGCTTCAAGCCCTCGGCAATGCGCCGCGCCGCCTTGTTGTCCTTGCCGCAGGTGAAGCAGTGCGCGAACAGCGCCACCGTACGCACCGGCCCCTCCGGCCGGTCGAGCAGCGCGGCCAGTGTGTGGCCTTCGGCATTGGTAAAGTCGAACCGCTCGGCCGGCATGACGATCTCCTCGGTGGGGTTGACAGAGTCTGTCGTGGCGTACGCATGTATTTTTCGACGGGCAAGTTTCTTTGCCATGGCGTCGCCCGTCACGCGTCGGATGACGACTGGCGGCGCATCTAAGACGCCTCGATCCAGAAGCCATGGCTGCCGATTGTGATCGGAGGAACAATGGAAATCCCGGCACCCGCGCACCCGCATAAACGGCGCAAACCGCTGCCATGGTGCCAGCCCAAGTCTACCGAGGAAGACCCCGACGCGTTACGGCGCGTGCATGCCATCATGGAGAGCCCGAGTTACCGCCGTTCCGACCAGGACATTGACTTTCTGGCGAACGATAGCCTGCGCGGCGTCCGTCTGCAGCTCGATTATTTCAAGACCGAATTGGCGCTCGAGCAGCATGCCATCGATCACACGATTGTGGTTTTCGGCAGCACTCGAATCTGCGAACCGAAGGCAGCGCGGCGCAATGTCGAGAGCCTGAAGGCTGAAGTCGCTAGCGATCCCGGCAATGCGCAGTTCAAGCATCGGCTGGCAATCGCCGAGCGGATACTCGCCAAGAGTCATTATTACGAGGTCGCACGCGAGTTCGGCCGGCTGGTGAGCGACGCCGAAAGCTGTCCGGGGTTGGAAAACTGCGTCGTCATGACCGGCGGCGGCCCCGGAATCATGGAAGCCGCCAACCGCGGCGCGTTCGACGTCGGCGCCAGATCGGTTGGCCTGAATATCAGCTTGCCGCACGAGCAATACCCCAATCCCTATGTCACGCCCGATCTTTGTTTCAGCTTTCACTACTTCGCTCTGCGTAAGCTGCATTTTTTGCTGCGGGCCAGCGCGCTCGTCGCCTTTCCCGGCGGCTACGGCACATTCGACGAGTTGTTTGAAGTCTTGACCCTGGTCCAGACTCGCAAAATCCAACCGATTCCGGTTGTGCTGGTGGGCGAGAGCTATTGGCGGGCTGCGATCGATATCGATTTCATGGTCGAGGAAGGCGTGATCGATCCGGAGGATCGCGATCTGTTCTGGTTCGCCGAAACCGCGCAGGAGATCTGGGACGGAATCATTCATTGGCACGCCGTCAACGCGAGCACGAATTACGCCGAGACTTAGAGCTGTTTCCGGTCAGACTGAATCTCGGCGCGTCGATTTTGCTCGGACTCCGATAACAGGGAATTTAACAGGGAATCTCGCCGAAATCGCCGGCTTGCGCGTTTTTTGCTGTCGAATTCAACAGCAAATTCCGAATGTTGCGGCGGAATTCCCTACGCGATCGAACAGGGAATTTTTGCGCACCGAACAGGGAATTTTTGGCGGATAACAGGGAATAACAGGGAGGAGAATTGCCTTGCGTTTGTCATTTCACGGGGCGGATCGCGACGTTACCGGATCGTGCCATCTGGTCGAATGCGCCGGCCGGCGCCTGTTGATCGATTGCGGGCTGTTTCAGGGCAGCCGCGAACTCGATGAAGACAATGCCGCGCCGTTCGGCTTTGTGGCCGACAGCATCGACTACGTACTGCTGACGCATGCGCATCTGGACCATTGCGGTCGGTTGCCGCTTTTGGCGAAGCGCGGCTTTCGCGGTGAAATCATCACCACCTCGGCGTCGCGCGAATTGGCGCGCCTCGTCATGCTCGATGCCGCGCATCTGCAGGAGGACGATGCCCGCGACCGCGCGCGCAAGGCGGCGCGGCGCGGCACCGCGAACGGCAAGCCGCTTTATTCGGTCACGGATGCGCTGCGCTGCCTCGATTATTTCGGCCGCACTGCGGCCTATGGAGAACCGATCGCGCTGACTTCGGGCTTGCGCGCCACTTTTATCGACGCCGGCCATATTCTCGGCTCCGCCAGCATCTTTCTCGAGTTGGAAGAAGCCGGGCAGCGGCGCAGCATCCTGTTCTCTGGCGACCTCGGCAATCCAGGACACCCGCTGCTGCGCGGTCCAACGACCCCGCCGCGCGCCGACGCCGTGGTGATGGAGACCACCTACGGCGACCGGCTGCACAAATCGCTCAACGACTCGGTCGAGGAGCTGTACGCCGCCGTCGCCGACACGTTCCAGCGCGGCGGCAACGTGATCATTCCGACCTTTGCGCTGGAGCGGGCGCAAGAGCTCCTTTATTTCCTGCGCGCCGGCATCGAACAATCCAGGCTGCTCAACGCGACGCAAGTCTATCTGGATTCGCCAATGGCGGTCTCGGCGACCGAAATCTTCGAGCGCCATCCGGAATGCTACGATGACAAGACTGCGGCAATGTTCCGCGACGGACACGATCCGTTTCATCTGGCCGGACTGCATTTCGTCCGCGACAGGGCCGACTCGATTGCGCTCAACGCCATCCGCGGCGGCGCCATCATCATGGCCGGCTCCGGCATGGCCACCGGGGGCCGCGTCCGCCATCACCTCAAGCACAATCTGTGGCGTCCGGAATGCAGCGTCGTGTTTGTCGGCTATGCCGCCGACGGCACGCCGGCGCGCCGCATCATCGACGGCGCGCGGCATGTCAGAATTCTGGATGAGGACATTCCGGTGCGGGCGCGTATCCACACCATCGGCGGTTTCTCGGCGCACGCCGATCAAGAGGCGCTGCTGACTTGGCACAAGGCGACGCAGGCCGGCCGCACCTTCCTCGTCCACGGCGAGCAAGGCTCGATGCAGCAATTCGCCGCGCAGCTCGCCGGCACGCGCGTCGAGATGCCGGCGCTCAACGAGGCGTTCGATCTGTAAGCATGGTGAGCGGCCGAAGCGCCCAAAAGATCGAAGCGCTCAACAAAGAAGGGCCGCCCGGCAAGGGCAGCCCTTCCATTGTCAGGCCGTGGCCCGGTTGCGTAGACGATGGTCTGCCTTACGCGCGTGAGGCCTATGGCGGATTAGGCCATCCAGGCGTGGACCTCGGCAAAGGCCAAGAAAGAGGCCGAGATCCAGTTCACGAATGCCGGCGACCGCGGCGATAGACAATGAGACACTGGATCACCTCCTTTCAGTTGGTTGACGAAGGCCCCCAATATAGCGCTTGTGCGGCGATTCGGAAGCCTCCGGCACCGTGACGCCCGGTCGCGGCGGTGCTAGGGGTGCGGCGGTAACTTCATCGCACGCGAGAAGTCCCGATGCCGCGCTACTATTTCCATCTCACCGACGGCAAAAGTTCCCTGACCAACCACCAGGGCATCGAGCTCCCCGGCAACGCGGCGGCGCGTGCGGACGCCGTAGCGCTCGCCGATCAGTTGCGCCGGGGCGAGACGATGCCGGGCTGGAAATGGGACGGCTGGTTCGTCGCCATCATGGACGAGCACGGCCGCAAGATCGACGATGTGCCGATCGCCGACACGCTGGAGGATGAGTAGCCAGCAGATCGCCGCCGACGGGCGCATTACTCTCCCACGCGGGACGTGCCCCAAAAAATCCGTGGATACCTATTCTTTTGCCTTGA
>Ga0335074_10013501_pt1 | contig 11478 bp, 7 predicted proteins | sample Lox_Sample_23_FD_206715 | JGI IMG/M metagenome (GOLD analysis project Ga0335074, IMG submission 206715) | Soil microbial communities from Loxahatchee National Wildlife Refuge, Florida, United States - Lox_Sample_2.3 | ecosystem: Environmental > Terrestrial > Soil > Wetlands | place: USA: Florida...
TCTCTCCCTCGACGCCGCGCGATTCGGCGCGGTGGCAGTTGCCCGTAGTACCTACCGGCTGCCTTACTACTGGTCGGGCATGGACCTCAGCGAAGGCAATCACCGGATCGCCTACAGGTGCCGTCGGCGCTGGCCAGGACCGCTCGGAGCATCGAGCCAGGTCACGGTCGACATCGGCGGCCGGCTTGATCCTGACGAAATCAGCGACCGCGACCACTTCCTGACCGCGCGCTGGATCTTGTTCAGCGTGTCAGGGCCGCGTTACCGGCTGGCGCGGGCATGCCACGAGCCTTGGCCGCTGCACCGGGCCGAGGCCGTTTCCGTGGATGACGGGCTGATCCAGGCGGCCGGCTTGCCCGCTCCCGAGGGGAAACCCCTGGTTTTGTACTCGCCGGGGGTTGATGTCGCGATCGGCCCGCCGGAACGTTGCGGCTAGATAGATACGGATACTTAGGTACATGGAGCTGACTTCGGGGCCGGTGGAGAAGGTGCTTGACGGGCTGCGCGATGCCGGGTACCTCGCGGACGTCACGATCGCGACGGTGGTCTACCTGGCCGCCGAGCTGGGGAAGCCGGTGCTGATCGAAGGGCCGGCCGGTACCGGGAAGACTCAGCTCGCCAAGAGCGTCGCGCAGGCGGCGGGCAAGCGGCTGATCCGGCTGCAGTGCTACGAGGGCCTCGATGAATCGAAGGCGATCTATGAATGGGACTACCGCCGGCAGTTGCTGCAGCTTCAGCTCCACCAGGGCAGCTCTAACAGGGACCTGGACGCGGCCGGGATCTTCAGTGAGGAATTTCTCCTTTCCCGCCCGCTGCTGGCCGCGATCCGCTCAGATGACCCTGTCGTGCTGCTGATCGATGAGGTTGACCGGCTGGACATCGAGAGCGAGGCCCTGCTGCTCGAAGTGCTCTCCGAGTATCAGGTCTCGATACCCGAACTCGGAACGGTCACCGCGCGCCACATTCCCCAGGTCTTCCTGACCTCCAACAACAGCAGGGATCTTTCCGAGGCGCTTAAGCGGCGGTGCCTGTTCCTGCACCTTGGGTATCCGAGCGTGGACCGCGAAGCGGACATCGTCCGGCTGCACGTCCCCGAACTGGCCGGGCACCTTGCCCGCGAGATCGCCGAACTGATCGCCGTGCTCCGTCAGGCAGATCTCAAGAAGCCGCCATCGATCGCCGAGTCACTCGACTGGGCCCGCACCCTGCTCACGCTCGGCGCGGAGGACCTGTCGGCGGAGCTGATCAGGCAGACTTTGTCTGTGCTGCTCAAGTACGAAAGAGACCTCGACACCGCGGTCGCGGAACTGAGGATCTAGACCGTGCAGGTCCTGCTCGCCAGGCTCGTGGATGAGCTGCGGAACGTCGGCATAGAGGTCTCCGTGGGCGAGCACCTGGACGCCGCCAGGGCGGTCGGCCTAGTTAGCTTGCGGAACAAAGAAGTTTTGCGCGCAACATTGCAATGTGCGCTGGTGAAGCGCCCAGAACAGCTCGACGCCTTCAACCTGATCTTCGACCTGCATACGGCGGGCGCTCGGTCGCCGGGCGCCGATCTCGCCTCGGAGATGAGCGATGAGGAGTTGCGCGTTGCCTTGCGTTCGGCGACCGGCTCGCGCGACGCCCAGTTCAGGCGGGTGCTCGCGGACGAGTTCGTGCGGAGGTTCGGCGGGCTTGAGCCTGGCAGCGCGGTCGCCGGGGTATTCGCGGCGATCGCGGTAGATCAGGCGGCGGGACTGGAAAGCCTGCGAGGTGAGTTGCTCGGCGAGGAAGGCGGGGAAGGCGGGCAGGGCCAGGGAGGTGGCGGAGGACAGGGCGGCGGGCCAGGCGGCGGCTTCAGGTCCCGGCTGCGCGAGGCGGAAGCAGACCGGGCAGTAGCGGGCATGCGATCGGACTTGCGGTCAGCGATCAGGCGCGCGCTAGTGGCCGACCGTGGTGCCAGGGCCGTGCGGACCACTATGCGCGTGGGACTCGCCGAGGACATCGACATCGTCACGGCGTCGGCTGCCGAACTGGCCGCCATGGCCGCCGCGATCGGGCCGCTGGCCCAGCGGCTCACCCACGTGCTCTCCCAGCTCGCCATGTACCGCAAACGACGGCTGTCCGTCCGCAAGACGCTGCACCTGGCAATGGGCACAGGCGGGGTGCCGTTCCGCTTGGCTACCGAGCCGGCCAGGCCGCCCAAGCCGGAGATCGTCGTGCTCTGCGACATGTCAGGTTCGGTGTCGGCGTTCTCGCGGTTCACGCTCGACCTGCTCGCGGCGCTGGACAGCAGGCTGAACCGGCTGCGAGTGTTCTCTTTCGTCGACGGGCTGGCCGACATCACGGCGCTGGTTCGCGAGGCGCGGGCCGCAGGTCGCCAGCTCGGCGCCCGCGAGGCCGCGGCCGGGGCGATCCGGCTGAGCGGCAGCTCCGACTACGGCTTCATGCTGCGGGAATTCGCCGGCCAATACGCGCCACAGCTCACCAGGCGTTCTGTCGTGCTAGTCGTAGGCGACGCGCGCACCAACTACCTTGACCCGGCGCGGGACGCGTTCGCGCGGATTCACGAGCGGGTCGGGCAGGTGTACTGGCTGAACCCCGAGCCCCGGCGGTACTGGGACCAGGGCGACTCGGTGATCAGTCAGTACGCGCCCTGGTGCGCCTCGGTGCGTGAATGCCGCACGCTGCGGCAGATCGCCGATTTCGTGCAATCCCTGGCCGTCGCGGTCCGCTAGACCCGCAGCCTTAATAAAAGGACGGGAACGGCCTTTTGCCGTTCCCGTCCTCAGCAGACCAAGCCAGGGTAAGAGATTGGTCCGCTGGCGCGAGCATTCGAACCCTTCCGCCGACGGCTGCCCCCCGCGAATTTCGCCTGACCACTTGGCTAAATCCGCGACCGCGCACACGGCCTAATCGAATATCCGCTGACCCCCCTGACCGGTCGCAATCTCTGAGAGGCCGGGTCGTCCCGAGCAAGGCCAATTGCGAATGCTGTAGGCTGGCAGCAGTTGCACTTCGCCCCCCTGGCCTTGCTCGGGTCCGGTACCCCAGGCCCCCTAGAGTTCGTGACCAGCTAGGTATCACCTACAGTTCTATCATTCCGCCTGAGACTGGCGATAGCTTCTTAAGGTGTCAATGCGGTGCTTGGCAGACATAATCTTGAAAAAATGACAAAAATATGACAGTCCGACCGAATGCGCGACTTTCGCTCAGTTAAGTGATTTCATTAAGAGAGATTGCCGCGAATTTGATGCCTGGCCGGCATTGCCGGCCAGGATCTCCGTCAAGAGTTTCATGGGGGCCTTGGATGGGCGTGGCTGCCGGCAGCGAGCCAATATCGGATTTGCAGTTCCCCGTACCGGCGGACGCCTTCCGGTTAGCCGCCTCCGTACTCAAGCAGGCAATAGCGACCGGAGATGACCTCAAGCTTTCCGGAGCAGTCGCCAGATGCCGTCGCATTCTCGCGGCCTCATCTCACGACGATAACCAGACCAGGTCAAAGACGCTTGGCATGCTCGGGGTCGCCTTGCAGCATCGGTTCAGGCGTCACGGTGCCATGGCCGATCTCGACGAGGCGGTTGAGGTGGGGCGCCGCAGCGCAGACCTCGTTCCCGAGGGGGACCCTGACCAGGTAGCGATCTTGCTTGATCTCGCGGCCGCGCTCAAGCTGAGGTTCGCACGTGAAGGCGCCGTACTCGGACGCCGCGACCTTGACGCTGTCGTCTCGACGCTGAGGCGTGCCGCGGCCGCGACCCCTGCCGGCACTCCCGAGGCGATTGATGTAGGCCAAGGCCTGTGCGCGGCCCTCGGAACCAGGTTCGACCATTACCGCGACCCCGCGGATCTGGCGGAGTCTGTCAGCTTGAGCCGTGAACTCGCAGCTTCTCTGCTGGTTTCCGGGCAGGTGCACGCCGCCGCGGAGTTGACTCAAAGGGCCGTGGCCTGGCTGGCCGCGATCATGCCTGGCAGCCTCGGCGGAAGAGAGGAGAGGGAATGCCTGGCCAGCTTCGCTGGTCTGGCGAGCGAAGCCGCCGCCGTGGCGTTGCTCGATGAGCCTGCCGGCCAAACCGATGCAAAGCGGGCCGAGTTGGCTTTCGGCCTGCTCGAAGCCGGTCGCGGCAGCCTGCTCGGGCACGCACTCGACCTAGGTTAGCTCCGCTGTGCCTGGAGACTTGCCGGTTGTCCCTGCCCTGTCCGAGTTCCTGCGGTGGTCAGGTTCGTCGCCGGTAGCGGCCATTAACGTCAGCCGGTACCGGTGTGACGCGCTCGTGCTCGCCGATGGCGCGATCGCCTGCGTTCCGCTTCCCGAGCTCAGCCCTGGCGCACTGGCCAGGCAGGCAGCCCTGCTCGACCGGGCGCTGGCGCGTGCGCGCCATGAGGGCGGGATAAGCGACCCTGGCGGGCCGAACGACGACGTCAGCCTGATACTTGAATGGCTGTGGGACTCGATAGCGCGGCCCGTGCTCACGCAGCTTGGCCGGGACGGCCCGCTGGGCGAGACCTCCGGCTTGCCGAGGGTCTTCTGGATGCCGACCGGCGCTCTGTGCCGGCTACCGCTGCACGCGGCCGGGTATCACCGGGAAGGTGGCGGCCGTACGGTGCTTGACCGGGTCGTTTCCTCGTATACGGCGACGGTGGGTGCACTGCGCCTGTGCGGGGCCGGCGCGCACGTGCGCGTGGCCGGCCAGGGTCACGAGGCGCTCGCACGGGCGGCTGCCAGCAGCCCCGAGCCGCTCCACCTCACGTCGGCGTTGCAGTTCACCGGTTCCTGCCAGGTCGTCGGCGCGTTGTGGGACGGCCAGGACAGCTCACTTTACGAACGCGTCACGCAGGCTGGCGGCTCGCCGGCCAGGACACTGCACGAGGCCGTGCGAGCATTGCGCGACGACGGCCGCGCCCCGCTGCCCCTAACCTGGGCCGGCTATGTACACGTCGGCTGCTGAAATGCCTGGGCAGCATCGTTGTCTCTGCGTTGCTGTTGGTTGCGCGGACCTTACGGCAACGGTGGCTACTTGTTGCTGTCCCTGTGACATCGCTCGGGCTTTGCTGCTGTAGCCGGGGCCGGGCGAGCAGCATCGTTGGCTATTTGATGCTGCTGGTCGGGTTAGTGGTTGTGCCTGGGTACGGCCGAGCCGCTTGAGCCGACAAGGAAGTCTAGGTCGACGCCCCGATCTGCTTGCAGTACGTGCTCGGTGTAGAGCTGGGCGTAGCCTCGGTGGTACTCGCTGATCGGCGGGGTCCATTCGGCCTGGCGCCTGGCGAGTTCCTCGTCGCTGATTTCGACCGTCAGGGTGCGGGCGGGCACGTCGAGACTGACCCAGTCGCCGGTGCGCACCAGGGCCAGCGGGCCGCCGACCGCGGCCTCCGGTGCCACATGCAGCACGACGGTGCCGAAGCCGGTGCCGCTCATCCTTGCGTCAGAGATCCGCACCATGTCGGTGATGCCGCGCTCGAGTAGCTTGCTCGGCAGGACGAAGTTGCCGACCTCTGGCATGCCCGGGTACCCGCGCGGCCCGGCTCCCCGCACGATGAGGACGTTAGACTCATCGACTTCAAGGTCTGGGCGTACTGCCGCCTCGTGATACTCCTCGATCGAGTCGAACACGAGTGCCCGGCCGCGGTGTTTCAGCAGGTGGGGTGAGGCGGCAGACTGCTTGATCACCGCCCCGCCAGGGCAGAGGTTGCCGCGCAGCACCGCCGTTCCCGTACCAGGCGGCTGAAGCGGATCTGCCTTGGTCTTGATCACGTCACGGTTCCAGCATTTCGCCTCGGCGATGTTCTCTGCCAGGCTCTTCCCTGTCACGCTGACATGTCCGGTGTGCAGCAGGTCGCCGAGTTCGGCCATCACCGCGGGAACTCCGCCCGCATAGCAGAAGTCTTCCATCAGGTAGCGACCTGACGGCATCAGGTTCACCAGGGTCGGCACGTCCCTGGCCAGGTCGTCGAAGTCCTCGAGGCGCAGCGAAACGCCGAGCCTGCCCGCGATCGCGAGCAGGTGAACGACGGCGTTCGTTGAGCCGCCGATCGCGGCGTTGACCCTGATCGCGTTCTCGAACGCCTCGCGCGTCATGATCGACGACGGGCGCACCTGATCACGGGCAAGCGTCACGATCCGCTGGCCCGCGAGCTGCGCGGTCAGGATGCGCCGGGAATCGGCGGCAGGCCAGGCTGCCGAACCAGGAAGCTGCATGCCAAGCGTCTCGGCCATGCACGCCATCGTCGAGGCAGTGCCCATCGTCATGCAGTGCCCGCACGACCTGGCCATGCCGCTTTCCGCCAGCAGGCACTCGGCCTGCGTCATCCGCCCCGCGGCCAGTTCGGCCTCGAACTTCCACAAGTGAGTACCCGATCCGACGTCCTCGCCGCGGAACTTGCCGTTCAGCATCGGGCCGCCGGTCACCATGATCGAGGGAAGGTCCGCGCTCGCGGCCGCCATCAGCATCGCAGGGGTCGTCTTGTCGCAGCCGGAAAGCAGCACGACCCCGTCGATCGGATTGGCGCGAAGCAGTTCCTCGACCTCCATCGACATGAGGTTCCTGAACAGCATGGTCGTTGGCCGCATCAAGGTCTCGCCGAGCGACATTGTCGGGAACTCAAGCGGCCAGCCGCCCGCCTGCCAGACGCCGCGCTTGACCGCGTCGGCCACGCCACGCAAGTGCGCATTGCAAGGAGTCAGCTCAGACCAGCTATTCGCGATCCCGATAACCGGCCGGCCATCGAACACCTCGGGCGGGAATCCCTCCGCCCGCAGCCACGACCTGTAGATCATCCCTGGCCGCCCCTCGGCGGCGAACCACGAAGAGCTGCGCAGCTTCCCTGTTTCTGATGCCACGCCATCATCGTGTCAGACCCGTGACCGCGCAGTGCACCGGTGGCCCCCGAGATGCGGCGCGTTCCGGGCATTGCGCCGGGACTTACATCATCGCTGGCTCGTTGTTGTCGTTCGCGATCCGGGGCCAGGGACATCGGTGGCCGCCTGTTGTTGTTCCCGTAGCGTCGCGGAGCCACCGATGCTGTTGGCGCCGGGCCGGCTACGGCATCGGTGGCTCCTTGATGCTGTTGCGGGGCGGGGCGGGGCGGGGCGGGGCGGGGCGGGGCCGGGTCAGCGGCGGGGCGGGGTCAGGGGCGGGGCGGGGTCAGCGGCGGGGCGGCCGCCTTGGCTGGCGCCTTGGCGGGAGGGGGTCGGTTGAGTCCCTCACCACCAGGCGGCTCGGCACGGTGTGGACGCCGTAGGTGGGCGAATCGTTGATCGCGGAAAGCAGGTGTTCCGCGGCGGTGCGGCCGACATCCTCCAGGCACATGTCAACGCTGGTGAGCGGCGGTTCGCAGCCGAGGGCCATGGGTTCCCAGTTGTCGAAGCCGATCAGGGCGATGTCAGCAGGAACGCGCCGGCCGACCAGCCTGAGCGTGTCAGCGACGCCACGGGCGATCTGATCGCTGCCGCAGAAGATGGCTTCTACATCAGGCAGCGAGTCGAGCAGGATCTTCGCGCCTTCTCTGCCCCAGCGTTCGCTCCACTCGCCGTAGAGCACGTCACCCGGTGAGAACGAGGCACCCGCCGCAGCGACCGCGTCGCAGAAACCGCTGGCCCGCTTGCGTGCGGCGAGGAAGCGCGCCGGACCGGTGATGTGACCGAGCTTGCGCCGCCCTGCGGCGAGGAAGTGACCGGCGGCGAGTTGGCCGCCACCGAAGTCGTCGGGCAATATAGCCGGCTGGTCGGTGTCGAGTGACTGGGTCATCGCGTACACGACGGGGATGCCAGTCGCGGCGCCGATGCTCGGTCTTGGCTCGACCCTGCGCCCGGTCACGATGAGGCCGTCGACCCGCCGGCTGACCAGCATGTCGAGGTACTGCCTTTCCCTGGCCTGATCCTCCCTGGTATCGCACATGAAGACGGAGATCTGGCCGGCGCCAAGCGCGTCCTCTGCACCGAGCATGACCGGGATGCTGAACCTGCCGAAGCTGTCAGTGGTGATCAGGCCGACCGTGTAGGTCCTTCCGGCGAGCAGCGCCCTGGCCAGGACGTTGGGCGCGAAACCCAGTTCGGCGGCCGCGGCCGCAACGCGCTCGCGCGTTTCGGCGCGCAGCTTGCCCTGGCCGTTCAGCGCCTTCGAAGCGGTGCCGATCGAGACGCCGGCCTGCGCGGCGACGTCCCTGATGGTCGGCCGGCGCCCGTCAGGCCCTGGCTCTACGGTAGGCAAACGGTTGCTCCGATCTCGCGCACGGTAACCATCTTCATATCGCACCGAAATATGCCTTGTACAGGCCTTGACGACGCAAGATTGGCAGCCCTAGCTTACTAGAGAAAACCTATTCCTTAGCCGACCTCCGGCGAGTTCTTCCCGATACCCCCCGATTTGGTAGGAACGGAGCGCACGTGGCCGAACCGAACGCACCAGGGCCGGAACTCGGGCAGGCACGCGGGCCTGTCAACCCGACGGCAGGCGCGTTCATCGCCCATCGCCCGCTCGACGGGCCGGGTGCCGAGATCACCTCCGGGTTGCTCGCCGAGTGGCGGGAACGCAACCGCGCCGCCAGTCTCCCGCTGGCGCTGCGGCAGCTTGAGGCGGCGGGAAACCTCGACAACGTGCGGCTCGCGGTCACTGGCACCGGGGGTCCTTACCGCGGCCCGGTCTTCATGGATTCCGACATTTACAAGACGCTCGAGGCCGTGAGCTGGGAACTCGGGCGGGCATCCGCGACGTCGCTGGCCGAGTTCGCCGCAGAGACCACGGCGCTCCTGGCCAAAGCACAGCAGGCAGATGGCTACCTCAACTCTTACGTCCAGGTCAGCGGCTCGCCTCGGTACGCACGGCTGGAGTCGAGTCACGAGCTCTACTGCGCTGGGCACCTGACGCAGGCAGCCGTCGCGGCCGCCCGTACGTTCGACGAAGGCGCGCTGCTTGCCGTCGCAACCAGGCTGGCCGATCACCTGGTAAACCGGTTTCTCGGCCAGGACGACGGGCTCGACGGTCACCCGATCGTGGAGACGGCACTGGTCGAGCTTTACCGCCAGACAGGCACCATGACCTACCTTGACCTGGCCTCGCAGTTCGTTGACCAGCGCGGCCATGGCCTGGTCGGCGACTCGGGCTTCGGCGTCCGCTACCTGCAGGATCACCTGCCCGTGCGGGAGTCCGCTGTCGAGGTGGGGCACGCCGTACGCGCTCTGTACCTGGAGAGCGGCGTCGTCGACGTGGCCGCCGAGACCGGGGAGACGGCGTTGCTGACCGCCTCGATCGCCAGGTGGAACGACATGGTGGCGACGAAGACGGCGCTGACCGGCGGTAACGGCTCCCGCCACTCGGGCGAGGCGTTCGGCGACAGCTATGAACTGCCGCCAGACCGTGCCTACGACGAGACCTGCGCGGCCATCGCGAGCTTCCAGTGGAGCTGGCGCCTGCTGCTTGCGACCGGCGAGTCCAGGTACGCCGACCTGATGGAGCGGCTGCTCTACAACGGGTTCGGAGCGGCGATCGGAGCGGACGGCAAACGGTTTTTCTACGTGAATCCGCTCCAGCGCCGCCTCGGCCATTTCGAGGACGACGATCCAGGGCGGCGGCGCCAGTGGTTCTCTTGCGCTTGCTGTCCGCCGAATATCATGCGGCTGCTCGCCTCGCTCGGCCATTACCTGGCCACTGTCCGCGGCGAGGCGCTGTACTTGCACTTGCTCACCAGTTCCCGCCTCAGCACCCGGCTCGGTGCTGGCACCTTCAGCGTTTCCGTGGTCACCGGCTATCCCTGGTCAGGTTCGGCCAAAGTAACCATCGACGACTGCCCGCAGGGGGAGTGCGGCCTCGCGGTGCGGGTGCCCGGCTGGTCGCGCGAGGTCACGGTTACCGTGAACGGCGAGCCCGCCGGCGAAGCCATGGACGGCCATGGCTACCTGGTCACCCGGCGACGATGGCAGATCGGTGACGTGCTTGAGGTCGCCTTCGTCCTGGCCCCCAGGCTTACTTATCCGAACCGCCGCATTGACGCGCTGCGCGGCACTGCCGCCGTGGAGCGCGGCCCGCTCGTCTATTGCTTCGAGCAGGCCGACCAGCCTTCAGGCACGGATCTTGAAGACCTAGCGATCTCGACCAGGGAAGGCACACTGACCGAGCGCCCGGCATCGGTGACCGGTGTCGGGGCCACGGTCATCGTCGAAGCGGACGCCGTCCGCCTGCCGCCTGTCACCGGTTCCGCGCCAGCTTATTCCGCTGAGCCGGCCCATCTGTCCGCCGGCGATCCCGTCACGGCCGTCGCGATTCCTTACTTCCAGTGGGACAACCGCGACGGCCGGGCAATGCGGATCTGGATGCCCGCGGCCTCCCTTGCTCCTGATCCCGATAAGTAGTGCCAGATAACGAGAATGTCCAGGAAAGGCGGATGGCAATGAGACGCTCTCATTCCACGCATCTTGCGGTCGTCGTGGTGGTGGCCAGTACGGCGCTGGCCGTTGCCGCTTGCGGCTCGTCGAATACGAGCGCGACAACATCGGCGAAGAATTTCGGCGTGAACGCCACTGGAGTCGTTCACTTCTGGGCCAGGCAGGCCACTGACGGCCCGGCCAAGGCCCTGGTCGCGAAGTTCAACGCGACTCACAAGAACCTGAAGATCGTGCTGCACCTGACGCCGCCGAACGACGACACCAGCCAGCTCGCGACAGCGATCAGGGCGGGTGACCCGCCTGACGTGGTCGGGCTCAACGACATTGACGTCCCGAGCTTCGCCCGCGAAGGCGCCTTGCTGAACATCACCAAGTACGTTGACGCGCTGCCTTACAAGAGTGCGCTCAGCCCTGGCCACTTGCAGCTCGCCACCGCGAACGGCCAGTACTTCGGGCTGCCATACCTCGCTGACCTTTCCGTCCTTTGGTACAACAAGGCGCTGTTCAAGAAGGCCGGCCTGAACCCGAACGACCCGCCCTCCACCTACGCCCAGATCGTGACCGACGCCGAGAAGATCAACGCGCTCGGCCACGGCATCTCGGGATTCTCCTTCGCAGGCGACTGCCAGGGCTGCCTCGGCTTCGTCATGCTGCCCTCGCTCTGGGCCGCCGGCCAGCACCTGATCAACGGCCCCCTTGGCAACCAGACCGCCAACGTGCAGAACAACGCTCCGCTCAAGGAAATGCTGACCGATTACAAGATCATGTGGGATAAGCACCTGTGCCCGGTCAACGATCAAACTCAGGACGGCCTGACCTGGGGCCAGGACTTCGAGGCAGGCAAGGTCGGCATCCTGCCGGGCGACTACGGCTTCGCCACCGCCTTCAAGACCAAGACTCAGCTCGCCGACTTCGCCGACGCACCGCTCCCCGGCGTTAACGGCGGTTACAGCACCTTCGACGGCGGCGACGACTTCGTGATCCCCGCGGGCGCCAAGAACGCTTCCGGTGCCTGGGAATTCATCAAGTGGGCACTCGAGCCCGCACAGCAGGAGGAATACCCAGCAGAAGGCGACACCCCCGTCCGCACGGACATCCTGACCCCGGCTTTCGAAACCAAGTACCCG
>Ga0335074_10013502_pt1 | contig 11478 bp, 8 predicted proteins | sample Lox_Sample_23_FD_206715 | JGI IMG/M metagenome (GOLD analysis project Ga0335074, IMG submission 206715) | Soil microbial communities from Loxahatchee National Wildlife Refuge, Florida, United States - Lox_Sample_2.3 | ecosystem: Environmental > Terrestrial > Soil > Wetlands | place: USA: Florida...
GTCGATCTGCGCGCGTGCGGCAACAACCAATATGAGCACTTCGCTGCAACGACTACTGCCGCTGTTTCAGCGAGAACACGCCCGCGCCGAAGCCATGGTGCTTGCCACGGTCGTGCACACAGCCGGGCCGACCTACACCAAGCCGGGCGCGCAGATGCTGATCGCGCGCGGTGGCGAGTACGCCGGGCTACTTTCGGGCGGGTGTCTGGAGGGCGATCTGAGCGAGCGGGCAAAACGCGTACTCACCGATGGCTCGGCGGAAGTCGTGCGCTATGACATGCGCAGCTCAGACGAGCTGCTGTTCGGGTTGGGCTCCGGCTGCGAGGGTGACATGGAGATCCTGCTGCAGCGCCTTGACGCGTCGACGGCCTGGCAGCCCCTGCTCCGTATGACCGAGGCGTGGGCGGCTCGCTGCCCACTGCGACTGTTACTGATCGTCCGAGCGGCCGGCGGCTCGCCACCGGGGACTGGCATTTTCCTCGGCGACGGCGAGCCCTTCGGCGAGCCGGGCGCGGCGGGGGCGGATGCGCTGCGCCGATTCGCAGCGCGGCTCCCCGCGGGACAGGAGAACCGGCTGCTCACGCAGGCGTTGCCCGGCACTGACCTGCTGGTACTGAACCAATCGGCTCCGCCACGCGTGCTGCTGATGGGGGCGGGAGCGGATGCACTGCCCCTGGCGCAGCTGGTCACGTTTCTGGGCTGGAGCCTGACCGTCGTGGACCATCGCAGTCATTACGCCCAGGCCGCGCGCTTCGAGAGTGCAGACGCCGTACTCGATGGCGGCGTCGGAGCGCTGTCGGAGTTGCTGCGGCGAGGCGATGGGGCATTCGATGCGGCCGTGGTCATGAGCCACCATCTGCTCAGCGACCTGGCGTACCTGCGGGTGCTCGCCGCGAGCGAGGTCCCGTACGTCGGTCTGCTCGGGCCCGCCTCACGCCGCGATCGACTGCTTCAGGAGCTCGGTGCCGCCGCCGCTGCCCGATTGCAACCGCGGCTGCGTGCGCCCGTGGGCTTGGACCTGGGCGCGGCGTCGCCCGAGGCCATCGCTTTGGCGATCGTCGCTGAGATCCAGGGGTTTCTCGCCGGAGACACGACCTGGAGGCCCTTAAGCCTGCTAAACGACTCCGCCAGGTGCATGGCACCCGTGGCGGGAATCGGCAACCCTGCCGTCGGCGAGAGCGCGTGAGTCGCCGGGACGCCCTCAGCCTAAATTGCGTGGTACTGGCGGCCGGAGCCTCGACACGTTTCGGATCCCCCAAGCAGCTGGCGAGATTCCAGGGTCAAACTCTGCTGCAAAGGGTGCTCGCTACCGCCCATGAAGTCACCGCCACCACCATTACGGTTGTGGTGGGGGCACATGCGGCGGATGTCGTGGAGGTGCTGCCACCCGGGCGTGCCACCGTGCTGGTGAATCGCGAATGGCGTGAAGGCATTGCGAGCTCACTGCGCGCTGCCGTACGCGCTCTGCCGGGCGCCTGCGACGGCGTCCTGATAGTGCTCGCCGACCAGCCTCTGGTCGCTGCCGCGCAGCTGAACCGCCTCGTCAGCGTCTGGCGACGGCAACCGAAGCGGATCGTCGCCTCGCAATATGAGGGTACCACAGGGGTACCCGCCATCTTTCCCCGCTGGTGCTTCAGCGAATTGTGCGCACTACGCGGGGACCAGGGCGCACGCGCATTGATTTTACGTCACGCCGACCACGTCACCCGGCTGGCGCTTCCGGAAGCGGCGGTGGACATCGATCAGCCGGAAGATCTGCTCAACCTCACCTGAGCACGGAACCAGGGTCTGAAACGAAAACGGGTCCTGCAGCGCGTGGCTGCAGAACCCGTAGATTCGACCGGGCAGAACTTGGACTAACGGACGTGGAAGCCGCCGCCAGTTACCGCCGCCGTACCACCACCGCTCATGCCACCAGCTGCAGCCGTACCACCGCCGCTCATGCCACTAGCTGCAGCCGTACCACCGCCGCTCATGCCACTAGCTGCAGCCGTACCACCGCCACTCATTCCGCCGGCTGCCGCCGTACCACCGCCGCTCATGCCACCAGCTGCCGCCGTACCACCGCCGCTCATGCCACCAGCTGCAGCCGTACCACCGCCGCTCATGCCACTAGCTGCAGCCGTACCACCGCCGCTCATGCCACTAGCTGCAGCCGTACCACCGCCGCTCATGCCACCGGCTGCGGCCGTAGCGCCGCCGCTCAAGCTGGTGCCCGATGCAATCAAGCTCGTAGCGGACACGTTCACGCCGCCGAAGCCCGCGGTGCTTGTCCCGCCGGCTGTAATTCCCATTTCATATGCACGGTCGCCAGTGGCGATCGCGACGAGTAAGCCTTTGGCGACCGGCTCAGAACCCGCAACCGCAATTACGTCACCGGTTGATGGAGCAACGAACTGTGGATTTCCAAGCTGCGAGGTGAAGTCAACAGTAAGCCCATCGACTTCGGCGCGCCCCAGAAGGGAGTCAACGTCAGTTACAACCCCCTTAATAAATACCGGATCTCCATTAGCTCCATACGAAGGGGTCGCCTCAACAACAGCGTTCGTTATGGTCCCGTCCTGGTTCAAGACTCCATATACGTTAACAATCTGTCCGACACTCAATTGATCGGATTGCGCCTGAAATTTCTGGCCGAGAACAGTGATTGTGTCTGTTGTCCTGTCGAACTGCTGAATAGGAGCGGAGAACAAAAGCTCTCTGCCAGCATTCGCATTCGCACACGTAAACGCCGCCGCAACCATAAGTGCGCCGACAGCCAGTGACGCTCCGATTTCTCGTCTCATAAGTTCTTCTCCCAATATCCCTCAGCTAAAAGGACCCCTAACTTGCGTTGGCGATTTGTTTCCCTTCAATTTCAGATTCGTTCCGCGCTTCTTCAAAGAAAAATGTGCCCAGTCCAAAGCGCACGCCGCGGGTATCGCGGAACTCGACTTCGTGAGACTCAAGCCACCGATCCATGTCCTCCAATACCGGCTGTAAGCGGGTATGTATGTACTTCAGTATCGCGTCGCGAAACTCGCGCTTGACCGGCCCACTGGTGGAGACAACGACCTCGTAGTAGGAAGGCTGGTCGGCCTTCCTCATGAGGTTGTAAACAAAGGTGTCAATGAGTGCGCCGACGTAGCGGCCCATACGAGCGATTTGAAACGAATCAACGCCCGCCGGAATAAAAACTCGGCTGACGCAGCGTATGAATTTCTCTACATGTACTTCGACACAACCGGCCGCCAGTAACTCGTCCAAGATCAAGCCGACATCGCTACTCGCTCCCGCTGCCTCTACGAGTTCATTGAACGTCTTAAATCCGCGCTCAGGCCTGAGAGATAGGTCAAGTGGTGCGCCATACGGCGTACTGAATTTCGTATCGTCGTGCCAAGTCGACAGCACCCTCGTCAATTCATCCAGCTTGCGTGAGCTTCGAGCGCGGAGTCGCCGTTTTACGGCGCGCCTCGAAAGCAGAGCGTCGACCTCACCCCGATTAAGCCCCGCCATGAGAGCCAAGCGCGGGGCTGTAGCCGGTCGACCTTGCTCCCTCAGCTTTTCGGTTAGCGTCTCGAGATAAAGCGTTCGAAACACTTCCCCGATGTCCTGGGCTGTGACGCCATAGCTGAGGACCACGGGCATCAGCGGACGCAAAAGGGCTTCAATTGCGTCTAGGAAGGCCTCCCCTTCCACCTTCTTTTCTTTTTCGGTCGAGACCAGAAAAGACACCCTTCGTCAAGAGGCCAAGTGAGATGCACGCCACAGTATTAATCCTACGAGAATAACAATATGCCGTAAGGCGCACTTATGTCAACAGAATTGCGTGGTTACGTCGGTCGGGGGAAGTAAGCGGGGGTTCCCTGAGGGAAGTTGCGGCATGTCTGCCGCTCACCGCGGGGCGGTAAAGCTAACGGGCAGCCGCTGGCATTCCGTTGCCCTAATGACTAAGCCGCAGACGAGCTCGCCATAGGGCATTAAATGTCTTTGAATATATAAGCTTGAACGCCCATTATGATTTTTTTTCCCACCACATCTGGCCTGGTGACTGAGCGGGCCATCAGCCACCGATTACACATTTCTGTCAGGCTCACGATCGGTTCGCGCATTACGTTCTGAAAATCGTTGAAGTCACTCTCTGACAGTTCGGCGAACGCTTGCCTCTCCGGGCGGGCCGGCCCGGCTTCATCGGGAGTTCGAGCGTTGTAATAGGTGGTACTCAGGAACCATTTGATCGAACGAATAGCATGGGCAAGCAGCAGGGTTTGGTTTCCTGTTAGCAGGACGCAGGCGCCCAAGTGGCCCACGTGCTGAGGGCCCACGCGTTCAAGTACCTTCGTTTCAACGCCTATCCGCAGGATCTCTCTTACCAGTCGGCGCGGGAAATACGTTCGAACAAGGGCAGATAAGCTGGGCGCTGAACCGACGATGGGAATGACTCTAGGGCGCCCAGACCCATCGACATACAAGCAGTTTTCCGCCCATTCGTTGACCAATTTGCCGAGATCGGAGATATCCTGAAATAGCCTCGTGCTAGCCGGAATATCGCTGTTGGATGCTCCGATATCCTTAACCAACCAGCGTAGTTTTCTCTCCGTTATCCCGTGCCTCTTTAGTGTGTCGATGCAGACGCGCAACATCTCGCGAGCCAGATCGACATGGAGGTGTTCGGCACCGCGATTAGGGAAGCGCCTAGACCCCATTCCCCTTTTGTTCATTGCCGTGCCTCTCGCCATACGTGGTCACCCCTTCGCCTCGAAGACCGTCACCGATAGGCGAACTCGTCTCGCGCCGCGAGATCTGGAGTGATAACTGCGCTCAGATGCCAGCTCGGCTTCCAAGGACCGCAGGAAGGCGGTCGCGCGACGGTTGATGACCTCATGCACGACCGGCGCTCTAGTCTCGGCGACGTCGATGCTAGACATCGAATCGCAGAAGAGAGCATCGCGAGGACCACGCAGGTTGGCCGTCAGGGTCTCGATTAGCTGCTTTGAGCGTACGCCTATCTCTCTGATGTTGGGCAGGCTCAACCCCGGCGCGCGCACGTAGCGGCTGCAGGCCCGCACGCGCTGCTCGGTTAGTCGCTCGACGGCACGTGTCCGCAACAGCTCCCGCAAGATAACCCCTGGTGTGGGGCCGCGTAGATAAGCACGCGCAAGTGTCTCGAAACTGGGGGATGGTCCTTTCTCGGGTAAGTCCCGTGGTTTGCCGCTACTATCGAGATATCTTACGTCTGAGTACCAGGCCCGCAGCAGCCTGGTCGCTGCATGTCCCTTGCGCTGGCGCGTCTCCGCGATCCTCGGGGGTTCGCGCAGGAGGCGGCGTACAAAGTTGCGATGCACCCCTGTGACGAGTGCTACTCGAACGTCCGACGGATCGGAGCCGTCCCCCTGGCTCGCCAGCCACTGCCGCGATTTGTGCACGAACAAGCCCCGTAGCAGGCTCTCTGCCTCCGGACTACTGATTCCGAGCTCGAGGAACAGCTGTACCAAGGGTTCGATCGCCACCATGGCCGCTCTGGCTATGGCTGCCCGGGAGCTGGTCCCAGTCACAACCGAACGCGGATTGTCCGCGTATACGCCTCCGGGGCGCGTCACCTTTCCCCTACGACCAACCCGTGCGGATTCATCGATCGCAGTCATTACGCATTAACCAGGGTATATAGTGCCACAATTATTGCATATTGACATGCCATAATTATGGCATATGTTCTGCACAATGGGCCTTTGATCCACTCCCAGGCGCGCCACGCCCCCAACCCCACCGATGCCCAGGCCTCATCAGGAGTTTCGCTGCCGGATCGACCGCGCCGGCCGGCAGCACTTCAATTTCGCGCAGCGTGTATGGCTGTACCGCTCGGTTCCGATGGCATGCACGCGCACGCCATCCACGGCGATGGTGACGCTGGCGGTCAATCTGCTGACGATGGTCCTGGCCGAGCGGGATTACCGGGCGGCCGTGGGAACCACCTGCCGGCGTGCCGTGACGCTCGCCAGCAAGTTCGCCGAGGACTGCCTGCTGACGGCCCCCGACGGATCCTGGGTGATGCCCAGGGATGCCATCGAGGCCTGGATCAGGTCTCGCACCGGCGGTCACGTCAGCCCGGGCACGGTGAGCCGGCGCGAGCCTGCTGGGCAGCGTCTACGTATCCGACAGCCCCCTGTCGGCCGCCGTGGGCCGGCGCGAGTGCGCGCGGCGGCGCAGCTCGCGATCCGCGCTGCTTCCGTGATGGAGGGGTAGCTGTGGTATAGACGCGTCAGTGCAAGAGCGCGCCGAGACCGAGCCTGCGGATGAAGTGGACTTGCCTGCGGATCGCCCTGTGGGTGTGCGCGCTCGCTCCGCCGGGAGCTCGGGCGGCAGCGCCGCCGACGCCCGCGGGGGCTGCGACGGCTGCGACGGCTGCGGCGGCTGCGGCGGCTGCGGCGGCTGCGGCGGCTGCCCCTGGTTCGCAGGCAGCGGCGCCGCCCGCCTCCCTCACCACGGCATCGGAAACCGATCTGGTCGGTCCGGATTCATTTTACCCGGGCGTGCTCGCGGCGCAGTACACCTTCATCCTGCAACATCAGTCGGCGCTGTATTCCCCCTATGCGGGCCCGTTGAGTTTGAAGCCGGGCGGGGATACTCAGCCGACCAACACGCTGGGCATCTACACCGGCTGGGCGCCGCTGACCTGGGGGCAGCTCTACCTGGATGTCGAGAAATTCATGGGCGAGGGCGTCAGCGATGCCACGGGTCTGGCCGGGCTCACCAATGACGATGTGATTCGCGCCGGGCCGTCGCAACTGAGGAAGACCTTTTATATCGCGCGCCTCTACGCCCGCTTCATGTGGCCGCTCGGCGGCGGCGCGGTGCGCGTGGAGCGTTCGCAGGATCAGATCGCCGGCGCGGAGGCGGCCAGGCGGCTCGAGTTGAAGGTCGGGCACCTGGCCGCTCCCGATGACTTCGATCAGAATCGCTACGCGGGCTCGCCGCGCACCCAGTTTCTCAACGGGTCGCTGGTGAACGATGGCGCCTGGGATTACGCGCGCGACACGCGTGGCTATACCGACGGTATCGTGGTCGGCTACGTCAGCCCGGCCTGGTCGCTGAGTTACGGTGTCTACCGGATGCCCACGGTGGCCGAGGGTGAGCAGCTGGTCACTTCCCTGGCGCGCGCCAACGGTCAGAACCTGCAGCTGAGCCTCACGGGCCTGCCGACCGGAACGGTGGTGAGGCTGTTGGGCTACCTGAACACCGCGGCGATGGGCGACTACGCTGCGGCGCTGGTGCGGGCAGCCGCCACTCATGCGCTCCCCGACGTGGCGGCGAGCGCCCTGCCCGGCCGCCAGAAGCATGGTTTCGGCTTCGATGCCGAACAGCCGTTGGCGGACGACGGGGATACGGGCATGTTCCTGCGCTGGGGCTGGAACGACGGGCGCGAGCAGAGCTTCACCTTCACCGAGGTCGACGAGGTGGTCAGTACCGGCGTGCAGATCTCGGGTGACGAGTGGCGGCAACCCGACGCACAGCTCGGATTCGGCGTGGCCAGCGAGGCCATTTCCGGGCCGCACCGCGCTTACCTGGCGGCCGGCGGCTGCGGGTTCGTGCTGTGCGACGGGCGGCTGAACTATGGGCGAGAGCAGATCCTGGAAGCCTATTACCGGCTGCTGCGCATCTGGCCCGAGGATCCGGGACCGGTGCGCTGGGAGCTGGGACCGGATTTCCAGTTCATCCGCAACCCCGGCTACAACCGCGACCGTGGTCCCGTGAGCTTCTGGGGCGTCCGCCTGCACGTGGACTATTGAAGGTGCCGCCAGCCCGGCAGGCTCGCCCGCCTACTCGGTGGGCAGCAGCGCATGCGTGAGCTCCGCCAGGCCGAGGGCCACACGGTAGTCCACGTTCTCCCAGCCGCGCGGATAGCAGCGCGTGAAGTTCAGTTCCGCGGCGCCCGTCAGCTCCTCGGCCGTCAGCCGCACCGCCCACAGACCGAAGGGCAGCGGGCGCGCGGCGCGATCGTCGATGCGCTGCCAGCCGTCGAAGCCGAAATGCAGGCTGAAGGGCTGGCGATCCTCGATCAGCAGGTCGCGATCGCGCGGCAGCTGGATCACCGGCACCTCGTTGCGCCAGTGGTGCGCGGGCGGCTGCCGCGCTGCGACCGCCTCCGGGGCGTAGCGGCGTTGCACGGCCTGCAGCAGTTCCACCGGCCGGTGCTGCTCGCGCGCGACCAGCAGCTTGAGAAACTCGGCGTGCGCCCACAGCAGCGGCATGGCGCTGCCCGAAGGCCGCCCCGGCTCGAGCTCGAAGGCGGCGATCGGCGCGGTGTCCCAGACCTGTTCGGGCAGCAGCCCACCGGGGCTGCTGCAGTTGCGCATGGTGTGCAGATGCTCGATGGGATCCACCCCGCTCTGCAGCGCCAGGTGGCCGCGTTCTCCCACCAGCAGCGGCCAGGCACGTCCCACGCCGTTGCCGTCGAAGGGCCTGCCGTCGGCATACTCGCCGTACCCGTCATCGTTGTAACGGTGATAGACCGCTCCGGAGGGCGTGTCGACCTTCAATATGCGGTCGACCACCTTGATGGTGTCCTGTACGCGCCGGTCCTGGGCGCTGCGCAGCCCGAGGCGCACCAGGTACGAGAAATCCAGGCTGACGAGCGTCGCAACGGAGATGGACTCGCCGTCGCGGTTGCACAGCTGCACGTGTCCGTCGATGTGGCCGGTGCCGTCGGGCGAGGCGATGCGCACATAGTAGCCCTCGGCGTCCGCGGCGCGCGCCAGCGGTGTATCGCGTACGTAGCACCAGGCCTCGAGCCGATCGTTCCAATCATCCGCGAGGCTGAGCGCATAATCGCGCTCGTCGGCCATCAGCCAGGGCGCGCCCGCCACCAGTGCCGCGATCGACACGGCGAGCGTGAAGGGGCTCACGCCCGGATTCTCCTCCCAGCGATCCTGCGGGCTGGACGGTCCGCTGCGCGCGATGAACTCGACGGCGGCGCGCACCATCTGCGCGGTGCCCGGCGGCTCGCGCACGCCGAGCTCGGCGAGCTTTGCGGCCAGCAGCACCGGGAAGCCGGTTTCGTCGAGCTGTATTCCCATCCAATAGGGTTCGCCGTCCGGGAAGTAGTTCTGCGGCCAGTGCCCGTCGCGCCGCTGCGCGGCGATGAGGTGCGCGAGGATGTTGCGCACGTCCTCGACCTGATTGGCGGCCAGCAGCGCAAAGGCCGTGAGGGTCGCATCACGCGGCCACACCAGGTGATAGCCGCCGAGCGAATCGGTGCTGTTGCCCCACGGCACGCTCAGGCTCGCGACCACGGCTCCCGGATAGGCGCGATCCTCGTGGATCTTGAGCATCGCCGCCGACAGCAGCGCGAGATCGCCGAGCCCCTCGTCCGGTCGCGGCAGCCGCAGCCGGCTGCCCCACTGCTCCCATTGCGCCAGAAACTGGCTCTGCAGCGCATCGAAGTCCGCCGCGAGCGCGGTGCGCGCGCGCATGAATGCGCCGAAGGCGTTCTCCGCGAAGCCCACCGCCAGCACGCCGCTGCTGCCGGTGAGCTCCGCGCTCAGGGCGACGGTGCCGTTATCGGCGCTGCTGAAGCGCCAGGTGAGCTGCCCGTGGCGGTTCAGATCCTGCCAGCCGTCGGAGGCGCCCACGTAACCGCAGCTGAGCTGTTCGAGCGGCTGATCGGCGGCCATGCACAGCGCGTTGGCGCCATGGCGCGCAAAGCCGGTACCGTCGTCCACCCAGGCGCTGTTGCCGCGCCCGGTGCTGCCCAGGTGCGGGGCGAGGATCACCGCCAGGCGATAGGCACCCTCGATCCGGTAACGCACCAGCAGCACGTCGCGCAGTGGATCGGGCAGCACCTCGAGCAGCAGCTCGTAGTCTTCGCCGAAGTGTGCGATCGTCAGAGCCGGCAGGTACGGCTTGGGTGTCGCCACCCGGTAGCGCCGCTGGCGCTTCAGATCTATCCAGCGGTGTGTGCCAATCAGGTAAAAGCTCAGATCACGCACCTGCGGCTGCCCGGTGGACGGCCAGTAGATCTCGTTGATGATGCCGTGACCGACCGTTGCCCACAGTCGCGGCCCGTCGAGCGCCGTGGTCACGTAGTCCTTGTCGCTGGAGCACCAGGTCGGCGCGACACCGGGAGCGCCGAAGGCGACGCCGGTACCCGCGATCACCGTCGGTTTGAGATCCATGTCGCGCACTCGGTGGGAAACGATCAGGCCTGCGAGGATAGCCACGGCGGGCACGGGAGGGCCAGAGGTGATGCATTACAGCCTGCTAATGTGAGCGCTCGGTCACTTCCGTGGCCGCCGCCGCTTGCGTGCGGACCGCGGAGCGCTTCCCGTGCCGCGGCGGCCGTATTTACACGTCCGCCCGTCCGAATTAACGTGCGTTGATCGGCACATCGCGCGGGCAGCGCCGCCGCTGCCGGCGCGGGCGGCGCGTGCGGCGCGCACATCGGAGAGAGCATGGCGATCTGCCGGACGAGGACGGTTCAGCCGCGGCCCCTGCTGCCAAACCAGCCACCTGCGCACGGTCGGGCAGCAGCGCGCGGACGCCGCCGCAAATCAGGTGCCGCGCCGCCGGGCATGCTCGCGGCGCTGGTGGTGCTGGCGGCGGTGGGCGCGCTGGCGCCGCCGGCTGCGCGCCCGGCGCCGAGGCCGACGCTGCAAAGGGCGGCGGGCCGTGCCGTGCGCCCGCGCGTCCTCGCCGTGGAGGATTACGTGCTGACGGTCGGCAATCTGGATCGCTCGGTGGCGTTCTACCGTGACGTCGTCGGCCTGCCGCTGTGGCGTGCCGCGGAGCGCCCGAGCGCGAGCCCCCTGGAGCAGAGTCTGACCAACACCCCCGGCGCCCGTTTTCGCAGCGCCACGTTTCGCAATCCCGGCGCCGGTCCGGCGCTCGTGCTGATCGAGTTCACGGGTATCGCCCGACGCGTATGGCGGCCACGTGCGGTCGATCCCGGGGCGGCCATGCTGCAGGTGCAGGTGCACGATCTGTCACGCGTGCTGGTGGCCGCCGCGCGTGCCCGTGCGCCCGTGGTGACGCAGGGTGGTCGAGCGCTGCTGCGGAAGGCGGCGCGCGACATCGTGGTGCGCGACCCGGATGGCTTCTACGTGCTGTTCTCGCAGCCGCTCACCGCGCCGCCGGCAGGGGCCGCGACGGCTTCCACCATCGCCGATGCATTCGGCCTGCGCATGCTCTACACGGTCGCCGCCCCGGCGACGTTGGTGCGCTTCTATCACAGCGTGCTCGGCCTGCGCGTCGAGGCCGGCGCCTTCATGGTCGATCACACCTTCGATGCGCTGCTGGATGCGCCGGGGGCGCGGCTCGCGGTGACGCAGGCCGCACCGGCGGACGCCGACGCCACCGAGGCCGCCGCGGATGCGCTGCGGTTCATCGCCTTTCGCGGCATTGCCCGCCATACCTATGGCGGCCGCGCGCAGGACCCCGGCACGGCCGGCGTTGTGCTGCGCGTCGCCGACCTGAACGTCGCGCTGAGGGCCGTACGCTCCTCGG
>Ga0335074_10013503_pt1 | contig 11477 bp, 11 predicted proteins | sample Lox_Sample_23_FD_206715 | JGI IMG/M metagenome (GOLD analysis project Ga0335074, IMG submission 206715) | Soil microbial communities from Loxahatchee National Wildlife Refuge, Florida, United States - Lox_Sample_2.3 | ecosystem: Environmental > Terrestrial > Soil > Wetlands | place: USA...
TGAAGAGCCTTAATTTCCCCGAGGCGGCGCGCCATCTGGCTTTCGAGGTGTTCTCTCGCAGCTTCTTCGCCAGTCCGACGCAACTGTCGGCCGCAGAGCTGGCGACCATGTTTCACATCTACTTCCTCGGCTCCAGCGAAGGCCTCATTTTCGACGTCGCGAACGCCAACTACGACACCGCGCTGTGGCAGCCACTACAGCGGTATCTGAACGACTTCGGCGTGCGGTTTCACCAAGGCACGGCTGTGGCAAGCATCGACCGAGGCGATGCACGCAGGTTCCGGGTGCACACCGATGCCGGTGACCGACTGGAGGCCGACGCTGTCGTACTGGCCACCGATGTGGCTGGGCTGCAGCAGATTATCGGGGCATCCGCAGGCATCGGTGACGACCTGTGGCGGGCACGAATAGCTCGGTTACGCACCGCGCCGCCGTTCGTGGTGCACCGGCTGTGGCTGAAGAATCCGGTAGCCACCGATCGGCCCGCGTTCCTGGGCACCGCAGGCCACGAACCGCTCGACAACATCAGCGTGCTTGACCGCTATGAACTCCAAGCCGGCCACTGGGCACGCAAACACGGCGGATCGGTCGTCGAATTGCATTCGTATGCTGTTGAATCCGCACAACCAAAGGACGCCATGCTCGGACGGCTGCATGAGCTTTATCCGGAAACCGCCAGCGCGCCAATCGTCTACGAGCGGATCCTGCAACGCCGCGACTGCCCGCTGTTCGCGCCCGGGACTTACGCGCAGCGCCCCGGGGTAACCACACCGCTGCCCGGGCTGCTGTTGGCCGGTGACGGGATCCGCATCGACTTGCCGGTGGCGTTGATGGAGCGGGCGGCCACCACCGGCTGGTCAGCAGCCAATCAGATGTTGGCGCAGTGGGGAATCGCCGGGCATGCCCTGTGTACGGTTCCCACCCGAGGCCGCTCGGCGTTGTTGCGCCTCCTCGCCGGGCGAGAAAGGCTTTCTCCGCGATGACCATCGGTGATTACATGCGACGGCGCTGGCCGAAGGACTGGCCGCTGCAGGCCATCTCGCCCGTGGCGTGGGCCGACCAGCGTCCTACCTATCGCGACGCCCAGCCCGCGATCATCAACGCTGCCCTGCAGCGATCACAACGCAGGCCCACCGGCAACTGGTATGCGTTCGGCGCCAGTCGCGACGTACGGGCCGGCCGGCCCTTCGGCACCCGGGTCGCCGGTGTCGAATTGGTGGCCTGGCGCGATCAGCACGGGCGGCTATCGGTCGGTCCGCGCAGTTGCCCGCATCTGGGCGCCGACCTCGCGACCGCAGTGGTGCATCGCGGTGCGCTGATCTGTCGATGGCACGGTCTCTGCCTCGACGGCGACGCGGACGAATTCGGCTGGAAGCCGCTGCCCAGCCACGACGACGGGGTGCTGGTATGGGTGCGCCTGGATAGCGTTGGTGGCGAAGCGCCGCTAGATCAGCCGGTGATCGCGGCCAGGCCGACCGGTGACACGCTGGACGCCGTCGCCCGCCTGGTCGGTGCGTGCGAGCCCGCTGACATTATCGCCAATCGCCTGGATCCATGGCACGGCTCGTGGTACCACCCTTATTCGTTCACTCGCCTCGAGGTGCTGACCACTCCGACCGAAGACGTCGACCGATTCCTGGTGACCGTGACGTTTCGGGTCGGTCGCGTTGGCGTACCCACCGTCGCAGAGTTCACCAGCCCGGAGGCGCGGACCATCGTCATGCGCATCCTGGACGGCGAGGGAGCCGGAAGTGTCGTGGAAACTCACGCCACGCCAATCGGTTTGGATTCTGATCGGCGTCCGCGTACCGCGGTCATCGAGGCCGTGATCGCCCACTCCGATCGGACCGGATTCAAGCGGGCTCGCCGTGTCGCCCCGCTGATTTCGGGGCTCATGCGTTTTGCCGCAGCCCGGCTGTGGCGAGACGACCTCGCCTATGCCGAGCGCCGTTATCGGCTGCGTGCCGGCACGTAAGGTAGGGCCGAGGTGATATCGCGAGCGATGCCTGCGAGCATCACTTCTCGAAACAGGCCGGACGCGCTCCAAAATGCTTCACCGGCAAGGCCATACGGCGCAAACAGCACACGTTGGCGATAGCAGCAGCGCCCGTCGCTGTCGTCGCGCACCGATAGCTCGAGCCATAGCCGGCCGGGAAGCGGGACGTCCGCGCGAAGCCGCAACAAGCGCGGCCGGTCGATGTGCTCGACACACCACCAGCCATGCTCGGCGCCGATCGACTCGAAAACCCGCCAGACCGTCTCGGCGTCGGCGTGGAGGTGGCGTTCGCACACCCGCTCGTGCAGCGATCCACCGGCCCAGACCGGGTCGGTAAGCAGTGGCCGCGACGGAGAGTTGTCGTCGCCGTGCCGCGACCAGCGGGTCTGCAGCTCGCCGTCTCGCAGCCGGGCCAGAGCCAATTCGACGGCGTCTTGGTAGTGGGTGAGTCCACCCGCGGGGTCGGGGATGTGTTCGGCGATGTCGTGCTCAGTACATATCACGTCGTTTTCCAGGGAGTCCATCAGCGACGAGGCCAGGGCGCGTGGCAGCGGGGTGATCAGGTTCACCCAATGCGACGACAGCCGTGGAGTCAGCACCGGCACCGGAATCGCGATCCGGCGCCGCAGCCCGGCGATCGCCGCGTATTTGCGGATCATGTCCGTGTAGGTGAAGGTGTCGGGGCCTCCGATATCGAAGGCCCGGCTCACCTCGGCCGGCAGCTCTGCCGCTTTGGTGAGGTAGTACAGCACGTCGCGCACCGCAATCGGCTGAACCTCGGTTCGCAGCCACCGCGGCGTGACCATCAGCGGCAGTCGTTCGGTCAGATAGCGCAACATCTCGAAGCTGGCCGACCCTGCGCCGATGATCGCCGCCGCACGCAGTTCCACCGTCGGTATTTTCGATTCACCGAGAAGCCGACCGACTTCTTCGCGCGAGGCCAGATGTTCGGACAGCTTCTGCTGAGCGGGAATGATGCCGCCGACGTACACAATTCGCGAAAGTCGGGCTTGTGCGGCTTGCTCGGCGACGATCGAGGCGGCGCGCGCATCGAACTCGACGAAATCCGGTCGCAGCAGCGAGTGCACCAGGTAGTAGAGAACTTCTTGCCCGTCCAGCGCTCGCCGCACTCGTTCGCCGTCCGTGACATCGCCCTCGACGACTTCGACCTGCTCACGCCATGGCACCTGGTCGAGCTTGGCGGGCGTGCGCGCCATCACCCGGACGTCGTGACCGGCTGACAGCAATGCGGGGACCAGCCGGGCGCCAAGGTAGCCGGTGGCACCGAATACGACGCAGCGCATGCTTGCTCCTTGGGCACCCATATATTTCATCAGCTTAATAGTTAAGATTATGGTGTCAAATGTACCAATGGGCCGGTAGGCAAAGGTCGGCGGGTAGGCAAACGAAAACTTCGGCACGGGTGCCACGGTCAGAAAGCCACGATGAGGCGGTATTCTCCAATAGTCCGATGCATGAGGTCGCAAATATCGCACCGCGGATTTTTGCCTGTGATCCTTGTGCATTTGCGTGTGATCCCGTGTACGAGCGACGCATTTGCGAATGAATAAAAGTTGGGAAGGCTCACCTACGACGGGTGACTCATGTCACCAAATGTGGAGTTGGTAGATCCAGCCGCCAGAATTCTGGTTGCGTCACTGCCGATTTCGCGGCTATTAGACGACGTCATGACCGACCTTTTGCGGTTAACGGCGTATTGCCGCTCGTCAAGTGAGCTTCCAGTACGCTTGTCCAACAATCGCCAAGAAGGGTGCGATAGATGACTAAGCGGTTCACACCGAGTTCACCGCCGAGCCGGGAAGACCTGGAAAAGCTGATGTCCGCCGACTTGCGGGCGGCCACAGCGCAGGCTGATCGGCTAGGTCGTTACTTCGCGCGCCAGAACGACGTGAGCGGCAACGATTTCCACGCTTTGTTGCACGTCATGGTCGCCGAAACGGCTGGAACCCCGCTGACCATGGCGCAACTGCGGCAGCGCATGGACGTGTCACCGGCCGCGATCACCTACCTCGTCGATCGGATGATCGACGCCGGTCACGTCCGGCGCGAATCAGATCCCACAGATCGGCGCAAAGCACTTCTTCGGTACGAAAACAGCGGTATGGAACTGGCACGCGCGTTTTTCGCTCCGCTCGGCATCCATCTCCGCTCCGCGCTGGCCGAACTGCCCGACAAGGACCTCATCGCGGCGCATCGGGTGTTCAGCGCATTCATTGAGGCGATGTCGACATTTGAGGGTGAACTCGTTACGCAGCAACCTAATTCGGCAACGAAACAAGCAGCCGCAGAGAGCAACGAGCAACTAGATGACGAGCTCACCAGAGAGGCTGAGCCCGCCTGATTCACGTATCTACGGTGTCGGTGTAACACCGATGTCGCGCAGAGCCGATAGATCCGCCGCACCGGCACCGTGCAAGCAGATACGCAACTCATCGATGAACCGCTGCAGCCAATCGATCACGGCTTCAGCGGATTCGATCGCCGCCGCGAGCAGCGGGCGGGCGACCGCCACCACGTCGGCCCCTAACGCCAGCGCTTTGGCGGCGTCCATCCCGGTGCGAATACCGCCCGAGGCGACCAGCGGGATGGTGGGCAGCGCCTCGCGCACCTCGACGATCGCCCGTGCCGTTGGTATCCCCCAGTCGGCCAGGTCGGGGTAACGCAACTCGCCGTAACGAACGAGTTGCTCCACACGTGACCACGAGGTACCGCCGGCCCCTGCGACGTCGATGGCCGCGACCGGCAACTCGCCCGACGGCCCCGTCAACTCCGCGACCGCCGAAGCGCCGATTCCGTGGCCAACCTCTTTGAGCAGCACTGGGTACTCCAGCGCGCCGGCGACGTCACGCAGCCTGTTCATCGACCCGGAGAAGTCGCTGTCGCCGTCGCGCTGGACCGCCTCCTGCAGCGGATTGGTATGCACCGCAAGCACATCTGCTTCCACACGTTTGAGTGCATTCGAAATATCCGAAACGGCGGCCGTTGTCAGCTGCGCGAGGCCAATATTGCCGAACAACAACACGTCCGGAGCCACGTCGCGCACGGTGAAGCTCGCAGCCGCCTGCTCCCCCAGTGCGCTGTCCAACATGATCCGCTGCGACCCGAGCATCATCCCGACACCGAGCCGCTGCGCCGCGGCGGCCAGATTCTTGTTGATCGTCCCGGACAGCTCAGCGCCGCCCGTCATTGCGCCGATCAATATCGGGGCCCGCAACGAGCCGCCGAGGAACCGGGTGGTCAAGTCGATATGGCGGAGGCTTGTCTGCGTCAGCGCGTTGTACGGCAGACGGTAGCGTTCCAACCCGGTCGTGACTCCGGAGTACGCAACACGGTCGTCGAGGCACACGTCGATGTGACGTCTTTTGCGGGTGGTCATCCCGCTCGGGTCGGTCGTCACCGTGCTGCAAGCTCCTCTTGATACCGCCGCATGGACTCGATCAACGCGGTGAATACGCGATGGGCCGCGGCCAGGTCGGCATCGGGCAAGTCCGCCATGGCGGTGCGGACATGCAGTCCCAGCGGGGCGAAGAAGGCTCGAGCGGTGTCGAGGCCGGAGTCCGAGTAGCGCAGGATGACTTTGCGTCGGTCGCCCGGGTCGGATTGCCGGGTGATGTGTCCGGAGGCCATCATCCGATCCACCAGGTAAGTAATTGCCGCGCCAGACAGCCCCATTTGCTGACGAAGCTCACCTGACGTGATCGGTCGACCCGTGGTTTCGGCGACCATGACATGAAGCAGGGCGCGAAAGTCAGTGGGTCGCACGTCGTGCGCGGCGGCAAAAACTCGGCCGATCTGCTCAGACTCGGCCGTCAATATCCGCAGATCGGCCGTGATCTGCGACTCCAGCGCGGCTCGCTCGTCGGCGGTCTGATCAGAGCCCATGACACCTTGCAGTTTATCCGCAATCGGGCATTACTTCAGTTGATTAATACTTCAATCATTGAAAGACTCTACAAGGACGGTGAGGGAGACAACGTGAACAAAGTGACACTGGCAGCCACGACGCTTGCTGTTTCCGCGGCGGCCGGCGTCGGAAGCGTGGCGAGCAGGGCCAGTGTGAACTCCTGGTATTCGCGACTACGCAAGCCTGCCTACGTGCCGCCGAACGCGGTCTTCCCGGTCGCGTGGACCTCGCTGTACACCGACATCGCGGCCACCTCCGCAGCGGCCATCGACCGGCTGCGCGCGGCCGGTCGGCACGAAGAGGCACGAGATTATGTCGTCGCGCTGGGCGTCAACCTGATTCTCAATGCGGGATGGAGTTGGCTGTTCTTCAAGTACCACAAGCTCGGCGCGTCGACGGTCGGCGCGGCAGTGCTGGCGGCCAGCAGCGCGGACCTTGCCCGGCGAGCCGCGCTGGCCGATCCGCGCGCCGGCGCCGCGCTGCTGCCGTATCCGCTCTGGTCTGCGTTTGCCACCGCGATGTCCGGTCATATCTGGGTACTCAACAGGTCATGAGACAGGTCGCCTGGTAATGCCGGCGGTGTTGTGGTTCCGCCGCGATCTCAGACTGCGTGACCTCCCTCCCCTGCTCAATGCCGTCGCCAATACCGATGAGGTGCTTGCCTGCTTCGTGCTCGATCCGCGGCTGGAGGCGTCGTCGGGTGCGCGCAGGATGCAGTTCTTGTGCGAATCGCTGCGCCAGTTGCGCGACGACCTGGATGGCCGGCTGCTGGTGACGCGTGGTCGGCCCGAGGAGCGAATTCCGGCCATCGCCAAGGAGATTGGGGCGCGATCGGTGCACGTCTCAGAGGACTTCGCGCCCTTCGGGCGACGTCGCGACGATCGGGTGCGAGAAGCGCTGGGCGATGTGGCGTTGATGGCCACCGGATCGCCCTATCTCATATCGCCGGGGCGCGTCACCAAGGACAACGGCGACCCGTACAAGGTGTTCACCCCGTTCTTCGGCCGATGGTGCGAACTGGGATGGCGGACACCCGCGCGAACCGGGCCAAAATCGGCGCGCTGGGTCGATCCCGCGCAGTTGGGCAAACCCGCGAAACCGGTTGACATACCAGACCCCGGCGTCGAGCTTGACCTGCGCGGCGGCGAGGCGGCCGCGCGCCGGCAATGGAAGTCGTTTCTCCGCGACGGGTTGGACGACTATTCCGACGACCGAAACAGGCCCGACCGAGAGTCCACCAGCCGCATGTCGGCGCACCTTAAGTTCGGCACTATCCACCCACGCACGATGGTGGCCGACTTGGATCAGCGTCAAGCCGGAGCGCGAGCATATCTGCGGCAGTTGGCATTTCGCGACTTCTACGCCGCGGTGCTGCATCACTGGCCGGATAGCGCCTGGTGGAATTGGAACCGCGACTTCGACGTCATCCAAACCGACACGGGCGCAGACGCCAAGCGGCGCTTCATGGCATGGAAAGCCGGCGAAACCGGATTCCCGATCGTCGACGCCGGTATGCGTCAATTACGCGAGACCGGTTTCATGCACAACCGGGTGCGGATGATCGTCGCGTCGTTTCTGGTCAAGGACCTACACCTGCCGTGGCAGTGGGGCGCCAGTTGGTTTCTCGATCAGCTGGTCGATGGTGACATGGCCAACAACCAGCACGGCTGGCAGTGGTGTGCGGGATGCGGCACCGACGCGGCTCCGTACTTCCGGGTCTTCAATCCGGCCAAGCAAGCCGAAAAGTTCGACCCCTCAGGCGATTACATCCGGCGCTGGGTACCCGAACTCGCCGACGTCGACGACGTCGGCCTGACCAACGAGGAACGGCCGCCCGGATATCCCAAACCGATCGTCGATCACGGCGCAGAACGCAGCGAGGCGCTGCGCCGCTACCAAGAGATCAACTGAAAAGCCTTAGCGTGCTGCCTTTTTCCGTTCGATATCGGCGAGCGCCGCCGCCAGTTCGGCGCGTTGGGCAGCCGACGTCTCCCATGCGAGCTGGCGGTTTTTGACCACCTTGGCCGGTGCGCCGACCGCGATCGAGTAGTCCGGCACGTTGCCCCTGACCACCGCGTGCGATCCCAGCACGCAGCCGCGGCCGATGGTGGTGCCGCGCAGCACCGTAACCTTCACGCCGACCCAGGTGTCCGGCCCGATCCGGACCGGGCCCTTGACGATGCCCTGATCCTTGATCGGCAAATTGATGTCGTCCATCCGATGATCGAAATCGCAGACGTAGCACCAGTCGGCCATCAGCACCGAATCGCCGAGCTCGATATCGAGGTAGCAGTTGATGACGTTGTCACGGCCCAACACCACCTTGTCGCCGAACCGCAGTGAGCCTTCGTGTGCGCGGATGGTGTTCTTGTCCCCGATGTGCACCCAGCGGCCAATCTCCAGCTGCGCCAGTTCCGGAGTCGAATGGATCTCGACGCCCTTGCCCAGGAAAACCATGCCGCGGGTGATGATGTGCGGGTTGGCCAGCTTGAACTTCAGCAGCCGCCAGTAGCGCACTAAATACCAGGGCGTGTACGCGCGATTGCGTAGCACCCATTTCAGTGACGCCAGCGTGAGGAACTTGGCCTGGCGTGGGTCACGGAGCATCGATCCCCGCCAGCGGCGATGGATCGGGGCGCCCCACATGCTCGTCATGGCCGGAAAGCCTATCGCCGCCGCCTGAAGCGCGGCGAGGCGGGCAATCGGCCTTGCGTGAGCCGTTGCGGGTTACCCTCGCACGGTGCCCTGGCCAATTCCCCGTCGTGCATTGCGGCTTTGGTCACGCACGGTGTCGGCGGTCATCCTCGGGGCCACCCTGGCCGGCTGCGGTAACACCGACTCCTGGGTCGACATCGGTCCCGCCGAGGGTTGGCCCGCGCAATATGGCGACGCGTCCAACACCAGCTATACGTCGACGTCTGGGGCCACCGGCCTGACCCTGCGCTGGACCCGCTCGGTCAAGGGCTCGCTGGCGGCGGCACCGGCGCTGAGCTCACGCAACTGGATGGCGCTCAACGCGCAAACACCGGGCGGCTGTTCGCTGATGGAGTGGGAGAACGACGCGAACGGCAGGCAGCGTTGGTGTACCCGGCTATTCCAAGGCGGCGGCATTTCCGGCCCGTTGTTCGACGGCTTCGACAATATCTACGTGGGCCAGCCCGGGGCGATAGTGTCCTTTCCGCCTACCCAGTGGATCCGCTGGCGCCGACCCGTAATCGGAATGCCCTCCACCCCAAGGTTTCTCGGGCACGGTCAAATGCTCGTTGTCACCCACCTGGGGCAGGTGCAGGTTTTCGACGCGCACCGCGGCATCGTGGTCGGAAACTCGATGGACCTGGTCGACGGCGTCGATCCGGCCGACTTCACCCGTGGGCTCGCCGATTGCGGCCCGGCGCGAGCCGGCTGCCCCGTCGCCGCGGCGCCGGCGTTCGCAGCGACGAGCCGGATGGTGGTGGTGGGCCTGTGGCAGCCGGACGCACCCGCCCCTGTGTTGACCGCGTTGAAGTATCACCCGGGGCAAAACCCGCTGCTCACCCGTGAATGGACCAGCGATGCCGTCGGCGCCGGCGTGCTGGCCAGCCCGGTGCTGTCCAACGACGGTTCCACGATCTACGTCAATGGCCGCGACGAGCGATTGTGGGCGCTGCACGCCGTGGACGGCAAGCCGAAATGGTCGGTGCCGCTGAGGTTCCTCGCGCAGACGCCGCCGTCGGTGACGCCGAGCGGGTTGATCGTGTCGGGCGGCGGCCCGGACACCCGGCTGGTCGCATTCAAGGACGCCGGTGACCACGCCGAGCAGGTGTGGCGCCGCAACGACGTCAGCCCGCTGTCGACGTCGAGCCTGGCCGGCCAGCGCGCCGGCTACGTCGTGGTGACCGGCGGACCCGGCGAGGGAGCGCGGGGGATGTCGCTGTTGGTCTTCGATCCGGGCAGTGGGCGCACCCTGAACAACTACCCGCTGCCCGAGGCGACCGGATACCCGGTCGGGGTCTCGATCGGCCACGACCGCCGGGTGGTCACCGCCACCAGTGACGGTCAGGTGTACAGCTTCGCGCCGAATTGACCGTCGATGCCAAACGCCAGGCGCAGCAGTGGTCGTCATCTCGCCGATGTGCTTGGGACGATCGCCTTAGTGGTTGCGCACTTTGTGTTCTTCACGGCGACCTTCGTCGGTCTCGGACTCATGGTGATGATCACCGACTCCTGCGGGTCTCAGAAGTGTGGGGACCCGGCGTGGCTGGATCGCGCCATGAATCTGGCCTTATGGGTGGGTGGCGCTTTCTTGTTTCTCGACGTGCTGGTCACCGTGATTCGACTCGTCCGCCAACGCGTCGCGTGGGTTGTGCCACTCCTCGGTTGCGTCGCCCAGTTGGCAGTGGCCTTGGGGGCAGCGGTGATGGAATTGCAGGCGGGCCCGGTCTGAGGTGTTAGCCACAGCAGTCACACCAGTCCCCGCAGGTCGGGGGCCCGCGTCTCCGCGACAAACCGTGCGCGCCTTCGATGAGTCGCTCAGAGGCGGGCATTGCGGCTCAGGCAGAGGCTGCAGTGACGGATGTGACTGCTGCGCCAGCGGTTGGTCTATCCCTTGACGGTCAGCGGCGGGATGGCGTTGCGGGCCACGTGGACTTGAGTGGCACCGGCGATCGTCGGCGGCAGCAACTCTCCCGGCGCAAAGTAGAAAATCAGCTCGTCGTCGGTGATGGCGAAGTTCTGGTAGTGCGACGAGTCGAGGCCGGATCCAGGCAGGATCGCCGCGCCGAAGCCGGTCTGGCGTCCCACCTCGCGCTGCACGATCGGAAAGATGGAATCCAGCGGTTTGCTGTTCGGCGCGAAAAGTGTGTCGAAGGTGATCGGCTGGTGCGCCCCGAGGTCGTAGTTGAAACCCTTGTAGGAGGTCGACGGGCGAGGGCCGCCGAGATCCTCGAAGACCTTGACCACCACGCTTTGGGTGCCGCCCGGCGGCTGGCCGGAGTGGTACTGGTCAAAGGTCACTTCCATCTGGAATGGCACATCGCGCGTTCCCGACGTCTGCGTCGACGTCTGCGCGACGCTGACGAATCCGTCCCGGTTCTGGGTGATGTAGTCGATCAGCGCCTGCTCGTCGGCGTAGTCGAGCGGAAACTTCATGTCCAGCGTGTAGTTGGAGGTGGACGCGTGCACGTGGCAGGTCTGCTCGCCCTCGACGTCGCCGCCCAGCGTTGCACAAGGCGAGTCGGCGGCCGCGACCGGCGTGCCGGACCAGGCCAGCAGGCCTTCGGCCGCGATCAGCGCGGCCGCGATCAAGTTGCGCATCGGTCGACTTGTCCTCGCAGACTGGGAACGGCTGAAATGCCGTCCCGACAGCCTACCCGGCCCCTATTGGGACAGTTGGCAAATGTCGGCCGTCACCGCGAAGGCCGGCACACGAACGCCGTCCCCCGTGCGGCCGCACCCGAGCCGACCCGGGTGATCACCACGCTCAGCGGCTGGCCCCCGCGCAACGCCAACCGTCGTCGCAGCGCCGTGGGTTCGACGTCCACCCCGCGCACCAAGATCTCCACCGCGCCGCAGTCCAGC